>Ga0222712_10002587_pt1 | contig 20504 bp, 17 predicted proteins | sample C33_657DmetaG_FD_165043 | JGI IMG/M metagenome (GOLD analysis project Ga0222712, IMG submission 165043) | Estuarine water microbial communities from San Francisco Bay, California, United States - C33_657D | ecosystem: Environmental > Aquatic > Marine > Unclassified | place: USA: California... | reverse complement strand
TAATTCTAGAGGTTAATTTTGAAACATTTGGTCAGGTTAAATATAAAGATGAAAATGGTAGACCCAGGATTATAGAGTTTAAAGGATCAAAGTGGTTTAAGGAGTTATTTTTTAGAGAACTTGGGGAGGTTGGTTTTAGTGTTTTTATTAATAATCAATATCTGCAGAAGGGGAGAAGTCTAATTTTAATAAAGAAAATAGATAATGAAATTATAGAGCAAGCTGAATTCCATTTATGTGGCTATAAATTATATGAAGGGTGGTTTAAACTGGGTTAGTAACTTCCTCCAAAAAGGCTCTCATAGATGTTGGACTAATCGGGGAATGTTTCTACATTCCCTTTTTTAATCCCCTTCATGAGGAAAACACCCCCTGAAATAGGATATTTGAATATTCAACATCATTGCATCAGTTATTTATTAATTCACCGTGTTAATTATTGCGCTAACTAATCCCTAAAAAACCCTCAAATTCCCCGTTCTGCGCTAGTTTCAATATAACTAGTATAAACTTGGTCAAGAAGCAATAAACGCCTATCTTTGCCGTCCAAACATCGCGAGGTAGAGCAGCGGTAGCTCGTCGGGCTCATAACCCGAAGGTCGGAGGTTCGATCCCTTCCCTCGCAACATAGTAACCCGCTCCCGATTCCTATCGAGAGCGGATTTTTTTTGTAGTAACTTTGTATCATTAACGAAAAGGCATGAAAGTAGGGTTTGTAAACATATTTGGGAAGCCAAACGCCGGTAAAAGCACTTTACTGAACGCCATCATGGGTGAGAAGATGGCTATTGTGTCCTCCAAAGTACAAACCACGCGCCATAGGATTAAGGCCTTCTTGAACAAGGTGGATGAGTATCAAGTTATATTTTCAGACACACCAGGGATCATTGATCCTAAATATAAACTGCATGAGAAGATGATGGGGGCCGTTAAGTCGGCATTGGAAGATGCTGATTTGGGACTTTTGATGGTGGATGTTCGGGATGATTTTGATGAAATTGACGCCATGTTTAGTGCTTTAAAGCTAAAAGTGCCTTGTATTGTGGTGATGAATAAGTCGGATTTGGCCCCAGGGGGCCGGGTAAAAGAAGCAAATGCTTACTTTAGCACGAAGCCTTATTGTACTAAAATAATTTCAATTAGCGCATTGAATATCAGTGATGTAGATAGGTTAATGAAAGTAATACTTGAACTTATTCCTGAAGGGGGGCACCCGTTTTTTGACCAGGAGGATTTGAGTGATATGCCGACTAAGTTTTTTGTAAGTGAGATGATCCGTGAAAAGATATACCAGTTATTTGGGGAGGAAATTCCTTATCACACTGCGGTGCTGGTGAATTCATTTAAGGAGCAACCGCTTCTTACAAAAATTCAGGCTGATATTGTCGTGAATCGTGAGACACAAAAAGCAATTATTATTGGACAAGGGGGTAAGATGATTAAGGAGATAGGTAGTTTGGCGAGAAAGGATATTGAGGAGTTCATTGGTTCCAAGGTGTACCTAGAACTATTTGTAAAGGTGAAGCCTAAGTGGCGTGACAATGATATGAAATTAAAAGAATTTGGGTATTAATTTTAATTGATAATTAATTACATTAAAGTAATGGTTATCAATAATTTATATAATGTTGATTGAATATTAAATTGAAGTTTTATGAGTTATACAGTGGCAATTGTTGGAAGGCCAAACGTAGGAAAAAGCACTTTGTTTAACCGTTTCTTAGAGGAGCGTAAAGCAATTGTGGATGATATTAGTGGCGTTACCAGAGACCGTCAATACGGGGTAACTGAATGGAATGGCAAAACATTTAACGTAATTGATACAGGCGGTTTTGTACCTGATTCTCGTGATATGTTTGAGACAGAGATTCGTAAGCAAGTTAATATCGCGATTGAGGAAGCGAATGCAATCATTTTTATGGTGGATGCAGCGGTGGGTTTAACCGATTTGGATTCATCTATGGCTAATATGCTTCGCCGAAGTACAAAGCCGGTGTATGTGTGTGTGAACAAAGTAGATAATTCAACAAGGGCTTTAGAAGGTACTGAGTTTTACGGAATGGGCTTTGAGCACAATTACTTTGTGAGCTCAATTTCAGGAAGTGGAACTGGTGAAATATTAGATGCGGTAACGAATGGTATGAAAGATGAGCCTGTGAAAGTGGTGAATGCAGAATTACCAGAAGGCGCTGAACCTGAGGAAGAAGTCGCCATTCCTAAAATTGCGATTATGGGCCAACCTAATGTTGGAAAATCTTCCTTGTTAAATGCCATGATTGGTCAAAATAGAACCATTGTATCGGATATAGCCGGCACTACACGTGATACTATTCATACCCATTATAACATGTTCCAAAAGGAATTTGTGTTGATAGATACTGCTGGAATTAGAAGAAAGAATAAGGAAAAAGATGATTTAGAGTTTTATTCCATTATCCGTGCGATTAAGGCCATGGATGAGGCGGATGTTTGTTTATTAGTGATAGATGCAGTCAAGGGGATTACCGCACAGGATTTGAGCATTTTTAGTTTGGCTGCAAAAAAAGGGAAGGGCATTGTTGTATTGGTAAATAAATGGGATTTGATTGAAAAAGAGACCAATACCGCTAGGGATTATGAAAAAGTACTGAAGGACAAACTGGCACCTTTTACTGATGTGCCTGTATTATTTATATCAGCGCTCGAAAAAACTAGGATATTTAAGGCGATTGAATTGGCCTTGGATGTATTTGAGAATAGACACCGTAAAGTACCTACTTCTAAGCTAAATGATATTATGCTTAAAGTGGTTCAAAATTACCAAGCACCAGTGGTGCGGGGGCATATTATAAAGATCAAGTTCGTTTCTCAATTACCAACTAGGGTCCCAAGTTTTGCCTTTTTTACCAATTTCCCTGATGATATTAAAACCCCTTATCGGAACTATTTAGAGAACCAAATAAGGGCAAATTTCAAGTTTACAGGGGTTCCGGTGCGGATTTATTTCAGAAAAAAGTAGAATTTTCATGTTTAAATAAGGATTATTTTAAAATTTAATGTTAAAATTTGGCGTTTTTAAAGTGGATTCTTATCTTCGCATCCGTATTAAATACAAACTTAAAACCATTTCAAAATGAAAAAAGTATTCGCAATCTTAGCTATCGCTGCATTAACTGCATGTGGTGGTGCTTCAACTGAAGCTAAAACTGATACAGCTGCTGCTGCAACAGTTGATACTGCTGCTGCTGTAACTGTTGACACTGCTGCTGCTGCAACAGTTGATACTGCTGCTAAAGCAAAGTAATTTAGAAGTTTACAATAACTTCTTGCAAGAAGGTCCTTCCCGATTATATCGGGAAGGATTTTTATTTTAGGGAAATCTCTAGCCGAATCCTTCGTTAATTATAGATTTTTGGCATTAATATTGCCTTATTAGGGTATACATTACCTATAGGCTGTTTTAGACGATGGGTATGTCATTTTGACTATTTTAAAATAAATAACAGTGGATAATAATTTTTTATTTAGAGCGGAGGATGATAATGAATTCATACCCTTATTCTCATTCAATGAGCAGGATATGGAAGGGGATAAGGATATGGTCGTAGATGACATCATTCCTATTTTACCACTTCGAAATACGGTTTTATTTCCAGGGGTAGTCATACCAATAACAGTAGGAAGAGATAAAAGTATTCAAGCAGTGAAGGCTGCTTATAATAAGGATAAATTAATTGGGGTGGTTTCTCAGAAGGATGGAAATATTGAAGACCCAACACCAGGTGATTTATGTTCCATTGGTACCGTTGCAAAAATCATTAAAATGATTAAAATGCAAGACGGGGGAACGACCATAATTATACAAGGTAAAAAGCGTTTCGAATTACTTGAGATGAAGGAAGAGGATCCGTTTTTTAAAGCAAGTATCAAAGTATTGGTGGAAGAAAAAGTGGGGAAAGAGGATCAAAATTTTCAAGCCTACTTGTCAAACATCAAGGATTTAGCAACGCAAATAATTCAGTTGTCTCCTAATTTTCCTTCAGAGGCTGCAATGATTTTAAAAAATATTGAGAATCCTTTGTTCTTGATCAATTTTGTGAGTAGTAATTTAAATGTGGAGATTGTAAACAAGCAAGGCTTGTTAGAAGAAAATAATATTTCGCTTAAGGCTGAAAAGTTAATTCAATACTTACAACAGGAATTACAATTTGTTGAATTGAAAAATAAGGTGGCGAATAAAACGCGCACTGAAATCGACAAACAACAAAGAGATTATTTTTTACAGCAACAACTTAAAAGTATCAAGGATGAATTAGGCGGAGATGCCAATGATCGGGAGTTGGCTGAGATGAAAAAGAAAGCAGAAAATAAAAAGTGGCCGGAGAGCGCAAAAAAATTATTTCAAAATGGCTTAGAGAAATTAGAAAGGATGCATTCCAGTACACCCGACTATTCGGTGGTGTATAATCATCTGGATTTGATTTTAGATTTGCCTTGGGAGGAATATACGGATGACAACTATGATTTAAAGAACGCAAAGAAGGTGTTAGATGCAGATCATTATGGCATGGGAAAAATCAAGAATCGAATTTTAGAATATTTAGCGGTACTTAAAATAAAAGGGGATATGAAAAGTCCAATTTTATGTTTCTTAGGTCCTCCAGGTATTGGTAAAACATCTTTAGGTAAATCCATTGCACATGCGATTGGTCGCAAATACGTCAGGGTAAGTTTGGGCGGCTTGCATGATGAAAGTGAAATTCGCGGACATCGTAAAACTTATATTGGCGCAATGCCGGGTAGGATTATTCAAAGTATACGAAAAGTAAAAACATCTAATCCAGTCATGATTTTAGATGAGATTGATAAAATAGGTAGTGATCACAGAGGGGATCCATCTTCTGCTTTATTGGAAGTATTAGATCCAGAACAGAATCATAGTTTTTACGATAATTATTTGGAGTCAGAATATGATTTAAGCAAAACATTATTTATCGCTACGGCTAATGATATTAGTCGAATTCAGCCAGCTTTGCGCGACAGATTAGAGATTATTGATTTAAGTGGTTATGCTGTGGAAGAAAAAGTGGAAATTGCGAAACGACATTTATTACCAAAGCAAAAATCGGCACATGGATTAGATAAAATTAATTTTAAAGTGCAGGACACTGTTTTGGAAAAAGTAATTGAGGATTATACGCGCGAAAGTGGGGTGCGTGAATTAGATAGGCAATTAGCTTCCATCATGCGATACCAAGCTAAGGAATTGGCCTATAAGCACAAAGTAAAATCAACGGTTACCAAGCCTGATATTATTAAAATTTTAGGACAACCAAAATACAGTAACGAAATTTATAAAACAGTAAATATGCCGGGTGTTGCCGTTGGCTTAGCTTGGACTTACGTGGGGGGCGATATATTATTTATTGAAGTGCTGTTGGCCGATGGCAAAGGGGGCATGAAATTAACGGGGAACTTAGGCAATGTGATGAAGGAGAGTGTTGATACAGCGCTTACTTATTTACAAAGTAATGCAAAAAAAATAGGGGTGGATCCAACTTTGTTTACCACTAAATCAATCCATGTGCATGTGCCCGAAGGAGCAGTGCCAAAGGATGGTCCAAGTGCAGGTATTACGATGCTTACTGCATTAACTTCGGCGTTCACGGGTCGTAAGGTAAAACCTTATTTAGCCATGACTGGTGAAATCACCTTGCGTGGGCAGGTATTACCAGTAGGAGGGATTAAGGAAAAAATATTGGCTGCTAAGAGATCAGGCATGAAGGAGATTATCATGTGCTGGCAGAACGAAAAAGATGTCAATGAGATAGATAAAGCATTTATAAAAGGAGTGCAATTTCATTATGTAAAAAATATGCAGCAGGTACTCGACTTAGCGTTAGTTTAAGTTGATTATAAGCAATTCAACCCCTAGCTTTGTAGCATGATGACATTAATCAAAAAAATACAAAAGCTAGGGGTTTTTATTTTAGCTTTATTTTTTTGTGTTCCAATGATTATGGCGCAAACCACCATTGGAAATATTGGCGGTAAAGAGTCAAATGCAGTTTATAATTTTTTAAACCTGCCACATTCCGCAAAGGCATCCGCTTTGGGAGGGATTAATATAAGTCATATTCAACCTGATCTTGGATTGGCAATGTATAATCCCGCACTGCTCACGCCCACGATGGATAGCTGGTTGCATTTAAGTGTTAAGCCTTATTTAGCTGATATTAAACAGTATGATTTTAGTGGCGCAAAATATCTTGGAAATAAAAAATTAGTGCTTGGAGGGGGTGTACATTTTATGGATTATGGATCTATTGCTATGACCGATATCGCAGGCAATCAATTAGGTAATTTTCGTCCCAATGATTATAGCTTGCAGGTGTCCGCTGCTACTAGTTATATAAACAATACACATATTGGAGCTACATTTAAATTTATACAATCCAACTATGGCTTATACAAATCTAATGGAATAGCAATGGATATTGGGTTGAGATACCAACCCACTAGCGCCTTATCGCAAGTGAGTGTCTTAATTAAAAATTTAGGTGCGCAATTGAAAACCTATGGTACAAAAGAGGAATTTCCTTTTAATTTAATTGTGGGGTACACAAAAAAACTACAAAATGCGCCATTTCAATTTTCATTGACTGCTGAAAAATTATCATTATGGAATTTGGCATATAATGATACCAGCTTTAATGCACAACAAGGCTATACCAATCCAGGGTCACTTCAAAATTTATTTAATCATTTAATTTTAGCAAGTGAAGTTTTTATTGGAGAACAAGTATCCATAAATCTGGGCTATAATTTTATGCGCCGATTTGATTTAAACATACAAGGACAACAAAATGCATTCAATGGATTTAGTTCAGGGCTTGCTTTGCAATTGCAAAGGCTAGAAGTTCAATATGGTAATGCATTTTTTCAAAAAAATATGTACCATCATTTTTCTTTGATGTATAATTTGAAAAATAGATAGTTTAATTCTTTTTCTTTACTGGGAAAATTGCCTTTGGTTTTTGCCCTTCCTTATTAGTGGTCTCTTTTTTTGAAGGAGGGTTACTCTTTATTGGTTGTGTTGCTGTAGTGTTCGTATTAATAGTGGCCGATTTTTCAACTGTAGTATTTTCAGCTGCTGGAATTTCATAATCCGATTCTCCTTTAATTTCTTCATCATTTATTAAAGTGGGCAGTTCCGTATCAAGTTCGGTACTATCTGCGTTTACAAAGTCAATATTAAAATCGCCAGCCATATTTGAAGGACGATCAAAGTTAGCGTTGGGATCAAGATTGCATGCTGGATCGGAGGTTACTTTGTTCATAAAATAAGCCCAAATAGGTAAGGATGCATGTGCCCCTTGCCCAAAATAGTTGTCCGTAAAACGTATGTATCTATCATCACATCCCACCCATGCACCCGCTAATATTTGTGGTGTATAGCCCATAAACCATAAATCACTATTGTCATTAGTGGTCCCTGTTTTTCCTGCAATAGATTGCGCTTTGATGTCATAAGAATATAAACTACGGCCCGTACCTTTTGAAATTACCCCTTGCATCATACTCACTACTGAATAAGCAGTTGTTTCATTAATAACTTTTCTTCTTTGCGGAGAAAAGCTTTCAAGTACATTTCCGTTTTTATCTTCAATACGATTGATAAATAGAGGTTGCGCATTATAGCCACCGCCAGGGAACATGGTGTAAGCTTGTACCATTTCATATAGTGAAATTTCAACCGCACCTAAGGCTAAAGAAGGATAGGCTGGAATATCCGCTTGCACATTACATTTTTTCAAGTATTCAACAAATTGTTTGGCTGCTTCATTTCCATTACCATCAATTTGTTTCATGATATAGGCCGATGCGCAGTTGCGAGATTCAGCTAGTGCTTGTGCCATTGGCATGGCTAATCCAGTGCATGTTCTTGTAGTATTAGGTACCATGCCATAGCCTTCAAAGTTTTGTTGTTGGTCCTGTACAATAGTGAATGGCGTAAATCCTGATTTTTCAATGGCCAAAGAATACAATAATGGTTTAATAGTAGATCCCACTTGGCGTCTTGTATTAATGTTTACGTGGTCATATTTGAATGTTTTAAAATCAACACCACCTACCCATGCTTTCACTTCACCCGTAAAAGGGTCTACCGCTAAAAAACCCGTTTGCAAAATTTGCTTATGGTATTTTAAGGAATCCAATGGCGTCATTATGGTATCAATAAAACGGTTTTTGTTCCAAGCAAAAACGCGCATATTCACGGATTCGTCAAAAGTTTTTCTAATTTCCGCATCTTCCAAATCCTCTTTCTTTGCATTTCTCCAACGATCCGTTTGCTTAATTGCTAATTCTAATTGCGCGCTAAAGTCCTTCCAAACACTTCCAGTTTTAATATTACTCTGTTTATTGAACTCGCGTTGTAAATAAGCCATATGTCTTGCAACTGCTTCTTCTGCGTACAATTGCATACGTGGATTGATCGTAGTGTAAATTTTTAATCCATCACGATATAAGTTATAAGCGTCACCATTATTTTTCTTATGTTCCTTACACCATTTTTTCATGTATTCGCCAAGGGTCATTCTAAAATAAGGGCCTAATCCATTATTCTCATCTAATTTTCGATAGTTCGTTACGATGGGTAATTCTTTGTACTGAGTTGCTTGGTCATCACTAATATATTTTTGTTCCGCCATACGATTAATGACCAAATTACGTCTTTCCAATGCTAGTTTTGGGTTGCGATTAGGGTTGTATTTGGTAGGCGCATTAATCATTCCAATTAACAATGCAGCTTCTTCAACGCTTAAGCGGTCTGGTTCCTTTTGGAAAAAAGTCCTAGATGCATTACTCACACCAAATAAATTATCACTAAATGGAACGGTATTTAAGTATAAGGTTAAAATTTCTTGCTTGGTAAAGTTTCGTTCTAGTTTAATGGCAATGATGCTTTCCTTAATTTTTTGAATGACACGTAATAATTTATTTTTAGTACCCCAGTTATTGGTAAATAAATTTTTAGCAGTTTGCATACTAATGGTAGATGCGCCGCCTTTGCTTCCTAAAAAGGCTACGGCACGAACTAAACCTTCCCCGTCAATGCCATAGTGGTCATAAAATCGTTTATCCTCTGTGGCTACTAAAGCTTGTATTAAATAGGGACTAATATCACGATACTTTACACTGATGCGATCCTCTAAATAGTATTTGCCCATGGGTGTGCCATCCTGCGCATACACTTGGCTTGCAAGTGATGCAGTGGGGTTTTCAATATCATCCAAATCGGGCATGCCTCCAATCCAACCAAAATTAAGCAGTAATAAAAACATTAAAATGACACCTGCGGTTATAAAGTAATATTTCCAAAATAGGCGTACCCAATTTTTAGATTTTTTTTCTGTTGGATGATTAATTGGTTTCACTTATAATCCTTTATTGTTTATAAATATTATTGTTCATAAAGCTTTTATACATTTTTAGATCAGTACTATTTTTAATTTGCAAAATATTGGACTTCCCTAAAATGTATAATTCATATTGTTTGTTTTGAACAAAGGAAATAATTTCAGTGTTTAGTCGTCCTTTTATTTTATTTAAATAGGCATTGCTGCTATTTAAGTTTTCAAAAGGTCCAATCCAAACAACAAAAACATTAGGTTCAAATTCAAGGTAAGTTACATCTAAATTTTGTTTTTTGAAATCCTCTTTATTCAGGTAGCCAAGGGCGGTGACCATTTCCTTCACCAAAATCTCCTTTATATTATTAGTAAGTAGGGCTAAATAATGCGGCTCTAATGTGTCCTTGGTAAAAAACAATCCAGCATCCATGGCAAATTTATTGGCGGAATCCGTTTTAGGGCTTATGGCAAGCGTTTTATTTTCGGAGCCTTGTTTTATATTTTCTACAATTGGGTTTTTAGTAGTAGCTATTGTTTTCAAGCTGTCTGCATTCAATTTAGATAAATACAACTCAGTCTCTTTCCTTTTTTTAAGTTCTTCAATAATACTTTTTGCGCGATCTCGGATACTTTCATTTTGGTGCATGTATATAATGGAATCTAATAACACAAATGCTAAACTGTCCATTCTTTGTTGCGCATACATTTTAACCTTTAAAAATTGATAGGGTGCTAACCACTTCGTTTGTTTAAGTTTTAGGTCCAGTTGGCTTGCTTTATTTGATAAAGTAGCCCAATTTCCAATCTGTGCTAAAAAATAGGCTTCTTTGTAATCGGCCTCTACTTGTTTTTCTTGCGACTTTTTATTTTCGACAGCAGTCTTCTTTGATGTATAAACGCCTTTTGGAAATTTTGCTTCTACTATTGCAATAAGGCTGTCTGAAGTGGCGCGATTCCCTTGGTGAATATATTCACTTGCTAAATCGAGTAAACTTCTTTCAGTAATTACATCATCCATATTTAAATTAATTACTTTTTGGTATAAGGGTAGGGCCTTTTCAAAATCATTCAGTTGGAATAAAAATGTTTGTGCATTTTGAAAGCTGCTTTTATTTAATTCTACCGTTGATTTAATTAGATCTTCTTTGCTTATTATTAGTTGGACTGAGGTGGTTTTTTCCTTGGTCATTCCCATGGCGGAAATACGCGCAGTATCTTTACTAGTACTATCGTTTGCATACCTTGATTGCGGAGCATCCGTTGAATTATTTGTTTTGTAAATAATTGCGCTGCTTGTTTTTCTTCGCCATTGATCAACATTTGGTCTGTTACCCCATTTTTGCGCAAAGTTTTGTTTCCCAATTTCAACGGTGTTTTTATTTTCAAAATAAAAATCATTAATGCCACTATTCCCTATTGCAGCATTATTTAAGTTATAACCTGTATTATTATTACCGTAATTATTTCCGAAACCGTTATTCCTAAAATTATTATTGTTTCCCATGCTGTTTAACGCCTCATTTGCTAGTTCCGCTTTTCTGTCTTCATCTATAAACAGACTACTTAATTTGTCGGTTTTATTTTTTTCATTTAATTCCCATTTTTTTATATAATCCTCTTGTAAATTTTCTGCTAGGTTGTATATATATTGAAGTGTGTCTTGTTGCTGAATGACAATGTCGTTCGTTAGAATGATTGGCAACCATTTTTTACGCAATGCTATTTTTTCAAAATATGGGTTTGTTTTTAATATTAAAGTCAAACTATCATACGCCAAAGTAGCCATAGCATAATCACTTGATTTGTAATTAATGTCTGCCAATAATTCAAAGGCTTTTTGTTTTTGCGTTAAGCCATTTTCATTCTTTTTGATGGCAACCAATAACCATTCATTTGCCCTGCTGATGTCTTTATTTTCAATTGCTAATTTTGCCATTTCAAAATATAAAATGTCAGTATATGGTTTGTATTTTTCCCTTCTTGACATTTGTTGTAATGAATTGGCTAATTCCAGCCAGGGTGTTTTTGTTTGCTTAAAATCAATTTTAATTAAATTAATTTTTGCATACACACTAATTAATGGGTTTAATGCATCACTGTGTGCTTTTTTATACCAAGTATAAGCATTGGTTAGATTATCCGATTTTTCCCATAATTGGGCAATGAGATAATACCATCTTGTTTTGGAAAACTTATCAGGTGCATTGCTCAGCCCTTTTATTAAATAATTAGCGGCACTATCATACATTTCACTTTGATAATAGCCATAAGCCAATTGTTCAAACAAAAAGGGGTAAAGTCGTTTAGGGAAAAAAGCATCTGTTTTCAATAACTGTAATAAACTTAACCCTTCGTTTAGTGAATTTATTTCAAAATAATTTCTGGCCTGCCATAGCATACTCTCATTTCTGATATTCCTATTTTCATAAAATTTATTATCTTCTTTTGTGGCGATACTAAATTGGCCTTTTGTATTTCTTAAGTTACTTCCAATGGGAATATCCATCCCAGCTTCCTTGTTGTCAAATGCATAGTTGATGTATTGGAGTAAACTTCCTGCAGTATCAAAATTTTTATGAAATAAGTAGGCTTTGGCTAATAATAAATAGGCGTCGTCTACCCAGTTACTTCTTAAGTCATGTAAAACTACATTGGCATTACACCTATATATGATTGAATCAATGTCTTTTTTAGAAGTATTGGCTAAGTCGTAATCGTAAAATGGGATTAGGTTGGTATAATCTTCCTGTAAATAGGCGCGAGCATCTTTAATAATTTCATTCAACTCCTCATTTGCGTGAAATATGTAATTGAATTTTGAAACAGTATTTTGATAAGCACGGCGACCGAGTGTATATTTTTTCTTTGTAAGAATTTCATAGGGGAGTGGTCGCTCTTCTTCGTAGGGGATAAACTTTCGTGTTGCGCTATCTAATTTTGCTTTGACATTGTCAATCTTTTTAAATAAAAAATTATTTATTTTTTTTTGATTGCTGTCTAGTACGCTGTTTACTTTTTTAATCAACTTGGAATTGTTGATATCTAGTATTGATTTAGTGGAGTCCTGCGCAAAAACACCATTATTTAGTACAAAAATACAGCCCATTAGTAGGAGTTGATAAAGCCGGTATTTTAATGGGAGCTGCAACAATTTCATGGTAGGATGAATATCGACTAAAAATACAATTAATTCTGTTTATTTTGTATCTTTAGGTTGCAACTTTTAATATGGCAATTTTAGACGATAACAACACTTTTAAACGCACCAGTAATACCTATCGTTTGGTGATTATGAACGATGATACTTATGACGAGGTGGTCGCATTCAGATTGTCTAGAACTTCTGTTTATATTGGTTTTAGTGTGAGTTTCATATTATTGGTAGGCTTAACCATTGCGTTAATTGCTTTTACCCCACTTAAGTATTATATCCCAGGATATGGTACCAAAGAAAGTCAAACTGCACTTCAGTTATTAAAAATAAGGACGGATTCATTGGAGCAAACCTTACACTATAAGGAACAATATTTAGAAGGGATAAAAAAAGTGCTTTCAGAAGGTAATCCAAAGCAATTGGATACGATTCCGTTGAAATTACCCGAAAGTTTACCTTCAAATGATTAAATTTTGTTGTGAATTTTAATACAAACAATAATAAAAAAAATAAGCCAGTAACCGTTTGGGCTAATTATGCTGGTTTAGGATCACAACTGATTGGTGGTTTATTGTTGTTATTGTATATTGGTAAAAAAGGCGATGCTTATTGGGGTTTCAAGCCAATGTTGATTTGGATTTTGCCATTTGCATTCATTCTTTTCACCTTATACAAAATCATAAAAGAAACAAAATAATACCCATGTTTATAAAAAAAATGACGCCCATACTTGGACTTTTTGCACTCGTAAATACCTTATGTTTTTTATTCATGGAAAGTATGCCTTATTTTAATTACTACTTTATTATTGTGGTCAATACGATGTTGATTTTTACAGCATTTTTAAGTTATATACGCATTTTAAAAATGGATAAGAATAACCCGAATGCAATGATTCGTTCTGTAATGTTAGGTACGCTTATGAAAATGGGGGTATTCGCAATCGCTGCTTTAATATATGCCAAAACGCAACAAACAAAGGTGGGCATACCTACCTTATTGGTTTGTATGGGTATTTATCTTTTGTATGCTTGGCTTGAAATACGTTGGGCAACAAAAAAGAATTAGTTTTTCAATCGCATTAAATTTTTTTTCTTGGCAAAAGTTGAACATCCACTAAACGCGCTGAATGCCTACTTGCCTGATGGTGCGTTTGATCCTGTGGTTGCCTTAATCAATCAATACAAAGTTCATTTAACAGTTACCAAGGCCAGGAAGTCTGTTTTAGGTGATTATCGCCATGCATTCCAAGGGGCCAATCATAAAATTTCAGTCAATGGAAATTTAAATAAGTATGAGTTTTTAATCACCTTGCTTCATGAATTAGCGCACCTATTATGTTATGAACAATATAGAAATAGGGTGGATGCACATGGGAAAGAATGGAAAAATATATATGGGTATTTACTTTCGCAATTTATACAACAAGGTTTATTTCCAGATGACATCAAAAAGGCGTTAAGTAAAACTTTATTAAATCCTGCAGCCACAGCCAATGGGGAAACCAAACTTTTATTGGTTTTGAGGAAGTATAACGAAATAAAGAAAGCAGGGGTGACACTTGTTGCACATATTGCAGAGGGCATTTTATTTGAATCCTTAAATGGAAAAATATTTAGGCGCGGCAAAAAGCGCCGCATACGTATTGAGTGCGTGGAGGTAGCCACCGGTCAAGTATACTCCTTTAGCGCATTAACTGAAGTAAAGCTAGTGAGTGGGGCGTAGTATTTTCTTGAAAAATGGGCTGAGGAATTAAAACAAAATACCCGCGAGTATCGCGGGTATTTTAAAATCATAAGAGGGTTTTAAGTAGCATTTTATATTTTATAAAAATGGGTATAAAACAAAATACCCCCGATGAATCGGGGGTATTTTAAAAATCATAAGAGAGTTTTAAGTAGCATTTTATATTTTATAAAAATGCTACTTAAAACTAAGCCACCGCTTGCTTAACTAAAGCAGCTGCTTCGCTCAACTGAATAGCAGACTGAACTTTCAATCCACTTTCGTCAATTAATTTTTTCGCTTCCACTGCATTCGTGCCTTGTAAACGCACAATGATTGGGATATTAATATCACCTAATTTATTGAAAGCTTCAATGACACCTGAAGCAACACGATCGCAACGAACAATACCGCCAAAGATGTTAATTAAAATAGCTTTTACATTAGGGTCTTTCAAAATAATTCTAAATCCAGCTTCAACTGTTTGCGCATTTGCAGTACCGCCAACGTCTAAAAAGTTCGCTGGCTCACCACCACTTAACTTAATCATATCCATAGTTGCCATGGCAAGACCTGCACCATTCACCATACAACCTACATTGCCATCTAATTTGACAAAGTTTAAATTGTATTCACCTGCTTCCACTTCGGTAGGATCTTCTTCGCTAACATCTCTCATTGCTAATAAATCAGGATGACGCATTAAAGCATTATCATCAATATTCATTTTGCAATCTACTGCGATCATTTTGTCATCGCTGGTTTTGAATAATGGATTAATCTCAAGCATGCCACAATCTAAACCAACATAGGCATTGTATAAATTGGTTACGAATTTTACACAACTCTTAAAAGCATCACCACTTAGTCCCAAATTGAATGCAATTTTACGCGCTTGGAAACCTTGCAATGCACCACCAGGGTGTATCCACTCTTTAAATATTTTTTCAGGGGTATTATGTGCAACTTCCTCAATATCCATTCCACCTTCAGTGCTATACATGATTACATTCATTCCTTTGGAACGATCTAATAAAATAGACAAATAAAATTCTTTGGTAGGCTGAGGACCTTCATAATAAACGTCCTGTGCAACTAGTATTTTTGAAACTAATTTACCTGCTGGGCCAGTTTGGATGGTCACTAATGTACCACCTAAAATGTTTTTCGCAAAGGTTTCAATATCTGCTGCTGATTTACCAACGGCGACACCTCTTTGCTCAGTGCCTACTATTTTACCTTTACCACGGCCACCCGCATGTATTTGTGCTTTAACTACGGCGAATTTATTATTGGTTTCACCTGCTATTTTGTGGTAAGCAGTAATTGCAGCGTCCACTGTTTCTGCTGCGATTCCTTCTTGGACTGGAACATTATACTTTTTAAGTAACTCTTTTGCTTGATATTCATGCAAATTCATAAAATCTAAATTTTGGCGAAGATACTAGATTATAGGCATAGAATTATCCTAAAAATATATTTTGTTGTTTAAACATTGATTTATATATTTACCTTTTAATTATAATTAAAAATTATATAACAACAGGGGCTATTGAAATCGAGATTATTTTTCGTATTTTAGTTAGCTCAATAATCAAAAAAATAAAATAAATATGAAAAAAATCATTTTCGCAGTTGTCATGGTTGCAACTTCATTATCCTTAGTTGCTTTTACAAAAAAAGACAAATCTAACGCAGGAGTTACATTTACAGTAACTGCTCAAAAAAGTAAAGTAGATTGGGTTGGTTCTAAAAAAAGCGATTACCATACTGGCTATTTCCCAGTTAAATCAGGTTCAGTTCAAGTTGATGGTGGAAAATTAGTGGGTGGCAGTTTTGTAATTGATGTTGCTGGTTTAAAAGTAACTGACGAACGTGGTGGTGAAAAATTACAAGGTCACTTATCTTCTGGCGACTTTTTTGACATTGCAAAATTTGGCGAAGCTACTTTTACGATTACTAAAGTAGATTATATTAAAGCAGATAGAGCAACGATAAAAGGTGATTTAAGTTTAAAAGGCATTAAGGCACCTGTTACATTTACTGCAATCATCAGAAATGCAGATGACAAAGGTTTTTTTGCTGAAGCTTTCTTACCTTTTGACAGAACTGTTTTTGGAATCAATTATGGTATTGGTAATGTAGATACGGATGTGCAATTATCGGTTCATATTTACGGTACAAAATAATATAAGCATTGGCTTTATAAAAAACCCCGTCCCGATTAATCGGGACGGGGTTTTTGTTTATTAGCTCCCGTAACAATTAAATGTCATAGCGCTCTTTTAGTACATGTAAATGATGAAGTGCATGGCCAAAAATTATAAATCCTAGGGCATTTACAGAAATAGGATGACCACTTGCCGTTCCCATTGCTTTCATTTGATCCTCCGTAAAGGAGGCGAATAGTAAATTGGTAGATTGCCTAACGACACGCCATTCAATTAACATCTCTTTCCAGTTTCTATTGGCAGCAGTTCCATTTTTTGCATATTCGTTTTCGTCAAAGCCTAATAAAGCTGCTGGTTCTTGTCTTGCGATTACCAATGCGCGATAAGCGAATATTCGTTCCGTGTCAATGACGTGTTGCAGCATTTGTTTGATGGTCCACTTATCCGGCCCATAGGCGAAATTTATTTTTTCAATTGGGACTGCCGACCAGGATTCTGTTATTCTTTCCTGGTATTGTTGTACTAGAATTGAATAATCTTTTCCGCTGGTATAGTTAATATAAACTTGATGTGGGGCACCATATTCTTTTGCACTAGGTCGAGACATGTTTTTTTATTTTGGTAAATATTCAATTAAATTATTAATTCTTAGTTTTTTTCTTTTTATCGTTATTCTGAGTTGTCGAAATTTTATATGTTTTTGCTAATGCAATGGCATTGGCTGCATTTACAATTCCTCCCGTGGTGCATACTTCGGTTAATGATTTATCCGTATCTCTATTTGGGATGACATACTTAATACTAACATCATTTGGTTTCCAAACGCTTTTTAAAATTATTTCTTTTACTTGTATGGCCGATAGTTGCGGAAAATAAGATCGAATCATTGCAGCCATATGACTAACAATGGGGGAGGACATACTAGTGCCTTGTAAATAACCATAATTATTGTTACCAGGTAAGGTGGAATATATTTTGTTGCCTGGTGAAAGCACATCCACAGTCTTTGCACCATAATTACTAAAATCAGTTAATAATACATTATTTAAACTAGGATCACTACTTGCGCCAACAGTGATGACATTATTAGCGGTATCCTTAAAACCAGGGGAGTAAGTATTTGGGTACACCTTTTTAATATCTAAATTATAAAATTCATTTCCAGCGGAGTGAATTAATAATACATCTTTTTGTGCTGCATATCTAATGGCGCTATCTACCCAAGCTTGTTCAGGTGAATAGGATTTGCCAAAACTCATATTGATAATTTTTGCGCCATTGTCAACCGCATATCTGATGGCTAAGGCAACGTCTTTATCATATTCATCGCCATCAGGAACTGTTCGTATCCCCATAATTTTTAAAGCAGGATATAAATTATTTACCTCCCAACCGGAGTCTGGTATACTAGCAACAAGTCCTGCAACATGCGTTCCATGACGTGCATTAGGTCCTGTGATATCATTGTTGCCATAATATTTATCAGAAAAATTAAAATAGGCATCTTTGATAATATCGGCTCTTATATCTGCAGGGGCCTCGTCTTTTGCGCTTGCTGCTTTTTCTTTTCCTTCTATATATTCTTCTAAATCTTTTACAATTTCAGGATAGGTACTTTCTCTTTCAATGCCAAGTATTTTTACAGCCCTTAAATACGCCATCTTGGTATCAAGTGTCACCCGACCAATCGGTTGGTAGGATTCTAAAATGGATACAGTAAAATTTGAATCTGGTAATTCCTTTAATAATAAAGCCCCCATTTTTTTTATGGCATTGCTTGCCATTTTAATATATTGAATCGAGGACAAATCATTCTCAGCAACTTTAATTTCATCAGCCGTTTGTTTCCAAATAAAATAAGTAGCTTTTTCTTTTGAACTTAATTGGTTGGTATCAATTTGTTTGCCATCATATATGCTTTTGTATCGATGATAAATTCTGGTCATTTCCGCAGCGGCTTTATCGATGTTTCGGCCATCTTTTCCTCCTAAAAAATTCCATCCATGCACATCGTCAACGTATCCGTTTTTATCATCATCCAATTGATTGTTGGGAATTTCTTTTGGATTCCTCCAAAGCAAATTTTTCAATGCAACGTGGTTGGTATCAATGCCGCCATCAATAACAGCAACAATTACTGGACTTGCTTTTTGTGGCAGGGTAGCTAATAATTTATAAGCTTTATTTAAACTAATGCCATGAACTGAATCAGTCGCGTAATCCTTCCAATGCCAGTTTTGGCTAGCTTGTCCATTAACTACTTGACCCGAAATAGAACATAAGAATAATAGGAATATAAAACGCATATACTAGATAAATTTAAAAATACTTAATTAGGAATTTTTAATTTTTTCAATGGTGTTCGTTGTTGAAAATCCTTCAATGATGGGATTGATGATTACTTTTCCACCATTGGCAATCACTTCCTTTGCGCCTACAATTGTTTCAATGGTGTAATCACCCCCTTTCACTAAAACATCTGGTAATAAACTGCTGATCAATTCCAATGGCGTATCTTCTTCAAATATCACGACCATATCTACTAATAATAAATTGGCTAAAATTAAGGCGCGATCATTGGTATTATTGATTGGACGATCAGGCCCCTTTAATCGCTTAACGCTGGTATCACTATTAAGTCCTACAATTAAATAATCTGCTTCCTTTGCTGTTTCCGCTAAAGAATATAAATGTCCTGGATGTAAAATATCAAAACATCCATTGGTGAATGCAAATGTTTTGCCCAATACTTTCCCTGCGGCAATGGTTTGTTTTGCTTCGGCAACTGTTTTTATTTTTTGATGAATCGTTTCAACTAATCGCATATCACTTTAATTGTTTGTTGATAAATGGGAGCAGAATTAAAGCGAGTCCGCCTAATACTATCACAATGATCATTTGCGAAAACCATTGTAAGGTTCCATTGGCTAAGCCAAGCGTGTACTCAATGCCGTTTAATTCTAATACCTTGGCCATAAAGAAAGCATAGGCACCAATACCACCTGGGGTGATAATCATGCCAATACTCGCGTAGGCTAGGCAACTGATTGCAGTTGAAAACGAACTGGCAGTTCCTTCTGTTCCATACAATCCAATATAGGTAGCCAATAAATATAAAAACCAAATACTAAAGGAATAGAAAAAGAATAAATTATGCTTTTTTAATTTAGTGGCACTGATAAGTCCTTCCCAAATACCTTTGATGATTTTTTTAATAGGGTTGATGATACTTTCAAATTTATGTTTAAGTGTAAAATATAAAATGAAAGCTAGGATCACTAAAAAAGTTACAATCCCTAAAATTATAAATAAGTTATTATTAGAATCAGTTCCAGTATTCCCGCCGGTTTGTAATTGTTGCCAGCCTGCTTTAATTACATTGAATTGTAAAGTAAGGGCTAATAAAAATACCACGCCAAGGCTGATGACATCAAAGGCCCTTTCAGCGACAATGGTACCCACAATTTTTTCAGCAGGTACCTTTTCATACTTAGCCAGCAAGGTACATTTTAACACTTCTCCTAATCTTGGAATGGCTAGGTTGGCCAGGTAACCAATGAGCACGGCTAAGAATGTGTTCATGATGGAAGGTTTGTATCCCAAAGGTTCCATCATCAATCTCCAACGGAGGGCTCTAATAAAATGAGATAAGGCTAAAATGAAAAATATAGGGAGGATTAGCCAAAATTTAGACTTAGCCAATGCCTTGGTAAATTTATCCCATTCTTGTGGCGGAATTTGATGTAAACTCCACCAAATCAGCAATATGCCAATCAAAAAGAAGAATCCTATTTTAAAAAATTTGGCCATAATTGGGGTTGCATTTTCCTATCTTCTGCAAAATACGACCAATTGTTAAGATATGCGTTGGCCGAGGGGGTTTTATTCCTCTTTTTTGTGGTTTCTTAAAGTCCTTGGTTTTATGTAACTTCGCAGACTCAAAGATGGTTCTGAGTTAAATTCAAAATGAATGTCTGAAAAAAAACGAATCTTATATATCGCCACAGAAATGTCGCCCTATTTGGAGCTGACCGAATTTGCGGAGGTAATCAATAAGCT
>Ga0222712_10002586_pt1 | contig 20510 bp, 27 predicted proteins | sample C33_657DmetaG_FD_165043 | JGI IMG/M metagenome (GOLD analysis project Ga0222712, IMG submission 165043) | Estuarine water microbial communities from San Francisco Bay, California, United States - C33_657D | ecosystem: Environmental > Aquatic > Marine > Unclassified | place: USA: California... | reverse complement strand
CAAATGATCTAATGATTTGGGATAACAGATGCACAATGCACAAAGTGAATTTTGATTTCGATCCTGCTCATCCAAGGTGGATGGAAAGAATTGCAATCGTAGGTGATGAAATAGGAAAATATAATGAAACAGATACCCATCATGGTAAATAACTCGCCCAAGAAAGTTACCTTTTTTACAAAAAAGGCTAGAATCGAAGACGTAGATAATTTTGAATTCCGTGAAGAAGATGATTATTTTAGTCAAGAGTTAAGTTTCTTAAGAGGATTAACAGATTTTTTTGATATATATAATATTCAATATGAAACATATGATGGATCTAGTAATGTAGATTATGCTTATCTTGCGTTTACAGATGATTTGTCTTTACAAATATCCGACTTAACAGATAGGTGGTATCCAAAATCTGTTACTGAAAAATTGATTCGTAAAGATATAATGCCTGAATATCTTAGAGGATTTGGTTTTAATTGTCTGGATACTAAAAAGATTAATTCTATTGATGATATTGTTGGAAATAATTTTATCATTAAACCAATCATTGGAACTTTGGGGAAAAATATATTGCATCTACTTAACAGAGTCAAAGAACCAAATTTTTCATATAAGACTTATGCAACAACCGGAGAATTCTTAAAGAGTATGGATGTGGATTTTAGAGAATTTAGAAAATTTAAAGAAGATGCGATATTTCAGAATAACGATCCAATGAATGGATACTGTATTCAGAGAGCATGTATGAGTTCTCAATATGAAATTTATATGATTTACGGAGTTGTTAATTCAAATTCAGATGTATATTTTACTCGAGCAGCAAGCACTATGTGGAAAAATAGCAAAACATACATTGGCTCTAGTAAAAGATTTTATAATGAGATCCCCGAGAATACATTTATAAGAAATTTGGTCAAAACTGAAAAAATTAGAAATGCTTCTTTCGCTCTACAACTCATTCGTATGGAAGATGGCTTATTATATCCTATTGACTGGAACTTTAGAATTGTATTGCGGCCACCCAAGATAAATAATAGGATCGAAGAGTTATATAAACAATTATGTCATATGTATGATGTTGAAAACGATCTACCAGAAACATGGCCGGATATATGGTATATGAACCATAGTCCTAAAAAATACAATCAAATAAAATAATGGAGTAACTTTTATGAAAAGTTTTTTGAGCTTGAGTTTGATCTTGGTTTGTAATATTTGTTTTGCTACTGAACTACCTAAAGAAATTAACATCATAACCTATGCGCCAAATATTGGAAGCAATGGGAATAAGAATCAGATGTTGCTTTCTCTAAAATCATCTATGGTGCGACATTCTATAGAACCCAAAATCATCTATAAAGCCGGAGCCGAGGGTATTCTTGCAATGAACCTGTTAACTGAGTCGAAGACCAATGGCTCATTCTTGGGGATATTTTCTGATTATGATATATCAACATTAGAAAATCCAGAGGTAAGAAAGTTCAATAAAAACACATTTACAAAACTTTTTGATATTTCAGAATACCCTTTCGTATTGACTGCTTCACCAAAATTTCAAATGAAAAAAGATTTGTTGTTCGGCTCCAACAGCGGCTTTAGTAAAAGAGAGGTAATAGAATTATATACTAAAATGGCAGGGTTGAATTATACACTAATTCCTTATGGGGCCTCCAAAGGTGAAATGACAATCATGATAGATGTATCTGAAGAACGTGTAGATTTATTCTTTGCATCGATCAATGGATCAATACCTCTATATAAAGCAAATAAATTAAAGTTATTGGGTGTCACATCTCCACACCGTTTGCCTGGACTAGAAGAAATACCATCGATTTCTGAAACTATCCCCAATTTCAAATTTACTGGGGAAAACTCTATATATATTCATCAGGAAGTATCGGAAGAAATAAAAAACGAATACAGAAAATTATTCAAACAACTTGAAAAAGATCCACTATTCCGTAAAGAAATAATTTCTAAATGGAACACCCCCACATTAAAGGTATACTCGAAATAACGGCCTCGACAATTAATACCGATTGAAAATAGTAATTATTTAACAAAGGAAATTATGGAATATATTGCACTAATGATCGGTGGGTTTTTAATATATCAATATATGAAACCCAAAGAGAAGGCAACGTTTACTGAACTAGCCAAAATAGTGAAAACTATGACATTTATAGAGGTAGAAAAGATAGAAAATTCCCATGGTGTTATATATTTGGGATACGATATCTATACCAAACAGTTTTTAGGTCAAGCACCAACCTGTATTGAATTATATCATTACATTTTCCAAAATAAAGACAAGATAGATGTAATATGGGCCAAGCTGGAAACTGATACTGATATATTAATTAGAATTGAGAAGAAATTGGTGACCGAAACGATTGCTAAATTTAACTAAAGGTGCTATACTAGATCTATGAAAACTCAAACACCAGCAACAGGTATTATGCAAACCAGCGAATATAAAGATTCACGATCTTTTCGTATTGCATGTATGTGTCATGATTCGGCACATGATGTAGATGCCTGGATTGATGTTAGTCCAGACTCTGATGGCTTACAGGCAATTAATGTAGAGTTTTATATTGAAACTGAAACCCCTTGGTGGGCTGATGGCTTCAGCCGTATCCGTTCAGCATGGGCTATTTTGGTACATGGACGTCACACACAAGGGCATACCTTGATGCTGAACGAGCAGACTGCATTAAACTTAGCTGATGCGTTACTTAAAAGCATTGGTGACTTTTCAAAATCCAAATAACATCATTTGCGGAGATTGCTATGGCATTTCATCTAGCCCACCCTGCTATTACTACTACCGGTAAACAAAAAGGTCCACGTAAATTTCGTAACTCTGCATCTGCTCAAAAATCACGAGACAATCAAGATACATGGAATGATTTGTTGAAAAAATATGGAATTGAACAACAAGAGAAACGTCGGCAACGTGCGTTAAAGGCTGAAGTGTGGAAACCACAGCCACTTCTTTATCGTGGCAGTGATCAACCACGTATACCCAGTGTAGAAACATCTTGGGAACCTTGTACCAAGGCTCCAGATAAAGTTTATACTGGCACGGCCATCATTGGTATTTCCACGATGCACAAGAGCAATGCTGTTCCAGTTTTTAATAAAGAAGCCGCAATGGATATTTCAAAGATGCGGAGATAATATGGAAGTCGTAATTGAACTTGTAAAAGGATTAGGGATGGGGGCAGTATGTTTTGTATTGCTCATTGCGTTGTGCGTTGGTTTGGCAAAAACAGCTGAATTTTTATTTAACATAGGGAAAAAGAAATGACTGATAATATGAGTAAAATGCTTTCGGAAAATTGGTATGTAAACGCCAATAAAAAAGAACAGAAGTTATTTAGAGAATGGACATTGGGCATATTGCGTGAACGTGAGGTTAATGTTTCGTTTATCAAGGCAGATGGTAGTCTCAGGGAGATGACTTGTACACTGAACGGAGATATGTTGCCACCACAAAAGGCACATGAAACCAATACTGATAACCCGATTGATTTGCCCAAAACTCGCAAGGTCAGCCAGGATGCTGTACGTGTATTTTGTACTGAGAATAAACAATGGCGTAGTTTTCGTTGGGATCGTGTAAAAGCAATTGCATTCACTTTATAAAGTAAAATGGATCCATTATCTAAACATACATTGTTTGCAATGGCAGTGGGGTATATTGTTACTGTACTACTAGAGCTACCGTTATGGCCCAGTGTGGCATTGGGAATACTTTTGGCAGTAATCGCTCAGTTTTTGGCACGGAGAGAAAGTAACCAAACAGGATCAGATGAATAAAAATTGGGTAATGGTGGACATTGAGGCTGATGGACCTGCACCAGGTCTCTATAGCATGATTGAGCTGGGTGCGATCGTGGTAGAACCAGGATTAACCCGTAGTTTCTATACCAGTTTACAACCTATTAGTGCTGACTACGATCAGGCAGCACTAAATATCACTGGACATAGCAGAGAGCAAACTTTAAATTTCAAGCAACCGCTAGAAGCAATGATGGATTTCGACAAATGGCTTAAGGACAATATATCTGGCCAGCCTCGTTTCATCAGTGACAATAATGGATTTGATTGGCAGTTTGTTAATTATTACTGTTGGCAGTTTCTGAAGCAGAATCCGTTTGGGTTTAGTTCGCAGAATCTGGGGTCTTTGTACAAGGGCATGAAGCAAGATACTAGACAAAACTTCAAGCACCTTCGCAAAACGGCGCATACACATAACCCTGTGGATGATGCCCGTGGTAATGCCGAAGCCATGTTGGCGATGGCAGATCAGGGTTTTAAATTCTAAAGGAATTTCGGTTAGTTATATGGCCAAAGAAGAGGCATTGAAGATTGAAGGGCAAGTAGTAGAAGCATTACCCAACGCTAAGTGGCGTGTGGAATTACCCAATAAAAGCATTGTCATTGCTTATTTGGGTGGAAAACTACGCAAACATGAAATTAATATTGCGGTAGGAGATCGGGTAAACATGGAAATCAGCATGTATGATCTCAGTCAAGGTCGAATTGTGTATCGCAATTAGTATAAATATTCATATAATCTAAAGGAGATTGATATGATTGATACATTATTTTGGTTAGCACTGGGTGCATTTGTCGGCTGGAACTTTCCACAACCAGCGTATGCAAAAGCGATTCAAGTGAAAGTTATGTCGTATTTTGCTAAAAAATAATGCGAATTCAGGATATCATTAATGAGTCAGAAGTGGGTGAGCAAGAGCTTAGATCTGCCATTGACGAATTTATGAAATTTGCTTTTGAAAAGCTACATATCAACCCCCCGTACCCTGAACTAGATCTAAGTTATGATCAGGGTGAGGCTCAGGAACTACACCGCACTGGTAGTTATGAGATGGATAGCAATGTCATGACAATATATGTGCGAAATCGCAATTTAGTTGATATACTTAGAACAGTATGCCATGAGCTGGTACACAAGCGGCAACATGAGCGCAACATGATTGATGCTGGGCAAAATCATCCAGGAAGTGAGATTGAGCAACAAGCAGACGCAGTTGCCGGATACCTAATGAAATTGTATGCGATAAAGCATAGGGAAATCTTCCAATAAAGGTATAGTATAGTCAGCTAGATTGGCTAAATACATAATAAGGATATTTAATATATGGCCAAACTAGATATAAACGTGGGAATTGATGCTAACGATGGAACCGGTGACGATCTTCGTGCCGCATTCCAGAAGGTAAATGGAAATTTTAGTAGCATATTTCCTATCGTTAGCACATTTACTCCTGTCCTGATAGGCGTTTCGTCTGCTGGTGCTGGTACATATACTGCTCAAGTTGGTCGCTACACTAAAGTATACAATTTAGTATACTATTACATCCATTTGGCATGGTCTGCACACACTGGCACAGGCAATATGCGTATCACTGGATTACCATATACTTCACTTGATACCGCCAACGTAGCATATTTTGCACCAGTTATGTCCAGCTCACTAGATGGAAGTTCTGTTACATACGGCGGCGACATAATTGCAAGAGTTAACAATAATGCCAGCACTATTGATTTGCTGTACCAGTCAGGTAGTGGAAGCAATATAAGTATGGACACAAATGGTGCAAGTATAACGATTAATGGCTTTTTTGAGATAACAGTCTAATATAAATAGACGAAGGAAACGGTTAAATGACATATTCAGTTGGATCTACAATTTTAAGCGATGATTATAATGTTTTCGCTACAGGAGCAAGTAATGGAGCACCAACCAATAGTGCCAATGTAAATAACCTATGGGGTGCTGGCAATGGTAACTACGGATTTGGTCAAAGTACTACTTTGTCAGCAGTTGCCAGCGGAAATACTATTACTGCTACTCAGTGGAGCACCTTGATAAGCAGAGTTAATTCTATTAAAGCACACCAAACTGGTGGTGGAGTTTCATTTACAAATACATCTGGTGGTGCCGCAGTTAATATTGCATCTGGCGAAATAATTTATCAGTTATCTCAACTGAATACAGCAATTAGTTCAGCATATACCAGTCAGGGAGTGGCTGCTTCCACCGGATCTCCAGCATGTTATTCCACCGCCAGCCAAAGTATTACAGACAATTCCAAAAGTTTTCCAGCCACACAGCCGTTCAATACTATAACGATGACTTTTGTACTTACTTGGTCAAGCGGTACAGCCATGCGATACTTCTTTAATGCCGGCGGCTATTTGGAATTTACTATGAGTATGCCAAATTCCGGAACATCCAAAACACAAAGCTGGAGCAATTTGCTCAGTGACGTGGGAACAGTTAGATTTGGTGGTATAAGTTCGGTCTATACTGGTTATAGCGGAACATGGGATACTAATAGAACCGATTTTAATCGTGGCAGTGTGCCAACAAGCCCTGGACTATGGTTTAAAAAATACAATGATACTGGTGTGGGTGACTACAATGCAAATTATGTTGATGCATATATTTCGCGCATCAATTCAGATTCAGCAATTGCAGTAACTATCAATATGAATGATGCGGCCGCTGACGGTAATACTGCACAAGATTATGTCAATAACACAGCCAATGTCAGAGCAAATGTTTTTGCACCCAGTACTTCATATATAAGTAATACTTGGGGAACAGTTACCGTGGTAACAAGTTAAAATATAAATTATGACATATACAGCTGGCTCTAGAATTGAAAGTAGCGACTACAATACATTTGTCAGCGATGTAAATAACCTTTGGGGTACTGGAAGTGGTAACAAAGGATATGGACAGAGTAGTACCGTTGGTACAGTTGCAGGTGGTGGTCAAGTTACTGCCACTCAGTGGAGTACATTGGCCAGCAGAATTAACAGTATACGAACACATCAGACCGGAAGCGGGGTTACCCTTACTAACCAATCTGGCGGTGCCGGTGTTAATATTTCTTCTGGGCAACGAATATATGCTGTTGGAAACATAGCAACACAATTAAGCAATGCAAATACAGCGATGACGACCTATGACAGTCGTTATACCTCCACATCATACACATACGTCCACCAAGGAACATCTAGTACAAGCAAATATATTGGTGCCAACCCTACTACACCAACTAGTATATATGTTGGTGCTACTATTACTTGGGGGAGTTTTAATCAGATGCGATATTGGTTTAATGCTGGTGGATTTATAGATTTTACTTTCACAATGACCAATGCTGGTACCAGCAAAACGCAAAGCTGGAGTAACTTGTGTGATGATATGGGTACTATTAGACTGGGCGGATTGGCTTCGGGCCCGCAGGGTAACAGTGGAGGATTTGCTGTGTTTAACGGGTATACTGTTATGAATATACCCGAGAACGGCACATGGAATCGTTGGTATTTGAAATACAACGACACTGGAGTAGCAGATTACAACAACAACTATCTAGACGGATACCTCTATCGTGCCGGTGGTGTATTGAATTTTCTGGTGTATGCATATGATAATGCCGGTGATACTTTTTACGGCTACCCTGCTGGAGGCGTTTATTTAAATCCAAACTATGTAGACAAAGCAGATTATGTTGACTATCCGCTAAATTACTATGTTAACCCATACGGTCCCAGCACATCCTATGGACTCAGTGACTCCTGGGGAACCCCATCCGTTAGTATGTGGACCAGTTAAGTTTGAATCAGTAGGTGTTGACTTTTCCAGTAGTACTCTTTATAATTTAAATATGACTACTTCATCTGAAACTCTTATAGAATTTACACAACTTAAAATCGATCAACAAGCCAGCAAGCTGGCACTGTCTGAACGTATTGAACAGCAATTACTTATTACTCACAACAGTGGCTTATTCAAAGCCACAACAGAACTTATCAGTTTTCTATCAGTATGGGATGCTGATGAACTATACTTGTCGGATATGTACAATACTCCTGTCAAGATCAATCGCAATGAACTACTCACTGAATTAAAACAAACATATCAAAGTGTAATGAACGAGTGGCATTGCGAATTTGAACAGTTAAAGAAATTGAGGCGCGGGAAAGACTTAAAATGACCACAGGTGTCGTGCTACATGCCTTTGGTGGTGACGAGTTTGATTATTATACCATAGCCGATAACTGTACCAAATTGGTGACCAAATTTTTAGGGTTGCCGGTCACGCTGGTTACTGATAAAGAACCAGTCAATCGTTCTTTGTATGATCAAGTAATACTATCTGCTAGTTTGGCTACTTGGTCTAGAACGTTGGTGGTGCGTGACGATACCAGTAGCGAGTATAAAGAAAAAACCATGAAGTATCCGTTTAAAAACGATACTAGAGCATTGAGTTTGGAACTATCACCATACGATGTAACCATATTGCTGGACAGCGATTACTTGGTTTTTAATTCTGAACTACTGAAGTTTGTAACTTTAGATTGTGACTTTCTTTGTCCCTGGTTTGCCCATGATATAACTGGCAAGGGCGGGTACGAGGGATTTAGATATATAAACGGCACTATACCGCAAGCCTGGGCTACTGTGGTAATCTTTAACAAAAGTATTGCTAGCCGAGCTATATTTGATTACTGGAAACTTATACAGAAAAACTACGAATATTATCAAGCATTGATGCTAATCAATAGTCATTTTAGAAATGATTATGCATTGAGTTTGGCGGCACATACATTAAATGGTTGTCGTCCCCTGGATGAGAAACTGCCACCCATGATGATGTTACCGGCCAGAAATTACATTGAAAAAATTGACACCAACAAAAACATCATAATTAATTGTATGGACACCATTATCAAAGTATCTAATACTAATTTGCATGTTATGAACAAATTATGTTTACAAAGCCAATCTATATGCCAGGATATCGATGCCCTCACGTCGTGAATTTAAAGCACAATATGGATATCTAACTATAGCCAACAACTCAACGGATGTTGATTATTTTAAGTTAGCTCATCTTCAAGCACAGAGCATCAAAAAATATATGCCGCAGGCTCAAACTGCGGTTATAGTAAATGAAGAAACGCATAATGCTATTACTGAACAAAATAGAAAGATATTTGATCACATCATCATTGCACCCGAGGACCTAACTCCCAAGTTTGGGCCATTTGGTAATGAGGCATTGGCATATAGTCTGACTCCATTTAAGGAAACTATTAAACTAGAATCTGATCTAGTTATGACACGGGCTATCGATCATTGGAAGTATGGTCTTAGAAGTCGTGACGTATTGTTTCCAATATTTGTTACTAATTTTAAAAATCAAGCAGTGACAGATCAATATTATCGAAAGTTTTTTAGAATAAATTCGTTACCCAATATCTATAATGGCATCTATTATTTTAAATATTCAGGAATTGCAAATAGATTTTTTACTCTTGTGTATCAAATATTTGAGTCCTGGAACGAGTACAAGATGTGTTGGAAGATGGCACCAGACGAAGCCAGCACAGATGTTGTATTTGCTATAGCGGTATTCCTACTGGGTGAAGATGTTTGTACTAATCCAGCATTAAGTTATCCGATCATGACTCACATGAAGGGTGGTATTAATGGATTGCATCCCAATGCTGATTGGACCAATCACCTGTATTCACAATTAGATCAAGACTTTAATTTAATTGTGGGTCTCACCAAACAATGGTATCCATTCCATTATTACGTTAAACATTGGACTGCTGATTATGACCGAACTTAGTGACCAGGAGTATGCCGAGTTTACCAAGGGCATAATGGAGTTTGAAAAAACTCGACCAGTCATTGAAAAAATTACAAGAAAGATATTGTATAATACCTTATCGGGTGCTATAATAGCCAAGATATCGGATGAGAATTACACTACCCAAGACCCAGCCTTTGCCTTACTGGATGTAGAGCAATCATATTTTGATTATACTAAACTGAAAGAAGAATATTATGTCAGTGATAATCGAGTTATACGTATTCCTGGTCGCAAGGTGAGTGAGATTAAGCGTCTATTAGTCCCTACAGAGAATGGTAGGTTTACAGTAACTAAACATAATATGCTGTTTGTAAGTGATCAAGGTGAGACATATGACTATCGAAAAAATTGAGATTTGTGATTTAGATGTAATATATTTGAGTTACGATGAACCCAAGAAAGAAGAATTTTGGATTAAAATTCAAAATATGGTTCCTTGGGCCAAACGTGTGGATGGTGTCAAAGGTAGCGATGCTGCTCACAAGGCTGCGGCTGCCGCTAGTTACACTGATCGCTTTGTATTAATTGATGGTGACAACTTACCATATCCAGAATTCTTTGAAAGTGAACTAGAACTTACATCAGCCAATAACCAATGTGTATTCCGTTGGAAAGCACGTAATAGTATTAATGGATTAATGTATGGTAATGGAGGGATGAGTTGTTGGACTAAAGATTTTGTCAACAATATGCGTACACATGAAGCTAGCGATGGTCGTACTGAAACACTGGTAGAATTTTGCTTTGATCCTAAATACTTTGCTATGCATGATTGCTACAGTGTTACCTATCCAAATCAAAGTGCTGAACAAGCATGGCGAGCTGGATTCCGTGAAGGCGTTAAAATGTGTTTGGATCGCGGTAGACGACCCTCAGTTGAAGAATTTGAAGCATCAGTATACAAACGTAATTACGATCATCTGTGTATTTGGCAAAGTGTGGGTGCTGATGTAGAGAATGGTATTCATGCAATGCATGGAGCTCGCACTGGCACTTTTATGACCATGTTGAGCGATTGGGATTACACCTTGGTTCAAGACTTTGATTTTATCAAAACATTATATAAAGGTACATTAACCCAATCGCCTGATGTAATTGATCATTATACTAGACAGTTGAAAACCAGATTGGGGTTACCTATTGTTGATTTTACTGCTGAGCAAAGTAGGTTCTTTAAACATCATTACAAGACTCAATACAAACATCGTGGTATAATGTTAACTGAACAACAAGCATGAACAATGACAACAAAGGTGATCAAGTTGACGACACTGGTGATGCATTGGTCAGCAAGTTTTATTCAGATGCTCAATCAGTTAAGCCATTACTAGACAGTGTCAGTCCTAGTTTTTGTTTAGCTAAATGGCAACAGGTTAGTCTACACTTAACCACAGGGCATAACAACAGTTGTTATCATCCACCGTTGCATCAGGTTAGTTTGGATGCTATAAAAATTAATCCATCGGCATTGCATAATACTGATCACAAAAAACAACAGCGTATAATGATGTTGCGTGGTGAGCGACCAAAAGAATGTAGTTATTGCTGGGCCATAGAGGATGCTGGCAACCTTAGTGACCGTCAATATCGCAGTGCCGAACCCTGGGCTATTAAAGATTATGACAGCATTAAGAAGATGCGTGGACATGAAGATGTTATTCCCAGTTATGTGGAAGTAAATTTTAGCAATCTATGTAACTTACAATGCAGTTATTGTAGTCCACAGTTCAGCAGTAGTTGGGGGACCGAGGTAGCAGAACATGGTGCTTTCCCCACAAATCCACCACATAATGATCCAGAATATTTTAAAGGATCACGTCGCCCAATACCAATCAAAGAAGCCAATCCCTATGTTGATGCATTTTGGGAATGGTGGCCAACACTATATCCAAAACTAGAACATTTTCGCATGACTGGTGGCGAGCCCTTAATGGATAAAAATACATATAAGGTATTTGACTATGTATTGACTAATCCCAAACCCAATCTACATCTAAACGTAACTAGTAATTTTAGTCAGGAACCCAGAATATTTAATAAGTATCTGAATTACGTCAAGGCATTGTGTGCTGGTGATAATATAGAGCATTTTATGCAATATGTTAGTTTAGACTGTTGGGGTAAACAAGCAGAATACTCGCGCCATGGATTAGAGTTTGAGATGATGTGGGAAAATGTAATAAAATATATGGAAGAGGTACCATATAAAAACAGTTTAACGTTTATAGTTACCATGCATAATCTCAGCTTGTCTAATCAAGCGAAATTGTTAGAACAAATACTGGAATTACGTAAGCAGTTTAGTCAAACGTATCAACGTGTATGGTTTGATACCCCATACTTAAGACAACCATACTGGCAAAGTTTGCAGATTTTACCTAGTGAATACAGCCGTAGTATCAATGACAGTATAAAGTTTATGCAGGACAATTTAGAAACAGCAAGTAATAGATTTCATGGATTTAAAGATTATGAAATACAACGAATGGAACGTGTCAGGGATTGGATGCTCAGTCCCTCTGGCAGAGATGTGATGCAGGATCGTGCTAACTTTTATCGATTCTTTAATGCTCACGATCAACGACGCGGCACAGACTTTTTAAAAACTTTTCCTGAAATGACAGAGTTTTGGAATGAATGCAAAAATATCAAGGATCATGCAACATCATGGTAGATGAAACATCATTGGAATATAAACAGCGAGTATTGGATACCAAAAGCGATAGCTTCTGTGGTGCCAAGTGGTATAATGCCACTATATGGCTAGGTAGTGGTATGACCACTAGTTGTCATCACCCGTTACCACACAAGGTGTCTGTTGAAGAAGTTCGTGCTAATCCAGCTGCCTTACATAATACCCCCAAAAAGAAACAAGAACGTATAATGATGCAACGTGGTGAGAAGCCCAGCGGATGCGAATACTGTTGGAAGATAGAAGGCATAAGTAAGGAAGCAATAAGCGACCGGGTCTATAAAAGCAAAATTTACAGTGAGGGGGATTTGAATGATGCCTTTAACGATACGACAAAAAAAGATGTTAACCTCCAGACACTTGAAATCGCCTTTGACAGAACCTGCCAATTCGCCTGCTCCTACTGTAATCCAGCCTTCAGTTCAACCTGGGTCAGAGACATCAAACAAAACGGCCCGTATCAAGGATTGGTTAGTGACGGCCGCAATCACTTTACTCATGCTCACGATGGCAGTCAGTTATTTGATCATACTGTAACTAATCCCTACGTTGAAGCATTCTTTAAGTGGTGGGAAAGTGACTTACAATACAGTTTAAAAGAACTACGGGTAACTGGTGGTGAACCACTAATGAGTGGCGAAGTGTGGAAACTGTTGGATTGGTTTGTTGACTCAGGTAGTAATATACAATTTGCTCTAAACACCAACTTGGGTGCCAAAGATGACCTAATTACCAAGTTCATTGGCAAAGCTAAACAAATTAATAATATGCATGTCTATACCAGTTGTGAAGCAACTGGATATATGGCCAATTATATTCGAGATGGACTGGATTTTAGCCAATGGTCAGTTAACATGCATAGGTTGGCCATGGAGGCAAACCTCAAAGGATTACATGTTATGTCTACTATCAATGCATTGTGTTTGTGGAGTTTGGTGGACTTTTTAAATTGGTGTCTAGCTTTCAAAGTGGAGTATGGTCGTGACTTTCCCACGTTTACATTAAACATTTTACGTTTCCCCAGTTTTCAAAGTCCATTGGTATTGCCATTAGAACTACGATTAGAAAGAGCACAAGTGTTGGAAGATTGGTATGAGATGCATAAAGGATCAAGTCTGTTGCATCAAATGGAATTGGACCATGTTAGACGGCTAATAGATTATTTACGAGAAGTTGACTCACCACATGTTGGTGCCAGTAGTAGAGAACAATTAGCCAAAGACTTTAAAGTATTTTATGCTCAATATGATCAGCGTAGAAACAAAAATAGAATTTTGGATTGGCCAAAACAACTAAGAGATTGGGTAGATAGTATATGATAACTGTCATTGACGATGTTATTGATAAAGGGCTACAAGAAAGACTAGAGGCGGTAAGTTTGTCTGTTGATTTTCCTTGGCATTATCATCCAACAAGCGTATATAGACCTGGCGAGGTAGATATCAGTACTATACCATATACACCTGGCGCAGTGGATACTCCATTCTTCTCCCATCTACTGTTCGATTTACATACTGCTAGATCAAATTTTATTCGTATCTTTTTGCCAATAGTGGAGGCAATTCCCAATATGCGTAGTATGGAGTTGGCTAAATTTAAATTGAATCTTACCATGCCAGCTACCGTTACTACCCCACATACACATACTTATCCACACGTAGATTTGGGTGATGCAATATTCCCATACACATACATGACTGCGATATATTACTTTAACGACAGTGATGGAGATACTGTTATTTTTAACAATGATGATATGACTATTAAACAGCGAGTCCAGCCAAAGCGCGGCCGTATGGTAATCTTTAATGGACATACTTTACATGCTGGTAATAACCCGTCACGTGATGCGGCAAGAGTAGTAGCTAATATTAACCTTATACATAAACTAACCAATGACTAGTCGATTTAAAAAACCATACAAATATGACAGTAAAGAACCCATAGAGATTGATGTTGAAGATCTAACCGACAAGCAAAAACATCTGCTGATGGAAAGCAAAACGTTCTGTATGTTGCCTTGGATTCATTTACATGGATATCCATCAGGCAAAGCCTATCCTTGTTGTCACAGTGAATACAACAACCCAGTTGGTGATCTACGTAAAAATACCATAACAGAGATATGGAATGATACCCCAATGCGTGAGCTAAGAACACGTATGCTTACCGATGTTGAAAGTACTGAATGTAGGAAATGCTATCAGGGAGAACAAGCCGGTGCATTTACCATGCGTAATAGCTTTAATAAACATTTTGGTCATCATATTGCTAGAGCAACAGATAAAACCAGGGATGGTGTTGCAGAAGACACCTCACTAGTGTATTGGGATATTAGATTTAATAACCTGTGTAATTTTAAATGTCGTACTTGCGGGGTGGATTTCAGCAGTAAGTGGTGGGAAGATGACAACAAAATGTATGGCCCACTCAAGACAGCCAGAGTACAATATGCTGGTAAAGATCCAGAAGATATCTGGCAACAAATGTTACCACACATTGATACCCTAGAACAAGTATATTTTGCTGGTGGTGAACCATTGCTGATGGAAGAACATTATCGTTTGGTAAATGAACTGGTCAAACGTAAGAAGTTTCATGTAAGGTTGGCCTACAATACCAACTTCAGTAAAATTTCATACAAAAAGCAAAATATTTTAGAACTATGGAAACTGTTTGACAGTGTCAGCATAGGTGCTAGTATTGATGCTTCTGGTGCAAGAGCTGAGTATATTAGAAAAGAAACAGTATGGGATGAGATTGAAAGAAATCGAGAACAGATGTTGCGTGTTTGTCCCAACGTGGACTTTTATATCAGTCCCACACTGAGCATTTTTAATGCATACAACATCATGGATCTACACAAGAGTTGGGTAAGTAAAGGATACATACGGCACAGTGATGTAAATGTAAACTTACTCTTAGATCCACCTTACTATAGAATAGATAACTTACCCGACGTACACAAACAAGAATTAACACATTTGTATAACGAACATATCGAATGGTTAGCCCCACACGATCGCTTAGCCAGGGCAACCACTGGATTTAAAAGTGCGATTGGTCTATTGGCCAATGAGAATAATATGCTCCGCAAGTTTTTCAGTCGCACTGATCAACTGGATGCATTACGTAATGAAAAGTTCCATGATGTATTTCCAGAATATAGCGACTTGAGGTTCCATGTCAAATAATATATGTCCGTTGCCCTGGATGAGTATTGAGACTAGCCCAATTGGTACTGCTAGACCGTGTTGTTTAGCCAGAGAAAGTATTAAAGATCAGACTGGTACTGATATGCAGATAAGCAAACATGGTATCATTGAAATGTTTGATAGCTCATACATGCAACAGATACGACAAACTATGTTAGCTGGTGGTAAACCAGAAACATGTAAGTTATGTTGGGATGAAGAAGCAGTTGGTAGGAAAAGTAAACGACTGTCTAGTATAGAGAAATTTAGATTTACTCCTGACATTAATACAAAGCCATCATTATCTTTTATTGATTTAAAACTGGGAAACCAATGTAATTTAAAATGTCGTATGTGCGGCAGTTGGAGCAGTAGTAGTTGGGCTGAGGAAGAAATTGCAATAGATGGTGATAACTCCAGAGCGGCGGTGTGGTTAGCACAAGGGCAATGGCCCAACGTAAGCGAAAAGTTTTGGGATGATCTGGAACAAGTAATGCCACATATATTGTATATGGAAATTACTGGTGGTGAACCATTGATGATTAAAAATCATTATAGGTTTCTAAAACAAGCAGTTGAATCTGGACATAGTAAACATATCTCAATACACTATAACACCAATGGAACCCTGTTACCCAAACAAGCGATGCGTGATTTGTGGCCGCATTTTAAATCTGTAGAGATGGCGTTTAGTATTGATGATCTCAATGAACGATTTGAATACCAACGACATCCAGCCAAGTGGGATTTAGTTAACCACAACATGGAACAGTTTTGGGAACACAGTAGACAACACAGGAACTTTACCACACAAATTTGCTGTACAGTAAATATGTTTAATATTACAAATATTCAAAATATAGCATATTGGATTCAATCAAAGCCATTTGATTACGTTTACTTAAACTTATTGCACAGCGATCCAGTTTGGTCAATAAAAAATTTACCCGATTCAGTTAAGCAATTGGTTATGAGTCGGATTGACTTAATAAAACTGTCAGGAGATATCAGAAGTCAACTAGTACCAATATTAGACTTTATGCATCAACCAGCAGAAATAGCATTGTTTACTGAACGAAAAGAGCGTATAATAAAGCATGATGACTTTAGAAAAGAAAACTTTATCGCGGTATTTCCTGAATTGAGCGAGTTGTTATGCTAGACCAAATTCAAATTAATTTGATCAGTGCCACTGGTCATGTATTACCTGTCTATATTGATGTATACGACAATTCGTTAAGTCGTAAGTGGCTACATTCTCTCAATCACTTAATTAGAAATAACTATCACTTGGAGAAGAACTATTGTTTCTTTGGCTTTGTTGAGTCACAACGTGATGCACAATACATCATTGATCAAATAAACAAAACCATATTGGCTATAAATCAAGCCAATATAGGATACACGATTGATGACCAATTTACAATAGAAAACACCATTAATAAAGATGGTAGGTTGTATCAAGACAAACTAAATCAGCTACATCGATACTTTGAGGACTTACAAGGTGTCAGTGGTCGTATGTCACAGCATTGGCTCAATGCCAATCCTGAGATAAAGTGGCATATAAGACAGTTAAACTTGTTATGCCATGAATATGAATCGCTGGTGTTAAGTATGAACAAAGCAATTACTGCTCCAGCATGGAGGCGTCCCAGCCAGTTGATGTGTTGGCTCAATGCACCCAGGTTTGTTTTAGATACTGCCGACTACGAATTATTTGGTATTGAAACTATTAACCGCAGTTTGGGTGGGGTATATGTTGGAGTCAATAAGGCGGTGGGTAAACATCATTGGGAAGTATTTCAAGATGAGGGAGTAAACGGAAAGAACATTGACCAACTCACCACATCTGCAATGCGATCGCAAACTGAAGCAGCCGGAGATTTTGACATTGAGTGGGCCAACAACCCCGGTGCATATGAATGGCAAATAAAACATTTGGCTCAATTTAAGCAATGGTTAATTGATAATGGATTTGATCCCAATGACAAGATGTTGACTATCGGGCATCCACAAGTGGGGCAAACAGACTTAACTCGCAGTTTTAATACCACAGACTTTAATGCTATCTGGGCACAGTTGGGTACACATTTAAATGTACATGAAATTATCACTAATGAGGCAAGAGTGATATATAACTACAATTGGTCAGATGCCGATTACATGCAACAGCAAATATCCAGAATACGATGAAACCAAATCCAGTACTTTGTGCCGCACCCTGGACTCATACATATATCAGTCCACAACATGAACGTAGATTGTGTTGTGCAAGTCGTGAACCAGCACAGAGTTTTAAACAATATATAGACACAGCAGTAGGTACTGGTGTATATAATCCCATGACATTAGAGCAATGGTGGAACTCTGAACATATTAGAAATGTCCGTGTACAGATGTTGGCTGGTACTCCTCCCGCAGAATGTGATGTATGCAACCACAAACTGCTAAACACTGATGTCTATCGCAGTTATTTTAACAAGATGTTTGCACACAAGTTGGATGAAATCGCATCGTCCACTGATGCCAAAGGGTTTACTACAATGAGGCCTGTATCTTGGGATTATCGTTTCAGTAACCTTTGTAATTTTAAATGTCGTATGTGTGGTGATATGTTAAGTAGTAGTTGGGAAACTGAACTAAAGCAAAACAATATGATTGATTGGTCACAAAGTCGTAATCATTGGATGTTGCCAGAAGTAAGAGAACAGATATCTAAATTTACTGATCAGCAAGTGGTAAAAGAATTCACAGAGGCTGTGGAGAACGAAAGCATAGAGGAAATTTATTGGGTTGGTGGTGAACCATTGATGTGGGATATACATTGGGTCAGTATGAGTCGCATTGTTGAATTAGGGTATGCTCACCGTGTGTATCCCAGATACAACACCAACCTTAGTCGTGTGGATTACAAAAAATACAACCTATTTCATCTATTGTCCAAGTTTAGAGATTGGCAAGTATGTGCTAGTATAGATGGAACTGGTGCAATTGGAGAATACATTAGGACTGGGTTAAATTATGAAACTTGGTTGGAAAACTTTAAGCAAGGACTCAAGGTAGCGAAACATCCACGTCAACTTAGATTGGATCTCACTCTGACATTGCCGGGTATGTTTGACATTGATAACATGGTTGCGTTGGCTGATTCACTTAATGTAGATATATTGACCAAAGTATGTTTTGCATTTGACTCAGACGTGTTAATGAGCCCAATGTGTTTACCCAGAGAACTATTAAATCAAATGCTAGATAAGCAGTTAAATAGATTGTCTGGTACTAGACATCGTAGTCTGATAGATGTACTACAAAATATGTATAATAGACCCACGTTTGCAGAGCAGTGGCCATCTAATTATCAGCCTGGGGCAAGTAGAGGCAAGCGTAGAATACTGCAAATGGAAAACATAAGACCTGGATATATTACCATGGAACAGATTTTATCAGTGGATACAGATATTTTAAAATGGTGGGGAGACATAGAATGTTCATAATTAGATTTTTTCAAAGATGGTATCAACGTGTTAGAATGGAAATTAACTACCGCAAACGTCTTAAAGAAATAAAAAAACGAGATCCATTTATATACTAACATGAAAACATTAATTTCTGGTGGGTGTAGTTTTGTACTTGGTAATGAGTTACAGGATTACGAAGCGGCAATTTGCCAATCTGGTAACGAAAACTATTTTAGCCCAAACACATGTGCAGGGTTAGTAGCCAAACATTTCAATTTAGAATATACTTGTACTGCATTGGGCGGCAGTGCAAATAATGCCATCTCACGGCATGTAATTGATGGTATACACGATAAATCAGAACCACTTGTGGTTATTATGTGGTCATTCCTAGAGCGACATGAGTTTAGGTTTGCATACCAAGTGAGTAAAAATAATCATTGGCATAGTGTTAATATGTGGGATTCAGAAGCTACTGAATCTACTATGCGTGAATACTTTGGTAAAGGCACACTGACTGACAATGAAGAACGTATCTTACAAGGACACTTGAAAAGGATTGAAAAAATACGGCGTATAGGCATATATGACTTTGCCAAACAATGGTACAAAAATGTGGGTATTGATGCTTGCCATGTATCTTATTTGGCATTAAAAGAATTGGTATTCATGCAAAATATCCTCCAACAGATGCGAATCCCATATGTGTTTACCTTTGCTGATACTAGATTAATGGATTGTTTAACCAAACCATCTAAATGGCCAGAAGTAGCACGTATGGCAACGTTGGTTGATAAGACGCGATGTATGCTAGAACCACGTGTGGGGTTCTATGATTGGGCAAAGTATAATAAATTCCCCTTGGGTACTACCCACCCACTGGAAGAAGCACATATTGAATTCAGCAAACTATTAATAAACTTTACGGAGAGTCTTTATGTATGATGTTTTTTATGAACATACTCCTACTGGGTTGTTTCCACACGAGAAACAAGCGACATCAATTAATAAAGCAGCCAGACTAAGTAAAACTAAATTCTTTTGGTATTTAGATGGTGGCAATGACTATAGTCAATTTGACTTTACTTGGCAACCAGACCCGTGGGAGGCACATTATCAACATATATTTGCAACACAGTGGCAACGCAACGGCGGTGGTGTATTTAGATCTAAATTAACCCCAGCCGGTGACCATTATCAAACAATATTTAAAGCTCATCGCAAAGAAGATCAAGCAAATGTTATTTTTATTGATCATGGCAATGCTGATAGCAAGATACAATTAGAACACTTGCATCAGCTGGGATTAAATGTCAAGAGAGTAGACTTTTTCAATAGTTATTTGCATGTTATGGCTCAAGTATGTAGCTTATCTATTCAACCATATTTGTGGTTTATAAACTCGGTTTGTGATTACACTAATTTTGATTTTGGTTGGAAACCAGATGAGTCTAAACTA
>Ga0222712_10002585_pt1 | contig 20527 bp, 18 predicted proteins | sample C33_657DmetaG_FD_165043 | JGI IMG/M metagenome (GOLD analysis project Ga0222712, IMG submission 165043) | Estuarine water microbial communities from San Francisco Bay, California, United States - C33_657D | ecosystem: Environmental > Aquatic > Marine > Unclassified | place: USA: California... | reverse complement strand
CGCCCTTCCTGACCTCCTACCTCGCCGTCGACGTGCTCGCGGTGCTCGGCTTCGGCGCCCTCGTCGTCGCCGTCCTGCTGCGCGCCGCCGGTCGCCACGAGACCATCCCGGTCCACGACCCCCGCATCCTCGAGTCCATCAACTACCATGAGTGAGTCTTCCAACCCGCGGGAACCCCGCCCGCTGATCCCCGGCCAGGTCGCCTCCTGGCTCGGGCTCGTGGCCTTCCTCGCCGCGGCCGCCGTCGTCGTCGGCTACGCCTACCTCGCCACCCGTCCGGCGACCAACAGCGACCTCGAGCGTCGCGCCGCCCAGAAGGCGCTCCGCGCCAAGACGGAGTCGGAAGGGCAGGCCCTGCTCACCGGCGCCGCCCGCAACGCCGACGGCACCTACCGCGTGCCGGTCGAGACCGCGATGGCGGTGCTCGCCGCGGACCCCAAGGCCCTGGCTTCCTTCAAGCCCGCCCCCGCCGCGCCGGTCGCCGCTTCCGCGGGTGCCGCCGCCTTCGTCGCCGCCGACGCCGAGACGCTCAAGCGCGGCGCCGCCGTCTACGCCCGCACCTGCATCGCCTGCCACCAGCCGACGGGCAAGGGTCTGCCGCCCGTCTTCCCGTCGATCGCCGGCACCCCGATCGTCACCGGTGATCCGGAACTCCCGATCAAGTTCATCCTCCATGGGTTGATGGGACCGGTCACTGTCGATGGCATCACCTTCAACAGCATGATGCCGCCCGTCGCCGGCGTGAACGACCAGGACATCGCCGATGTCCTCACCTACGTCCGCCAGAGCTTCGGCAACAAGGCCAACGCGGTCACCCCCGCCCAGGTCAAGGCCGTGCGCGACGCGACCGCCGGTCGCACCGCCCCCTGGAACACCGCCGAGCTCGGCCTCAAATAATCCCCCAACCTTTCGCCTAAGATGAGTCAGGAAAATCGCCCCGGACGCCCGCCTGGTCGTCCCCCCGAGTCCGGCGCCGCCCGCCTCTCGCGCACCGAGGCCGGCCTCCGCGGCCCGTTCCTCTGCTTCTTCACCTCCGCCGTGCTCTGGCTCGTCGTCGCCTCCGTGCTCGCGCTGGTCGCCGCGGTGAAGCTCCACCGCCCCGGTTTCCTCGGCGACTGCGAGCTGACGACCTACGGCCGCGTCGTCGCCGCCGCCCGCGATACCTTCGTCTACGGCTGGGGCTTCAACGCGCTCTTCGCCGTCAACTTCTGGCTGATGGCCCAGCTCGGACGCTTCGAGTTCCGCAATGGCTGGCTCGCCTCCCTCGGCGGCGCCACCTGGAACCTCGCGCTCACCTACGGCGTCATCCAGATCCTCCGCGGGCAGCTCGGCGGTTTCTCGCTGCTCGACCTCCCTCGCGAGGTCGGTCCGGTGCTGCTGGTCGCCTTCCTCCTGTCGGCGCTCTGGGCCGTGGTCACCTACGCCCGCCGCCCCAGCGGCCAGAACTTCGTGTCCCAGTGGTATGTGGTCGGCGCCACGTTCGCGCTCCCGCTCGTCTACCTGCTCGCCCAGCTGATGGTGCTGTGGTTCCCGACGGTCGGCACGGTGCAGGCCCTCGCGCACGCGTGGTTCGTCCAGAACCTGCTGTTCCTGTGGTTCGGGGCTTCCGCCTTGGCCGCCGCCTACTACTTCGTCCCGAAGATCCTCGGGCGCCCGCTCGGCCATTACTACCTCGCTCCGGTCGGTTTCTGGACGCTCTTCCTCTTCTCCGGCTTGGCCGCGCCCGCGGCGCTGCTCGGCGCTCCGCTCCCGATCTGGATCCAGTCGGTCGGCGTCGTGGCCTCGGTGCTGAGCATCGTCCCGATCGTCGTGACCGGCATCAACTTCTACGCCACCTTGTCCGTCGACGCGGGTTGGGCGCGCGCCTGGAACAGCACCACGCTCCGCTTCGTCGCGGTCGGCGTCGTCAGCTTCACGCTCTTCGGCGTCCTCAACGCGGTCTTCTCGACCCGCGACCTCAGCGCCGTGCTCGCCTTCACGAGCTTCGCCGAGGGCCAGCGGCAGCTCCTCGTCTACGGCGCGTCCTCCATGATCCTCTTCGGCGCGAGCTACTTCATCCTGCCTCGCCTGACGGGTTCCCTCTGGCCTTCCGCCAAACTGGTCCACCTGCACTTCTGGACCGCCTTCCTCGGCCTCCTGGTCGGCGTCGCGGCCGCCCTCATCGGCGGTTGGCAGGCCGGGCATCAGCTCGCCGATCCCGCCGTCTCCGCGGCGCAGGTCGCCGCGCACGCCGCGCCTTGGGCGCTGGCCGGCTCCTTGGCCGCCTTGCTCCTCCTCGTGGGGCACGTGGCCTTCGCCATCAACGCCTTCGGCATGATCCTCGCTTCCACCACCCCGACCTCCGAAGGTCGCCACGACTAATCCGGCACCCATGAAGAACCTCAACCTCATCCTGGCCGGCGTCTTCGGCTGCGTCGCGTCCGTCTGGGTCGGCCTCCTCGTCACCGCCCAGGTCCAGCTCGGCTCCCTCGGGCGCGCCCCGGCCGAGGAAGGCGGTCCGCTCTTCCCCGCGCGTGAGCCTGGTCTGGCCATCCAAGGCCGGGCCGTCTACCTCGACCTCGGGTGCGTCGCTTGTCACACCCAGCAGGTCCGTCCGGCCGGGCAGGGTAGCGATATCGCCCGTGGTTACGGCGTGCGCGCCAGCGTCGCCCGCGACTACGTCCTGCAGCCGCAGGTGCTGCTCGGTCAGCGCCGCGTCGGTCCGGACCTCGCCAACTTCGGCGCTCGCGCCAAGTCCGACGCCGAACTCGCCGCTTTCCTCGCCGCCCCGGCGGCCGGGACGAACCATCCGCCCTACGCCTTCCTCACCGCCGAACGCTCGGCGGCCTTGGTGGCGTACCTCAAGTCCCTCCGCCAGGACTACTCCTCGCCCGAAGCCAAACTGAAGCAGTGATCCCATGAACGACCGTAATCGTCATCCCGACCGCAACCGTCCGCCCCAGGGCAACCCTGGTCCCGGCGCCGACGGCTTCTCCGACGGCCGCCTCGTGGAGGTCCACTCGCAGCTCGCCCGCGACAAGGAGGAGCCTCGTGAAGGCTTCTCCCTGACCCCCATCTTCATCGTCTTCCTGTTCTGCGGTTTCGGTTTCTGGGGTGGTCTCTACCTCACCCGCAACAGCGGCAACTTCGCCTCGACCGCCTTCGACGTCAACGCCCCCAAGGCGACCGCGGCGACCGGTCCGGTCGAGTTCGAGCCGGATGCCGCCAAGGGCGAGAAGCTCTTCGTCGCCAATTGCGCCGCCTGTCACCAAGCCAACGGTCTTGGCGTCCCCGGCGCCTTCCCTCCGCTGGCCGGTTCACCGTGGGTCGCGGGCAACGAGGAACGCCTCATCAAGGCCGTTCTCGCCGGTCTCGCCGGCGAGATCGAGGTCAAGGGCGTCAAGTACAACGCCAACATGCCTAACATCGGCGCCGCCCTCAAGGACGCGCAGGTCGCCCATATCGCCACCTACGTCCGCCAGGCTTGGGGTAACGCCGCCGGTCCGGTGATGGACACCAAGGTCGCCGAGGTCCGCAAGGCCATCGGCGCCCGCGGCCAGTATGCCCCGGCCGACCTGCTGAAGGAGCACCCGCTCGAGACCAAGTAAGCCTTCGGCTTACCCGCCAAGCAGAAGGCCCGGCAGCTCGCGCTGCCGGGCCTTCTTGTCGACCTTGGCCGCGAGGCTCAGGCGTGCTTGCGGATGAAGGCGGCGATGTCCGACTTCGGGCGGGCGCCGACCATCTTGTCCACGACGACGCCGTTCTTGAAGAGGAACAGGGCGGGGATCGAGGTCACGCCGAGCTGCTGGGCGAGGGCGGGATTGCTGTCCACGTCGACCTTGGCGATCTTCACCGTCCCCGTCATCTCGGTCGCGAGCTGGTCCAGCACCGGGCCCAGCTGCTTGCAGGGGCCGCACCAGGTGGCCCAGAAGTCGACCAGCACCGGCACGCTGGAGGACTTGACGGACGAATCGAAGTTCGTCGTGTCGAGGTTGGAGATGAGGTCGGATGCCATGGGAGAGTCGTTCAACCCTTCGTCTTGACGAAGAGCTCGAGGTAAAGGATCACGGCGCCCGCGATCGAGGCGGCCATCGCCAGCACGTCGAGGGTGGCGGCCACGGCGCCGACATTGCGGTTGACGCTCGGGGCGGGGCGGGGGGCGGCGGGCGGGGGCGCGATCGGGGCGCGCGGAGCGGCCGGGGCCGGGGCGGCGCCGACGGAAGGAGGCGGAGGGATGGCGCCCGGGGCGGGGGGAGGCGGCGGGACGATGGGCGTCGCGGCGACCGGCTTGGCCAGCTTCAGCTTCGGCGGCTGCGGGGCGGCGTTTTCACCTTCGGGCGGAGGAGGGGGAGGCGGGGTGGACTCGGTGCTCATCGGTGGAGGGACAGTCAAATGTCGGCCGGAAGGTGAGTCAATAAACCAGTGGCGGTTTTTTCACCCTCAGGACGAGCGGTCGTGCTTGCGCAGGAGGTCGCGGACTTGCTCCGCCGGGGCGTCGTGCAGGCCGCGTCCTTGGCGCTGGAGGTCCTCCACCGTCTTGATGACGGTCTCCGTCATGCGCTCGTGCGTCTCGGCGGAGCCGCCCACGAGGGAGAAGCCCTCCCCGCGGGTGATCCGCTTATGCCGGTCCTGGCCATCGAGCCCCAGTCCCAGCAGGTGTTGGTTTGCGCGCTTCGAGCGAGCCATGGGTCCGAAGTTAGGCGAAGGCCCGGGCATTTCAAGCCCGCGGGTCACTCCGCGGGAGCGGCGGGAGCGTCGAACTCGGAAGTCCCGTCGGCGGCCTCGCCGGCATTGGGGCCGGCGCCGGCCGCGGCCTTGGCGCAGTTGATCTCGGCGAAGGCGGCGTCCTGCTCGAGCGTGAGCTTGCCCAGGCGGGCGAGCTCCAGGCAGGCGAGGAAGGTGGCGACGAGCAGGCCGACCGTCGGCCGCTCGGGGAGCAGGCTCGTGAAGACGAACGTCGGCTCCGTCTCCAGCCGCAGGAGGATCGCCTCCATCCGGTCCGAGACCGTGACGTTCTCGGTCGTGATCGAACCGGGCTGGATGCGTTCGGCGAGCCGGCGCAGGACCAGGTTGAAGGTGTTCCAGAGCTCGATGCGGTCCGCCGGGGCGACCGGGCGGGCGAGCGCGTCCTCGCCCTGCGGCTGGAGGACGTAGCGGGCGAGCAGACCTTGGCGGTCGTCGACGAGGCCGCGGATGATCGCGGCGGTCTCCTTGACGCGCTTGTATTGGATGAGCTGCTGGACCAAGGCCCAGCGCGGGTCCTGACCTTCCTCGGGGCCCGGCAGTTCCTCTTCCGGCCGGCTCTCGACCGGCAGCAGCATGCGGCTCTTGATGTACATCAAGGTCGCGGCCATCACGAAGAAATCGCCGGCGAGCTCCAGGTTGTCCTTCTCCTGCGTCCGGAGGATCTCCAGGTACTGCTGGGTCACCTTCTCGATCGGGATATCATAGATATCGATCTCGTTCTTGCGGATGAGGAAGAGCAGGAGGTCGAGCGGTCCCTCGAACACGTCGAGCCGGATCGGCAGGTCGGCCGGCGGCAGGATGCCGTCGGTCGGGATCGCGGGGGTGGCTGGGGAGTCGTCCTGCACGGTCAGAACTTGAACAATCGGGCCCTCAGGTGGAAGCCCAATGAACTGTCACCCCGGTCCGAGACACGTTTTTGGATGCTGTACTCCAATTCCCAGGATTTCCCCACCTTCTGGACGAGGCCGACGGCCACCAGGTTGGTCTGGTCGTTCAAGGCGTCGTAATTGAGGCCTCCGAAGCCCGTGAAGATCGAGTTCAGGGCCACTTCCCCGCGCAGGTTCAGCTGGCGGGCGGGGTTGGCCTGGCCCAGCTCGGCCCAGCTGACGGAGGCGTTCCAGAAGTCCCCGGAGTTGAAGGCGATGGTCTGGATCGATTCCTTCGGGCCGCCACCGCCGTTCGGCAGGATCATGGCCGAGTCGATGGTGACCCAAGGAGCCGGCGTCAGGCTCAGGTGGGCGACGAAGTCGGACCGCCCGTTCACCTGGGCGTCGGGCGAGCCGCGGCGCCAATCCGTGAAGAAGTCGGCCCGGAGCAGGTCGCGCGTGCCGTGGCGCGCGTCGCGGGTCGCCAAGGTGTTGCGCAGGCCGAAGCGCACCGACTCCGTCGCGGTGGTGCTCGCCGCGTCCAGGCGGTCGGCGAGGTCGAGTTCCTCCAGCTGGGAGCAGGCGCCGATCCGGTCGCCCATCGGCAAGGTGCCGAAGCCGCGGTCGGCGCCGGGCAGGGCGCGGACCTGGAGCACCGGCCGGAAACTGTGGCGCATCCCGTCGATGCTCCATTTGTTCGCCACCAGGTTCCAGGAGCCGGTCGCGAGGCCTTCGAGGTCGAAGCCGGCCTGGCCGATCACCTTGGTCGCGGCGGCGCCGTCGAGGCCGGCGGACCAACCCGTGGCGCGGACGCCGGCCACCGGCGTGAAGGTGAGCCAGTCGGCGACCGCCCAAGGGTAGGTGACGCCGTAGTAGGTGTCCAGGCGTCCGGTCGACCAGGCGGCGGTCGTGCCGGTCGCCGCGAGGTAGGCCGCGCCGTTCAAGCCGGCGGTGGGGCGTTCCGTCAGGTAGGCGAGGGTGACGAAGCTCCGTTGCCGCAGCCCGCTGACGCCGAGCGCGGACGAAGGCAGGTCGAAACGCAGCTCCGGCAGGCGTTGCGCCACGTCCTGGTAGTCGTCGGCCTTGGCGGTCAGGCTCGCGCTGAGGAAGGCTCCCTCGACCGGGGCGACGACTTCCAGCCGGGCCTCGGGGGTGGTCAGGCGGTCGAGCAGGTTGGGGCGGAAGTCGCGGATGAAGTCCGGGTCGCTTTCGGCGAAGAGGCGTCCGGCGATCTCGACGCCGTCCGGCGTGCGGCCGATCAGCTCGCCTTGGGCGAAGGAGCGCGTGCGGTCGGGCACCCGGCCGAAGGCGTCGACCAGCAGGTCGCCGCCATCGTGGATCGCCGCGCCTTGCAGGCGGGCCTGCCAGACGGTGCCGGCGCCCGGCGCCTTGCGGTTGTCGTAGCGGACCGCCGGGCCGATCAGCAGCCCGGACTTGTCGTAGTAATCGAGCAGGCCGCCGACCCAGAGCGCGGGCGTCTGGCGCATCAGGCCCGTGCTCCGGAAGTAGAATCCCTTGGCGTCGGAGCTGCCCATCCCGAGCCAGAGCTCGTAGGGGATGTCGCGGTAGCCTTCCTGCCCGTAGTAGGGCAGGTGGAAGAAGGGGATGCCGGCGAGGTTCGGACGCACGCCGCGCATGGCGAGCCAGTTGTCCTTCTCCGTGTAGGTCACCTCCGCGATATCGAGGTGCATCCCGTCCGGTTCGGGTTCGTTGCGCCACATGCGGACGCCGGTCATCGACTTGTCGCCTTTCACCATCCGGAATTCCTCCGCGGTGAAGTACGTGGGGCTGCGGCCGAAGCGGACCTTGTGGGCGACGATCGTGTCGGTCTTCGGGTTCAGCGTGGCCTTCTCGCCCAGGATGCGCAGGTTGTTGGTCGCGTAGACGAAGTGTCCCTCGGCGGTGATCAGGCCGGAGCGTTGGTCCAGCTTCACGAGGTCGGCCGAGAGCGTCGCGCCGTTGACCTCGACCATGCCCTTCACCGCGACGAAAATCTTGCCGCCGTCCTCGGAATAGAAACTGTCCCCGTCGATGTTGGGCAGGATGCGCGCGGACTTGGCCGACGGCGCAGCCGGTTCCGCGGCGACGGCCGCGCAGGCGAGGCCGAAGCTTGCGGCGAGGATCCAGAAACGGCGACCGGGCATCGCGCCCAGACTTGTCGCCCGGGGGCCGTCCTCAAGGTTTTTCGGGCAAAGAGCGCTTGCCGAGCCCCTGCGCCCGTGGATTGTCGACCCATGCGACTGAGTCCCGCCGAGTTGACCGCCCTGGTGGACGCCTCGGAGACCTGCCCGCACCGATTCCTCGGGGTGCATCCGTTGGGCGACGGGGGCTGCGTGGTCCGGTGCCTCCTGCCCGGGGCCGTCGCGGTGGAGGTGCTCGAACCCGGGGCGCCGAAACCCCTCGCCATGGAGCGGCTTCATGCCGTCGGGGTTTTCGAGCGGGTGATCCCGGGACGCGAGTCCCTGCGTTACCGTCTCCGCGCCACCTACCCGGATGGCGGGACGCGCGAGCTCGAGGATCCTTACCGTTTCTGGCCGACCATCTCGGAGGACGACCTCTTCCTGCTGGGGAAGGGCGACGATCACCGGGTGTATCACAAGCTGGGCGCGCAGCTCCGCACGCTGGACGGGGTGGCGGGGGTCTCCTTCGCCGTCTGGGCGCCCTCGGCCCGCCGCGTCTCCGTGGTCGGCGATTTCAATCTCTGGAACGGCCGGGCCCACCCGATGCGGGTCCTCGGCGCCTCCGGCATCTGGGAGCTCTTCGTGCCGGGCCTCGCCGCGGGCGCGCGCTACAAGTTCGAGCTGGTGGGGCCGCATGACCGGACGCCTTTCCTGAAGACCGACCCTTACGGTCTCCATTTCGAGCCTTCGCCGAACCACGCCGCCATCGTCTGCGACCTCGCCGGTTTCAGCTGGAACGACGCGGGGTGGATGGAGTCCCGCCGCCGCCGCGACCCGCGGACGCGGCCGATGTCCGTCTACGAGGTCCACCTGGCTTCCTGGCGCCGCGTGCCGGAGGAGGGCGGGCGCGTCCTCGGTTACCGCGAGCTCGGCGAGCAACTGGCCGCCTACTGCGTCCGGATGGGTTTCACGCACGTGGAGCTGATGCCTCCTTCCGAGCATCCTTTCGACGGTTCCTGGGGCTACCAGGTCACCGGTTTCTACGCCCCGACGCATCGCTTCGGCTCCCCGCTGGATTTCATGACGATGGTCGACACCCTGCACCGCGCGGGCGTCGGCGTCATCGTCGACTGGGTGCCGGCGCATTTCCCGCGCGACTTCTTCGCCCTGGCCCGCTTCGACGGCACCCATCTCTACGAGCACGCCGACCCGCGCCTCGGCGAGCATCAGGACTGGGGCACGCTCATCTTCAACTACGGCCGCCACGAGGTCCGCGGTTTCCTCGTCGGCTCCGCGCTCTCCTGGCTGGAGCGTTTCCACGTGGATGGCCTGCGCGTCGACGCGGTGGCCTCGATGCTCTACCTCGACTATTCCCGCAAGGCCGGCGAATGGATCCCGAACCGCCACGGCGGCCGCGAGAACCTCGAGGCGATCGAGTTCCTCCGCCAGGTCAACGCGCTCGTCCACCTCTACCAGCCCGGCGTCGCGATGATCGCCGAGGAGTCCACGTCCTTCCCCGGGGTGACGAAGGAGGTGTCCGCCGGCGGGCTCGGCTTCGACCTGAAGTGGAACATGGGCTGGATGCACGATTGCCTCGGCTACTTCCGGCAGGACCCGCTGTTCCGCAAGTTCCACCACGACAAGCTCACGTTCGGCATGCTCTACCAGTGGAGCGAGGCCTTCGTCCAGGCCTTCTCGCACGACGAGGTGGTCCATGGCAAAGGCTCGCTCATCGGCAAGATGTCCGGCGGCGACGACGCGACCAAGGCCGCGAACCTGCGTTGCCTGCTGGCCCTGCAGTGGACCTGGCCCGGCAAGAAGACCCTCTTCATGGGCTGCGAGTTCGGCCAGTTCGCCGAGTGGAAGTACGACGCCTCGCTGGATTGGCACCTGCTGGAGCACCCGTTGCACGCGGGGGTGCAGCGCCTCGTGGCCGACCTCAACCGGCTCTATGTCGGCGACGCCGCGCTGGCCGAGAACGAGTTGCGTCCGGAAAGCTTCGAGTGGCTGGTGACCGACGACGGCGCGCAGAGCGTGGTGGCCTTCGAGCGCCGCGCGCGCGGCCAGGCCTGGGTCGTCGCCGGCAACTTCACCCCGGTCGAGCGCACCTATCGCCTCGGCGTGCCCTGGCCCGGTCGCTGGGTCGAGGTGATCAACACCGACTCCCGTCATTACGCCGGGCAAGGCCTCGGCAACCTCGGCGGCGTCAAGGCGGACCGTATCCCGTGCCAAGGCCGGCCCTGCTCGATCGAGGTCCGTCTGCCCGGTCACTCCGTCGTCGTCTTCCGCCTGGAAGCCCCTTGATCATGGCCCGCTCCGAGTTGTTCCGCGCGCACGTCGCCGCCGACCCCGCCAACCCGCTCTTCCGTTTCTCGCTCGGGCAGGAACTGCTCAAGGAGGGCGCGGCGGCCGAGGCGATCGCGCACCTGCGCCTGGCCGCGGACGCCAAGGCCGATTGGATGATGCCGCGCATCCTGCTCGGCAAGGCCTGCCTCGCCGCCGGCGACCAAGCGGCGGCCACGGCGGCCTGGGAGCAGGCCCTCGCCCTCGCCGTGGCGCAGGGACATGAGGAGCCGGAGGCGGAGCTGCGCGCCTTGCTGGGTCGCGGCTGAGTCCTACTCGACGCGTTCGAGCGTCACGCGGCGCAGGTCCATGACCGCCGCGCCCTTCTTCTTGAGCGGGCGGACCGTCAGCGTGTTCTCGCCGGCGGCGAGTTCGAGCAGGCCGACTTCCCGGGGGATGAAACGCTGGAAGTGGCCGGTCTCCTCGACGGTGAACTCGGCCCGGGCGGCGCCCACCTCGAGCGCGACGATCGACCCGCCGCTGCCTTTGCCGCAGCCTTGCAGGACGCTCACGCGGTACTTGCCCGCCTGGGCGACGGGGAACTTCCAGGAGGCGGTGTCCGCGGGGTCGACCCAGAACCCGAGCGTGTCCTTCTGGGGCGGGTCCTCGTACTTCAGTTTCTTCGCCTGCACCTGGGCGTCGCGCGCCTCCAGGAAGATCAAGGCGTTGGGGCCGGCCCGGGTGGCGTCATCCATCGCCTGCCGCCAATCGGCCATGAGCGGCCGCATCGCCTCGGAGGTCGGCAGGGCCGCGACCCGGGTGGCGTCGAATTTCACGAAGCAGCGCTCCCAGCGGGTCCGGTCGAAGTCGGGGTTGGCGCGGGTGGGGGCCGCGCCCACGGACCGACGCCACGCCTCGAGCTTGCCGCGCAGCGCGGCGACGCGGGCGGGCTCGGCGGCCGCGAGGTCGGTCGTCTCGCCCGGATCCTTCGCGAGGTTGTAGAGTTCGAGGGAGCCGTCCTCGTATTGCTCGAGCAGCTTCCAGTCGCCTTCGCGGAGCGCCCCGGCCGGCTTGCCGCCTTGGTTCATGTAATGCGGCTGGTGCCAGGCGAGCGAGCGCGGCTTGGTCGCGGCGGGCTGGCCATCGAAGAGGAGCGGGGAGAGGTCCTGGAAGTCCTGGACCGCCGGACCGGGCACCTTGGCCAGGGCGCAGAGCGTCGGGCAGAGATCGCCGAGCACGACCGGCTCGGCGATCTCGCGGACGGCGAGCCGTCCCGGGAAGCGGATGATCAACGGCGTGCGGAGGCCGCCCTCGTAGAGGAAGCCCTTGCCCGCGCGCGCGGGCTCGTTGTGCGTCGGCGGGGTCTCCTTGAGCTCGGAGACGTGGACGCCGCCGTTGTCCGAGGCGAAGATCACCACGGTGTTCTTCGCGACCCCTTGATCGTCGAGGGCCTTGAGGACGCGGCCGACGGCGCTGTCGAGCGATTCGACCAGCGCGGCGTAGGTCGGGTGGAAGGACGTCGCGTTCGCCGCGACGCCCTTGGCCGGGGCGGCCAGCGGGATGTGCGGGTTGTCGAAGGCCAGGTAGAGCAGGAAGGGTTTGTCCTTGTTGCGTTCGATGAACTTCACCGCGGCCTCGGCCTGCCCGAGCTCGCCCTTGCCGCCCTGGGGCGATTCCGCGCCCGGGTTCGGGCGACCGGGGACGTAGTCGTCGAACCCGTGGTCCGTCGGTTGGTGGCCCTTGCCGCCGAGGTGCCATTTGCCGATGGCGGTGGAGACGTAGCCCTTCGACTTGAGCAGTTCGGGGAGGGTGGGGACTCCGGCCGGGAGGTGCAGGTTGATGGGCGCGCTGAGCAGGCGGTGCGAAGCCCGGTCCGATCGGCCGGTCAGGAAGGTCGTGATCCTGAGCCGGGCCGGGCTTTGGCCGGTGAGCAAGGCGGCGCGGGACGCCGAGCAGACGGAGGCCGCCGCGTAGGCCTGGGTGAAGCGCGCGCCTTGGGCGGCGAGCTGGTCCAGGTTGGGCGTGCGCTGGTCCTTGCGGCCGAAGCAGCCGAGGTCGTTGATGCCCAGGTCATCGGCGAAGAGGATCACGATGTTGGGCGGGGTCTCGGCGGCGCGGAGCGAGGCGAGGCCCGCCAGAAGCAGGCAGGCCAGGCGCAGGAAGGGGTGGGGCATGCTTCTGTCTTAACGCCCGGCCGGGTTGTGCAAAGGGCAAAACCCGCTTCGGTGCCGGCATGGACCCTCGTTCGCTCCAAGCCGCCGTGGCCGGCGTCGACCTCGCGATGGCCGCGGTTTCGTGGTTGATCCTGCTCTGCACCTATCCTGATTTCGCCCGCTGGCGTCCCGAGGGCTTCGCCGCCCACCACGAAGCCTACACCCGTCGCGTCGGCTGGGTCGTGGGCCCGTTGTTGCTCGCCCAGCTCGGCGGTCATGCGTGGCTGGCGCTCGCGACCGGCCGCTGTCTCGGGCTCGCGCTCGTGGCGGCCTGCTGGGTCCTGACGGCCTTCTGGTCGGTGCCGTGCCATCGTCGACTGCAGCGGGAGGGACCCGCCTCGTCCGCGCTCGCCGAGCTGATCCGCTCGCACCGTTGGCGCACCGCCGGGTGGACGGTCTTGGCGGCCCTTTCCGGCTGGCGGTGGGCGGCGGGTTGACACCTCCCTCCGCCCCCGGAAGGATGCGGTCGATGCCGGCCGTTTCCGAACCCTCGCTGCGACAAGCCTCCCGCTGGGCGGCTTTCCGTCGCTTCCTGGGCTTCGTCGGCCCGGGTTTCCTGGTCTCGGTCGGCTACATGGACCCGGGCAACTGGGCGACCGACTTGGCGGGTGGCTCGCAGTTCGGCTATGCGCTCCTCTGGGTCATCCTGCTGTCGAACCTGATGGCGATCCTGTTCCAGCACCTGTGCGTGCGGCTCAACGTCGCGACCGGGCTCGACCTCGCGCAGGCCTGCCGCGCCCGCTACTCGCCCGGAGTCGCGCGGTTCCTCTGGGTCTCGGCCCAGATCGGCATCGTCGCCTGCGACCTGGCGGAGCTCCTCGGGGCCGCCATCGCCCTGCAGATCCTCTTCGGCATCCCGCTGTTCTTCGGCGCGATCATCACCGCGCTCGACGTGCTCGTGCTGCTGGCGCTGACGCGGCTGGGCTACCGTTGGCTGGAGGCGTTGGTCGCCGTGCTGGTCCTGACGGTCGCCGCCTGCGTCGGCATCGAGCTCCTGCTCGCCAAGCCCGCCGTCGCGGAACTCGTCCGCGGGTTCGTGCCGACCACGCAGGTGCTCACGCAGCCGGGCATGCTGTTCGTGGCGCTCGGCATCGTCGGGGCCACGGTGATGCCCCACAACCTGTACCTCCACTCCTCGATCGTCGGTTCCCGCGATTTCGGGGCCGATGAACCGGCGCGCCGGCAGGCCCTGCGCTTCGCCACCTGGGATTCCACGCTCGCGCTGAGCCTCGCCTTCTTCGTCAACGCCGGCCTGCTCGTCCTCAGCGCCGCCGCGTTCCATGGCCGGCCGGAGGCCGTGACCGATATCCGCGAGGCCCATCGCCTCCTCGATGGCGTGCTGGGCGCGACGTTCGCGGGCACGCTCTTCGCGGTCGCCTTGCTGGCCTCCGGGCAGAACGCGACGATCACCGGCACCTTGGCCGGCCAGATCGTGCTGGAAGGTTTCCTCCAGGTCCGGAAGGCCGGTTGGATCGTGCGTGTCGCGACCCGCGGTGCCGCCTTGATCCCCGCTCTCTGGGTCATCGGTTTCGCCGGGGAAGCCCGGGTGGAGTCGCTGCTCGTCTGGAGCCAGGTCATCCTGAGCCTCCAGCTCGGTTTCGCCTGCTGGCCGTTGGTGCGCATGACCTCCGACGCCGCGTTCATGGGCGCGTTCGTGGCGCCCCGCTGGTTGAGCGTCCTCGGCTGGCTCGCCACCGCCGTGGTCGTCGGCGCCAGCCTGTGGTTCGTCGCGGGGTCGTTCTGAGGCTCAGCCGCCGATGGACCAGCGCAACCGGAACTGCGCCTTGTTCGCCTCGATCAAGGTCGTCAGGTAATCCAGTTTCGCCTGCACCGCGTCCTGCTGGGATTGGACGGACTCCAGGACGGCGCCGACCGAGAACTCCTTGCGCCGGAGCGCCAGTTGCAACCCCGCCTCGCTCGCGGCCACCCCTTCACGCAGCAAGGCCAATTGGGCCAGGAGCGCCTTCACTTCCGCTTGCGCATCCACGACCTCCCGGGTCACCTGTTCCCGCGTCCGGTCCCCGCGCAGGCGGGCTTGGCGTTCCCGGGCTTCGGTGGCCTCCTGCCGCGACCCGTCGAACAGCCCCCCGGCCCCGATCTTCCAACTCAGGGTGATGGTGGTGTCGGTCGTGCTCGCGTAATCGCGCCGGGCCGAGCCCGTGGAGCCGCCGAGGCCGCCGGCGAAGGCCTGGGCGCCCAAGCTCGGGTAAAGCGGCGCATACCGGGCGCCGTCCCGCTCGCGGGTCGCCGCCTCCGCCAAGGCCGCCTGCTCGGCGAGCTCCGGGCGCCGCCCATGGGCTTGTTGGATCAGCTGGTCGAGCGGGGTGTCCTTCTCGGGGCAAGGGAGCAACGCCGCCTCCGTGGCCGCGGGGCGCAGCGCGCCGTCGATGCGCAGGCGCAGCAGTTCGGCGAGCCGGTTCGCCGCCTTGCCTCGCGCCTCCTCGCCCTGGCGGAGCCGGACCTCCGCGCGGTTGAGCTGCGCGAAGGCGCGCAGCTCATCGCCCTTGAGCGCGATGCCCGCTTGCACGCCCCTCGCGACCTGTCCGTGGTAGTCGCGGGCGACCTGCGTGGATTGTTCGAGCAGGCGGACGGCCAGCTGGGTCCTCAGCAGGTCGAAATACGCCGTCGCGGCTTCATGGACGCTGCGTCGCCGCTGCCCGGCCAGGGCATGGTCCGCGGCGAGCGCGACCTGCCGGGCCGCGAGCCGCCGGTAAAGCGCCTCGCCGAACTCCAGCTGAAGCTGCAAGGTCGCCCCCGCGGCGAAGGAACGCTTGTCGACGTCGAGGACGGGGCCCGCGAAGGTCTGGGCGCGGCCGGCATGGTCGCGGTACCCGATCCCGGGCGATAGCGTCGGCAGCATCTGCCCGAGGGTCGCCTCCTCGGCGGCCCGGGCCTCGCGCAGCCTTTCCTCGGCGAGGCGGACCTCGATCGGGTCGGCGCCGGCGAGCCGGAGGACGGTCGGGAGGTCGATCGGTTCGGCGGGCTCGGCCGCTTGGACCCCGGCGGCGAGGCCACCGAGCAGGAGAAGACGCCAGGCTTTCATTTGGTGGTCTTGATGTTTTGTCCGTCGACCAGCGGTGCGCCGGCCCCGACGATGACCTCCTCGTTCGGCAGTATCCCCTCGAGCACCTCGAGGTTGACCCCGTCGTTGAAGCCCGCCTTCAGCACGCGGCGCCGGGCGACCCCGCCGTCATGGACGTAGGCGGTCGCGACGGTCTTCTCCATGACCACGGCCTTGAGCGGCAGGAGGTTTGTCCGCGCGTGCGTCTCGACGCCGAGCCGCGCGTTCGCGAACATGCCGGGCTTGAGCCTGCGCCCGGGGTTCGGCAGTTCCGTTTCGACCAGCATCGTCTGGCTGGGATGTTCCAGCACGCCCGCGAGCCGCGTCACCTTCGCCGTGAAGGCGAGGCTCCCCGTGGACTCGGTCGTGATCGTCAACCCTTGGCCGACGGCCACGAGGCCGGCCTCGGCTTCCGGGACCGCGGCCTGGATGCGCACCGCGTCGTCGTCGGTGAGCGTGAAGAGCTGGGAAGCCTGGCTGCCGTTGCCGGCCGGGACGAACGCGCCGAGATCCACGTGGCGCCGGCTGACGACCCCGGCGAAGGGCGCGCGGATCCGCGCGAATTCCAGGAGCGTGGCGTTGCGCTGCTGCTGGGCCCGGGCGACCGCGAGCTTGGCCTCGGCCGCGTCGACCGACTGCCGCGTCACCAGGTCCGGGGCCTGGCGGAAAGCATCCTGGATGCGCTTCTGCTCGAGCTCGGCCAACGTCAGTTCCGCGCGCGTCCGGGCCTCGTCGGCGACGAGTTCCGGGACCTCCAGCTCGGCGAGGATCGCGCCGGCCTCGACGCGGTCGCCGAGGTCGGCGCGCAAGGTCTTCACGAAGCCCGCGACCTTGGCGTGCAGCGTCGTCTGCTGCCGGGGGCGGACTTCCCCGAGCAGCTGGATGGTCCGGGTGATGTCCCCGACCTGCAGGCGCGTGACGGGGAGGTCGGCGGCGGACAGCGTGGCCAGCCCCAGGAAGAGGAGCGGGAATCTAGGGAGCGGCATGGTCGTGGCAGGGGCTGAGGGGGTCGTCGGGGTCGACGGAAAGGGAGGTGCGCGCGGCGGAGCCCATGCTCCACGCGTAGAGGGCGGGCAGCAAGGTCAGCGTCGAGACGGTGCCGGCGAGGAGCCCGCCCAACACGGCCCGCGCGAGCGGGGCCGTCTGGCTGCCCGCCTCGGACCAGCCGAGGGCCATCGGCAGCATGCCGGCGCACATCGAGAAGGAGGTCATGAGGATGGCGCGCAGGCGCGACCGGGCGGCGCCTTCCGCCGCCGCGGTGGCCGTCGCCCCCGCGAGGCGGAGCCGCTCGGCGGTCGTGACCAGCAGGATGGCGTTCGCGACGGCCACGCCGACGGCCATGATCGCGCCGATGTAGCTCTGGATGTTCAAGGTCGAGCCGGTGAGCAGCAGGGCCGTGAGCACGCCGGCGAACACCACGGGCAGGGTGGCGAGCACGGTGGCCGCGAGGCGGAGGCTCTGGAAGTGCCCGGCCAGGAGCAAGGCGATGAGGACCACGGCCAGGGCGAGGCCCCGACCCAGCCCCGTGAACAGTTCGCGGAGGGGCGTCACCTGGCCGCGCTGGTCGACCTTGACCTTGGCGGGGGGCTTGCCGGCGGCCGCGATGGCCCGGTCGATGCGCTCGGCCAGATGGCCCAGGTCCGTGCCCTCGTGGTTGGCCGTGAGCGTCGCCAGCCGCTGCATGTTGTAGCGATCGTATTGGGCGACGGTCACGCCCTCCTTGAGCGTCGCGATCGAGCGCAGCAGCACGGGGCGGGGTTGGGCCGCCCCGACCGGCAGGTTGCGCAGATCCTCCACGCTCGGCGTGGCCGTCGCGGGTATCTGCACCTGCACCTGGAACGCGACGCCGGTCTTCGGGTCGGCCCAGTAGTTGGCCAGGATGAAACGGCTCGAGCCCGTCGCGGAGACGACCGAGCGCGCCGCCTCGTTCATCCGCACGCCCATCGCCCCCGCTTTCTCGCGGTCGATGTTCACCTCGAGGGCCGGGGCGTCGAGTGTCTGCGTGAACTGGAGGTCGCGAAGCTCCGGGATCTTCGCCAGCTCCGCGCGGATGGCTTCGGCATGGCCGCGGTTGTCGGTCAAGTTCGGTCCGCTGACCGCCACCTCGATCGGGGTCGTCGCGCCGAAGCTCATGACGCGGCTGACGATGTCCGCCGGCTCGAAGGACACGCGGACGTCGGGCAAGGCGGCGGCGAGCCGGCGGCGCAGCCGTTCCCGGGCCGCCGGGAGGTCGACGGCCGCGCCGGGCTTGAGCTGGACCTGCAGGGTGGCTTCGTCGGTCCCGCTGTTCCACGCGTGGATGAGGTTGACCGGGTAGTTGGGCGCATGGACGCCGACCAGGCCCAAGGTCGTGCCGATGTTCTCCGCCCCGAGTTCCTCGCGAAGGAGGCCGAGCGCCTGCAACGCGAGCTGTTCGGTGCGGTCGAGCCGGGTGCCGGCCGGCGCGCGCAGGCGCAACTGGAGTTGGCCGTTGGCGGCCGGCGGGAAGATCTCGCGCCCGAGCCGCGGCCCGAGGAACCATCCCAGCGCGAGGAGGCCGCCCAAGGTCCCGACGACGAGAAGACGTCGGCTTCCCAAGGATCCGCGGAGCAGCGCGTCCTGCGCCGACCGGAGGCGGGCGAGGAAGGCCGGCGGGGCGGCCGTCGCCGGGCCCGGCCACCACGCCGCGAGGATCGGCAGCAAGGTCGACGAGAGCGCGAAGGACGCGATCATGCTGAACCCCACCGCGAGGGCGAGGGGCAGGAAGAGGGCGCGGGCGGCGCCTTCCATGAAGAGCGCGGGCAGGAAGACCGCGACCACGCAGGCCATGGCGAGGAAGCGCGGTCCGGCCGTCGCGCGGATCGCCTCGGCCACGGCGCGGGCGGGCGGGCGGCCCGCCTCGCGTTCCTGCTGGATGGCCTCGATCGCGACGGTGGCTTCGTCGACCAGGATGCCGACGGCCAAGGCCAGCCCGCCCAAGGTCATGAGGTTGATCGTCTGCCCGCAGAGCCACAGGCCCAGCGTCGCCAACAGCAGGGCCAGGGGGATGTTGACGACGACGATGAGCGTGCTGCGCGCGTTGCGCAGGAACAGGAGCACCATGAGGCCGGTCAGGACCGCGCCGAGGACGGCTTCCAGCAGGAGGTCGTCGATGGCGCGCGCGACCAGGGGGCTCTGGTCCATCTCATAGCTGACCTTGATGTCGGCCGGCACCGCGTTCTGGAAGGTCGCGAGGTTGTCCTTCACGAGCCCGACGACCGCGAGTGTGGAGGCGTCCGCGCGCTTGGTCACCGGGATGTAGACGGTCCGTCGGCCGTTCACCAGCGCGTAGCTCGTCACCTGGTCGGCGCCATCCACGACCTGGGCCACGTCGCGCAGGAGGAGGGCGGGGTGCTGGCCCGGACGCAGCGGGATCGTCTCCAGGTCCTTGATGTTCTTGATCGTCGAGTTCACCGGCACGAGCAGGTTGCGGTCGCCGAGGAACAGGTTGCCCGCCGGGGTGATGGTGTTGGCGGCGGCCAGCGCGGCCGCGACTTCCTCGGGGGTGACGCCGGTGGCGCGCAGGCGGTCGGGCACGAGGTTGACGAGGATCGTGCGGGCGCTGCCCCCGAAGGGAGGGGGCGCCGAGACGCCGGGCAACGTCGCGAAGAGCGGGCGCACGGTGTTCAAGGCCGCGTCCTGCAGCTGCGCCACCGACCGGGTCTCGCTCGAGAACACCAGTTGGCCGACCGGCACGCTGCCGGCGTCGAAGCGCATGACGAAGGGCGGCACGGTCCCGGGCGGCATCATCGCCCGGGCGCGGTTCACGTACCCGACCGTCTCGCTCATCGCCTGGGACATGTCGGTCCCCGGATGGAACTGCAGCTTCATGATCGCCGCGCCCTGGATGTTCCGCGACTCCACGTGCTCGATCCCGGTGATGTAGAGGAAGTGGTATTCGTAGTAGTAGGTGAGGAAGCCCTCCATCTGGCCGGCTTCCATGCCGCCGAAGGGCTGGGCCACGTAGATCGTCGGCACGTTGAGCGGCGGGAAGATGTCCTTCGCCATGCGCTGGGCCGCGAGCAGCCCTCCGAGGGCCAACCCGAGGACGAGCACGACCAGCGTCACCGGCCGCCTCAAGGCATGTTGGAGGTAGGTCATGATGGGGCGGCCATATTACTGCCTAACCGCCCGTCCCTGTCAGCCAAACTTTGCGACCCTGGCAGTTCGCGTCCGTCCTGCGAGGGGTTTGGGTCGACTTCCCGGCCGGTGACGCCATCAAGGTCCGCCTTGGCATGAAGCTCTCCCGCAAAGGCGAATACGCCCTCCGCGCCCTGATCTGCCTCGGGCTCGGCGAGACCTTCGGCCGACCGCGGCTCCAGGTCGCCGAGATCGCCGCCTCCGACCACATCCCGGAGAAGTTCCTGGAGCAGATCATGAACGACCTGAGGGACGGTGGCTTCGTCGAGGGCGTGCGTGGACGTAACGGTGGCTACCGGCTGGCGCGGCCCGCCGAGCAGATCTCGCTTGGTCAGATCGTGCGCCACATCGAAGGGCCGCTGGCGCCTGTCGCCTGCGCCTCGCACACGGCCTATGAACGCTGCTCCTGTCCTGATGAGGCCAACTGCGGTCTGCGCATGCTCATGCTCGACGTGCGAAACGCGATTTCGGATATCCTCGATCGCCACAGCCTGAGTTCGGTGGTGATCGTGGCGCGCCGCAAATTCCAGGAGTCCGGTCGCCGCCCGGCGTTCGCGGGCGGGGATGACTCTTTCGCGAACACCGGGACGGGACGGCTGACTGATGGATTGATGGCCAACCTGCTCCCGGACTACTTCATCTGAAGGAAGGAGAGGGCAGGGAGAGGTGTTTTATCCGGTGTTTTTGTTTAAACATCTGAATGTCAGTTGTTTATTTAAACATACTGTTTCTGTATTCTTATCTTGACCTTAATCATTTAATCATCACTAATGATATCAACTTAAGCAAGGAACCACTCCCAACCAAAACAAACACCCTACTAAACCTATGAAATCCCACCGTGACACCTACCTCCCGCTCGCCGCTCTCCTGGCTTTCGCTTCCGCGGCCCCCGCCGCCGAGCTGACCGTCCAGGAGCAGATCGATGCGCTCAAGGCTCGTATCTCCGAGCTCGACGCCAAGGTGCGCCCCCTGCAACGCGCCGAGACCACCGCGGGCGACAAGGGCTTCAGCCTCGCCTCCCCGGATGCCGCCACTTCGCTCCGCATCCGCGGTTTGCTCCAGATCGACGCCAGGGCCTTCGGAGACGGCAACGTCAAC
>Ga0222712_10002584_pt1 | contig 20530 bp, 21 predicted proteins | sample C33_657DmetaG_FD_165043 | JGI IMG/M metagenome (GOLD analysis project Ga0222712, IMG submission 165043) | Estuarine water microbial communities from San Francisco Bay, California, United States - C33_657D | ecosystem: Environmental > Aquatic > Marine > Unclassified | place: USA: California... | reverse complement strand
TTCGTTCACAGTTCGGTAACAGTTCGGTAACAGTTCGGTAACAGTTCGGTAACAGTTCGGTAACAGTTCGGTAACAGTTCGGTAACAGTTCGGTAACAGTTCGGTAACGGTTCGGTAACAGTTCGGTAACGGTTCGGTAACAGTTCGGTAACAGTTCGGTAACATTGGCGAAAAGGACGTGACCCGCCATCCTCGGACCTGACCGACCGACCGACCGACCGACCGATGGCGGCGGCGGCGGCGCGCGAGGTCGACCGCATCCGCGCGCATCGTCGACGACGCCTCTCGACGACGCGCGCGATGACGACACGTATGATGACGCCAATGACGAAAACGACGTCGACGCACACGCACGCGTCGACGGCACGCGATCGAACGCGAAATGCGCGAGGGAGTAGGGAAACGAGCTTCGGGGCGACGAGCGCTCGGCTCGTCGCGCGCGCGGATGCGAATGGCGATCGGGGACGACCGCGCGCGCGCGTTCGCGCGCGAGCGCAGAAAGAGATGCAAGAATTGTGTAAGGCGGAGATTCCACCGCACATCCCAAGAGCGGATTTCGTGAAACAAATGTATCGTTGGTGCGCGAGCGAGTACGAACAAGGGGGGTTGAGCTCGTACGGGAAGCGCATGAGCGTGGAGTGCGTGAACGAGATGAAAGATGGGAATACGAATGGGGTGATGGTGAGGATATATGATTATAAGGATGGAAAGGAGGTGGAGATTGGATCGATGATTGCGCAGATGGATGAAGAAAAAGTACAAACGTGGGACACCATCGTGCCGACCAAGGATGGCGGGATTGAAAAGTTGAACCGAGACGGGAAAGATAAATTCATCGAAGGACGATTTTTCGTGGTGTCGAGACCGCTCCCGGCGGATGAAACAGCGAATCCAGCGTTGAAGAAGATGATTAAGCGATTGACGCTGGCGATTAATGCGTATTATTCTTTTGGTTCGCCATTTTCTGAAGAATTTTAAGCGCTCGCGAGGGGCGACGGCGGAGAATCGGTCGCGGATTTTTTGAATTGGAGCCGTGACGACGCCGATCGTCAGGGATTACGCACGCGAGGAGAATTTTTATATACAAATTGAACATTTTCATCATCCTCTCCGTCTAGTATACTAAGTAAGCCTTCTATCGCGCGTCGGCGTTTGATTGCGCATCCGCGACGGCGCGTCCCGTCCCGCGCATCTGTTTGACGCGGTCAACGAGCGCTTTGAACGAAAGCGGCTCATTGATCGCTAACTCGGCTAAAATCTTCCGATCAACGCACACGTTCTCTCGCCCTAACCCACTGATAAACTCGCTATATTTCACCTGCGTATACGCGAACGACCGCCGCCCGTCAGCGCGCTCTCCACCCGTCGACGTCCTCCCCAAACTTAACCCGGTTCACCTCACCCCTCGCGCGCGCGCGCCTCTCGACGACGCCTGTTGACGGACGACGACACCACACCTACCCCGTGTTCTCTCGCCCCGGCGTTAATCCTCGTGATCCAAAGCGACCTAAAATCCCGTTTCTTACTCCTCCGATCGCGATACTCGTACTGCCATGACTTTTCCACGCGCGTGCGCGCGATCTTTATGCAATTCTTCGCCCGTCCTCGCATCCCTTTCGCCGCGGCGAAAATTTTCTCTCGCACCGTCATGACGCCTTCGCCTCGTTCGTCGACGTCGCGATCGCGCTCGACGCGCGCGATGTGACGTGACGTCCGCGCTCGCGGTCGACGTCGAATCGGTCGTGCGTGCGTCTCGACGACGAGTCACGACTCACAAAATGTACCCCCCCCGCGACGCCCGCCCGCCCGCGATCGACGACGTCGGGAGGGTTTTCGCGTCCACGCGCGCGTTCGCGCAATCGACCGCCTCTTTGCGACGCCGCGCGCGCGACCATGGGTGCGTGCTCGTCGCGATCGCGATCGCGTTTTTTTCCCATCGCCCCGACCGTCGTCGTTCGCGCGCATCGCGCGACGCTCGCTCGATCGCGAGAGGTCGATGGCGATCGCGCGATCGGTCGATCGATCGCGCGATGGCGCGATCGAGCGGCGATTGGGAATGGAAGGATGCACGCGCGATCGATCGACGACGTGGAGTGCGACGGGAGATGAGAAAGACGTGCGACGGAATGCATGAGGGCGAATGCGAATGCGATGGGGTCGCGGTCGCGTTCGCGTCGAAAGCGAGCGATGGAGGTGATGGATTGGAATGGACTAACCCGCGGGCGCGCGCGCGTGATGTGGTAGGTATCTCCCGCGATTCGCTGCATAAGCGCCGAGCCACGGGTGGGAAACAAAAGCCGTGGAGAAAGAAGAGAAAGTGCGTCGAGGAGTGGTGTGCGCGCGCGCGGGGGAAGAGATTGAAGGCGAACGCGAGGGAAAGCAAACGCGCGCGCGGGTGGTGGTGGTTTAGGGCTTGGAGCGCGCGCGACGCGAGAGGGCGAGGCGAAGGCGAGACGCGGGAGATGCGAACAGGGGGAAGATGCGATACTGACGGTGTACGTTTTTCGTATTTTGTATGACGCAGGTATGAGCTCGGGCGTCAATCGGCGAACACGAAGTTGTCGTCCAACGTGGCGGTGCGTCAAGTGCGCTGCCGCGGGGGCAACATCAAGCACCGCGCGTTGCGATTGGATACCGGTAACTTTGCGTGGGGCAGCGAAGCGTGCACGCGCAAAACTCGTATCTTAGATGTCGTGTACAACGCGTCGAACAACGAGCTCGTGCGCACGAAGACACTCGTGAAGGGTGCCATCGTCGCCGTCGACGCCGCTCCGTTCCGCGCGTGGTACGCCCAACACTACGGCAAGAAGGTTGGCGTCAAGGTGAAGAACGGCGAAAAGGTGGAGTCTGAAAACATCGATGAAAAGCGATCAAAGTCTTTGACGACCAAGTTGCGCCACCGCAACAAGGATCACTCTTGCGCGAGCGCGATCGACGAGCAGTTCAGCACTGGTCGTTTGTTGGCCAGCATCTCCTCTCGCCCGGGCCAATGCGGCCGCGCGGATGGTTACATCTTGGAGGGTAAGGAACTCGATTTCTACCAAAAGAAAATGATGAAGAAGAAGCACGTTCAAAAAGCCGCTCCAGGCGCCGCCGCGGTGGCGGAATAAAATACCGAATTTGTTTCGGTGTAGCGTTCTGGACGGCACCGTCGGTCCCATCTGAGAGATGTAATAGAGGTTACAAATTTATAGTCAAGAAACACGTCTCTCAAAAGTTACCCCACCACCGTCGTAATCGCGTTCTGAATCTCTCCAGTTCCCTCTCCAGTTGCCCTCCAGTCGTCTCTCGCTGTTTGCGTCTCCAAAAGTTCCGAGATTCCGCACGCCTTCCGCGTTAAACCGCGCCGTGCATCACCACAGCCGCGCCCGGGCGACGCCATGCGGCGCTACATGTTCTCCTCTTCTCCTTCCCCTCCTTCTACGGCACCTTCGACGCACGCCTCGGCGCTCTCGGGTCCTTGCGCGACGCAGCGCGCCGTGCAATCCATCCTGCGCCACCTGCGCCTTGGATCCGTCAGCGTCACGTGTTCGGTGAAACCTTTAGAGCACATAAACGCTCGACACGAAAATGCGATCGCAAGCTGTACAATCGTCGCGCGAGATCACCCGAGGATCGAACGAGTCACGGAGGAAGACGCGGCGAGCGATGATGGATCTTCGTCATCGTCGCGACGCTCGCGAGCGTGCGCGGCAGTGAATCCGAACGCACCTGGCGCCAATGACGGCGACATGGTGCCGCTGTACGCGAGGAGGAAGTTAAAACCACCGATGCGGTTGGACGTGCGCGCTGGGGCGGAATTGGGGCAGATTGAGCCGGCGGAGAACGCCGTGTAGGCGCTCGCGCGAACGTGTTCGCGTGAACACTTCACTTGTTTAGACGTATTGACTCGCACTGTAATCTATGGCAACACATGTATCAACGGGCTAAGTGCTAAAAAAAGGTGGCATTCACGCCGCAGGTTCGACAGAGGTTTGCACGCGCGTTTGAACTTCGGCGTTTGTTGTCGCGAGCGCGCGGTCAACATTTACGACGCTGAGCAGGAGCACCACGGCGCGTCTATTCAAAGCCCCGAAATCCCACAACGTGATCACCGTGATCATGTAATATTTGAAGTACTGGGGATTTCTTCGAAGTTCATCGCGTTTGAATCGGGCGAATGTTTCACACAGCTGCTGAACGTCGTATTCCGCCAGAGGCCGAAAGCGAAAGACGTGCGCGTTCCAATCCACCATGAAATCGATTTCGTCGCGCGAAAAGTCGGTAAATTCGTTCAAAAACTGTTCGTTCTCAGTGATGATATCGGCCGTGGGATCTTCGTCGTCGGAATCCACAGTCGGAGGGACGTCCATGCGCACGAACGTTCGCGAATGATAGAACGGCCCGAGCGGTCTCTTGCTCGTAAGCGTCGGTCGCTTTGGCACCAATTTCGGCGCCCCACCCGCGAATTTGATCGCCGCCTTGGGCTTGAAAGGTATCGCCGCCAACCTCGCGCGCTCGGCCTCGTCTTCCCGACGCTTCTCGTCCGCTTTTACTTCGTCGTACATATCGGCGTAATCTAAATCTGCCCACTTCGTCGTCATCCGCTCGCTGTTTCCACTCCTCACGTCGCCGTTGCCTTCAACTTTTGACGATGCGACTACTCCCCTAAAATACCCCCGCCCGCGCCCGACGCCTCGTCGCTTGCGATAGAACACGAACTGCTTATCCACCGCCGTTCGCGTCTCGACCGCGCTCTTCAGCCGAAACATGTGCTTATCATCGAAATTCTCTCCTTTCGGTGCGATCTTAATCCGTGCGTCCGCCCCATTCCTCCCTTCCCTCATCGCGCTAAATCGAAACAAATCATGCGACGCCCGCAAGTGCGTCATCAACGCGCGTAGATTCCCAAATCCACCTCCTTCGCGTCCGCGGCACAACGCGCACCCGTACCCTTGCTTTGTTTTATTCATGCTCTCCGTGCACTCCGCGTACTCGTACGTCGTTCGCGAACGATTTTGCGCCTCTTCGCTCGCCCGAGCGCCGTACGCCAGATTCCTTCGCATGAACGCTCGCGGGCGCAACGCCGCGAGCGAGGCGTACACCTGGTGCGCCCCGACGTACGCCGCGAACTTCCCATCTTGTTCGCTATCGCTCTCGAAACACACGTCGTCGTCCTCGCGATCGCTCGAGCCCGGGTACGCCTCGGCGTCATCGCGCGAGAAATCCATCGCGCGCGCGCGTCGATCGGCGATCGATAAAGGAGCGACTGGTTGTGATGTCAACGCGCGGCGCTCGCGCGAAGCTCGCGTCGACGCGCGTCGATGCGCGTCATTCCTCGACGACGGACGGGGACGAGCGAACGGACGACGACGACGGGAAAACACCTCTCGCTCGCGCGCGCTCATCGCACGACATCGATCGTCGTTTTTCCGTCGTCGTCGCGTGATCGCGATCGATCGATCGATCGATCGATCGATCGATCGATCGATTGGACATGACGCTCGCGAGCGATGACGACGAACGACGTCGACCGATGCTCGCGATCGCTCGCGAGCGAGACGCGAATGGACGTCAAACGCGATTCCTCGCGATCGACGACGTTCCTGGGAAAGTACGAACGAAACACGTGAAAGAGATGTGTGATGATTTCGGCGTCGTCGCGCGATGCGTCGCGAACGAACGCGCGCTCGCTTCGAACGCGCGACACATGGCGTTCATCGTCGAGTTCGCGGATGTCGAGCAATGCGCACGAGCGAAAAAAGCGCTGGATGGTGCATCGATCGAAGGCGCGCGAATTCGCGCTGGGTTTAGAGATCGATGGAATGGAAACGCGAGCGCGACGACGACGACGACGACGACGACGACGCGCGCCAGGACTCGGGTGATGGAACGATTGGAATTCCCTCCCGACATCGAACGAGGACGAGGACGAGGGCGAGGACGAGGGATGATCGAGCGACGAACGGTCGGACGCGTCGGCGAGGGCGGGAATGAGGGAAAGTACGGGCAAAAACGCGCGCGGTCGCGGTCGCCGGAGCGGCGACGAGCGATCGATCGCGATCGCGATCGCGGCGATGGACGCCAGCGAGACGCTTTGCGCGAACGCGCGCGAAGAAGAGAGGAATCGATCGAGCGAAGACGACGATCGGGGTCACCGAGACGAAGCGATGGACGACGATCGGGATCGCCGAGGCGGTACGGATGGGACGGAGCGGCGCGCGGTCGGTCGCGCAGTCGTTCGCGCGAGCGAGATGAAAGGAAGAGATTCGAATCGCGACGAGATCGATCGAGATCACGATCGAATGAACGATATCGCCGGCGAAATGGAGGTCGGGAAGGAGATGTCGACGGAGACGCGGACGGGGACGAGCGCCGAGAGCGAGACGCGGCGCGTCGGCGACGCCGGGACCGTTCGCTCTCTCTCTCGCGCTCATCCAGCGACGACGATCGATCGAGATCGCCGCCGCGTCGTCGTCGTCGTCGCGAGCGTTCGCGTTCGCGTTCGCGTTCGCGTTCGCGATCGAGATAGGACGCAAAACAACAGGGAAGATGCGAGGCGGCGCGACGAGCGTCCAACGAGCGCTCGAGCGCCGCGCGCGCGGTCGCGCTTCGGCTTTAGACGTCGACGCGCAACTCCGCGCGCTCGTCGTCCTCGCGTGTGCTTAGACGCAAAATAAACAACATCGTAGAGTCTAGATGCCACAGAACGCGCGCGCGGACCCGATCATCGACACCGTCGCCGGCGTCGCCGGAGCGTTGCTCGCGCTGAGCGCGACGTACCCGCTCATCACTTTAAACACCAAGCAGCACACCACGCGCACTCGAGGCGAGTCCTCGCTCGAAGAGCATCGTTCAAAACATGCGTTGTCATCTTCGAGAACGCTCAAATCGCTCTACCGTGGGTTGTACCCGGCGATGATCGGCACGGCGGCGTCGCAGGCGGTGTACCAATACTGGTACTCGCGTCTCGGGACAACGTACCGCGCTCGAACGAGAGTGGAGCCGAGCGCGGGGGCATCTCTCGCGATCGCCTCCGTTGCGGGGTGTGTGAACGTGCTCATGACACTGCCGATTTGGACGATCGTGGCGAAGATGCAAGCGGACGTGGCGAAGAAGCGAGAGGCGGAGGCGTCGACGGCTCGCGACGCCGACGAAACGGCTGAGGACATTGCGCTCGCGATCGCGGAGAAGCGAAAGAAAGGGCGAGATTTAGGGAAAGCAAAGTCAGTGATTGGGTTTTTCGACATCGCGCGCGAAGTGTACCGCGAAAGTGGCGTTGGAGGATTCTGGCAAGGTTTAGCGCCGTCGCTCGTCATGGTGTCCAATCCGGCGTTGCAGTACGCGTTTTACGAAACGAGCGCCAAGTGGACGCTGAAACGAGGACATCGGGCGAGCGGGGCGGCGTTGACCGTCGGAGAGATTTTCGTCCTCGGTGCTCTGGCCAAATTTGGGGCGACGATGGTGACGTACCCGATTTTGGTTGTCAAGTCTCGATTGCAAGTCATGTCAAAAGACATGGCGGACGAACGGATGAAGTACCGCGGCACCGCGCACGCGATCACGCGAATGGCGAAAGAAGAGGGGTTGGGGGTATTTTATAAGGGCTTGAGCACGAAACTTACGCAAACAATCCTCGCCGCGGCTTTGATGTTCGCGGCGAAGGAGAAACTCGCCGAGAAAATTTACGCCGCTTCCTTTGCGTTGAGAACCCGCGTCATCGCGGGCTAACAACCTTTGTCCTAGTCTCCCCTCGCACCTACCTCGTCAAAAATTGCGCGCTGATTGTATTATACACACCCTATTTCTTCCTAATCATCGAACTCGAGCTTCGCGTCGCACACGGGACACGTATCCGCTCGCGCGTTCGCCCCTAAATATTCTTGCCACTCTAAGATGCACGCGTAGTGAAAGTGATGCCCGCACTTGAGCGTCATCCGCGGATTCTCCACCGGATCGTACTCCTCGAAACATGTCGGGCACATGGCGTCGAAATCTTCGCCCTCGTATCCTTCCTTTGCGTCGTTCGCATCCATCGCTCGCGTCGCTCGTCCGCTCGACGTCAATCGCGCGAATTCCCTCTTAATGCTCTCCAACGCCATCGCCTCGCTCGCCCCGATCGTCGCGCTTGCAGATCGTTTATGGTATCCATCTTCCCCTTTGCCGAATTCGCGATCGCATTCGCGTTCGTCATCCTCCGCCGAAGCGCTCGCGCTCGCCGAAGCGGCGTCGCGTAATTCATAAAACACTCGAGGTAGCACCCCGCGCGGGGGCGCGCTCGTCGATCGCGCGTGCACCGCCACGTTTTGTCGATCGATTTCATTCGATTCCTCCCGCGCGTCGTCCGATCGCGCGTTTACGGTGGTTAACAGGTGCGCGCTCGCGCGCTCGCCGAGAGCGTTCGTCGCGAGCGGGAGCGGACGGTAGGCAGCGGATGACAAGCGATCGGGCGCGCGCGCGTTAGAACGCGCGGTGGCTTCATCGCGATCGGTGCTATCGAAGCAGCAGCACAGAGCGGCGAGCATGGCGGGGAATGAGGATACGCTCGCGTCGCGCGACCGTCGCGGTTGACCAGAGCGAAGCGAAGCGTGGATATTACATGAAAGGAAATCAACCCGCCGCGGCTAATAGGGGCGACGGAGGGGACGATTTGTCCATATTAGATGAATAAATCGGGGGAAAGAAACGCGCGTTGGGCGACGACGCCGAGGGCCAAGGCGACGCCGTGGACGATGTGCCAACGCACGGCTAAATACTTGGTAAAGAACAACGCGTCGATATCGTTCGCGTCGAGCTTTTGCTGCGCGTAATCGACGATATGTCTCGCGATGGGATAAGTAACCACCAATCCAAAAACGGCGGTGTAAGGTAACCACCCCGCGGCGGCGAGCGTGGCCACGCACGCGTAGTGCGCGCCGACCAAATTATCCGCCAGCAACAACGCTTGGGGCAAACCGAGGCGAACGACGGGGCTCATTTTCCCCGCCGCACGGTCGCCCTCTTCTTGGTGGAAATGCGAAGTGAACAAAATAAACGCCGTGGTGCATCCGACCAACACCGCCACCGACAGCACGACGGGGGTGATCGCCACCGGCGCGCCGCCCGTCGTCGCGCCGCACAACGCGATATAAAACGCCACGGTCGCCATCGGACCGAACGCGACGAACGCGATGGGTTCCCCCAGTCCTTTATAAGATAACCTAAACGGTGGCCCTTGATACGCGTGTCCGAGCGCGGTCGCCCCTAATAACAGCTTCCACGCGCGCGCGTTCCCGCTCGCCGCGCACGCAAAGTACAACGCCGACGCCCCGATCGCGAGCGCCGTCCACGCCATCGCGTGTACCGCCAATACGTTCCCTTTCATCAATCGCACCACACTCTCTGGTTTCCTCTCATCCACCGTCGTTGACGAGTCCCAGGCGTCGTTGGATAAATTCAACCACGCTATCACGCACGCCGCCCCGAGAGCGAGCGCGCGCGCGACGCCCCAATCCACGCGACCACATCGCAAGTACACCAACGCCGACGCGCACGCGATCGGGATCGCCCCGACGGAATACATCGGTACTTTCATCGCTCGCGCGAGTAACTCATTCGTCATCACGTCCGTCCGTTCACCGTCGTTGTCGTTCGTCATCGACGTCGACGCCGCCGCCGACGACGATGCGACGACGTTCGACGCGGTGGACGCGAACGGCGGTGCGAATGCGCGTGCCTTAAGCGTCGCGCGCGAACGCTTCGCGATGAACGCGAGATCAAATGAACAGAAATTTTTATGTCCATTCGCGCGCGGCGTTCGTCGCGTCGCTCGCGACGGCACGCGCGCGCACGCGCGCGCGGGTGACGACGATGACGATGCGGTTGATGACGACGATGATGATGATGAGGACGCGCGCGTCGACATCGTCATCGACATCGTCATCGTCATCGACGAATGACGATCGATCGATCGAACGAACGATCGATCGATCGATCGATGGACGATCGCGCGACTCGCGCGGGGCGACGAACGACGCTCGATGGCGATCGCGCCGTCGATCGCGATCGACATCGTGTCGACATCGATCGACATCGATCGACATCGATCGCGATCGATCGATGTCGATCGCGATCGATCGATCGATCGATGGGAGGCGATGGGATGCGATCGATCGATCGATCGATCGATCGATCGATGGGAGGCGATCGCGATCGACGCGATATCGCGAGGCATCGACATCGATCGATGACGGCGTTCGATCGTCCTCGAATGCGCGTCGAACGTCGTTCGTTCGTTCATGGGGTAACGCGTGGTCGAAGTACGGACGACGAAAGGCGTGCGACCGTCACAACGCAGCGATGAAGCGTCGCGACGTCCTCGCGCGAGCGTCGCGTTTGGCGACGAGCGCTCGCGGCGATGCGGCGAGCGAATCATTCGTCGTCGATGGGTGTCGTTCGATGTTCGTGCGTTCGTCGTCGTTGTCGTCGTGTTCATCGTCATCATCGTCATCATCGTCATCATCATCACCATCATCATCATCGAGTTCAACTTCATCATCATCAATATCGTCGACGATGAGGACGATGAAGGAGGACAGGACGAGTGAGAGAAATAAAGTGAAGGAATACACAAGAGCGTACGCGGTGCGTGAATGTCGAATGAGTTTGAATGAAGGACAAGGAAGGTGGAAGATTACGAGCGGGGCGCTGGCGAGCGCGCGGGAACGGGACGTCGGGAGGACGAGCGCGCGGGCGATGTACGCGAGCGCGAGCGACAAGAGAGAGATTGCATTGCATGAACATCCGGTGATGACGCGCGAGCGCGTGGTGAAAATGGCCCCGTTTAGGGGAACGTTAAGATTTACCTGGAGCGATATCGCCGGACACGCGAGCTTCGTTTTGCTCGGGTACTCGTATTTGACGAGCGATTTGTTGACCCTGCGTGCGCTCGCCGTCGGTGGTCTTTCGTGTGCGGTGATATTTCAATATTTCCGAAAAGTGCCGCTGTGGCTGCCGATACGGTGGAACGCGTTGTTCGTCGTCATCAACGCGGCGTGGGTGGCCAAGCTGTATTACGACGCGAATTTCGCGGAAATGTACGCCACGGCTGAAGAAAGGGCGTTGTACAACAGACATTTCGCGCACATGTCTATGAGTGACTTTAGAAAAGTTCTACGAGTCGGGCAATGGCGAGAAGTCGAGCGCGGGTATAAAATGACGGTTGAGGGGGAGCAGAATAAACACGTCTTTGTTTTGATCGATGGCTCGGCCGAGGTGTACGTCGGCGGCAAGGCGGTGAATCAAATCGAGGCTGGTTCATTCGTTGGCGAGATGTCCCTCATGCGTTCGATTATCGGGTCGAATTTCAAGCGTCCGAAAAATCATGTGGCGAGCGCTACGGTGGTGTGCTTGGAAAAATCGCGCGTCTTTTGTTGGGAAGACGCTCAGCTTCGCAAGCTCTTGTATGAAAGCGCGGACATTCGAGCGTCGATGCAAGCCGCTTTCGGTGTTGGCTTGGCTGACAAGTTATTCAACCATCGCGTGATGAGCTCGAAAAGTTTTTCCCAAACGCCGAATGAAGTGCGTGCCTCCGTCGCGTAGCGGCGTAAATGTATTCGTATCCCGTCGTTCTTGAATTCACGTTCCCGGAGGCTTGGCTAAGCGATACCAGTAGATTATTCGAATCGCAAGATTCTCTAGCTTCTCTAGCTTCGTTATCGTTTCATTTAATACTAAGAACTAAGAACTAAGAACTAAGCACTACGCACTACGCACTACGCACTAAGAACTAAGTCAAGAAATCGTGCACATCGACGTCGCCTCCCTCGGGGGCTCAAACATCCCGAACCCTCTCTCGGCGCACGCCTCCAACCTCCCTACCTTGAATTTCTCCCAAATCTTCTTCGCATTTTTGCTGTGCATTTGAAAATCATCGCCGTTATCCCTCCCCATCGCTCGCACGATCGGCCCTGGTCCGCTCGGGTGTTCCTTCAAGAACTCCGTGGCGTCGTACACGTCCCCGAACGCGACTACAATCGCTCGTCCTCGTCCTCGCTCTCGCTCGATAGCGCACGGTGTCCACGACGTCGGCTTGAACACACCATGTAGTTCCTCAATCTTTCCGTTCCGAATCGCGCACGACGCGCACGATTCGTTCAAGCGCGCTTCGCCGCTCGCGTCGCATTCGCTCGCCCGCGCGACGTCCCCACTCAATCGAACGTCACCGTCATCGCACGCGACATCACGCGCGCTGAAGTTCGAAAAATTGATTTCGATCGATCGATGTGCATCGACGTCATCGACGTCGATGTCGATCTCGTGCGAAGTCCCGCGCTCGAGCGCGCTCGCCGCGGCGGCGCGGGCGGCGAGCGCTTCGCGCGCGCGGACATCGTGTGCACACGATGCGCGCGCGCGTAAACGCGAGTACGTGCCCATGGACACACTCGAGCGCGTGATTGATGACGCTCGAGCGCGCGAGAGAAAAGAAGAACGACGACGTTGAGCGGCGAAGTGAGGGACGCGAGCGGGACGAGCGCGAAACGCAGTCATGGAAACGGCTCGGCTACATTCTAGAAAATTGTCCGTGTACGTGAAGTGATGAGCGAGGCGTTCGTGGCGAACGCAAACGCACGGTGCGCGCGCGGCGTGACTCACATGACGTCGCTCGGGGACGATCCAAGGTCGCCTTGAGCTCGAAGCCGAGCGACGACATTCGCGATGGAGCCGCGCGGTCGACGAGAGGATTTTGGTCGCGCGCTCGCGCGCGGCGCGTCCTCGTCCTCTAAATTGCTGCTTGGCGTAAATTGTGGCGGCGATCCCGGTGGTGGGGACGGTTGGCGCGCGGTTTCGACGGCGCCTGGAATCGAGGGCGGCGGAGCGCCGGGTTTGGGCGGCGCCGGTCCCGATGCCGTGTTTTGCGCGGAAATCCACTCCGCTTGAAGCGCGGCTTGAAGCTCTTCTGCGTTGGTCGGCCACTTAAAAATCTGCATGTCTTCCGTTTCTTCTAGTTCTTCATCTAGTTGTTGTTGTTGCTGCTCGTCGTACTGGTGTTCTTCATCGCTGCGTCGCTGCGTCGACTTTGGCTTCTTGTAATCGCGTCCGCGTTTCTCCCATTTCCTTGTCCGATCGCCGTGTAAAATTTCTTCATCCCATTTACGAGCGTTTGCCATCTGATATTCATGAATTTTGCGGTGCCCGTTCAACCAAGCGTCGAATTCTTCGGCGGTTTCTTTTTGTTTGGGCTGCCACGATGGCGCCGACGGTGGCGCTTGCCACTTATCGGGATTCCAAAACTCGGACGGCACGACGCCACTCCACACGCTTCTCCCAGCGATAATTCGCACGTCGCGTAAATCTTTGAAATTACCTTCGAATTCTCCGCGCTTCGTGAACGGCTTGGGCGCGTGCTCGCCAAGAGTGAAGAACAGGTATCCCCCGGCTGACACGCGGTCCTCCGGCACGGGCTTCAACCGAACGAATCCCGTATCTGGTTCAAATCGCATCACTCGACCTTCGTAGTACGGGCTCCACACGTTTTCATCTTCGAGATAAACCTTGTAGGCGATGATATCCCCATGCAACAACGACGTCGCCGCTGGATGCTTCTCGATTTCTTCCTCGTCTTTTTCGCTCGCGAATACTCGCGATTCCCAAGCCGCCGCCCCCGTATCCAACAGCGCCTTCTGCCTCTTTCGCTTCACTTCCTCGATCTTTTTTTCGTCAAAGACATAATGTCGCACGACATGCTCGTAATCAGACGCCTTGCGCGGTTTGGGTTTCGCTGGGTAATCCCCGAGCGATGGCGGTTTCATCGCTTTCGCCGGCTCCGGCTCCGTCGTCGTCGGCGTAGCCGCGTCAACATTCGATACTTCCGCGCGTCGATCATGCCCCCTAGCCCGACCCTCGCGCTTCTTCGCGCGTTTATTTCTCTTCCTCCTCGCGCTGCGACTCGCGCGCTTGCCTGTCTCGCCCTCGTCCGTCGCGCCCGCGAGCGCTCGCTCGCCCGCGTCTTCGTCGTCGTCATCGCTCGACGTCGACTCACCCTCTCTCGTTGATCCACTCTCGCTCGTCGGCGTTTCACGCGCGAAACGCACGTGATTTGAATCATCCCTCAACAATTTCTCTTTCGTCGCATCTCGCGCGTGATCGCCATCGTTCGTACTCGCTCGCGCGACGACGACGTCGGTCTCTCGCACGACGTCGCTCGCGCGGCACGAGTCCACGAGCTCGAATCCGTCGATCGACAGCCTCACTTTCGTCGACTTCACGCGATTGACTTCATTACCCCCGCCGTCGTCGTCGCGAATTCGAATGACCTGTTCGACGCGCTGGCGCACATCCAAGATAGTGTCCTCCGCGAGCACCGGGACGAGCACTTTAGCGCTCGCGGCGTCGGTTATGATTTCCACGCGCGCTCGCATGGGCGGCGTCGAACGAGAATCGCGAGAGGAATCACGAGGGATGATTTCGCACGAAGCGCGATGCGGGGTCGCCATGGCGACGGGTGATGATGTGACGAACGCTTCGACGCGCGGGCGAAAGGTTGGGAAAGACGAGCGGTATCGTTCGCGTCTGGTTCTTATTTTTGCCACCACGCGCTCGAGCTCGAGCTATGGGGCTAGGGCTAGGGCTAACGACAAGAGACGACATCAAACGAGTCGATAGATGTTATCGGTTAAAGAATGTACGGTACCCACGCGTCGACGATTGCTGGGGAGCCGTACCAGTCACATCGAGCGTTTGGAGAGTGATGACAAGCGACGCGAACGATTTCCGCGCCATCGAGCTCGGCGACGGACGCGGGACATATACCATCGCCAACGACTCGAGCATCACCCCCAGTGTTTGCTTTGTACGAAACGCCCGCGAGGTACGCGCGCCACGCGTCGGCGATGTCCTTTGTCCCGTCTCTCCAAGCGTCGCCGCCATCGCCATCGATGAAACGCCTGCACGCCTTTCGCACCACCCCAGCAAAGTCAAACGCGTCGGAACCGACAAAATCCAGCGCACCAGTCACCGCGACGTACTTCACGTCGCGTTCGTGCGCCCCAGGGTAGATTTCATTCGTCAACGCGAGCGAACTCCCTCGCGCCGCGTCGCTCAGCGACATCGCTCGTCCGCTTTCCCCGCCGCGCCTCTCTCGCGCGCGTCCGAACGGGTACGCTTCCTTACTCGCGTGTGGTGTCCCGAGCGTCACTAATACGCGCGCGATGTCGCGTCCGCGATAGGGTTCGCGCCCGCAATACGCGACGTCGGCGCCGAGCCAAAGCCTGGAGAGCCAACCGCCGGCGCTGTGCGCGACGACGACGAGTTTCCCCCCTTCTTCCTCCTCCTCTCGCAACGCTCGCGCGCACGCGTCGAGCTTATCCAATAAACGTACAAAATCCCCTCCGACGAGGGTCGGGAGCCAATCGTTCGCGCTCCAAGGCGCGACTTCCACCCGAGCGCCGCGCTTTTCGAGCTCCTTCGCGAGCGCCGCGTAATCATTCGCGTTCGCCAAGAAACCCGGAACCACCACCACGCTTATGCCCTCCATCGCTCTCCTCCTCGCTGTCGTTCTCACATCCTCTCGTTCTCTATCTCCCTCCTTTGAAGACGACGTCGACGTCGTTCGTCCTTCGTCGTCGTCGTCCCGCTCGCCGCGCTCGCTCGCTCGCGCTCGTCGACCCCATCCCGCTCGCGCTCTCGCGCGCCAAGCGCGCGCATTCCTCGTCGTCTTTGGTGCGTTCAATTCCCGCGCTTTCGAAGTCATTCGCGTTCGCGTCGCTGTCGTTCCATCGATCGTCGACGACGATGATTGACGACGATTCACTACGACGACGAGCGTTGCCCCGAAATCACGAGCTTTCTGAGTCACGACTCGTCGATACGACCCCAACGGCGATCTGCGCTGAGCTCGACGAGTCGTGACTCGTCAAAAGACCCCATCGAGCGTCGCGATCGCATGACCATTCTCCTCGGCGCGATGAGACGTCATTCGTCATTCGACGACGACTTGAACGCGCGCGCGCACACGCGCGCGATGGTGTTCTTTTTCGATTGGTTCTACGACGTCTTAGCGTCCCTGGGGCTGTGGCAGAAGAATGCGAAGATTTTGTTCTTGGTGCGTCGCGCGGATGCGTCGCGCGGGGACGCGCGCGCGCGAAGCGATTGGATGACGAAAGGCGATGACGGAATGAGGACGAGGAACGCGAGGGCGATTTGACGAGGAGATGTGGTGAATTCGCGACGGAAAGGAGACGCGCGCGGTGGAGTGAAGAGGAGAAGAGGAGGGAAGGAAAGGCTGACGCGACGCGCGCGATCGCGCTCGGGCGGCGCGCGCGAACGATTGATGATGATGATTGTTGTTCGATGTAGGGACTGGATAACGCTGGGAAGACGACGCTGATGCACATGTTGAAAGATGAACGATTGGCGCAGCACCAACCGACGCAGTACCCGACGTCGGAGGAGCTTTCTATTGGACAGATTCGATTCAAGGCGTTTGATCTCGGCGGGCACGAAGTCGCGCGACGGGTGTGGAAGGATTACTACGCCAAGGTTGACGCCATCGTGTTCTTAGTGGACGCGGTGGATAAAGAGCGATTCATGGAGAGTAAGAAGGAGCTTGATGCGTTGCTTGGGGATGACTCGCTAGGGCAGGTGCCATTTTTGATTTTGGGGAATAAGATTGATATCCCGCACGCGGCGAGCGAAGAAGAGTTACGACACTGCTTGGGGTTGACGAATTACACCACGGGTAAGGGGAAGGTGAACTTGGAGAACACGAACATGCGACCGATTGAGGTTTTCATGTGCTCAGTGGTGCGACGCATGGGGTACGCCGAAGGATTTCGTTGGGTATCAAACTACATACGTTGAGGGCGCGAGAAGAGGTAGATAAAAATAGCGTCTGGCGCTCCCGCGAGCTGCTCGACACCGCACAAACAATCGCATATAAGCATCTTCATCAGAGGAATTCTTTGTATTGAGAAGATGATCTTCACATTCGCTAATGTACGCGCACGTTTGGAAGGCTAGAGTTGAATTTGTTGACTATTTTCTCGAGCGACGCGCGAGCGGCATTGAGCGTCGCCCTCGGTCGAGACGCGTTTCGAATAAAATCAACGGAAATTTCCGCCACGAATGCATGCATGGCGCGAACATCGACAGAGCCAATCATCCCGACAACTTTTCGAGCGAATCCCAAGAATGCTTGAACGTCTGAGAAATCATGGTGCTTCGCGCCCGCGATGGACACCTCGTAAAATGCCCTCTTATTTGCCGTCAGCGTCGTCGTATTCTTCACCGCGAGCGCGCTCGAGCCCCAATTTTCAGAGAGCAGTGAAAGTGTAGGCATCGAGCACGCCGCCACGAGCGTGTCGTCGTCGCTAAAGTACTCAAGCCAAGGATCGAGACAAATGAGACGCGCAAAGACACCTGGTGCCTGCGCCGACGTCGCAACCGACGAACCGCCGCCGAACGAAAACCCGCACAACGTCTTAGACTCCACATTCAACCGGTTTTTAAACGATTGAACCACTTCGTTCGCCAGCCGTCCTCCGCGTCCGTGCGAGGCGTTACGCGCTCCTCGCCCGACCGCCAACGCGTCCACCACGGCGGCGCACGTCAGCGTCTCGGCCACACGAACCTTTGTCTGCGCCCGCCGACTTTCGTGCGTTCCGCCCGTGGGCTTGTATAACTGATACGTCCTCGTCCCATTCGCTGCGGTCGACGCACTCGCGGAGGCGCTCCCGTCCCGGTGCTCGACGCAGAACACAACGCACCTTCTAGCCGCAAGCTCGCACGCGACGTTGGCGTTGCACGTGCGAAAGCCCGATAAACCGTGAGAAAACACCACGACGTCGAGTTTTTCGCCGTCATCGTCGATCAAGCGAGCGTTCTTCGTCGCATTGATGGTGGCGGTGAAACGCGTCGCGAGCCACACGAAACGGCACACGACCTGTATGAAGCCACGGAGGATGAAATTGGCCCGATGCGCGTTAAACTGGAACACCAGCATGCCGTAGTAATACTTCCAGTGCGGGACATTCGCGGGGCGTATCATCGTCCACGCCGTCGTGGGCGTTGTTGTCGGGTAGAATATCGTGAATGTTACGTCGGCGCCCAGCGGCTCGTAGTCTGCGTGACGTGAACAAGTGAACTACGTCAGTATATCATCGCGCGCTGAGGGATATCGGTGCGAAGCGTACCTACGCATCCGACGTGATACTTTACCTCTCCCATCGTGGATCTTGGGGAGGCGTTCGGTTTAGGCGCGCACACGTGTGGGGACGTCGAGGAAGCTTTGCGTTAATATAAATGAAACAGACTGATTTATGATCGGTCGCTACGGTGACGACAAAATTAAAGTCGCACGTACACAACACACGCTCAAACACACACCACGAGCGAAGAGCTTAAAGCTTTTGCGTGTATTTGCTCGTGCCCTTCTCGAAGCCGATGGTCGGGAATCGCGTGGCGAATTTCTCAACGTCCTTGGTCAACTTGACGAGTTCCGGCCACGACTTGGATTCGAGGGCATCCTTGAAATCTTTGAGCTTGGTGCCCGCAGACGCGCCCTTGACTTCTTGAGCAATCTTGATGCCGCGAACGATGAATTCGGCGACTTGTTCGAAGTCGGCTTCGCAGAAGCCGCGCGTGGTGAGCGCCGGCGTGCCGATGCGCAAACCGCCCGGAACCATGGCGGAGACATCACCCGGAACGGTGTTCTTGTTGCACGCAATATGCGCGAGTTCCAAAACGCGCTCGACGCGAGAGCCATCGACACCCAACGGTCGTAAATCTAGCAACGCAAGGTGGTTGTCGGTGCCACCGGACACGAGCTTGATGCCGTGCTTTTGGAGGCGGTTCGCCATTGCCTTCATGTTCTTAAGAACTTGCGTTTGGTATGCCTTGAACTCCGGAGATGCCGCTTGCTTGAGAGCTACGGCGAGACCGGCGATGGTATGGTTGTGTGGACCGCCTTGAAGACCAGGGAAGACGGCGAAGTTAATCTTCTCGTCAATGTCGTACATGATGGGCGCGCCCTTCTTGTCGACGCCGCGTTGACCCTTGCGGTAGAAGATCATCGCACCGCGCGGGCCTCGGAGAGACTTGTGCGTGGTCGTCGTGACAACATCCGCGTAGTTAAACGGCGATTCAACGACGCCGGCGGCGACTAAACCAGAGATGTGCGCCATGTCGGCGAGCAAATACGCGTTGGATTTGTCGCAGATCTCGCGCATGCGCGCGTAATCGTAAAGACGGGCGTACGCCGACGCGCCGGCAACGATGAGCTTCGGGCGAACAACCGCCGCGATCTTTTCGCAAGCGTCATAATCAATGAGACCAGTGGATTCATCCAAACGATACGGAACCGACGTGAAGAAGATGGACGTCGCGCTAATCTTCTTCGTATCGGTTTGATACCCGTGAGACAAGTGACCGCCGTGGGGCAAGTCAAGCGCCATGATCTTATCGTGCGGTTGCAAAAGCGCGGTGTACACTTGGAAGTTCGACGGCGAGCCAGAGAGGGACTGCACGTTCACCCCCCATTTCGTCGGGTCCAAATTGAACGCCTTGAGCGCGCGCTGCTGGCACAAGCTCTCCGCCATGTCGATAAACTCGTTTCCACCGTAGTACCGCGCTCCCGGATAGCCTTCGGAATACTTGTTCGTCATGATAGAACCAACCGCATCCATGACGGATTTCGACACAAAATTCTCCGACGGGATAAGTTCGAGCCCTTTCCATTGTCGCGCCTTTTCTTTCTCGATAATATCCGCCATCTCGGGATCGACGACTTCGATGCCTTGGTTACAGATTTCCGGCCACTGCGCGCTCGAGAACGCGTTCGAGTCAGTTTCCATCACCACCTAAACCCTCCTTCCACGCGAAACGCGCGCTCGCATCGCTCGCTCGCGCCACTTCATCCATTCCCCACGGTCTCATCTGTACTCCGTGACGCCTCATTCTCGCGCGCGCCATCATCATTCCCCGCTATCGTACCTTGACATCCGGTCGCGTCTTATAAATCTCCTTATACGCGTCCGCGTTCGTCACCGCCTGTTTCAATCGCCACGACACCACGGCAAAATCGATTAGTCCATTCTAGACGCGTTACACATTCCATTCTCTTTTCCACAAATCTCGCATTCCGTCCTAAAGCCCCCGTCGTCGTCATCTCAATGAATCATCATCATCATCGACGTCGTCATCACCATCATCCATCGTCATCGCCCATCGCTCTCGCGCGCACTCGTCACAACCCCCCTCGACGCGGTCGCTCGTTCGCACGCACGCATCCATAACGTCTCGCCAATGGCGTCAGCGCCGCGCGCGTCGCCCGTCGCGTGAACACGAACAACCCCATCGGAGTCGTGAAGTCGAGTGACGACGTCTTCCCAGGGGGGCCTGCTGTTCGTCGACGAAGTGGATGGCGATCGATCGATCGAAACCGCGATCGATCGATCGAAACCGCGATCGATCGATCGAAACTTCGATAATCGGGTTTCGATCGAAACTTCGATCGATCGATCGACGTCGATCGTCTCGCGTCCAGGGGGGGGGGGGGGGGGGGGGGCCGGGGGGG
>Ga0222712_10002583_pt1 | contig 20541 bp, 16 predicted proteins | sample C33_657DmetaG_FD_165043 | JGI IMG/M metagenome (GOLD analysis project Ga0222712, IMG submission 165043) | Estuarine water microbial communities from San Francisco Bay, California, United States - C33_657D | ecosystem: Environmental > Aquatic > Marine > Unclassified | place: USA: California... | reverse complement strand
CTTTTTTTTAGTTGTAAGTCTTAAGTTGTAAGTTGTAAGTAAATCGGTCGAAACTTATTACTTACAACTTATAACTTTTAACTTAATCCAATGTGATATCCAAACCTAAACCTCTTAATTCATGAACCAATACATTGAATGATTCAGGAACTGATGGAGTTGGAAGGTTTTCACCTTTAACAATCGCTTCGTAGGTTTTTGCACGTCCTACCACATCATCAGACTTAACAGTAAGTATTTCCTGAAGGATGTTGGCAGCACCAAATGCTTCAAGCGCCCAAACCTCCATCTCACCGAAACGCTGACCACCAAACTGGGCTTTACCACCCAATGGCTGTTGTGTAATCAATGAATATGGTCCGATTGAACGGGCGTGCATTTTATCATCAACCATGTGACCCAGTTTCAGCATATAAATAATACCAACTGTAGTCTGTTGATCAAAACGATCTCCGGTTAAACCATTGTATAAGTAGGTTCTTCCTGACTTAGGAATTCCAGCTTTATCAACCCATTCTTCAACTTCATCATGCGATGCACCATCAAAGATTGGCGTAGCGAACTTCATTCCAAGTTCCTTTCCAGCCCATCCTAAAACGGTCTCATAGATTTGTCCAAGGTTCATACGTGATGGTACACCAAGTGGATTAAGTACTATATCCACCGGAGTTCCGTCCTCAAGGAAAGGCATGTCTTCATCGCGAACGATTCTTGCAACAATACCCTTATTTCCGTGACGGCCCGCCATTTTATCACCTACTTTCAGCTTACGTTTTTTAGCAACATAAACTTTAGCCATTTGTACAATTCCTGATGGAAGTTCATCACCTACACTGATTGCAAACTTATCACGCTTGTAAGCACCAAGTTCTTCATTCAACTTAATGTTGTAGTTGTGAAGAGTTTGTTTGATAAGCTCATTCTTGTCTTCATCAGTTGTCCATTTAGTTGGGTTCACGTTTGCATATTCAAGTTCAGTTAGTATTTTCTGGGTGAATTTTACACCCTTAGCTACTAGCAGCTCTTTATACACATTAAATACACCCTGTGATGTTTTACCATTCACAATAACGAACAATTTCTCAATTAAGGTTTCTTTCAATTCCTTAACTGCTTTATTGTGCTTAGTATCTAACTTCTCAATAAGAGCTTTCTCTTCTTGTTTGGTAGTTTTCTTAGCACGTGAGAATAATTTAGTATCAATAACTACACCATGAATTGACGGTGGGGTTTTCAATGACGCATCCTTCACATCACCTGCTTTGTCACCAAAGATTGCGCGTAAAAGTTTTTCTTCAGGTGAAGGATCAGACTCTCCTTTTGGAGTGATCTTACCAATCAGAATATCACCTTCTTTAATCTCAGCTCCAACACGGATAATTCCGTTTTCGTCAAGATCTTTAGTAGCTTCTTCTGAAACGTTAGGAATATCTGGAGTTAATTCTTCTTCACCACGTTTTGTATCACGAACTTCTAATTCAAATTCTTCAATATGTAAAGAAGTAAAGATATCTTGTGAAACAACACGCTCTGAAATTACAATCGCATCCTCAAAGTTAAATCCTTGCCAAGGCATGAATGCAACTTTAAGATTTCTTCCTAATGCTAATTCTCCATCCTGAGTTGCATAACCTTCACAAAGAACCTGTCCTTTTTCAACTTTCTGACCTTTTCTAACGATAGGCTTCAAGTTGATACACGTACTCTGGTTGGTTTTTTTGAACTTGATCAGACGATATGATTTAACTTCACCTTCAAAAGATACAAGAACATCGTCTTCATTTCTTTCGTAACGAATACGAATCTCATTGGCATCAACATATTCAACAACACCAGTACCTTCAGCATTAATAAGTGTACGTGAATCACGTGCTACACGGCCTTCAAGACCAGTTCCAACAATTGGAGCTTCAGGACGTAATAAAGGTACAGCCTGACGTTGCATGTTAGATCCCATCAATGCACGGTTAGCATCATCATGCTCCAGGAAAGGAATCAATGATGCAGCAATAGAAGTGATCTGATTTGGAGCAATGTCCATTAAATCTAACTTCTTAGGCTCAATTATTGGGAAGTCACCTTCATAACGTGCCTTTACATTCGGAGTTTCAAAATTACCTTTATCGTCGTAAACTGCATTTGCCTGACCAATAGTCTTTCCTTCTTCATCTTCTGCAGAAAGGTAAATTACTGGTTCTTCAACTACAACACGACCATCCTCAACCTTACGGTAAGGAGTTTCGATAAAACCAAGGTTATTGATTTTGGCATGAACACAAAGAGAAGATATCAAACCAATATTGGGTCCCTCAGGAGTTTCAATAGTACATAAACGGCCATAATGGGTATAATGAACGTCACGAACCTCAAAACCTGCACGCTCACGAGAAAGACCACCTGGGCCTAAGGCTGAAAGACGACGCTTGTGCGTGATCTCTGCAAGAGGATTGGTTTGGTCCATGAACTGTGACAACTGATTCGTTCCGAAAAACGAGTTGATTACTGAGGATAATGTACGTGCATTAATCAAGTCAGTTGGTGTGAATACTTCGTTATCACGAATATTCATTCGTTCACGAATGGTACGAGCCATACGTGCAAGACCAACACCGAACTGTGCATATAGTTGTTCACCAACGGTACGTACACGACGGTTTGACAAGTGATCAATATCATCCACCTCTGCTTTAGAGTTGATCAATTTGATCAGATACTTAACAATGGCAATGATATCCTGCTTGGTTAAAACTTTAGTTTCAACAGGAGTACTTAATTTCAATTTACGATTGATGCGGTAACGACCTACATCACCAAGATCATATCTCTTATCAGAGAAGAATAAACGATCGATGATACCACGAGCTGTTTCTTCATCAGGTGGTTCAGCATTACGCAATTGACGATAGATATGTTCTACCGCTTCCTTCTCAGAATTTGAAGTATCTTTTTGTAAAGTATTGTATATAATGGTATAATCACCGCTGTTCACAGCATCCTCTTTGGTGAGGATAATTGTTTTAACACCAGCTTCGATGATCATATCGATATGCTCGTCTTCTAATACGGTTTCACGTTCCATAATGATCTCATTACGATCAATTGAAATAACTTCACCGGTATCTTGATCCACAAAATCTTCGACCCATTTCTTGAGCACTCTTGCTGCAAGTTTGCGGCCCAAGGCTTTTTTCAAGCCAGATTTGCTAACTTTTATTTCATCCGCTAATTCGAATAATTCAAGAATATCCTTATCAGAATCATAACCAATTGCACGCAATAAGGTGGTAACCGGGAATTTTTTCTTACGATCGATGTATGCGTACATGACATTATTAACGTCGGTTGCAAACTCGATCCAGGAACCTTTGAAAGGGATTACACGGGCTGAATACAATTTGGTTCCATTTGTATGACGGCTTTGGCCGAAGAATACTCCCGGAGAGCGGTGTAATTGAGAAACGATTACGCGCTCTGCACCATTTATCACAAAGGTTCCTTTAGGAGTCATGTAAGGGATAGTTCCCAAATAAACATCCTGAACTATTGTTTCAAAATCTTCATGTTCAGCATCATTACAAGATAAGCGAAGCTTAGCCTTTAAAGGAACACTATACGTTAAACCACGCTCAATACATTCATGTATGTCATAGCGCGGGGGATCAATGAAATAATCAAGAAATTCTAAAACGAATATATTTCTTGAATCAGAGATCGGAAAATTTTCGGAGAAAACTTTAAACAAACCTTCCTGATGGCGGTTGTCTGAAGTGGTTTCAAGCTGAAAAAATTCCTTGAAAGATTGTAACTGAACATCCAGAAAATCAGGATAATCCATTACATGCTTACTGGTAGCAAAATTTACTCTTTCGTTGTGCTTAATTTTGTTTGCCAAGGGATTGAGAATTTAGTTTAGTAAATAAACTGCGACCTGTTTTGCCATTATAAAGACAATGTAGATCATACATACAATGGGTATTATACAAATGGCAATAGACCCCGACGAAAATCGGGGTCTAAACCATAATTTATGAGTTAAGAATTACTTAATCTCAACAGTAGCACCAGCTTCTTCTAATGCTTTTTTCAATGACTCAGCTTCTGCCTTATCAACACCAGTTTTAACTTCTTTTGGTGCTCCATCAACTAAATCTTTAGCTTCTTTCAAACCTAGACCGGTAAGGTCTTTTACAAGTTTTACAACTCCTAATTTAGCACCACCTGCTTCTTTCAATATTACATCGAAAGTTGTTTGTTCTGCTGCTGCTGCTGGTGAATCACCACCACCACCTACTGCTGCTACTGCTACTGCAGCTGCTGCTGGCTCAATACCATACTCATCTTTAAGAATTTGAGCTAATTCATTAACTTCTTTTACTGTTAAGTTTACTAATTGCTCAGCAAACGATTTTAAATCTGCCATTTTATTTTAATTTTAAAATTTCTGTACTTGAATAATTTAATCGAACTTTTAGGTGCCCGTTAACCTCTTTCTTGTAATGTTTTAACAATTCCTGCAAGTTTATTACCACTAGACTGTAAGCCTGAAATAACATTTTTAGCTGGAGATTGAAGCAATGCAATGATGTCAGCCACTAATTCTTCCTTAGATTTAAGGTTGATCAGGGCATCTAACTGATTATCGCCAATGAAAATTGATGAATCAATATATGCAGCTTTAAGTACCGGTTTATCACCAGTTTTTCTCAATTGCTTGATCAACTTTGCCGGAGCATTAGCTGACTTTGAGAATAAAATAGATGAAGAACCTTTAAGTACGTCAAACATCTCACTAAAATCACCTACAGATGCCTCCATGGCTTTTCTGATGAGTTTGTTTTTAGCTACCTGCATTTTGATACCATTCTCGAAACATTTGCGGCGAATATCATTTACTTTTGCTACAGACAGGTTTGCGGTGTCGGTAATATAAAAATTACCATACTCAGCAATCGTCTCCGTTAAAGCAAGAACAACTTCGTGTTTTTCTTCTTTTTTCATGATTAGATTCCCGCTACTGATTTAGTTTCAATTTCGATTCCCGGACTCATTGTCGAAGAGATGTGAATGCTCTTGAAATAAGTTCCTTTTGCTGCCGATGGTTTCAATTTAGAAATTGTTTGAATTACTTCTAACGCATTTTCATAAATTTTATCAGCATCAAATGATACTTTTCCGATCGAAGCATGAATGATTCCTGTTTTGTCAACTTTGAAATCAATCTTACCACCTTTAACATCACTAACTGCTTTACCCACATCTGTGGTAACGGTTCCTGATTTAGGGTTTGGCATGAGGTTACGCGGACCTAAAACACGGCCGAGTTTACCTACTTTTGCCATAACACTAGGCATGGTAATAATGATATCAACGTCAGTCCATCCACCTTCTATTTTGGCAATATATTCATCTAAACCTACAAAATCTGCACCTGCTGCTGTAGCCTCTGCTTCCTTATCAGGAGTACAAAGTACCAAAACACGGACAGTTTTACCGGTTCCATGAGGAAGTGTTGCAATACCTCTTACCATTTGATTCGCTTTACGAGGATCAACGCCTAAGCGTACGTCCAGGTCAACCGATGCATCAAATTTAGTAGTGGTAATATCTTTAACTAATGCCGCAGCCTGAGTTAAAGTATATGCTTTACCTGCCTCAATTTTTGAATGTGCCTGTTTTTGATTTTTTGTTAATCTAGCCACTTCTTAAACTGATTTTGTATAATTAATTGTTCCAGGGTGCATCACCGCTAACGGTAATTCCCATACTGCGTGCTGTACCTGCAACCATTTTCATGGCTGACTCGACAGTAAATGCATTCAAGTCGGTCATTTTATCTTTAGCAATGCTTTCAACCTGATTCCAACTTACACTGGAAACTTTTTTACGGTTAGGCTCTGCTGAACCACTCTTTAAACCTGTTGCATCCAATAATTGGATAGCTACAGGAGGAGTTTTAATGATAAAATCAAAAGACTTGTCAACATATACAGTGATTACAACCGGTAAAACTTTACCAGGCTTATCTTGGGTACGTGCATTGAATTGCTTGCAAAACTCCATGATGTTCACACCTTTTGCTCCCAATGCGGGACCTACTGGTGGAGATGGATTTGCAGCGCCGCCCTTGATCTGTAACTTTATTAAAGCACCGACTTCTTTTGCCATTTTTATTTATTTGTTTTTAACTCAATGTTAGTAGTGGAAGCTATGTAACATTTAAGACTTTTTGAGTTATAGGTTATAAGTTATAGGTTATAAGTTGTAGGTTATAGGTGTCGGGTGCGACTTATAACTTACTACTTACTACTTACTACTTACTACTTACTACTCCTTCTCAACTTGCATATAATTCAACTCAAGTGGTGTTCTTCTTCCGAAGATCTTAACCATAACCTTGAGTTTCTTTTTCTCTTCATTTACTTCTTCAATCACGCCGGTAAACCCATTGAATGGACCATCCATTACTTTGACATTTTCACCAACGTAGTAAGAAATATTCATTGACTCACCTTGTTCAGCCATTTCATCAACCTTACCAAGAATCCGGTTAACCTCTGCAGCCCTCATTGGAACGGCATTGCCCCCTTTATCGCCAAGAAAACCAATAACGCTATTGATACCTTTGATTACATGTTCTAACTCACCAACTAAAGCAGCTTCGATTAGTACATAACCAGGATAAAAATTACGCTCTTTTGCAATCTTCTTACCATCTTTCATCTGGTAATATTTCTCCATTGGAATTAATACCTGAGGTAAAAGATGTGAAATACCCAGACGGTTAACTTCAGCCTCTAAGTATTGCTTTACTTTCTTCTCCTTGCCACTTACAGCCCTGACAACATACCATTTTAATTGATCGCTCATTTGCTTTATTTATGCCAGAGATTTATAAAACATCTTTAATGCATTACCAGCAGTTTCATCCATAGCTAAAATCACAAGTGAAATTATTATTGATGCTATTAATACCAATACAGCCGAATTTTGCAATTCTCCCCATGTAGGCCAAGAAACCTTTTGGGTCATTTCTGTATATGATTCTTTTAAAAACTCTACTACGTTAGCCATTTTACATTTAGCGTAAGCACGGGAACAAGGATTCGAACCCTGATCAAAGGTTTTGGAGACCTCTATTCTACCATTGAACTATTCCCGTTTAATAAATAACTAGGTTCACAAAATTACTTGTAAACTAAGCCCGTGTATTATAAGAAAACATAAGTCCACAATGTGGACTTATGTTTTCGAATTAACCTTTATAAGAAATTGCTTATTTTACAATTTCAGTAACCTGTCCGGCACCTACTGTTCTACCACCTTCACGGATCGCAAAACGAAGACCTTTTTCCATTGCAATTGCGTTAATCAGTTTTACACTGATAGTAACGTTATCACCTGGCATAACCATTTCTACACCATCAGCAAGAGTGATCTCACCAGTAACATCTGTTGTACGGAAATAGAATTGTGGACGGTATTTGTTAAAGAATGGAGTGTGACGTCCACCTTCTGCTTTTGACAATACATAGATCTCAGCTTTGAAATCAGTATGCGGAGTTACAGAACCTGGCTTACAGATAACCATACCACGACGGATATCAGTTTTCTCAATACCACGTAATAGTAATCCTACGTTATCTCCGGCTTCGCCTCTGTCTAATATTTTACGGAACATCTCAACACCAGTAACAACTGACTTTAAGTTTTCAGCACCCATACCTAAGATATCAACCTGCTCACCTGAGTTCACAATACCTCTTTCGATACGTCCTGTTGCTACAGTACCACGACCAGTGATTGAGAATACATCTTCAACCGGCATTAGGAAAGGAAGTTCAGTCAAACGTGGAGGAATTGGAATGTAGCTATCTACAGCATTCATTAATTCCATAATTTGACCAACCCATTTTGCATCGCCATTAAGACCTCCCAAAGCAGAACCCTGAATTACAGGAATATCATCACCTGGGAATTCATAGAAGCTTAAAAGTTCACGAATTTCCATCTCTACTAATTCAAGTAATTCTGGATCGTCAACCATGTCAACTTTATTCATAAAAACAACCAATGAAGGAACACCTACCTGACGTGCAAGAAGGATGTGTTCACGAGTTTGTGGCATAGGACCATCAGTAGCAGCAACTACTATAATAGCACCATCCATCTGAGCAGCACCTGTTACCATGTTTTTCACATAATCCGCGTGACCTGGACAGTCAACGTGAGCATAGTGACGGGTAGCAGTTGAATACTCCACGTGTGCAGTATTAATAGTGATACCTCTTTCTTTTTCTTCTGGAGCAGAGTCAATTGAATCAAATGAACGTGCTTCAGAAAAGCCTGCATCTGCTAACACTTTTGTGATAGCTGCTGTAAGTGTAGTTTTACCGTGGTCAACGTGACCTATAGTACCGATATTTAAATGCGGCTTACTGCGGTCAAATTTTTCTTTTGCCATTTTGTTTTATACTAATTGTTAGGTTAATTTTATTATTATTTTAATCTTAAATTCATTACTGAGCCAACGATGGGACTTGAACCCATGACCTCTTCCTTACCAAGGAAGTGCTCTACCGCTGAGCTACGTCGGCTTTTAATTTGCTCTAAATTTGCTACCCAAAGTTCTTTTAAAAACTTTTGAATGGCAAACAAACCCTTGAGCGGAAGACGAGGTTCGAACTCGCGACCTATAGCTTGGAAGGCTATCGCTCTACCAACTGAGCTACTTCCGCATTTTTAATTACGAATTAAGAATTACGAATTACGACCCGATAGCTATCGGGTTATCAATTCCGAATTATCAGTTCATTCGTAATTTGCAATTCCCCAATTTGTAATTGGTTACGGTTGTGGGGGGAGAAGGATTCGAACCTTCGAAACCGAAGTAACGGATTTACAGTCCGTCCCATTTGACCGCTCTGGAACCCCCCCAACACTTTTGAGCCTCCTATCGGGATCGAACCAATGACCTACTGATTACAAGTCAGTTGCTCTACCAGCTGAGCTAAGGAGGCAAAATGTTTAAACCTATTCTTAAGATAAAAAAGAACAACCTTTCAGTGATTGATAACCTTAAAAGGCAACCCCCCTCTGAAACGGACTGCAAATCTACGAAAATTTGGAGTTAGACAAAATTTTTTATAAAAAAAATTCGACAGTCATTTAGACTGCCGAAAAAGCAAATAATAATAGGTATTTGTGATCGGGGTAAAAACGAATTTTCATCCAATAGGCTTAGCAGCTAAAGATTACTGGCATGGAAACGTATTTTTTCTTTATGTTTATCAAGCTGACGTTTGAGTGACTCCACAGCCTTGTCAGTTGCTTCTTCAAAAGTTTTATATTAATTTTTCAAAAAGATCATTCCCAGGGATCAATAATTTACTTTCAGTTATCTTATTTTATTCAACATCCGTCTTTTCTATTTTAAGGTAAAATCTCCACTAATAATCTGATCAAAAAACTGCTCAAGCTTGTCTGCATTCTTTTGAATAAAATCCAACAAATAAGGTCAGCTGTAAAATGGATCGATTGCACTCTGATTTATATATTGCCTCCTTTTAAAAAAAAATAACGTAATCACTTATGAGATCGTAGCTTAATGATTAACAATAGTATAATAACCCAACCTCCTTTCAATAGGCTTAGGCTTTAGGATGAGCCTGTTTATAAATTGATTTTAGTTTTTCTACAGAATTGTGAGTATAAACCTGTGTTGCTGCCAGACTTGAATGACCTAATAACTCTTTGATTGCATTCAAATCTGCGCCTCTATTTAATAATGACGTTGCGAAACTATGCCTCAAAATATGCGGACTTTTTTTATCATGAGTTGAAATAAATGATAAAACTAGATTAACTGTTCTATAAATAAACTTTGCGTACACCTTATTGCCTTGATTAGTAACAATCAAAGCAGATGATTTATTGTCAAAATTCTGATTTAATTTTTGAAGCTGATAATCGCCTACCAACTTTGCCAACGGTTTACTGATTGGAATAATCCTTTCCTTATTTCGCTTACCTAAAACCTTGATTTGTTGCTCATATACATTTATATCATTGTCAGCGAGGTTTACAAGCTCAGAAAGACGTATTCCGGTTCCATACAAGAGCTCTATTATCAAACGATCACGTATTCCATGAAAATCATTACTAAATACATCCTGAGCATCTAGAAGAATATCCATCTTCTGTTCAGTGATAACTATAGGTAGTCGTTTAGGAATCTTAGGAGCTCTAACATAGATCATTGGACTATTTCCAATCAGATCTTCACGTTGAAGAAATTTGTAAAACGAACGGAGACTTGATATTTTACGATTGATTGTTCGGGCCTCAATTCCATCATCCATCAATGATACTATCCATGTTCGCACATGCTGATGAGTAACATCTAATAATTCAGATTGAAATGAAACTATATATTGAGAAAATTGATCGAGATCATTTTTATAGGCAGTTACGGTATGGGGAGAAAACCGTTTTTCGAATTGCAGGTATCGTATAAATCGCTCAATAAACATCAAAAACTATTTGCACATCCAATAGTTTGAATATACAAATAGTTTTAGAAATTATATGTTAAACTGAAATTAAACAGTTTCTATGTTTAAGCCCTGCTTGTAAATAGCTTTTTTAACTTGCGTACGACGGGTGATAGATTTTTTCTCGTAGGCCTGACGGCTGCGAAGTTCTCTCAATACGCCGGTTTTTTCGAATTTCTTTTTAAAGCGTTTAAGTGCTTTATCCAATGATTCGCCGTCTTTTACATTAATTATGATCATAATATACAGATACCCCCTTTCGGTTTTGGATTGCAAATGTACAATAAAATTTAATTCCAATGATATAGGAATAAAAAATAGTGAGATAAGGATTTGATTTAAACAGATACCTCAAAATAAATAGCTTTAAAAATCAATGATTTTATTCATTAAACAACAAATCATTAATTCAGAACTCAAATTTGATCTATTTATGGAATTATCAAAATTAAGATCATTGATAAGCAACAAGGGAAATGATATTGGGAGTTACTTTTTTGAGTTTAACATTGGCATTCAGAAAATCAAGACTTATTACAAAAGCATAAGCGGCCACAACGCCATCAAGCTTTTGAACCAGTCGGGTGGCCGCACTAACGGTGCCGCCAGTAGCCAGCAGATCATCATGAATCAATACTCGTTGACCAGGTGTAATAGCATCTTCATGCAGTTCAAGAATAGCTGAGCCATATTCTAATTCACAAGGTTCCTCTACTGTCTTAAATGGCAACTTTCCCTTTTTGCGAATAGGCACAAATGGTATTTTCAATCTGTTTGCAAGCATTAAACCAAATAAAAATCCTCGGCTTTCAATTCCAGCAACTACATCTATTTCGATACCATTCAATTGACTAATAAACTCGTCAATTACGGTTGTACATAATTTAGCGTCTTTTAATATAGGGGTTATATCCTTAAATAATATTCCAGGTTTTGGAAAATCGGCTATATCCCGAATAGCAAAATCAAGTTTCTTACTGATCATGGGGTAAAAATGCAAAGTATGGCTCAATTTTACGGATTATTTCTTTATTCAAGATAGCTACCTTATTTAAATCTTCAATTGTTTGAAAATATCCATGCTGCTGTCGATATTGAATAATAGCATTCATTTGTTTATAGGTTAAGTAGGGATGTTTTTTAAGCTGGTCAAAGCCCGCTGTATTAAGGTTTATTTTTTGAATAAGCCCGGCGTCGATGGAAAACTGACCTTGAATCTGAGAATATTTAAGGGAGTCTATACCATAAACTTCTTTCAGTTGTTCCTTGGTATGAAATCCTCCTAATCGATCTCTGAATCGAATAATTCTAGAAGCAAAAGCTGGGCCAATACCACGCACGGTTAATAGCGATAATGAATCAGCCAAATTTAGCTCAATAAGTGGTACAGGAATTCGATTATTGAATGTTGCAGCCTTTTTATCCTTTACAAATTTATTAGAATTATAAGATGCAGCAATGCGGATAAAAGGTTCCACCAAAGCATACTGTGCTTCTGAAATTGAATAAATTCTTTTCAGATCTTCTTTCTTGTAGAATCTGCCTCCTTTAGATATATAATTATTAATAACCCTGATTTGCTTTATTGAAAAACCCAATCTCAGCCATTCCTTTTCGCCAATACTATTCGGATCAAATTCAAAATACGCTGCCTTTACAGCTTTTTTTTTATTAGATGAATGGTAAACCCTAAGCTCTGAATTTTTAAAATTAGCTGCCTCAAGTTTAAATGTTTCAAGATCATAAACCTGCTGTTTGCTTAGCTTACGATAAAACCAAGGGCCTGCCAGAATGATAAGAATAAGCAGAAAAAGAAAGAATATGCCATTCAACTCTTTTTTAGAAAAATTAAAAAATGATCGTATAGAACTTTTATAACCCCGCATTGTTTTGAATAAGTAATAAACAATAAAAAAACAGCTGTTCTTTGGAATACCGTGATGAAAATTACGGCACTGGGGAAATCTTTATAGACACAGATTTAACATAAAGGTAATAGTAAAATATCGAATTTTACGTCTCAATTAATTTAAATTCATGAAGATCATAACCAAAGCAGAATTTGAAAAGGCTAGCAAAATTGACAAATTGCATATGCCCGGTTTGGCCTCATTACTAATGGAGATCATGAAGATCAATGAGGTAAATAAAGTTTTTGAAAAAGCAGAGCATTTACAAGGCGAAGCATTTATAGATAAAATATTACAAATTATAGGAATTACCATTGAATTTGATGAATCTGAATTAAATAATTTTCCAAAAAAAGGAGCTTTTCTAGCCATTGCAAACCATCCTTACGGTGGAATTGAAGGATTAATACTCTTAAAGATCATGTGCATTATTAGGCCAGATTCAAAACTAATGGCCAATTTCCTACTTAAAAAGATTCCAAATCTTTCTGACTACTTTATTGGGGTCAATCCTTTTGAAACCGTAGAAAACTCTTCGAGTATCAGTGGAATCAAAAGTACGATCATACAGCTTAATTCGGGTATTCCAATCGGTATTTTCCCTGCCGGCGAGGTTTCAACCTACAAAACTAAGATGCAGAAAATAACAGACAGGTCCTGGCATCCCGTAGTTGGTAAACTAATTAAAAGAGCTAATGTACCTGTAGTTCCTATCTATTTTCATGGCAATAATGGATTGCTATTCAACCTACTGAGCCTAATTCATCCCTCCTTAAGGACAGCAAAGCTACCATCCGAACTTTTCAATAAACAAGGTCATATAATCAAACTAAGAATTGGCAAACCCGTCAAACCTTCTGAACTTCCGTTCTATGATAGCCCAATCAAACTACTAGATTATTTAAGAGCTAAAACTTATGCATTAGGTGCCGGACTTGACAATGAAAAAAAAATATTCAATCCTCGTACTATTTTTAAAATCAGGAAAAAATCTCAAGAAATTATTGCACCAATTTCAGTCGAAGATCTAGATAGAGAAATTGCTAATCTTACCGAATTCTTAGTCTGCACTGAAAGAAATTATGAAGTTTACATTTGCTCTTCAACAGCAATACCAACTATATTAAAAGAGATTGGTCGATTGAGGGAGGTCACTTTTCGTGAAATTGGTGAAGGGACAAATAAACGGACCGACCTTGATGAATACGATATCAATTACAATCATTTATTTATTTGGGATAAGGAGTCAAAAATGATTGTTGGCGCTTATCGCATTGGGAAAGGATCCGAGATATTCCATAGCATGGGAAAAAGGGGTTTCTACCTGAATGAATTATTTAAAATTAAAAAACAATTTTATCCGGTACTCATGAAAAGTCTGGAGCTTGGACGATCCTGGATAAGAAAGGAATACCAGCAAAAGCCACTTCCATTATTCTTACTATGGAAGGGGATAGTACAATTCCTTTCAAAAAATTCAGAATATCGTTACCTAATCGGACCTGTGAGTATCAGCAATTGGTTTACAAAACTATCAAAATCATTAATTGTAGAATTTATCAGAAATAATAATTTCGATCATGAACTTGCCCAGTTTATTAGACCAAGAAAAAAATTCAAAGTTGATTTTTCAAAAATAGATAAAGATCTGCTCACAGAAGGCAGCAAGACATTAAAGGATCTTGATTCACTAATTTCAGACATTGAGATCACTAACATGAAGATACCAGTGTTATTAAAGCAGTATCTGGCACTGAACGCAAAGATAATCAGCTTTAACATTGATCCTAAATTCTCAGATAGTTTAGATGGATTTTTAATACTAGATATTGAAACAATCCCAAATGAAATACTTAAAAAATTAGGAAAAAATATCCAGGATTGATTTATTAATGTTACCTTAACATAATTTTAATGTTAATTTAATGTTAAGTAATTAAAAATTGAGGTCTCAGATAGCTATTTTAAGCATAAAATTGTCATTGATAATCACATTTTGTTTATCAACTGCCAATGTATTTGCCGACAATTTCAGCATTGAATTTTATAATGGAACCTTCAATTTTGAGTTAAATGAAACTTCCAAAATTTCTTTTACTGAAGAACTTACTCCTGAATCAATCTCAAATTTCTACAATAAACTAAACCAAAGTGATTATCATCCACTACTAGCCTCGCTTTTAGCCTATAAAGAAAAAAACCAGTTAAATGATTGGATATACTATCAATTAATACGCAAAACTGCCCAAGAAATAAGCCCTAAAGCAGAAAATTACCATCGTTACACCTTGTATAAATGGTTTTTACTTAGTAAATCAGGATATGATGCCCGATTATCTATCGGAAATAATCGATTGATCTTTTATGTTAAGAATGATGAAAACATCAATGACATACCTTTTTTCAATATAGAAGGCAATAAGTACATGTGTTTAAACTATCATGACTATGGTAAGGTAGATTTCGAAAAAGACAAAGTTTATCCTGTTCATGTAATTATCCCCGAGGCTGTGCATGCATTCTCTTATAAAGTTGATAGGATGCCCGATTTTAAGCCTGAATCCTATAGCGAAAAAGAAATTCAGTTCAACTACCGACAAAAGGCTTACCACTTCCAGATCAAATTAAACTCAGAAGTGGAAAATATCTTCAAAAATTATCCCGGAGTTGATTTTGAGTCTTATTTTAACATTCCGCTAAGTCATGAAACATACCACTCATTAATTCCGATGCTGAAAAAGAATGTTTCAGGCATGGCACAGAAAAAAGGGATTGATTATTTAATGAGGTTTACGCGCTATGCTTTTTTATATCAGAGTGATGAAAATAATTTCGGGAAAGAAAAACGTTTATCACCTGAACAAACCTTATTTTCAAAATACAGCGACTGCGACGACCGTGCAGCATTGTTTTTCTACTTGGTTAAGGAAATATATAACCTACCGATGATTGCTTTGCTCTACCCTACTCATATTAGTATGGCGGTACAGTTCGACAAAGCACAAGGACAGTCTATTATTTATAAGGGACAAAAATATTCAGTGTGTGAGCCAACACCACAAGAACAAGATCTCAGAATAGGTCAAATAGCAGAAAACCTTCAGAAGGTTAATTATGAGGTAGTTTACCAGTATAGCCCAGTGGCTAAATAGGTTTGTAAAATTTAACAGAATCAAAATCAAATCAAAAAAAATACCCGCAATTGCGGGTATTTTTATAAAGGTTAATCTTAAAAAGGTTTAATATCCATTTGCACCTTTAGTGAAGTTAAAACTAGTCCAACCAGCCATCCAGTCTGTTGTTCCGAATGCACCGCGGTAGGTAGTTGCAGTGAAGTGACTATTAGTCAAATCGCCGGCAAATGCTGCACCTGTTAATGCAGGTGAACCTGCAGCAGGAAGTAAGTTAGGGGCTTTTAAATTAAATGGATCATTAATTTTTACTTCAGCAGTAGTGGCTAAGGTTAATGTAGCACTTGCCTCAGCCTTAGCTTTTACAGCATCACCAGTTGCACCTGCAACAGTTACAGAACCAATTCTATATTGTGCTGTATTTGCATGTAATAAATTGTTCTTAAATTCAGAAGTTGTGGTTGCACCCACTAAACTATTGTAAGTTCCATCCGACTCTAAAGATAAACCACCTTTCATCCATCCCATTAAAACAGAATTGTTTAGAACAAAATTAGTAGACCTTCTGAAACGATTCGCGAAATTATGATTCTTTGAAGCGGTATTGTCAACGTTCGGACCTATGAAAGTGAAGTTTGAAAGTACCGGACGGGTAAGTGGTGTAGCCGTAGTGCCTGTAGCATCATTATCACACTCTACTCCGTTACCAGCGTCACCAGCATCAATAAATGAAGGATCTCTTAAAGCCACTCCAAACTGAATTCTACCGGTATATCCAAAATCGAAATCAAAATCATCATCAGCTGTAGCAAATGCCACTAAGTATTTTGCGTTAACAGTTCCACCAAATATTTCGAAGGCATCATCATTACCATAAATAACCTGAACATATTCAATAGTTGTACCTGAACCAACTCCGCCTAAAGTCAAACCATTAATCTCTGAATTTAGCTGTGCAGCGATACCTGCAAATTCAATTCTAACGTACTTTAAAGTACCTGAATTATCAGCAGCGACAGTACCACCATAGTTTTTACCAACACCACCCTCAATAGTTGGTTCTGTAGTACGGTTAGTAGTAGATTTACCAAGGATAACTATGCCTCCCCAATCGCCAGGATTACGCTCACCAACTGCTTTTCCAGATGTAAATACGATTGGTTTTGTAGCAGTTCCTATCGCATTAATCTTTGCACCTCTTTCAATAATTAATGCTCCTTTATCAGTAATATCACTTTTAATAATTGCACCTGCAGCAACATTAATTTCACTACCGTCTTCAAAATATACATAGCCTTTAAGTGTAAAAGTTCCTTCAGGAACATTCAGGACTGTGTTTTTATAAACACCTGTAATAATTTCACCAGTTTTAAGGGTTACGATTTTTTTTGCGTTTGGATCAATCACCACCTCAGGTTCAGAACTCTTTTTACAAGAAGCAAGTAGAATCACTAGCGCAAAAATTAAAGTTTTAAATTTTAATGATTTCATATTATTAGATTTTTTATTTACTTGATTTTTTATTTAGTATAAAGATATGCCAGGTAGGTTAGCTTAATTTTAAGCCAATATTAATTTTTTGTAAAAATTTACTTTTTATTATTCCCAAGGCCTAAGTTATATGAAAATGACAGCGACACATTTGACCCAAGTTTTGATGAATTGATCATCCTGTCCACTCCATCTCCCTCATAGGCTTTCTTCGTGTTTCCGGCATTATTCTGATAAAATACGGTACTCTGGTTTAGGATATCGCCCACATTAAGTTTGATCTCAGCTTGAGATTTAAGAATTTTTTTACTTATTTGAAAATCAAATACATCACGTGCATTTTCATAGATATCTGGGTATCCCTGGTATCCTACAAGGAATATCCTTTGCCCGATACGATTATAAACTGATGTGAATGTAATAGCAGTTTTAGGTGAAAAATACTGCAAACCTGCATTAATCAAATAAGGTGATTGTCCTTGAAGCGGTCGGTCAATTCCTTCGCCCTGAACTTGCGAATTTATATAAGTAGCATTGGCGAAGGCAGTTAAATTATCCAACCATTCCTTATCGCCCATGAAGCTTAGCTTTTTACGAATATCAAGCTCAAGACCTAAAGATGTTGCCTGATCTGCATTCAGGTAATTTATACCCCTAACCACAGGTGTAGAGTTTGAATTTACACGTTGCTCAATTGGATTATTAAAGTTTTTATAAAAAGCTGAAACAGTAAAAGTTTCACCTGCAGAAGGATATAGCTCATATCTCAAATCACCATTGAAAATCTTAGCACGTTTTAAAGCAGGATTACCAGTTATCGAAGTCTGAGCTATGAAATCGTAATAGTTAAATAAAGCTAATTCTCTGAATTCTGGTCTCGATACTGTTTGAGATCCTGATAAACGAATATTTGAGCGGGAATTTAAACTATATGAAAAATTAGCCGATGGAAGAATATCAAAATTATCCTGTTTTGCTGCAATTTTTTGACCAGAAAAATCAATGGCATTTAAGGTTTGAGCAAATTGCTCAAAACGTGCACCATAAGAAAGTCTTATTTTTTCACCTAATTTATTATCCATTAACAAAAACCCGGCATTCAGATCAGAATTAGCATCATAGCTATCTGTATTATTCGAGAAATCGCTAAGTATGTACCCGTTAGTACTGATATTAGCCGGTACAAAAATTTGTTCTTTGGGTAAGCCGCTGATAGATCGCTCAAATGCTGAAGGGCCTACAAAAAGGTAATTAAAGATTCTAGCGCCAAAATCACGTTGCTTATATTGTTTCAAAAATCCAACTTTAAAGGTTGATTGCTGGTCAAACAATTTTATTGGAATTGCCACAGCTGCCTGAGCACCATAAGTATCTTCCTCTAGATTAGAGAATAATCTTCTGGTGTTTCTGTCAATTAGGCGGAAGGGCTCTTTTGTTCCTAATGAACGGCGATAATCCAAAGAACGCTGATCAGGCTGATCACGCTCAACTCTAGAATAGTTCAAATTCCAAGTAAGTTTAACCTGCTTTTTTCCTAACTGACTTTCACCTTCCAATTGGGAATTCAAAAGACTTTTTGTGGTCAGGTCTGAAACATTAAGGCGAACATCCTGAATATTATCATTGGTAAAACCGGTTCTTGCAGTATAATTATCTTCAAAAGAACGATTGTATATATTTTTGAATGCAATCTTATTGCCACCTTTGATGTAAGCAAAATTAGCTAGAGCTCCTAAATTAGTGCTGTATTTAGAAATATTTTCGGAATACTCATAAAATGGAGTTCCTGAAAACTCGTAATCAATTCTTTCTGCAAAAGCTGTATTTTGAGAATTTCTATAACTCAATGAAACTACACTTCCGAATGATCCGCTATTCTTTAAATCTTTTCTCTTGCCCCAGGTTAACTGATGATTTTGAGAAGGAATTGCCATTGGAGTAGATTCGGCATAAGCATTTTTGAGCTGTGCAGAATATTTTGCCTTTTCGGCATTTGACAAAGGATTATAGGATTGGAATGATCCAGGAAAACCTACAGGAAGGTTACGACTACCATCGTCGAAACCAAGAAAATCATATTTATTTCTATTATTAGAAGTAAAATCCTTAAAAGTAGATTGATTGTTATACCCAAAGCTAGCCGAAGCATTCAAAAAATTTTCCTCAGGAACATCGCGCGTAATCACTTGAATGATTCCTCCTGCAAAATCTCCGGGAAGGTCTGCAGATGCTGTTTTATTAACAATTATACGGTCAATTAAATTAGATGGAATAATATCGAATGAGAAAGCCTTTCTATCTGGTTCAGAAGAGGGTAATACTGCATTATTCAAAATGGATGAATTATACCTGTCGGCAAGACCTCTAATAATCACAAATTTGTTTTCCTGTATACTTGCTCCACTTACGCGTCTCAATACTTCTGACGTATTTCTGTCTGGTGTTTTTTTGATTAGCTCGGAGGTAATTCCACTTGAAATACTGATACTATTCTTTTGCTGAGCATATAAAGCGCTAATGCTTTCCTGTCTTACAGTAGCTGTGATCACTACTTCTTCTAGAGCAAGTGAAGTAGCTTCTTCCATGATCACATCAAGATTAGTAGTTTTTCCAGCAAGAACTTCAATTTCTGTTATATTCTTACTTTGATAACCGATGTAAGAAAATGTCAAATTATATTTTCCGGGATTTAGATTGCCTAACGTATATCTTCCTTCAATATCAGTTGAAGCACCCAATGTTGCTCCAGTAATTTTAACGGTTAGTCCTATTAAAGTTTCGCCTGATTTGGAATCACTTACCTTACCTGAAATTTTACCATTAAGCTGGCTGTAGCCTACCTGAGTACTTAGAATTAACAGGAATAAAAAGCTTAAAAATCGGAGAATACTTTTGTGTTTCACGTTGTTTGATTTTAATTCATACAAAAGTATTACCACAATATTAACACAACATAGTATTTAGGTTATGCATAAATTAAAATTCTGTTAAGCTTATGTTAAATATGTTAAGATAGTATTAACAAATAGGGCGATGGATCTAAAAATGAGTACTAGAATTTACAATAAGATCATTCTTGGAAGCATTTCAACGAGGAGATAGGGCAAAATTAAGCTAGTTTAGAGAACAAATAAACTAGCTTAAATTTATAAGAACTAAGAAAAAAAGACTTTAGATGAAAAAGACCACCGCGGAGATAAAAGCCGCTAATGAAAAATTCTTACAATTAGGAATATCAGCAAGGTCTTGAAATTTTGCAACAAATCTCTTTATTAGATTATGAGAATGTTTAATACTTAATCTTTGCCTTCTTTAGAATAAAGTGAAGTAACCAGATTGGCCCAATTAAGAGAAATTTTATATCGTCTAAAAAGGAAGGTTTTTTTCCTTCAATCTTATGCCCAATAAACTGTCCAATCCAAGCAATAATAAAAATACCAAGGCATATCTGCCACATCT
>Ga0222712_10002582_pt1 | contig 20548 bp, 15 predicted proteins | sample C33_657DmetaG_FD_165043 | JGI IMG/M metagenome (GOLD analysis project Ga0222712, IMG submission 165043) | Estuarine water microbial communities from San Francisco Bay, California, United States - C33_657D | ecosystem: Environmental > Aquatic > Marine > Unclassified | place: USA: California... | reverse complement strand
CGGGACGGATGCGGAAACTGGATGTCAAAGAACTCGATTCCGACGACACCATGGCGCTGATGAAGTCGATCACGCCCGACCGCAACCAGCAGGAGCTGCAGGAGCACGGCGGCACCGACTTCGCCATCGAGTTCGTCGACGGTTACCGGTTCCGCGTGGCGGTTTTCAAGCAGCGCGGCTCGGTGGGCATGGTGCTGCGGCGCATCCCCAGCCAGTTCCTCACCTTCGAGCAGATCGGCATGCCCGAGGCCATCAAGCGGTTGATCACCCGCCCGCGTGGCCTGCTGCTGGTGACCGGCCCCACCGGGTCGGGCAAGACCACCTCGCTGGCCAGCATGCTCAACTTCATCAACGACAACTACGACCGCCATGTCATCACGCTGGAAGACCCCATCGAGTACTTCCACAAGAACAAGAAGAGCCTGTTCAACCAGCGCGAGATCGGCGTGGATGTGGGCAGCTTCAAGGAGGGCATCCGCCGGGCACTGCGTATGGACCCCGACATGATCCTCGTGGGTGAAATGCGCGACCTCGAGACCATTCACGCCGCCATCGAGGCGGCGGAAACCGGTCACATCGTCTTCGGCACACTGCACACCAACTCGGCCAGCTCCACCATCAACCGTATCATCGACGTGTTCCCACAGGAGGCGCAGGACCAGATTCGCACCCAGCTATCCACCGCGCTCATCGGCGTGCTGTCGCAGACCCTCATGCCCAAGAAGCCGGAGGGGGTGGTGGCCGCCTACGAGATGATGGTGGTCACACCCGCCATCGCCAACCTGATCCGCGAGAACAAGACCTACCGCATCGACTCGTCCATCCAGACCGGGCGCAAGGACGGCATGTTCCTGATGGACGAAAGCCTGTTCAACCTGTGGAAGAACGGCATGTGCGACAAGGAAGAATGCCTCCTCAAGGCCCAAAAACCCTCCGAACTGGCGGCCCGCATCGCCATGGCGGAGAAAGGCCTCTTCGAGGATGAGGACGACGAAGTCACCGACTTCGAGGACGATGAGGACGACGACGATTGATCCAACTCAAGGCCGCATGGTCCCCCCAACCGGGCCATGCGGCCTTTCCCTTGGGAAAACCAAACAAATGGCGACCGGTTGAACCGGCCGCGGGTCGATGGAAGATGCAGGGCCCCTGCGCCCGGGAAAAGGCACCATGGCTGAACCGAACAATCCGCAAAACCCGCAGCAACCGCCCAGGCCGGCAGGTGCCGCCGGCCAGCCTGTCCAGCCCGGAGCCCCACGGCCAGTGCAACCGGCTGCCCCTAGGCCAGCAGGCGCCGCACCAGCCCAGCCCGGCGCTCCCCGGCCGGCCCAACCCGGCCAACCCGCCCAACCCGGTATGAAACCCGTCGCCCCGGGGCCCAAGCCTGCCGCCCCCCAGGGGGTGAAGCCGCCCGGTCCAGCCGCGCCTGGTGCTCCCGCGGCCCCAAGGCCCACCCAACCTGGGCAAGCCGCTCAACCCGGCGTGAAGCCTGTCGCCCCGGGTCCCAAGCCGGCCGCCCCCCAAGGGGTGAAACCGGTCGCCCCAGGGCCCAAGCCCGCGGCTCCCCAGGGGGTGAAGCCTGCCGCCAAACCTGCCCAGACCGTTCTGGCCCCAACCAAAGCGGAGGCGGTAGCCGAACGCGGCAAGCGCAAGCTGGGCCAGGTGCTCATCGACCTGGGCTTCATCGATGAGGACCAGCTCTGGGAACTGCTGGAGGAGGCGAAACAGCAGGGCAAGCAGATCGGCCAGGCGGTGGTGGACCGCGGCCTGATCAATTCAGAGCAACTGCTCCAGGCCCTGTCCGAGCAGCACGGCCTGAAGCTGGCCAATCTCAGCGAAACCAAGCCAACGCCCGAGGCGATGGCCATCGTCCCCGAGACCATGGCCAACATCTACAAGATTCTCCCCCTAGCCTTCAAGGACCGCGTCCTCACCATCGTGGTCTCCGATCCGGCCAACGCCACCGCGGCCGACGATCTCCGCAACCTGCTTTCCCTCAACGAAGTCCAGGTCCAACTCGCCTCCCCTGAGGCGATGCAGGAGGCCCAAGCCAAGGCCTACAACACCACTAAGGAAGAAAGCGTCATCGATGTCATCAAGGAGCTGGAGACATCGGGCCAGTGGCAGGGCGGCGGTCGCGAGGCCAGCATCGACCTGGAAAGCGCGCTGGAAATGGCCGACAGCGCCCCGGTGCGCAAGCTCATCAACATGATCTTCCTGATGGGCATCCGCGACCGCGCCTCCGACATCCACTTCGAGCCGTTCGAGGAGGAATACCGCGTCCGCATGAAGGCGGACGGGGTGCTCTACGAGCTGGTTCCCCCGCCACGCCAATATGCCACCGCCATCTCCAGCCGTATCAAGGTCATGTCGAACCTCGACATCACCGAGAGGCGTCTGCCCCAGGACGGCCGCATCGAGCTGAATGTGGGCGGCAACCAGGTGGACATGCGCGTCTCGGTGCTGCCCACCATGTTCGGCGAGAGCATCGTCATCCGGATCCTCGACCGCACCTCGGTGAAGCTGGAACTCGACAAGATCGGCATGGCCCCCGAAATCCTCGAGCCCTTCAAGGAAGTCATCGAGAAACCCAACGGAATTATTCTGGTCACCGGGCCCACCGGTTCGGGCAAGACCACCACCCTCTACTCCGCCCTCAGCTACCTCAACAAGGTGGAGGACAAGATCATCACCACCGAGGACCCGGTGGAATACGAGATCGAGGGGCTGATCCAGTGCCCCATCAACCACGAGATCGGCCTCACCTTTGCCAGCGCCCTCCGCGCCATCTTGAGGCAAGACCCCGACCGGATCCTGGTGGGCGAGATCCGCGACCTCGAGACCGCCCAGATCGCCGTGCAGGCCTCCCTGACCGGACACACGGTTTTCAGCACGCTTCACACCAACGATGCCCCCAGCACCATCACCCGCATGCGCGACATGGGCCTCGAGCCGTTCCTCATCACCGCCACGGTGGAAGCCGTTCTGGCGCAACGACTTGTGCGCACCATCTGCCAGAACTGCCGGGAGGAGTTCCGCCCCTCGGCCGAGATGTTGATCGAGCTCAACCTTACCCCCGAGCAGGTGGAGGGCAAGCCGTTCTTCTTCGGCAAGGGTTGCGACAAGTGCAACAACACGGGCTACAAGGGCCGCATGGGCCTGCACGAATTGATCATCGTCGATGACGACATCCGCGACGCCATCTCGGGCAGCCTGTCCACCGACGACCTGCGCGCGGTCTGCGAGAAAAAAGGCATGATTTCGCTGCGCGAATCGGGCATGCGGGCCATCCACAAGGGCAAGACCACCATCGACGAGGTGGTCCGCGAAACGGTGCTGGAGTCCAACTGACGGGGCGGGCTGGAACCGGGTCAAGGAGCCGGCCCGGTGCCGGAAACCATTGCACCGCTGGCCCCCAACAGGCTACAAGACATAGACTTAGAGAGCTTTAGACGGGAGATTTCGGGCCATGCCAACCTACAAATACGAGGCGATGAACACCTCGGGCGGCGAGGTCAAGGACTCCATCGAGGCTGGCTCCGAGGAGGAAGCCCAGCAGAAAATCCGTCAAATGGGCTACTTTGTCACCAAGCTGACGGAGGTGGCCCAGAAGAAACAAAAGGGCAAGAAGGGCGCCAAGGCAGGCGGCAAGAAAAAGACCTTCACCCTGGGTGGCGTTTCCAGCAAGGCCCTGTGCACCTTCACCCGGCAGTTCTCCACCCTGCAAGACGCCGGCCTCCCGGTGCTGCGCAGCCTGAAGATCCTTGAGGGGCAGATGAAGCCCGGCGCGCTGAAGAACGCGCTCATGGATGTGGTGGAGGATGTCGAGTCGGGCACCACGCTGAGCGACGCCTTCGGCAAGCACCCCAAGGCCTTTGACCGGCTGTATGTGAACATGGTGAAGGCCGGCGAAGCCGGCGGCGCGCTGGAAGTCATCCTGCAGCGCCTGGCCGATTTCAAGGAAAAATCGCAGGGCCTTCAGCGCCGCATCACGGGCGCCATGGTCTATCCCGTGGTGGTCATCACCGTGGCGGTGGCCATCCTCAGCTTCATCATGATCTACATCATCCCGAAGTTCGAGAAGATCTTCCGGGATTTCCAGATGCCGCTGCCGGAACTGACCAAGTTCCTGATGAACACCTCGGCCTGGTTCGCCAAGTACTGGCTGGTGTTGCCCCTCATCCCGCTGGGTATCTACCTCACGCTGAAGCTGATCCGCCTCAACCGCATCGGCAATTACATCCTCGACAGGATGTACCTGTGGATCCCCATCATCGGGCCGCTGATCGAGAAGACGGCCATCGCCCGCACCATGCGCACGCTGGGCACCCTGGTCAGTTCGGGTGTGCCCATCCTCGAGGCGCTGTCCATCGTGCGCGAGACCTGCACCAACGCGGTCTTCGAGCGCATGTACCAGCGCATCTACGAGTCGATCCGCGAGGGTGAGACCATCGCCCAGCCGCTCCGCGAGAGCCGAATGGTGGACGACATGGTCACCAACATGATCGATGTGGGCGAGGAGACCGGCGACCTCGACAGCATGCTGTACAAGATCGCCGACATCTACGACGCCGAAGTGGATGTGATGGTGGAGGCCCTGCTCAGCCTGCTCGAGCCGATCATGATCGTGGTGCTGGGTGGCATCGTGGGCCTGATCGTCATCGCGTTGTTCATGCCGCTGCTCAGCCTGCTTGACAAGCTGTCCGGCTAGGTTGCCACTCGGGGGAAAGCACCGGCGTCAGCCGGTCTGAGTTCAAACAGGGTAGGGAAGGGGCCTGGCGTCCACGGGCCGCGCGAAGGGGGAGAACCAGTCATGGCGCGCCTGCAAACCAAAACCCGGGTAAAGAGGGGGCGTGGCGGCTTCACTTTGGTGGAGTTGCTGATTGCCATTCTGATCATTGGCGTTTTGGCGACGCTAGTCACGCTGGGCGTCAGCAAGGCAATGAGCTACGCCAGGCAAGTGGCCACCAAAACCGAGATGGGCCAAATTGAGCAGGCGTTGGGAGTGGCTGCCATTGAAATGGGCCGGGTTCCCTTTATCCCCAGCTACCTGATCCTTTTTCCAACCCCTGCGGCCTACGACTCCTACGCTGGTGCGGACAAAGCCTTTGCCGATATGTCTCGGAGAATTCTCATCCAGATGTTTCCCAAATGGGCTGCCGGGGTGAAACCGGCCACTTGGGGAACTGCAAAACTGGGGGCTGACCAAGCATTCGTTTTCCTCCTGCGCGGCAAGGATGGCAACGGGTTTTCCGCCTCGGACGGAGACCCTTGTGCTCCGGGCGGCAAACGATTTGGCCCTTACTACGAGTTCAAGGCAGAAAGGTTGAATATGGGTGCCAATGGTTTCCCCCAATACCGGGATTATTGGGACAATCCAGGCAAGCACCTGGTGGTCTACAGCCAGATGATGGTTGGACAATCAGCCTCCCCGGCCGGGGAAGTTCCCGCAGGTAGCCCAGGTAGGCAATTCCAGGCAGCCAACAAATATTTCATGCCCAAGGGTTATCAGATTCTTTCCGCAGGCAAGGATGGCAAGTGGGGTACTTACCCGGCCATTTTCGCCGGCAATCTGGTGGGTGACGGTGAGGACGACCAATCCAACTTTGCCGATGAACCCCATGGCAAACCCGTCGCGGATTGAGGTGTGCCTTGATACTTAGCGCGCAAAAGCGAGCAGAGCGGAAGGGATTCAGCCTCACCGAGCTGATGGTGGTGGTGGCTGTGATCGTTATTTTGGCCGGGTTGGTTGCTGGTGTGGTTGTGAAAGCCATTGACGCCTCACGCACCTCCACCAGCCTGACCACCATGGAAGTGATCCAGTCGGGCCTAACCAGGCAACTGCAACAGGTCATCGACGGGGCCAAAAAGGGTGGGAGAAGTCCTGAGGAGATTTATGCGGTAGTAAGGCAAGCCTTCCCGATGAACCTCAACGAAGCCCGGGTAGGGGTGCAAAATTTATCCACCCCTTATCCTCCTTACCAAAAATCGATAGGTGCGGCCCATCAAGCTTTGGATGGACAGGCGCAAAAAAGCGCTTTGTTGCGACTTGTCCTCGAAAAGGGCCCCTTTTCCAAAGTGGAGACAGACCAGTTGCCCAAGGGAGCCTTAGGACAGGCAGGCGGTGTCGACATTATTCGGGACGCCTGGGGTGACCCGATTGGGTTGGAGGTTCAGTACCAGGGTACCAACGCCACCAACACCAAGCCAAAATTTATCCTCTCCAGTCCAAATACCGCCAAGGGTGGAAATTGAAATTAAGGGAAGGGGGTAGATCCATGCGGTTGAAAAATCCCAAGCGTGGAGCCTTCACCCTGGTGGAATTGCTGGTCGCAGCAGGCATCATTGCCATGCTGTTGGGCCTGGTGGCGATCAGCTATCCCAGCATCAATGAGCGCGAGCAACTAACCCGCGCGGTGGACAAACTGCGCACCGGTTTCCTGACAGCCCGGCTTTGGGCCAGAAGGGACCAGGTGGTCACGGGGTTGAGATGGAATACCGATGCGACTCCGGCCGCCGGTGGAGCTACCGGTTTGTTCTACATCCAGCAGCCCCTTGAAAATTATGATGGAAATCTCGAACCCGTCGATCCGTCGACATTCACCATGGTGGCCTCATCCAACAGAAAAGTGGTGAATGTCAAAATCACACGCCCCGCCATTCCCGCCTCGGGTACCAGACCGGACCCATTCCCTAGGATCAAAATTCCGGGCGCGAACGGGTGGTCTTCCGGCGATTATTTGGTGATTGAATCCGATGTGCCCCACAAAATTGTCGGCGCTAGCCCCACGGCTCCATGGCAAGGCACCATAACCCTGGCTTCGGATATTTCGATCAATCCGGTTTTCGGCCATTTGTGCCGAATCGTTCGTTCCGCCGAGGATATTCCACTGCAGGAAGAAACCCTCTTTGGGGACAATATCAAGGTTTTGGCGCCTTCCAGTGAGCCGATCCTTTTCCTGCCAACCGGTCAGGTGTTCAATAGTCGATCCAACCAGGTTGTTTTCCAATTGGTCCAAACCAAACCGGATGGCTCCACCGAAACCGCCGATGTGACACTGGATTGTCTATCCGGGACCACCAGGTACCAGAACCCCTAACCCTGAACGGAGTGTGAAATCATGCTGAATTCCGCTCCGCGCAAGGGGCTAACCCTTCTCGAAGTCCTGATCACCATTTTCGTGATGGCCATCGGATTTCTTTCGGTGCTTACCCTGTTTCCACTGGCAGCCCGGAAATTGGCCCGCGCTATCGACAGTGATCGTGCCACACTGATGGCCGGAAATGCGGCAGCTTCCGCCACCATCCTCGGCTTCAGGGATATGGCTCAGGTTGCATTGAATTCTGAACTGGCTCCCTTGCCACCACAGGACCCACGACGGCTTCAACCAAGCACAGTGGTACATCTGGATCCGGCAGGGGTTTTTTCTGGAGCCGGCACCTTTGCTGGCAGTTTCCTTTTGCCAGCCGGCCTGAATCAATTGCCTGCCAACTGGCGCGAATGGGTTGTCAGTCAGGATGAGATGCGTTTCGAGTCGAACGGTTTGCCGGAAGCCGGATTCCGAAGGGGAGAGCGATACAGCGCGTCCTACCTATTCCGCAGGCGGCAGTTGAACGATCCGGATTCGTTGGAATGCCTGATCCTGGTTTTCACCGGTAGGCCGATCGAATTTGGTAACAACGCCTTTATCCCCCTGAACCTGATTAATGATCCGACCAACATTGGTGGGATCACAATCACCGAACCGGGCACAAATGGTGCACCAGGCCCCTCCGGCCCGGACCGTGTTCTGGGGCGAACCTCGTGGATTATGGATTTGTCACAGGATGGTCCCAAGCCACGGTGGAAAAAGTTTTATCAGGTCCAATCCGCCGAGTTGACCGGCGTGAATCAGTTGTCTCTCACCTTCGACCGAACACCAGAGGCTCCCATCACCAATGCGGTATGGGTTGATTTTCTTTTCGACTGGTTTGACAGGGGGACCCTGCCATGAGGTACCAGGCCCCTTTTCAGCCTTCCAGACGGCCGGGTTTCACCATCGTTGAACTTCTGGTCGCATTGGCGCTGGTCTTGTTCATCATGTCGATCATTTCGCAGGTGTTCGTGGATTCCAGCGAGGCGTTTCGCAGCCAGCGGGCCAAGGCGGAACTTTCCGAGAAATTGCGCTTCCTCACCCAGACCCTTCGCGCCGATTTGCGTTCCAACCATTTCGAGGCTGGTAGGAGGTTGTCCGACAGTGATTTCTGGTCCGATGGCCCGCCCCAGGTTGGATACTTCAGACTGGAGCAAACCAACCTGCCCTTTCCTGTTACGAACCTGTCAGGAAGTGAGACCCTATACACTTTTCCAAACCCAGCAATCGCCCAAAATCAGGTTCAAAGCCAACTGCTTGCCTTCACCTCCTTTTTGGGTGGCAAGGATCCAAGGGGTTTCCACTCCGCATCGATTCCAAGTCCCCAGTTTGATCTGTTGAAGCAATGGAAAATGGTCAATCTGGCACCGGGTGATACCCGCTACGAGGAATCCTTGGACACCTACCAAAGCCCCGATGCCGAGGTGGCTTGGTTCCTAGGTCCAACTAGCGATTATCAGGAATTCTTGCTGCAGGACGAACCGTCCAACTTGGATGGAACCCCCCAAAGCGTCAAGTTATTCAAGCTTTACCGGCGGGTATGGCTGATGCTTCCGCAGGAATTAGGGTCAAATGTTTCCACGCAGCCACTTGGATTAGCTTCCGGGGTTTTGCCTTCAAAAATCAGTATGGCTAATCCCCTGTTGCCAACTTTGAATCCAGCCATCCAATTGAATGGCGACACCTCTCTCCAAGATCCAAACTGCGATGTGCCTATGAGGAGGGCACTGGGAAGCTTTAATACATTCAGTAATGCTAAGCCGCCTCGGTATGACCTAGTCGCAGATGTAAACACTTGGCGAAGGCCTTGTTTTGACCCTGCTAGTGCCCAAGATCAGACCGCCCTTTTGGCGGACAATGTGCTGAGCTTCAGCGTGGAGGTATGCCCCGAGGGCAGCACGCAATTCATGCCACTCGCGAACGCCCTTGGCCTTCCCCCCACGGCCAACGGCGCGGCGGTCTTCGACACTTGGTCTAACCGTGGCCGGAACCCGGCCAAGGGTATCACAGCCGATTTTTCCGACTGGAATATCCCCAACAGTCCAGGTGCCATTCCCATGCCTTTGATTCCCGGCCAACTGGGGGTGGCGCCTAGACCGAGGCGTCTGGTTGCAATCCGCGTCACCATCCGGCTATTTGACACGAATAATGCATTGAGCCCCAGCAAGACCACCTGGCAAGCCACCGTGGTCGAGCCGCTCTGAAAACACTTCCCCAGCGGTCTATCGAGCCGCCAGAACGAGGAATACAGCCATGCGCGCGACATCGCTTGCAGCCGGCAAAAACAGGGAAGGTGTGATCTTACTGGTCGTTTTGGCCATGATCACCCTCCTGACCATCCTCGGCATCACTTTCGTGCTGTACTCCGACGCGTCGGAAGCCACCGCCCGCATCAACATGGAGGGAGAAAAGACCTCCTTCCAGTTAAATCCGGCAGATTGGTCGGCCGGAGAGCTGATGCAGATGGCCTTCGGACAGTTGGTCTACGATGTCGAGGATGACGAGGCGGGCCAACGGTCCGGGCTGCGGGGCCACAGCCTTTCCCGCGACATGTACGGCTACCGTTATTCAGGAATGCCCTACACGATGGGTTCCCCCCCCCCGGCGGGAACCGGGTTGGGAATGAATGACCGGCCCTTCCGCGGCACAGGTCGTTTTGAAACCGACAAGTACAACTTGAATTTCAGCACCTTTTACACAAATCAAAACGGAACCCTGAATCCAGAACAAATCCGTGACCCGGAGCGTCTGGGAGCGCGAACCGACCCGAATGCCCCCAACGCCTACGCGGGTGGATTCAATCCCCCGTATACCTACGCCGATTTGAACCATGTCTTCCTTGCCAAGCTGGGTGCCGATGGCCAGGTGGATGAGCCCAGTTTTGTTCGGCGGGAGGCAATTGGAAGCACCGGCCAACCCGCCCCCTTGGGAACCTTCAATGGGTCGAGCTGGGATTTCAGCGCCCTTCAAGCCTGGACCGATCCCGCGGGCAAGTACCGCATGGTTCGCCCCAGGCCGGCCGAGCATCCCATGTTTCCTGTTCCGGCTGATGGCTGGGGCGATGTCCGCAACCTTCCCTGGGGCACTCACAACGATGCGGTTTGGATCGACTTGGGCATTGATCCAAAAACTGCCCCAAATGGTCGCAAATACAAACCCCTCTTTGCCTTCACCGTTTTGGACCTGGATGGACGGGCCAATCTGAATGCCCATGGCAATATCCATGGCCGCGATCCTTCGGGCACACCCACCCAGTCACCCTCCAGCAGGGACGGCCTTGGGCCTTGGGAAGTGAACCTTGCCAGGGCATTGGCAAATCCGGCCAATCCGAATGATGCCTCATGGAAGAATGTTTTTTTGGGTGCCAATGGGGTAACCGGGCGGCATAACCCAGACGGAACCCTTTCTGGTGTCTTTCAGCCACAGTCCCTGTGGCAGCTTTCGCCACAACACACGCACGGTCCGCTCGATGGCAATGGTGGCGTGGATGTTGGCGGGCAGGCATTTCCCTACCAGCAGTTGGGGTTGCCCGGCTCGCCCATTGGTTCTGCCACCTCGCCTTTTGGCAGGTTTTTCGCTCAGATTTACGGCGGAATGGGGCCAGGCGAGACTTTGCCTTTTCACGAGGTGGCTTTTCATCCGGGTGCCACCCTCCCTGCAAGCGCTACTCTCCCCGGCAACAAACGGTTTGACCACAGTCATCTTGGCCTGCTGATGGGCCGCTCCTTGAGAAGTTCCACTGCTTGGCAAAACAGTGAATTGGTCAAGCTGGGTCTCTTCGCAACGGATCCGTTTGCTTCGATTTCCGGCCGTGATCGACGGTATGACCGGGTGACTACTTTGAGTTGGGATCTGGACCGGCCGGGGATGGTGCCTTATCTCACCGACCGAACCACGCAGGCTCCCATCTTAAACCCCATGCCCATTTGGTCCCCCGCTTTGCCAGGAATGGGATACCCGCAATTCAACCCGCAAGTGGATTATCCAGGGCAGGTTGGTTTCGGTTTCCCTGGTCTCCCACCGATGGCCCCCCAGGGTACTGCCCTGGCTCCGAACGGGCCGCTCAGCGAGTTTGACCCCTTTGCCCAATCAACCTTGGCCTTGGCAAAGAGGCTCAACCTGCGCCGTTACATGACAGCCTTTCCGCCGATCGATCCGGCAAACGGCTTGTACACCGATCCCAACAACAACCAGCAGGCCCAACGCGCCATTGCTGAACGCCAACAATTTGCCTTGGATATTTACAATCATCTTGCCCTGGCAACCGGCGTGATGAAACCGACGGATCAGGGATTCCCTGGCCCCGGGCAAGATCCGCGATACCTGGCCTCGAAGTGGGTGGCCCAATTGGCCGCCAACATGGTCGATTACATCGACAATGATGATGTCATGACGGTCTTCCCGTGGAACAACGGGCAGTTCGCTGACGCGGTCTTTGGCGTGGAACTCTCAAGGCTGGCCCTGAACGAACTGTATGTTCAAGTTGAAAACGACCCTGCTGACAACGGTCAAAACGAAGCGAAAAAAGATTTCAAGGCAAAGGTCTATGTGGAATTGTTGAATCCCCTTTTGCCCAACAACGGATCCACGATTGACGACCATTCCGCCGCATTGAAAACCGGAAACCAAAATGTCCATGTGCTGGAACTGGTGAAATCAGGCGCCATTTCTCCCCTCCGTGACATCAGCCAGAAATCAGGGATCATCGGGCAGGACCATGCCAATGTTCCCGGAGCGCTTATCGGCCAAACCTCTTGGGATTTCCCGGCCAAAGTTGGACCTTCCGGCGAGCAATTTGGCGCGATTAGTCCCGCCGGTGATGGCAAGGGTCTTTCCACCGGCTTTGTCATTGTTGGGCCCAAACCTGAAAACCAAACCTCTGACCTGACCAACCCCCGTTGGACCACCCCGGCTCAGGGACCGGACGGCGACATCATTCACAAGGATTTGGGGTTCCTGGTGCCCAAGGAAACCCAAAAACTCGACACACTGAATCAAATGGACTTGCCCATGGTGCTTTTGCGCCGGCTGGCAGTTCAGGGAATGCCCCACCAGCCCGATCCGGCACAGCAGGGCTACAACCCTTACATCACCATCGATATGGGGCAGATCACACCGCAAATGCTCGCGGAGAATGATGCCCGCAAGATCATCGATGACCCGAACAAGGGGGCCAACCAGCAAAACACCAACCCGGACAAGGTGGATATCGCCAACCGCAAGTCTTACGGCCGCTCCCAGCCTTATTTCGGGATTCCGGCCTCCGTTTTTGTGAGCCAGCCGGCCATGCAAGCCAACGGAACCTTGATCGCGCAAGACCCCCAAACGCCTCCCAGCGGTGCCCCCAAAAACACCTTCTGGCGTCATAACACCAAATCTGAAACACCGCCTGCGGGATACATGGCCCAAATCACCTATCCAGTGGCACCCGGTGGTGAAACCTTCGAGACGCCCCGTTTTCGCCCCCACCTGGATCGTTGGCCGTCCACCGTGGGTGAGATCCTCTCGGTTCCAACCTGCAGAGCCCACGAGGTGGTGATGCTGAATGACCACCGGGCCAGCTATTGCGCCGGGTGGCATGATCCGGCTTCACGCCTTTACCGGTTCCTTGAACTCGCCCAGGCAGGGAATACCCGTAATTTGTCGGATACTTCCGGAAATGCGGTTCCGGTTGCTGTGGAGGGTGGTCGGGTTCCCGGAAAGATCAACCTGAACACCATGAGCTACGAGGTGTTCAAAGCCCTTTGCGATGCCCAGCAAGCTACCAACCGTTTTACCGATGCCCAGGTCGACCAGCTTTGGCAATATGTTCTGGCCAACCGGCCTTACTGGGGTTACGGCATGGGTGAAACATCCGCGCCCGACCTGTTGAGCCAAACCAAACGCGGTATGAATCAATGCCCTGCCCGCAGGCACCCTGGCACGGCCGCCATGATGCCACCTTCTCCCAATGCTGCCGATGGCGCCAACAACGACCCAACCGACTTGATGAACCTGATGTTGGATGCCCAGAACGCCAACAACAACGGCGGGCAACCGCCGGCGGTCATTGGCACCGCACGGTTTGGCATGGGCGGGGCTATGGACCTTCCCCCGTCAGTCCGCCAGGAATTGCTTTCCAAGATCATTGGCAACACCACCAGCCGCAGCAACTGCTTCGCGGTGTGGTTGACCGTTGGCTTCTTCGAGGTGGTCAGCGAGCAGGGTAACCCGACCACTGCTGCCCCGAAGTACATCCTTGGCAAGGAAATGCAGCCCCGCATACGCAGGCGGATGTTCAGCCTGGTGGATCGGACCATGCTGGAGGCTTGGCGGGTGGAACTGGTTGCCAACAGCGGGGTAATTCCCACCACCGGTGCGGACCCGCAGTCGGGCCTCTTGCCATCGCCTGTCCCGGTTCCCCTATCGAACTTGGTTTACACCGGGACCGCCGGCCAATCCTCCTTGGCAAATGGCATGGTTTTCCAAAGTTTGACCGGAAAGAATTACCCGGTGACACTCGGCTCAGTCCTGACCCTGGATCCGGGTTCCCCCTTCGAGGAAACCGCTGAGGTGGTGGATCTTGGCATGGGGAATCTAGGTGTGCTGCTGCGAAGGCCCCACGGAGTCTCGGGCCCGGTGATCATTTGCAGTCGCGGCAATCCCGGACCCGTGCCGAGGGAAAATATTGATCTGGACGATTTGAAGAACTTTGGCCTGATTCCATATTTCCAAGTGCTGGAATGAGTTAGAATCATGCATCAAGGTAGCGGATGTGCCTTTTGTTAACTGCGCCGGTTTTGACAACCGGCCAACCATTTGAAGGGGGGTGGTGCGATGCGTCAGATGAATTCCAAGGTGAAACCCAACCGGCGTGGGGCCTTCACGCTAATCGAATTGCTCGTGGTGATCGCCATCATCGCCGTGCTGATGAGCCTGATGGTGGGTGCGGTTCAAAAGGTGCGCGAGGCGGCCAACAACATCCAGTCCTCCAACAACCTCCGCAACATCGGCTTGGCGATCACCAACTGCGCCACCCAGAACAAGGGCAAGTTGCCTCCAGGGTTTGGATCCTTCCGGGCAAGTCCTGCCGCTTCCGCGTTTGTTCATTTGCTTCCGTTTTTGGAACAGGATGTTATCCACAAGGAATACATGACCCAAGCATTAAGCGCGGCGAATGGTTATTTGGTGGCTGTCAATCGGGCCCCTTTTTCAAAGATTTTCCAGGCTAGCAACGATGTTTCCAATACAGGCTCGGATGCCTTGACCAGCTACTCGCTGAATAATCAGGTTTTTGGGGGTTCCAACGTTCAAATCGGTGGGATATCCAATCCATCGGTGGAATCTTTCCGCCATGACAAGGAATTCGTAAACGGGGCCAGCAATAGCCTTTTGGCCATGGAAAGGTCGGCTGTTTGCATGAGCTCCGGTACCCCCATTCCCCATCGCTACGCCGGCACCACGGATGGGGCTACCCCCACCAAAATGGTAGGGGCGTTTATTTCCTTTGGCCCGGTTCCACCAACTGTCGCCATGATTGTGCCCCCCTCCCAAATCAGGCCAGCCACCAATATGGCTGATGAAGCTGCGTTCCAGGCTTTTACAACCGCAGGATTTTATTCCCTGATGGGGGATGGCCGGGTCATTTCCGTAACCGCCAATGTGCAGGCGAATGTGTTCAATGCGGTCACAACCGTGAAAACCTCCGCTCCAGCAGCCCTTTTGGGGCAATGGGACGACTAATCCAGACTGTTTCAAAAGTATTTCCAGGCCGACTCACCCCCGCCCCAAAAAGGTGGGGGTGAGTCTTTTTTAACCCCCACCTCACCGGATGCTAAGAACCCTCGGCATAACCTTGGGCAGACACTCTGAAAAATCTCAGAGGAGGCGGGGCCCCATGGAACCGGCAAACGCGACGGGAATGCTGATTGACCTGACCATGGGCGGCCTGCTTCTGCTGGTCGCCGGGGCTGCGCTTGTTTTTCAGGTGGTGGGCAAGTCGTCCTGGCTCGAAAAGGAACGTGGCGTTTACTGGCTGTGCTGCATCGAACTGTTGCTGGTAACCGGGTGGCTGCTGGTCCCGGCCGGTGCCCTGTTTGCGCCTTGGGTGTTGCTGGGGATGGCTACCCTGCTTACCCTGCGGAAGGTTCTTGAATCGGATCTGTTTCGGTGGGTTTTGGCCCGGGCCTCGAGCCATTCGGTGAACTTCGCCGGTTTGGTGGCGGCAGCCCTGACCCTGGTTTTCGGGCCAGGTATCCTGGATGCCTGGGAACTGGACCGCCAAGCCCGCGACGCGGAGGAACGGGCCGGGTTTGAGGTCCCCCCCCCCAAGCTTTCCGAATCGCGCCAGACTTTTGGCATCACCGCCTCAGGACAGACCATCCCGCTGTTCGCCGCAGATTGCGAATCTGAACAGCCCCTGGATGAGGAGCAATGGCTCCAGCGGGGCGATTGGGACTACCGGGTGATCCGCCTGGCGGATGCCCATCCCGATTCGAACTGCCACGGCCATGTCTTCGGCCACGGGCGGCATTGGGTTTTGGGCCGGCATGTCGACACCATCCTGCGGGACAACCAATATGCGCAGGTGGAGGTGCCAGCAGAAAACGATGTGGCCGTTTATCGCAATCTGGACGGGACCGTCACCCACACCGGAGTCGTCCGCGGCCACCTGCCGGACGGTTCGCCCCTGGTGGAGGGAAAATGGGGCTCGATGGGTGTCTACCTTCACCCTGCCGAAATCTGCCCCTACGGCCGCGACCTGATCACCTTCCATCGGCATCCGGAAAAAACCAGCCACCACCTGGATCTGGGGATGCGGTAGAGGGTATGCTTTTCGTCCCATTGGGACAAATCCGGAATAGTCCTGCTGCCCCTAAAATCACAACACTTAGTCTACCTCCGCTGGCCCCGTGACGCTGTCACGGGCTCCTTGTCATGGTCCTGATGTCCCTACGGGACGACTAACAGGTTGCCCCTGAGATTTGCCTGATTTATTCCAAAAGAAAATGCTCATCAAACTCCACTCCGTGGGCTTCCAACAAACCTTGGAATTCCACCAGATAATCCATGGACCGGTGGTGGGATTCCTGCATGGCGATATAGCGTTTGACCTTTGGGATTTGGGATTTACTAACAGAAAAAGCCCCGTATCCAACCTGCCAGGAAAAATCCTTCAACCTATCCCCATGGGTCTTCATCCAGCGTGATGTCAAACGCTTCAAATCTTTGGCCAACTGGGCTACAGACAAATTTCTGGATATTTCAAACAAAATGTGAACATGGTCCTCGAGACTGTTTACGGCCAATGTCTTGCATTCCAAACCATCAATGATTTCAATGATCCGACTGTGCAAACCAAAACGCAAATCCTTAGCAATCCAAGGCTCACGCTTTTTGGTACCGAACACCATATGGACAAACAAACACCCCAAGGACTTACCCACAGTTAACTTCCCTTCCACACTGCGTCCCATAGGGACAAATCCGAAAACGGCGGTTAGCCCGTGACATCGTCACGGGTCCCAAAAACCAGGCCCGCACTCGGGCACGTGTTCCAAACGGAAGCCTACTTTAGGGTTACTGCCGACTTCATCCCACCTCCACCGCCTTCAGCATCTGCAAACTGGCGGGTTTGGCCAGGGCGTATTCGAAGTTGGTGCCGGGGGTGGCGGCGGCGCCGTGGCGACCGGTCGGGTCCAGCGCGATGAAGGCGGCGCGTGTGACATGCACCCCGCGCCGGGCCGCCACCTGGTGCATCAGGCGCACCGCCGCCTCGCAGGCCTCCTGTGGCGATTTGCCCGAACGCATCAGCGTGACGATGGTATGACTGCCCAGAATGCGCCAGATCTCTTCCCCAACACCAGTGGCACCCGCGCTACCGGCCTGATTGTCCACAAAAAGGCCCGCCCCCACGATGGGTGAATCCCCCACCCGCCCGGGTAGCTTGTGGGCCAGCCCGCTGGTGGAGCAGACCCCTCCCAGATTGCCCGCCGAATCCAGGCAGAGCACCGTCACCGTGTCATGGCCGGGCATGGGCTCGGGTGGCTTGGGCTTCGTCTTTTGCCACTGCTCCAGACTTTTGGGAGTGAGCAGGTTGCCTGTTTTGAACCCGTTGGCGAGCGCGAACTCCAGCGCGCCCCGTCCGGCGAGGCAGACATGCGGGGTCTTGTCCATCACCAGGCGGGCCACGGCCGCCGGATTGCCGATGCGTTCCAGCGCAGCCACCGCGCCGAACGACAGGGTCTTGCCATCCATTACGCAGGCATCGAGGCTCACCACGCCGTCACGGTCGGGCAGCCCACCAAACCCGACACTGTCCACCGACGGGTCATCCTCCACCGCCTGGGCGCCAGCCAGCGCGGCGTCTAGAGCGGGCTTGCCCGCCTGCAGCAGGCGGGAGGCGGTGGTGGCCGCCAGGCGGCCGAACGGCCAGGTGGCGATGCAAACGGGACCGGCCATGGCGAAAACTCCGGGAATTTTTATCAGCTGAAAGGGAAGGGCACAGCTCCTTCCCAAGCCAGAACTTAGGCTGTTTCCAGGTGTTTTGCCAACCAAAACCCGCCAAATCACTGCTTTTCCAGCGTTTTCACGCCCCTTGGCTTGAAAAATCCTGAAAAAACAGGTGTTTTTGGGGTGTCATGCGTTGACGCACCGTCATTTCTGGCCTAGTTTGCCCCAAGGCATGCGAATGCCTTGTGTTCACGACCACCCCTGTTTCGCCCGGCCCCGGCCGGAAAAACAAAGGAGATCTTTGAAATGGCTAAGGAATCGAAGAAGCCCCTCAACAAGGCCGGTGTGCTTGCCACCCTCGCCGAGGCCTCCGGCCTGGGCAAGAAGGAAGTCAACGCCGTCCTCGAGGCCCTCTGCGAGCTGGCCCAGGAGCAATTGGGCAAGAAGGGCCCCGGCGTCTTCATCATCCCCAACGTGATCAAGCTCAGCAAGCGCGTGAAGCCCGCCACCCCGGCTCGCAAGGGTATCAACCCCTTCACCAAGGAGCCCCAGATGTTCAAGGCGAAGCCCGCCAGCGTCACCGTGAAGGGCAACGCGCTGAAGAAGTTCAAAGAAGCCATCAAGTAATCGCTTCGCTCGCGTTTTCATCCGTGGAACCGGGGCTTCAAGGCCCCGGTTCTTTCTTTTAAGCCTAATCCCTTGACACTGTTGGGCAGCCCACCACCAAGTTGGTTGGCGGGTATAGAATGTTGCTAGGCAGCGCCGGGTTTCTCACTTGGCGGCATTGCATGGATCGGCCTCTCAGCCCTGCTTGGCCATGGATCAGGAACAAGCTGGAATGGATTCAACCAGCGTGCGTGATGGCGGATCGGCCGAGGAAGTCGGGGGCGAAACGTCCCTTTCATCCCGGATTTCCACCCTGGAAAACCGGTTGCAGGCACTCGAATCCAAAATAGGCCGTTCGGCGATCACCCGAACCGGTTACTCCTTGCCCGAAACCAGTCCAAAGGACCGGTCCCCCTGGTGGCGGGCTGCCCTGCGGGGCTTGGCCGACATGGGTAAAGACCTTACCCTACTGCCCAGGGTTTTCACCGACCCCAGGTACCCGCTTCCTTGGCATATTCGGGTGGGAGTGCCGGCACTCGCCCTGATTTTCTTTTTTTCCGATTACCTCATGCCCCTTGGCTTGGCCGCCATTCCCGTGGTGGGGAAGGTTTTTGATCTGGCCGTGGCCGGGCTTTTGTTCTGGCTGCTTTGGCGCGAGGTGCGCCGCTACCGCGCCCTGTCCCCCGACTTGCCTGAATCGTGGCGGGCTTGATTCCACCCCAACCGGCAACACCGCCTGGAGGATCTCTTGAAAGCGGAACCCATGCTCAGACTTGGCGTGAACATCGACCATGTGGCAACCGTGCGCCAGGCGCGGAGGGGGCATCATCCCGACCCGGTCATCGCGGCTGGCCTGGCTGTGGTGGGCGGCGCATCCGGAATCACCGTCCATCTGCGTGAGGATCGGCGCCATATCCAGGAAAGGGATGTTCGGCTGGTGCGGGCAACCACCACGGCCTGCCTGAACCTGGAAATGGCCGCCGTGGAGGAGATGTGCCGGTTCGCCCTGGATGTGCGGCCCGATGAGGCGACACTCGTCCCGGAGAAGCGGGAAGAATTGACCACCGAAGGGGGACTCGACCTGGTCACCCATGAAAGGGCGGTGAGGGACATCGCCGCCCGCCTGTTGGATGCGGGAATACTGGTTTCGCTGTTCATCGATCCCAACCCGCGCCAAGTGGAGGCGGCCCACCGGATCAAGGCCCAGGCGATTGAACTGCAAACCGGCTCCTACAGCGAAGCCACCACCCGGGAGGATCGCAAGGCCCGTCTGGTGGAATTGGCCGAGGCCGCCCTGATGGCGCACCAATTGGGCCTGCGGGTCCATGCCGGCCATGGCCTCGATTATCAGAATGTGCAGGCGGTGGCCGCCATCCCGCAGCTCGAGGAACTGAATATTGGCCACAGCATTGTCAGCCGGTCCATCCTGGTGGGGATGGAGCAGGCTGTTCGCCAAATGCGCCAGGCCATGGACCAGGGGCGTGGTGGCGGGTCTTGGGAGCGGTTCATCTAGCGCCGGGCGATTGCATTTGCCTATGCTTTGCGCCATTCAGGGGCCGTTCCGCCTGGAACAGGCATTTGTTTGGGGAGGCAGGCAGATGGAATCGCGTAAAAAGTTGGCCTTGGGTTTGGGTTTGGGTTTGGTGGCTGTGGGAACCGTCGTTGCCCAACCACCCGCCCCTCCCGCTGTGATTCAACCGGCAGCAGCCACCGCTCCCGTCCCGGCCGCCAGCGCAGTGGCAGCCAAGGTGAACGGTACGGTCATCACCCAAATGGCCCTGGATCGGGCCCTGGAACGGTTCGCCCCCGACAAGCGTGATGAATCCCGTGATGAGGTTCTCAGCGAGTTGATCGACACCGAACTGGTGGATCAGTTCCTGGTACAGGGCAAGCTGATGGCAACCCCGGCCGAAATCACCGCCCGTGTGGAAGAAATGCGGGCCGAGGCGAAAAGCCAGAACAAGACCCTGGAAGAGGTTTTGACCAGCTTGAAACTGGCCCCCGGCGAGTTGGACAAACATGTGGCGGCGGAGATCCGCTGGGAAAAATACCTGAACGCCCAGGCGACCGATGTTGCCCTGAAGGCGCTTTTCCAGTCTGACCCTGCCTTGTTCGACGGCAGCACCGTGCGCGCGCGCCACATCCTTTTGGCTTCCGGCGAGGATGCCGCCCAAAACCAGGCGGCAAAGCAGCGCCTGTTGCAGATCAAGGCCGCTGTGGACCAGGCGGCCCAGAAAGCAGCGGCTGCGGTGACCACCGACAAGCTGGCCGCCGAGCAAAAGCGCCAGGAGACTGTGGACGAAACCTTCACCGCCTACGCCAAGCAATATTCCACTTGCCCCAGCAAGGCCCAGGGGGGCGATGTGGGCTGGTTCGCC
>Ga0222712_10002580_pt1 | contig 20553 bp, 29 predicted proteins | sample C33_657DmetaG_FD_165043 | JGI IMG/M metagenome (GOLD analysis project Ga0222712, IMG submission 165043) | Estuarine water microbial communities from San Francisco Bay, California, United States - C33_657D | ecosystem: Environmental > Aquatic > Marine > Unclassified | place: USA: California... | reverse complement strand
TTTTCCAAATGTTCATACAGGTACTTTCTTTGTATAGTATCCATGTCTTTAACAAAGATGGCATCCGCTCTTTTTAAACTAATAAATTCATCCTGTAATAACATTAACAACCTTTGTGACTCATCAACATTTTTCAATGAATATATAGATGTCTCATCGTCTTTTTGAATAACAATTTTATTGTTAATTGTAAAAACATTTTTTAAATCTTTATTTGTAAAATGTTTCTTAAAGAATTCATCATATGTAATTCTTTTGTTTGTTGACCAGTCTTGTAGTTTTTCAGGTATTTTGTATTTGTGTATCTTAATTATTTGTAAATCAGAATCATCAAGGTTCACCCTAACATTTCTACCAATATCATCCTGAGAAAATAATTGAAATTGGGTGTCAATTGTTTTGGATAATAAACCAACCTCATAAGTTACATCTAATGAATTTTCAACTTCAACATTAAACTTTACTTGGTCAGATTGTTCACAAAGTTTCTTAAAATACAATTCTGCAACATTTTTTCTAACAAAAGATTTGATGATTTTTTTTCTTTTCTTATTCTTAAACAATACAACAATGTAATTCATGAAAGATTTCTACTCAATATTAGGTGTTAATGAAAAAGCTTCCCAAGAGGAAATAAAGAAAGCCTATAGGAAATTAAGTAAACAATTCCACCCAGATGTAAACCCTGAAGGCGCTGATAGGTTTAAAGAAATTGCTGAGGCTTACGACACACTTGGTACTGAATCAAAAAGACAGGAGTACGATAATAAAAAGAATAACCCTTTTGGAAATATGTTTGGTGGTTCAGGAGGAATGGACGACTTATTTTCAATGTTTAACGGAGGGTTTAACCCGTTTCAACAACAAAGAAGACAAAGAGCACCTGATAAGGTCTTAAATGTACATGTAACACCTTCAGAATCACTATTAGGGTCCAAGAAGAAAATTAATTATCATAAAAAAGAACAATGTAATGTTTGTAGTGGTAATGGTGGAAAACGTGAACAATGTAAAACTTGTCAAGGAAGAGGTGTAGTTCAACAACAGTTTAATTTTGGTGGTCAAATACATCTTCAGACACATGATTGTCCATCTTGTAAAGCACAGGGTTCAATTTTAATCGAGACTTGTTTTACTTGTAATGGTAATGGGTATAAACCAGCTTTCGCATCCATAGATATTGATATACCACGTTCAGTCGATAATGGTAATTTCTTAAGAGTTCCAAATGCCGGTGATTACTCCAACAGTATAGGTACCGGTGATTTGGTAATTCAAATTAAATTAGACCCTGATGAAAATTTTGAAAAAATTGGAAATGAATTGTTTGTCAATATTAGAGTATCACCTGAAGATTTTATTCTAAAAAATGAATTTAAGATTCCACATCCCGAAGGTGAATTAATTATTAAAGTACCTATTGACACATTAACAAGTGAAAAACCATTAAGACTTAGGGGTAAAGGATATTATGTTGAAAATGGTAGGGGTGACTTGATTGCAAGAATTCACGTAAACAGGGCATTGAGTAAACTAACTGAAAAAGACAAAGAAAATATTTTGAATATATTAAAAAAGTGATGAGATGAACTTATATAGTTCAATTGTACCTAACACGGATGTTATTAGTAGATAAACTGAAATAACGGTAATAAACGTATTATAACGAGTTAGAGGTTTCTTTTTACATTGTTTACATTCAGACATAAGTTCAATATATCACAATAAATATTTCTTGTAAACATTTGCTTTTTTCAAAAAACTTTATTATATTTGTATTATGTTATCATACATAGGCGGAAAATCTAAAATCGGAAAATGGATAAATGAATATTATCCAAAAGACATGGAGACATATGTAGAAACATTTGGAGGAATGTTTTGGTGTTTCTTTAACATGGACTTAAAATTGTATCCAAACTTAAAAGAAGTTGTTTATAATGACTTTAACCCATTGAATTATAATTTATTCAAATGTGTTCAGAACCCTTCAGAGTTATTAAAAGCGGTAAACAATATACCATGTCAGCAACGTGGTGAAAGTGTCACACCAGCAATCTATAAAGAACAATTTGACACATTCCAAAGTGAGTTGTTTGCATCGGGATTTACAATTAATTATCCTGACTATGAAGTCGCTGCAAAATATGCGTACATCCTTACATCAATTTTTAGTGGTTCAAAACCTGAATCATCAGGGTTTATAGATTTGAAAGGTAACTACAAATCAAAGTTCTTAACTTTTAGGGATAAGTTAAGTAAACCTGATTGGGTTGAACACTTTAATAAAATAACAAAGGTTGAAAATATGGATTTTGCTGACGTGATTAAAAAATACGATTCAGAATCAACTTACATTTATTTGGACCCACCATATTGGAAGACAGAGAACTATTATTCTAATCACGACTTTGACCGTCAAGACCACGAAAGGTTGGCAAAGGTATTAAATGATGTTAAAGGTAAGTTTTCATTGTCATATTATGACTTTGAGTTATTACACACATGGTTCCCTGAATCAGAATATACATGGAAAATGAAGGAGTTTGCAAAGGCAGCTTCTGCTAAAAAAGGGGTATCACAGAATATGGGTCAAGAATTATTGATTATGAACTATTAATTTTTTATTTATTAAGATATTTATTTTAAAAGATATTTGAACTATGAAATTTACAGAAGTGTTAAAAACTATAATCAGTGAAGATGTTCGTTCAGAACTTTTCTTGAAGAAGTTTACAGAGCCAACAGTTGACAAGAAAACAGGTAAAAAAGTATTTCCAGTTTTAACTCCTGATGAGTTGTTAACATTAATTGCTAATGACCCAACCTCAAGAGTTGAAGAGAATCCTGAAAATTTTAACCAAGTTAAAAAAACAGGTGGATATGTTCAATGGATGATTAATCAAATTAAAAGATTACGTCCTGATGGAGTTAATCCAAAAAATCCAACAAGTGAGGCACTCAATTTATTTTTTGAAGATTTATATAAGGTAAAGGAAGACTTAATTAAATTTGAAAGATTCAAAGGTCAATTACCTGTTGACAAAAGAGATATCAATAAATTGACTTCAGACGAACTTTATGATTTGGTTAAAGATTTTTCACTAGAAAAGGCAACTACAACTAAAGCAGAAAGAAAAGATGCAAAATATTCACATCCAGGTGGTTCATTTGAACTTGAAACTCCAAACTATGTAATTACAAAAATTACAAGAACTGATGAATTGGGTAAAGAAGCGGCATGTTTTTACGGTGGTCAAAATAAAGAAACAAGATGGTGTACATCAGCACCTGGTTTATCTTATTTTGAAAGATATATTAAAGATGGTCCATTATATCAGATTTATGATAAAAATTCTGAACCATCAAAAGAAACAGGATTACCATCAAAGAGATGGCAGTTCCATTTTCAATCAAATCAGTTCATGGATAAAGATGACCGTTCAGTTAACTTGGTTGAGTTTTTGAATAGTACTGATGAAGAGGTTAAAAAATACTTCAAACCTCAATTCATGGAAAACATGACCAAAAGTACTGGTAAAGGTGGTTCATCAATTGACGTTGAATTCCCAAGAAGTCCTGCTGCTCAGTTTATTGCGTTGTATGGTTTTGATGAATTCTTTGAATCAATACCTGAAAATGTTACAAAAATGGATTTTTCAGGTGGAAATTCAGGTTCACAAGGTTTCCCATTACCAAAGGCAATTGGTAGATTAAAGAATCTTGAAGGACTTCACATTGATGGATTGATTAGTGAATTACCTGTTGAGATTTGTGAGTGTAAGAAATTAAGATACTTATCACTTCCAAACAATAAGAATCTAAAATCAATCCCTGAATGTTTGAAAGATTTACCAAATCTTAAATTGGTAAACTTTAAGGGATGTGACAACTTGAAACTCCCTGAGGATTTGAAAGTGAAGTTAAGAATTTGGGGATAATAAAATCTTGAAACCCTCACCAAAAAGGTGGGGGTTTTTTGTTTTATAGGATTTTATTACTATCTTTGTATTATAAACCGCCACAGAAATGAAAAATACTCTATATATCTACACTACAGAATCCGACAGGAAGTTGGGTCGTTACAAGTTTGGTCAGACTGAACGTGATGCTCGACAACGTGTTAAGGAACAAGATAGTACTTCTAACTCTGAACCTTTGGAGTTGGTTTTTTCTATTGAGAGTGATTTGTCTGACCACCAAGTACACGACTTGTTGGAGAGAAAGGGTAAGAAGAAGACTCGTAGTGGTCGTGAGTGGTATGAGACATTCAGAGACGATGAAGATGCTATCTTCTATTTGAATCTCATTATTTCTGAGGCTAAGAACGACACTCGTCCCACATACGCCCCTCGTTTCTACCAAGATGTAGTTAAGATGATGTTTAAAGACAAGTTGTCTAAGCTTGACTTGGGTAAGAAGGAGTTTGCTCTTGAGCTTGCTCCACGTTTCGGTAAGACCATCTTTACTATTGATTTGATTGATACTTTATTCAACGAGTATGGATATAAGATTTGTTTCCTACCAGCATATGTATTAACCGCCCTTAGTTCTTTTAAGAAGGAGTTCTACAAATTCAACGGTTACACAGATAAGATGGTTTATGTTGATGACATCAACAACTTGGAAGGTGTTATCCAAGAGCATTACGGTAAGAAGATGATTATTGTTGAAGTATCACTTCACACTGAAGACTATCAGAAGAAGATTTCTATTGTTAAGACTCTTCCACAGGTTGAGAAGTGTTCATTCATTGATGAGTCTGATTTTGGTACTCACAGGACCAACAGTCAAGAATTTATTAAGTATCTTGATTGTCAGATGGATGTCTACATGACTGGTACTGCGATTGAGAAGATTATTTCGGTTCTTGACTACATTGGGGACAACATTATTCGTTGGTCTTATACAGATATGTTGATGGTTCAAGAAGGTGTTCACCCTCTTCAACAAGAGCTTGTATAATTAAAAACTATTTCGTATATTCGTATTATGGAAAACATCAAACAACTCATCCGTCAAAAGTATACATTGTCTCAGACCAAAGAGTCTGTTAAGGATATTGTACGTCCAAGATTCATGAGACTGTCATTGGGTGGCATTGTTGATACATTCAACTCTATTCCTGAAAAGTACCGTACAGACTGGTCTAAGCTCTTGAAGGATGTTAAAACCTCTAAGAACGTTTTGTCAAACTTGATTAAGGGTTTGTTCGGTGTGTACGGTGGAAGATTGACCTACATCATGGATTTGGATACCAACTCAATGAACGTTGAGAAAGATGTTACTATGGTGTTTGCTTCAACTCCCGACAAAAAACAACAGTCATTGTTGGTTGACCTTTTCCGTGAAGTCTTGGGTTCTCAGTACATTGTTGAGTTGATTAACAGTGATGAGACTAGTAACCGTGAGGTTGAAGACCAAGCCAAGAAGACAATTGCTTACGCTAAGGAGAACGGTAAGAAGGTTGTGTTCGTTAGTAAGGATATGGCTTCTCGTAGTTTCTCAATCTCTGAGATTGATACCGTCATCTTGATGTTTGATAGAGGTTCTTACTCTACCATCACTCAGAAGGTATCACGTGTGTTGACTCCTGGTGTGACTTACAAAGGTCTACCTAAGACTCATGGTAATATCATCTCATTGTCTTTGGACCCTAACCGTGAAGATGTTAGTCCTATTGACGAGTACATCGTTTACGAGTCTGAGAAGGTACAAGTTAATGATTTGAACGATGGTCTTCAACGAGTATTGAAGTCGATGGACATCTTTACTAATGACAACGGTGACATTGAACCAATCGAAGTTGATATTTACGCTGACAGACTTATTAACTCTTCAACTTTGATTAAACTTGGTTGTGAAACCTCTAAGGTTGATAAGATTATTCTTGATTCAACTTTGATTAACATGTTACTTGGTATTGAAGTACCTGAGGCTGTTAAGGAAAAACTTATGGGTATTGATTCATCTAAAGTAAAACGTACTAAAGATGAACCACAGACTAAGGAGGAAAAAGAGCTTAACAAAAAGGTTGAAGACATCCGTATGAAGATTAAAAAGGTGTTGGATAACATTGTTGAAAACGCTGTTGAAATCTCTGAAATTAACAACTGTGAGTCAGATGATATAATTGAAACCTTGACAATGATTGATAATAAAGGCTATTGTAATGAGGTTGTCCATGAGGTAGGTGTTGACTGTGAGATGGTTAAACAAATCATCATGATGGGTGGACTTTCATACAAACTTCTTAACACAATTATTTCTTCTTATAACAAAGAAAAAGTTGTATTATTCTAAATATTACCTTATCTTTGATATATGAAACAAACGATTGAACTACACAAGAAATGGAAAGCAGACCCTTCTAAGGGTGAGGTGTTCACACCAAGTGAGTTGGTTCGTGAGATGTTGGACAAAATTCCATCTGACGTATGGGAAAATCCTGAATCTAAGTTTTTGGACCCTTGTATGGGTAAAGGTACTTTCATTGTAGAGATTGTTAAACGTTTGATTGATATTTATGGATATAGTAAGGAAGATGCTATATCTCGTGTGTACGGTTATGATACATGTGTGAAATACGTTAACCACTTAAAACGTGGTGGTTTGGTAAATGTCTTCCATAAAGATTTTTTGAATGAAGAAATAATTATGAAATTTGATGTCGTAATCGGAAATCCTCCATACCAAGAAAATAGTAGTAAAGGTAAATCTAAAGGTGGTGGTAGAGGTGGTGATAAAAACTTATATAGTAAGTTTATAAAAAAATCTGACGAGTTGTTAAAACAAGATGGTTTCTTAATGTTTTTAACTCCACCAGCTATTTTTTCACCAAAAAATAAAAATAAAGAAGTAATATTCAATCCAAATAACAACTTGGTTTTAGTTAAAATTTTTGATGAAAACCCATTCCCAAATGTTTCAACAAATGTGTGTTATTTCATGATGAAAAAAACCCTGAAAACCACTACTAAATTTTTAACAACTAATGGTGAGATTGAATTAAATTTATCTGAAACGGATATACTACCATCTGTTTTTAATCAAAATACAATATCCATTTTCAATAAATTATTTAACAGTCAATTTGAAAAATTTAACTTTGAAAGAGATTGTTCATTACATTCTCAGAACGCTGAATTATTTTCTAACGAACAAAATGAAAATTTTCAATATCCTGTTTATAATGGAAGTAAAATCAAGTATACATCTGTAATTCCTCAAAATATGGGTGTTGAGAAAATTGTTGTATCTCGTAGTGGATATTATAAACCAATTGTAGATAATGGTAATATTGGTACAACTGAAACTAATTTTTTTATTAGGTCAAACAATTTGAATAGTTTGTTTAATATCTTGAATCACCCATTATATAAATTTGTTGTTGAGAAATCTAAATTTAATGGATTTATTCACCAACAAGTTCTTAAATCATTACCTAATCCTGGTACATCTGAAAATTTATTTGAAATTTTTAACATTACCGAATCTGAAGTGCAATATATTCTTAACAATGTTAGATAAGTATATTATACATGTGAGAAATAGGGAATATATGTCAGGTGTTGAGCGTGATAAACACCGTGTAAAACAAACTGCCGAGGTTTTCACGCCAACAGTATTAGTTCAAGAAATGTTGGACAAACTTGAATCACAAGACCCAACATTATTTTCTAATCCTAATAGAACGTTCTTAGATAATTCTTGTGGTGATGGTCAATTTTTATCTGAAGTAGTTGTAAGAAAAGTAGGAAAAAGTGATTGTACTTTAGAACAGGCTTTAAGTACAACATATGGTGTTGATTTAATGGAGGATAATGTTAATGAATGTAGAAGAAGATTGGCAGGACCAAATCCCACACCTGAGATACTTGAAATAGTTAATAAGAACATTGTATGTCACGATGCTCTTACATATGATTATAAGTTTGGAGAACAAGATTAAAATACTTATCTTTGTATTATGAATGTTGATGTGCAAATATATTTGTCCAACTTTAAATCGTTTTTCAACAACAATCCAAACGACTTAATTAGTTTAATTGGAAACAACGATAAAGATAAGTTTTTTGAATTGGTCGAAAGTGCTGTTACGGAAAACTATGATAAAGGTGAAGATTTGGAACTAACCAAAAAACAATTAATTGATATTATGTTAATTCTTACCAAAGACAGGGTTGAAGAAAGAGTTGAAAATTTTATTTTAAAAGGACCTTACGGTGATATATTTTTAAACTAATGGAAAAAAAAGAAATTTTTAAACAGGAATTTAAAAATTATGAAACTTGTTTTCATCAGGACCATCTTTTTTTTGAAAATTATAATGGTTATGATAAATCAAAAATACGAAAAGGTATTTTTGAAATTTCAGGTGAAGTAAAACATGATGAAGAAAGTTTTTTAGAAAACTATTCAAATTTAATGTGTAGTGTTACCCAAAGGAACAAGATGATTGTCTTAGAGGAATGCGGTGACAAACTATCTTTAAAATTATTTACATCCATCTATCACAGAAGAGTGGGTATTAGATTTTTTGGTAAAACAAAAAATTGTTATTTTTTAACAGTTAATAAAAGAACTGGTGATTTTTATGTTGGTCATATTTTAAATTACCAAAACAAACGAAAGTTCACAAAGGTGATAAGAAAAAACCCTAGTAATTACGTTGGGATGATTTCAGAACAAATTTCAACGATTACATCACCGTATAAAAATAACATTCATGATGGTAGATTAAAAAGAAGTTTATTATCACAATTTTCATATGCATTAGAATTTCATAATTTTCCTGAAATAAACTATGATATGAACAGTAACGAGTTAGCTAAAAGTTTAGTTAGATATTCGTTACTTAAAAAAGGTGTTAAATTACCTAACAATTTTAATGCGTTTATTGATGTACAATACTTAGAACATGTACCAAAATTTAATATTTTAAAAAAACACGACTTAAAATTTATTGATGCCTTCATGTCACATCACGGTATTAAAGGTAATGAGATTAAGAAAAATTTACATGTGTGTAAACATACAAATGTTCAGTCCCTTAATAGGGCAATAAAATATTTTGGTTATGATAAAATTTATCAATCTAAAATTATTTTAGATTTATTAAATCAACCGAGTAACAACTGTATATACAATTTTCCTGATGAATTTACTAAAAGTGAAAAGGCAAAAATATTCACATATTTTCAATGGCAATTAAATGGTGATATTAATCAAAATACATTGAATGACCATGTTATATATTATAATCAGTTAAAGTCGTATGGTGAACGAGTTTCACTAAACGCTAAAACAATTGATGATTTTGTAACCGAACATGCTAGTTGGTCCGTTTTAATATCAACATATAAACAAGGGTATCACGTGAGAAATTATAATGATGGATTTGTTGAAAACGTACAACAATCAATATATGATTTCAGTGGTATTGAATACCATCCGGTGTTATTACGTTCTACAGATGAATACAATGAGGAAAGTGCATACCAAAATAACTGTGTAAGAACATACATAGATAAGTGTTCAAGTGTTATAGTTTCTTTAAGAAATACAAATGGTGACGAAAGAGGAACGATTGAATATTTTTTAAACTATGACCCATCAAACAAAAAGTTAAATTTAAAAAGAGTTCAATATTTGGGTAAATTTAATAAATCACTTCCCGAATCTTGGAATCACATTATGGAAATTTTGGATGAACAAGTTAATAAATCCTTAAATTCTGAGACATTTGAAATGTCAATTAAGACACAATATATTAATAATAAAACTGTTACAAAAAAAATGATATTAAAAGAACCAACACAGCCTCAACCCAACCAAAAGTATATTGGATTGGTACAATGGGATAAAACTGTTGAAACCTCAAATAATTTTAATTTTGATTTGTATTTTTAATTTTTTAGTATTAACTTTGTGAAACAAAACAACAGATAATTATATAAGACATGGCAAAGAAACCCGCAAAATCAACATCAAGCTTTTCGTCTAAGTACAAAGAAAAGGCAAAAATCTCTCGTCCTGGCGTTCACGCTAAAACAAAAACTTCTAACCATAAAAAGTCAAGAAATTATGTAAAGAAATCACGTGGACAAGGATAATAACATAGGAGTCCCTTCACACATATTGGATTTGTATAAACATTTACATACAAACCCAATTGCCTCAATATGGGATTATGGATTTGTTAGTCCTGATTTGATTAAAGAATCCAAAGCCAAACCTGTATTTGAAAGAGTCACAAGTGAAGGGACTCAATTTGAGTTATATTATAACACAACCGACTATGACATCTTTTTAAATAAGAGTGTTGATAGTTTTGAGTTATATTTTTTGTATGATGCAACCAGAAAAGATTCGGTTACATTGGCGGCGAATACAATGAGAAAGTATAAAATTAAATTTGAAGAATAATAATTAAGTGATGGAATTAACAACAGAACAATTAAAGGAAAAACTACAATCCAATGAAAAATTTATTTTGGATTTGTATGCATCATGGTGTGGACCATGTAAGGTATTATCACCGATTCTTGAAAAAGTTTCAAGTAAACTAAAAGAATCAAACTCAGACGTAAATGTCTATAAATTCAACATTGAGAACGATTCAGAACTTGTAAGTTCACTTGGTGTAAGAGCGGTTCCAACACTTAAATTTTATTCAGGTGGGCAAAACACAAGAACACAAACAGGTATGATGAGTGAACAAGCACTTATTGAAGCGGCACAAGTATTATGATAACTAAATTGTATCTTTTCACTATGGAGGGATGTCCTCATTGTCAAGACATGAAAAAACTTCTTGATGAGAGCGGTATTACTTATGAAGTAAGAGATATTGACGAGTACGAAGAAGAGTACTCAGAATTTCAAAAGATTGTTGAAAATGATTATGTACCAGCACTTTTAGGGGTAAAACTTAAAGATGGTAAATTGGTAGAACACTCAGCAATGGCACCCGATAGAGATTTCCAAGAATTGGAAGAAGCGTTAGAAAAAGTTAAAAACTTTATTAATGGGTAAAATGAGTTATAAGAAGGGTGGTATTGAGCATCACCCTTTAAAAACTTGGTCATTTAACGACCAAACAGAAATAGGAATCTATCAGGGATTTCGTGGTGAAAACCCTGATTTAGATTTCATTGTCAAATACAAATCAAAAGGTCAAAGATTACGTACACCAAGTCACACACATTGGATTGTTGACCTATTAGTTAAGTGTGAATATAGTAAAGAAATTGTGGGGGAATATGTTCAGAAAATGTTGGACTATTACGAAATAACCGAGCCATTTACTACTGTTGAAGAAAGAAATAATTATGAGTTATCATTTTATCCAACTTTTGATTATGATAGTTTAAACCAACACGGGTATTATTCAATTGAAACACTGACCGCCTTTATTGAACTATTCACTAAGTGTGAAAAACAAACCACAGGAGCTTTCATGTTTAAAACATTACTCCAATTGGTCAAGGATTACTGTGATGGTAAAAAAGATTTTTATCAAATAGTTGGTTACTCCAAAAGAGTTTAAACCAATACAATATCATTTAACCTATCATTTTTATGCCAAGGATAATTCTCATCCTCATGTAGAATTTCATTGGCAAAATCATAAGTTTCTAATTTTAAATGTTCAATTACATTATCAGGTTGAAAATCAAAAATATCTAATACAAGACTTTCGGTCCATTTCTTTGAGGTTAAAAAGTATTCACTATCAATTTCAAAGTTGATATTATCCCAATACAATTGGTTAACAGGATTATTTGTGTCAACTGATAATTTTACAACATTACATAGTCCAGCTTCAAACAAGGTATGTGCGATGTACCTGAACAACATGTAAATGTATTTTTCGCTGTTTAAGTCTTTACCAAAAATTGGTAACGAGGTAAAGACTTTGGTGTTTGGTTTCCACTCAATATATCCTTTAGGTAATTTAACTTCATTTACGTTGGAAATTGTTTCAATATAAACATCAGTATTGAAACATTTGATATTGGTATAACACTCTTTTTTATTTAACTTGAGTATTTCAGAATACTTTGTAAAATTTTCAGTTAATGTTTTTTTGTATTTAGAAAAATGTTCTGAGTATAAAATTGTACTTGAAACTCTTTTAGTATTATATGATATTAAGTCAAACACTTTAACAATCATTTTTAAGGGTTCAGGGACGTTCTCCATGACACTATTGAATATTTCGGTAATGTCTAATGGTTCAGTGTATTCTGTTTCACCACAGGTCATAAAAAAACTATTTACGTTGGTAACAGATATGTTGACATATAATTTTGGGTCAACCGATTTAATTTTCTCAACTATTGAATTTGCAAGTAAATTACACAAATTATCCCCATAGTATGGGTTATAAATTACATTTTCATTTGACATGGAACAATTTTAAATAATAAATTCCAAATGTTAAATATTGTCTCTGAAATATTCGTTAAATAATGTGTCAACTTCTCTGTAGTCAGGACTAACATTATCCAAATAAAGTCTAATATCACCTTCGTAATATTCTTTTAGTACCCACTCAAAACTTCCCAAATTTTCAAAAGCATTATACTCATCCAAATTAGACATGTTATTTTCAACGGTATCCATAATTTTTTCTTTAAGAATATTTGTAATATTGACCATGTAAAAGTCTTTTGGTTTTGAAACTCTTTTACCTTCTTTGTCCCATACAAACTTTTCTTTTGTTTTCCAATAACCCAAATCTTGAGTTTCAAAGAAATCTTTCAATTCATTAATTGTTTTTGTGTAATAAGCATCAGACTCAGCATTACTATAAGCATCTGAATATGCATTTGCTAAAGTACCTCCTAAATCCGTAAAATTTGAAGAATCAACTAATAAACTTGCAATAGAATCATTATCGCCCATTATTTCTTCTAATCTTTCTTGGGTGAGTTTAAAAGAGTCGTTACCACCATCTTCTTCGACATATGATGATATTGTGTCATCATCACCTGTATAATTAATAAATTCACCTAAAGATTTATTAATATAATCTGTCATTTGTATCTTACTTTTTTTATCCAAATCACTTATTAAATCTGAAGTTTTCATTCCAAAATCACTGAAACTATAATAATGTGGGTCATAATCTTGAGACAATATTGACTCAGCAAAACTTTTGGTATCTGAACGAAATAAAAAACTTAAATCGGACAATTCATCAAGTTCCATGTAATATTTTTCATTTTCTTTTGTGACATCACTAAAATGATTGGTAACAATAAAATCAATCATTTTCTCAGAGTCTCTTTTCATCCAATACTCTATAATATTTTTAGGAAAGATTTCGTACAATGAATTAATTTCATTTGAGTTTTCAATATAACCTTCATCAGTTATATACTCAAAAAACAAATCATAATCATTATTAAAATAACGTTTAACGACTGACTGTAATTCTTCAGTATCATTGTCTTTGATTAACTGTTCAATATCCATTGATTATAAATATAAAAAAAGGGAAGATTTTCATCCTCCCTTAAAAAGTTCTTTTAACACTACTTACTTTTTAACTTGTTGATAGTATTTCTCAACAGTTTTTTTAACCACATTTGCAACTGCTTCGTTTGTAGTCTGAGGCTGTTGAACAGGTGGTTGTGCTGGTTGATTACCTTTGCATCCGCATCCCATAGTTGTATTATTTAATTAAGTTTATTACTATAAATATTATCCTTATTTTTTATATTAGTAAAAACTGAATATTTATCAATAAAAAAATGTCGTTAGTTCAAATTATATTGGAAGGTAGAAAAGAAGATTTTGCAAAGAAGTTTTCAAATAAATTTACTGAAGAACAATTACGTGTGATTATTGACAAGTCAGACGTATTGCCAGGGCAACACAAATATCTTAACTTTTTGGGTAAAGTGGTAAACCCAAGAAACTTCAATTCCGATTTAAACATTGCGGTAAAACTATTGGAAAAGTTTTCAACAGTAGGTCAAAATTTAAGTTTAAAAGACATTAATCAATACGATAAGATTAGCACACTTAAAAATGCGTTGGATGATTATGACAACCGTATAAGACGTGAAATCAAAACTGTTGATGACGCTGATGTGGTATATGAAGACAATGAAATGATTGTTGTTTCACCTAAAACACATAAATCATCTTGTTATTTTGGTGCCGGTACAAAATGGTGTACAACATCCACTGACTCAGGACACTACGACAGATATAATCAAGATGGTAAATTGTTCTATTTTATTAGTAAGACCAAACCAACATCAGACCCAACATATAAAGTTGCGTTATTGAAAAAATTTGATGGAAATGAAACTTATTATAACGCTCCTGACGATTCATTCAGAACTGGTTGGATTTTTGGAACTGAAAAATTAGAAAAGATATTATCAAGAATTAATTCATACATTAGTACAACATTTGCTGACCAAATTAAAATATGGAATGATAAAGAATTAGCGGAAAAAGAAAGACAAAGATTAAACAGAGAAGCTGAAGAGAGAAGGAGAAGAGAAAAATTAGCGGATGCCGAGGAAAGAAGACAAACTAACGAGTGGGACATAGAAGACACTGATGATGTGGGTATAAGAGCAAATGCTTTATTCAAGTATTTGGTATCAATTGGTAAGTTGGAAGAATTGACACCTGAACTCAAGGCTCAAATTGACCGTGCTGAAAGACAATTGGCTGAATACCAAAGACAATATGATTCACAAGAAAATGCAAATGAGGATACCGACTTAGTTGCTGATATTGCTGCGGTAGAAGAAGAATTGGATGAACTCAAACAATTGTCTGATGTTTATGTTTTATTACCAGTACAATATGGACATTATGGTTTAACGCAATTTGAAAATATGGTTGATGAAACTGAATGGGCGGTTGGTGATGAAGGTGAAATGGAACGAGCATCACGTGAATCTGTTGAAAATTTAATGGACGATATTGGTATTGAAGGATTTAGCCGTTCTTTTGTTGAAAACCACATAGATGAAGATGGTGTTGAAGCATATATTAGAGATTTTTTTGAATATGATATTAATAGAAACCCTGACAGTTATTTGGACGATGATAGTAGAAATTTAAGTAGTTCACAAGAAGATGAAATTGCAAAATTAAAACAAGAAGAAATAGAATTAGAAGCTCAAAGAGACGCACTTGAAACTCAAAAAGACGCACTTGATACTGGTGATGAAAATTGGGAAGAACAATATGATGAATTTAATGATAAAATTTCTGAAATAGAAGACAGGCTTTTAGAAATTCCTGATGAAATTGAAGAAATAAATGATAACCCTGATGGTGACTATAACCAATTGGATATTGAAAAAGCAATTGAAAATGCAGTATATGATTATAGAAATGACATGGAAAGTTTTGTAAGTAATTTTATGGGTATGGATTATATTCAATGGGTTGTTGACCATGATTTTATTAATAAGGAAGAACTTATTGATAGTATTGTTGATTCTGATGGATATGGTGTTTCACTCAGCAGTTATGATGGTGATTATAATGAAGTAGAGGTAGATGGAAGAACTTATTATATTATTAGGGTGAGTTGATATACATAAAATTTAAAACTTAATTAAATTATTGATATGAAAACAGATTGGATGATAGATGAACCAATTGACTTTGAATATCACAAATACAAAATGTTGGGATATTTTCAAAAGATGGCTCAAGAACTTGACGATTTTAAATTATATCCACACTTTCAACAAATCTCATTACATTTTGCCAACTTTTCAAATTTAAAAGGAAAAGACCAATACATTAAATTGGTTAATGAGCTTGAAGAAATTGATGATGAAATATTATTGAGTGATTTGGAATATAAGAATGTTCCTGAAATGTCACCACAAGATTATGCGGAATACAGAATGATTGTGGATTTTGGTGAGGAAAAATTTAAAGAATATTTTTTGGTTGCAAAAACAATTTGGCAAACACTTTATGAAACAATATGGTTGTCATTATTAGAAAACGACGAGGAGTTAAAAAGAGGTCGTGGATATGTCTTTTTTGATTACGCTGGTAGAAAATACCTTTATAGATACGAACTTAAAAAGTTTAAAAGAAACAAAAACGAAAAGAAGATTGTTGTCACAAAATTGGTTGACACAACTGAATCTTTTGATATTGGAAAAGAAATTACCAATGACAAATATGAAGCAAAGAAACCAGGACATCCTGTATTTGTGCTTAAGATAAAAGATAATACAGATTCAATAGTATCATTGGAACAAACCATATTACCAATGATTAAAAGAAAGATTAATTCATTTCTAGCTCAAACGGTTAGAGGTAAAAAAGAAAAACAACTATGACTACTGAACAAATATTGGAAGAGATTTTTAGATTAGAAAAAGAAAACCCAAACAATTATGCGTTGGGCGAGGAAGTAAGAAAATTAATTTGGGTAATACAAAAAGGTGAAGAGGTTGTTAATTTAAAAAAATAATCTTACCTTTGTATTATGAAAGTTATATTTTTGGACCACGATGGTGTTATCTGTCTATATGATAACTGGGGTACCCGTTTAAAAAAACAAAAAAAGTGGGGTGGTCGTAAATTATCAATGACACCACTAGAAATGCCGTTAGAATACCGTTTTGATAATTTTGACCAAAAGGCGGTAAAGGTTCTTAACGAAATATTAGAAGAAACAGGTGCAGAAATTGTTGTATCATCAGATTGGAAACGTTGGGCAACCGTTGAAGAAATGGGACAATACTACGAATCACAAGGTATTATCAAAAAACCAATTGCATTTACCGATTCTATTTTATATGATGATTATGAAGACTTCCCATGGCATAGAAATTTGGATTTAGAACAAACTCGTAGTTTGGAAATTTCACAATATATTGGACAAAACACACATATAACTCATTGGGTATCAATTGATGATTTGGATATGTCATTAAGAGGTGAAGGTAATAAAATGTGGGGACTTAAAAACTTTGTTTTAACTCCAATGCAACTTCAGGGTATTAAACAATCAGGTATTAAAGAAAAAGTATTAAAATTTTTAAAATAATGAAAAATAAAATAACATTTCACAAAAGTCATCATTCAAATGACTACATTACACAAATTACATTTATCCCAACAATTTCATATCTAAGCAGTTATGAAGTTATTGAAACAGGTGTTGAAACACCTTACCATATCCTTTGTTTTAGTTTTTGGAAATGGGACCTTTTTATCAAATACGGAGTTGATTTAAACAAATATTAATTTTATATTTAAAACAATGAAAACACTCAGAAACACTAAGACAGGTGAACTTAAACGAGTACACGACAAAGAAGCACAGAAACTATTTTTACAAACTTACTTGGGATGGGAGTACTGCCCTAAAAATGTTTGGAAAGCTGAAATGGGAACAGCAAAATCAACTGAAACCAAGAAAGAAAAGAATGACACCAAAACAAGAAAAAACGTTTCTAAGTAAATTGAGGCAACCCATTCATATCAGTTATATTTCAAAATACATTTTGAAAACTGATATGGATGAAACCAAACAAATTTTACAGAAATATATTGACGAGGGTATTATTGAAGAAAGTACTATTGCTAAAGAATATTATGGGGTTAAGAACATATAGAAAAACATTTGGTAAAATGAAGGTTGTTGAACATACTTTCTTCATTGGAAAAATAGATGTGTTTGTATGTGCTAGTGCCGATAGTGCTCGTTGGTTTAAATTATTTGGGAAGGGGTTATCCATGACGGACCAACCCCTTTTTTCAATTAGAAACGGTTATAGAAGATACATTAAAATAGGAAAATATTATATATACACGATATGAAAATTAAATTAGAATATATTTGGTTAGACGGATATAAACCTGAACCAAATCTTAGAAGTAAAGTAAAGGTGGTTAATAATGCTTCAATACAGTATGTTGGTGGTAAACAAGTTTATGGTATTAGTTTGGAGGATTGTCCTGAATGGTCATTCGATGGTTCATCAACACAACAGGCCGATGGTAATTTTTCGGATTGTATATTAAAACCGGTTCAAGTTTATGTTAACCCAATGAACAAGGGTAAACTTGATTCATATTTGGTTTTGTGTGAGGTTTTTAACCCCGATGGAACACCACATGAAACTAATACAAGGTCTAAAATTGGTAATGAACAAGAAGACCTTTGGTTTGGTTTTGAACAAGAATATGCAATCATGAAAGATGGTAGACCTCTTGGATTCCCAATAAATGGATACCCTGAACCACAAGGTAAATACTACTGTGGTGTTGGTAATGGACAAGTAAATGGTCGTCAATTTGTTGATGAACATATGGAAAATTGTATTAGAGCGGGTATTGATATTACAGGTACAAACGCTGAAGTTTTATTAGGACAATGGGAATATCAAGTATTTTCGAAAGGTAAACTTAAGGCTGGAGATGACCTTTGGGTCTCAAGGTATATTCTCCAACAGATGTCAGAAGAGCATGGTTTTAATATTGAATTTCATCCAAAACCAGTAATGGGTGATTGGAACGGTTCAGGGTTACACTGTAACTTTTCTAATGATAAGATGAGAAACATTGGTGGTGAGGATTATTTTAAAAATATATTTAGAGCATTCGATGTTCGTCACCAACTTCATATTGAAAATTATGGTTCAAACAACAATCTTCGTTTGACAGGTAAACATGAAACACAATCAATTGATAAGTTTAGTTGGGGGGTATCTGACAGAGGTGCATCAATTCGTGTTCCATTATCAACTTCAAAAGAATGGAAAGGATACATTGAAGACCGTAGACCAGCATCTAATGGTGACCCATATAAAATTGTTTATGTTATTTCAGATGCTTTAGAACTGGCGGAAACAATTAACACGACTAATAATATGATGGTTGGTGAATTTGATATTAAACAATCAAATTACAATATGTTATCACCTGAAGAGTTATTAGGTGAATATATGACTGACGACATAAAAGAAGAAACTTCAAATGGATAATAAAAATATTGAAAAGTGTATAAGTTGTGGACTCAACACTGGTTATTCAATAAATGACCATGTTGATTCCCGCAAAGGATATGTTGAAGGTGTTGGTCAATTATGTAGTCATTGTTTTTTAGAAGTTTATAAACAAGTACACAAGAAAGATGTTGACATTAATGAAAAACCATAAGAGAATTATTCTTGTTGGTAAGGCGGCTTCAGGTAAAGACCATTTGAGAAAAAGGTTTGAATCACGTGGATTTAAATATGCTGTTAGTTATACTACAAGACCACCAAGAGAAGGTGAAATAGATGGTAAGGATTATATTTTTATTTCAGAAGACGAATCAAAAGTTTTAATTGAGTCAGGATTTTTTTATGAATATGTAATCTTCAATGGATGGGTTTACGGAACGTCAGTATCACAATTCTATAATGATGATTTATTCATTATGACACCAGCAGGTGTTTCACATATCAAACCTGAAGATAGATTAAGTTCTTTTATCATTTATACTGATATTGAGATGTCAACAAGAATGACAAGATTAGCTAATAGAAATATGCCTGGAGACAGTATGGATAGAAGAATTAAAGCTGATGAGGTGGACTTTAAAGATTTTTCTGACTATGATTTGAAGGTAACAAACCCTGATTTTTAAAATGAACAACTTAGAAAAATATTTAAACAAGATTACAACTGGCGATTGTCGTGAAGTGATGAGAGAGATGCCTGCAAACTCAATTGACCTTATGGTTACATCTCCACCATACGGTGTTGGAATTGATTACGACTCATTTGATGATGATATAAACTTTGAAGCATATAAGGAATTTTCAAGGGAGTGGTTATCAGAGGCATTTAGAGTTTTAAAACCTGATGGAAGATTAGCATTGAATATTCCGTATGAAATTAACCGACAGGAAAAAGGTGGAAGAATTTTTATGGTTGCCGAACTTTGGAACATATTAGCGAGTATTGGTTATAAGTTTTACGGTGTTGTTGATTTGGAAGAGTCATCACCACACAGAAGTAAAACAACAGCGTGGGGTAGTTGGATGAGTCCATCATCACCGTACATTTATAATCCAAAAGAATGTGTGTTACTGTGTTACAAACAATTACCAAAAAAACAAACCAAAGGTACTCCACAATGGAAATCATGGGTTGAAGAAGTTGAAGGTAAAAATAAAACTATGTATGAGAAATCAGACAAAGATGATTTTATCAGTTTGGTTTATGGACAATGGAATTATTTTGCAGACACAAAACAACAAACCAAAGCAACTTTTTCAATGGACATTCCTGTAAGAGCAATGAAGATTTTATCTTACAAAGAAGACATTGTTATGGACCCTTTTATGGGTTCAGGAACATCAGCAGTTGCCGCTGAATTTGTTGGAAGGAATTGGGTTGGAATTGAGTTGAGTCCAAATTACACAGAGGTTGCAAACAAGCGACTTTTAGAGTACCGAGCCAAGTTATTACAAACAAAACTTGAACTTGAAGAGGTTAGTAAATTCTAACCTCTTTTTTTTTGTTTCCGTATATTTATATTAAAAGTTA
>Ga0222712_10002579_pt1 | contig 20555 bp, 18 predicted proteins | sample C33_657DmetaG_FD_165043 | JGI IMG/M metagenome (GOLD analysis project Ga0222712, IMG submission 165043) | Estuarine water microbial communities from San Francisco Bay, California, United States - C33_657D | ecosystem: Environmental > Aquatic > Marine > Unclassified | place: USA: California... | reverse complement strand
AAAGTGTCTCGCTGGTGGCTGGACGGGGACTTGAACCCCGAACCAATTGATTAAGAGTCAACTGCTCTACCATTGAGCTATCCAGCCGACAGCGAGACAGGGATAAGTGCAAGTTGGTCGCCGCTTTTCAAGCGCAAATAAAGACAAAGATTGCCCGGCCAAAGGCGGCGTGACGACGACGTTCGGGGTGGCCGGACCGGGACTCGAACCCGGAACCAATTGATTAAAAGTCAACTGCTCTACCATTGAGCTATCCGGCCGACCGAACGACTCAATCCAAGGGTGCGAAGGCCCTTGGGTAAAGACTTTTTGTCCTCAGCGATGCCCGCGCTGGCGCAGCGCCTCGAAGAGGCAGACGCCGGCCGAGACCGAGACGTTGAGGCAAGGCACCTGGCCCAGCATCGGGATCCGCAGCAGGAAGTCGCACGTCTCCGCCGTCAGGTGACGGATGCCGTCGCCTTCCGCGCCGAGGACGATCGCGAGCGCGCCGGTCAGCTTGGCCTGGTAGAGGGATTGGCTGGCCTTGTGGTCGCTCGTGCCGGCGATCCAGACGCCGCCATCCTTGAGTTTCACCAAGGCGTTGCGAAGGTTGTTCGCCTGGACGATCGGCAGGCTCTCGGCGGCGCCGACCGCGACCTTCCGGACGGTGTCGTTGACCGGGGACGAGTTCTTGCGGGTCGTGATGACGAAGGCGCAACCGGCGCATTCGGCCGTGCGGAGGCAAGCGCCGAGGTTGTGGGGGTCCTGCACGCCATCGAGCACGAGGATCAGAGGGTCCTTGTGCTGGGCGAGCAAGCCGGGGATGTCGGCCTCGTCGAGGAGCCGCACCGGCTTATGCAGGTCGGCGTGGCGCGGGGCGCGGTCGTTGCTCCGGGCCATGGCGGGATCAGCGGTGGGCGAGCCGACCGCGGGCGTGCAGCGCCTCGGCGATCTGGATGGCGTTCAGGGCCGCGCCCTTCCAGAGCTGGTCGCCGCTCACCCACAGGGAGAGACCGTTGTCGAAGAGGGTGTCCTTCCGCAGGCGACCCACGCCGCACTTCTCCTTGCCGGCGTAGTCGAGGGGCATCGGGTATTTGCGGTTCGCCGGGTCGTCGCAGAGCTCGGCGCCGGGGAAGGCGGCGATGGCCGCGCGCGCGGTCGCGAGGTCGACCGGACGCTCGAACTCGGCGCTGATGGCGATCGAGTGGGCGCGGAAGACGGGGACGCGGACGCAGGTGGTCGTGACCTTGAGGTCCGGCAGGCCCATGATCTTGCGACCTTCGTTGAGCATCTTCATCTCCTCCTTGGTGTAGCCGTCCTCCAGGAAGGAATCGACCTGGGGGATGAGGTTGAAGTTGATGGTGTGCGGGTAGACCTTCGGGGCGAGGGTCTCGCCGCGCGCCCAGGCGCGGGCCTGGGCGTCGAGTTCGCGCATCGCCTCGGCGCCCGTGCCGGAGACGGCCTGGTAGGTGGAGGCGAAGAAGCGTTTCAGGCCGAAGGCGCGGTGCAGGGGGTAGAGGCCCATCAGCGCGATGGCGGTCGAGCAGTTGGGGTTGGCGAGGATCCCCTTGTGGTGGTCCAGCACGTCGGGATTGATCTCCGGGATCACCAGCGGGACGTCGGGATACATCCGGTAGGCCGAGCTGTTGTCGATGACGATGCAGCCGCGTTTCACGGCCTCCGGGGCGAGCGCGAGGGAAATGGAACCACCGGCGCTGAAGATGGCGAAATCCAGGCCCTCGAAAGCCTCCGGCTTGGCTTCCTGGACGGTCCACTCCTTGCCGCCGTAGGAGACCTTGGTGCCGGCCGAACGGGACGAGGCGAGCGGACGGAGTTCGGCCACCGGGAAGTTCCGCTTGGCCATCAGCGCGAGGATTTCTTGACCCACGGCGCCAGTCACGCCCACGATGCCGATGCGATATGCCATGTGATGATAGAGCTTTGGTATTGAGACAGGAGCTGGGCGAACGCCTTGCGGCCCGCGGTCTCCCAAGCCCGGAACATTGCATCGTTGTGTCGATTGACCAGCAAAAACTGTGGTTTTTTGCCGGCGAAGCCGCGTGGGAATACGTCGTGAGCACGGCCCGGGCCGGGGTCGGGTGCGTCGCCGATTCCCTGCGCACGCCCCTCGGGCTGCATCGCGTGGCCGAGAAGATCGGCGCCGACGCCCCCAAGGGGATGGTCTTCAAGTCGCGCGTTCCCACCGGGCGGATCTGGACGGAAGGTCCGGCGCCCGAGGATAACCTCATCACCACCCGCATCCTGTGGCTGGAAGGACTCGAGCCGGGCTGGAACTCCGGCCGGGACGAGGCCGGACGGCTCGTCGACACCAAGGCCCGCTTCGTCTACATCCATGGGACCAACCAGGCGGCGCGGCTGGGTACGCCCAACAGCCATGGCTGCGTGCTGCTCTCCGACGATGATGTGGCCGATCTCTTCGCGCGGGTCCCGGCCGGCACGCCGGTCTACTTGCGCTGACAATCGGACGGCGGTTGGGCGCCCGCCGGGGCCTCCGCCTTCCGCGCCCACGTCGTCAGCATGTCACGGGCGACCGGGCCGGCGGTCTTGCCGCCCCAGGTGCTGGTGTCGAGCTGGCCTTCGACCAGGACGCAGAACGCGACCGCCGGATTGTCCGCCGGCGCGTATCCGATGATCCAGGCGAGGTGGGCCTTCTCGCCGTTCTTGAAATACTCGGCCGTGCCCGTCTTGGCCGCGAACGGCAGCTCGGGGATCCGCACGGAACGGGCCGTGCCCTCGGTCACGCAGCGCTCCAAGCCCGAGCGGAGCGCCGTGAGCTGCGCTTCCGTCAACCCGATGGGCTCCGCGCCCACGTGGCGCCCGTCGCGACCCGGGTCATGGATGATCGAAGGCGTCGTGCGCGTCTCGCCGCGGGCGAGCGACGCGGCGACGCAGGCCATGTGCAACGGGGTCGTCAGGATGTAGCCCTGGCCGATGGAGGAGTTGGCCGTGTCGCCGTCGGTCCAGGAACCGGCGCCGATGCGTCGCTTGTAGGCGGCGTCGGGAACGACCAAGGTCCGCGCCGCCGGGTAGGGAAGCTCGTAAGGGCTCGCGTTGACGAGGTCGGAGACGTGGGTGAGCAACGGCGTGTCGAGACCGAAGCGCCGGGCCTCGGCCGCCAGCCGCTCCGGACCGAGCCGCAGGCCGACCATGTAGTTCCAGACGTTGCAGGAGACGGCCAGCATCTTCTCCAGGTCGACCTGCCCGTAGCCGGCCGGGTCATGCTCGGGGAAGTCGCGGGTGCCGACGCGGTAACTGGGGCCGCAGTCCAGGATGTCGTCCCAATCGACGACGTGGTTGCGCAGGCCGGCGACGGCCGTGATCACCTTGAAGGTCGAGCCCGGCGCGTAGAGGCCTTGGATCGCCCGGTTCATCCAGCCGCCCTTGCCGTCGACCTCGTCGAAATAGACCTGCGTGACGCGGTCGGCGAGGCGGTTGGGGTCGAAGGTGGGCTGGCTCGCGAGGGCGAGGATCTCGCCGGTGTTGACGTCGAGCATCACCGCGGCCCCGGGCAGGAGCTCCCCCTTGGAATCCTTGATCTGGGCGAGGGCCCGTTCGGCCGCGCACTGGATGTCGCGGTCCAGGGACAGGTTCACCGCCGAGCCCTGCTGGGCCGGATTGCTGGCGACGAGCTCCTTGTTGTAACCCGAGGAGGTCTTGGTCCAGAGCTCCCAGCCGCTCATGCCCTTGAGCACCGGGTCGAAAGTCTGCTCGATCCCGGCCGCGCCCTTCTTGCCGGTGTATTGCAGCTTCTGGAGGTTGTCCATCGGGAGATCGGCCAGCTCGTTCACCTTCTCCGGCAGCTCGTCCGTATCCTTGATGTAACCGAGCACGTGGGCCGCCAGGCTGCCATGCGGGTAGGAGCGCACGATGTCGGACTGCAGCGAGATCGGGCCGTTGACGGGGAACTGGTCGATGAACCGCGCGATCGTGCGCTGGCCTTCCTCGGGGCGGAGCGCTCGCGCGGTCCCGGGGAAGGCGAGGTCGGTCACCAGCGTGAAGGGCAACGCGCGGCGCTCGCGCAGGTGTTTCTTGAGGTCGGCCGGGTCGACGCGGCGCTCAGGCTCGTCGCCCGGACGCACCGGCCGGGGCTTGGCGCCGACCGCCCGCCGGCCCGCCTGCGTTTCGTCGATCACGTACCACACGCGATCCAACCAGGCTTGGAGCACGTCCACGCGGGCCTTGTCCTGGAGCTTCTCGTACTCGACGGTCCCGCCGCGCTCCCGCTCGGCCTTGATCAGCGCGAGGTACTTGCGGTGGATCTCCGGCTGCAGGGCGAGCAGGTCGGCCTTGATGCTCCAGCGGATCCGGTTCTCGACGAGCACGTAGCCGTTGCGGTCGTAGATCAGGCCGCGCGAGGGCGGCCGCAGGACGATGCGGCGGCTCTGGGTCTCGTACTGGGCCTTCAGGTCGCCCGATTGGACCAGCTGACGGAGACCGAGGCCGACGACCACGTAGGCGAAGCCCACGGCGAAGAGCGCGAAGACCAGGTACAACCGGGGCTTCCCGATGGGGGAGGAAGGCAGGGCCTCCGCGGTGGTCGGGTCCGTCATGGCGATTCCAAGGCGGGCGGCAGGCCCGCGCGATCCAAGGCGGCGTCCTGGATGAGGGCGAGCGGGACGAAGACGACGACGGCGACGACGGCGGCGAGGCCGACCTGCAGGATCAGCTGCCACGCGAAGTCCCCCGCGTCGCCGCGCGCGAACGCGCCGGCGCGCAGGCCGGCGGACGTGAACCAGGCCGTGCACGCGAGCGTGTTGCAGATCAGCGCGCCGCGCAGCACGAGCGGCGTGTTGCGCAGGAGGATGCGGTTGCTCGTGAGGAAGATGCTCAGCCCCGCGAGCAGGAACGGCAGGGTGCCGGCGGGGATCGGGCGGCGGGCCTCGAAGAGGAAACCGACGCAGGCCGCGAAGAGGACCGCCTGCCAGCGCTTCAGCCGGCGGCACGGCGCCACGATCGCGGCGCCCGAGATGAAGAGCACGAGGTTATGTCCCGCGAGCGCGTCGGTGAGCAGGTCGGCGACCCAGAGGCAGGGCAGGGTGGCCAGCAGCAGGATGAACCAGGACCAGACCATCGTCAGCGGAGCTCATCCAGCCGCTTCTGGGCCTGGTCTTCCAGCAGCAGCTCGCCCGGGGTCGGGTACTTCGGCACGAGGACGGTCACCTCCTGGAGGGAGAAGAGGTCGCGGGTCGGGGCCAGCGACGATTCCTTGAAATTACCGTCCTGCGTGGAGCGCTGGTTGCCTTCGAGGTGACCGAGCACGAGGCCGGCCGGGTAGACGCCCCCCAGGCCCGTGGTGATCACCTTCGGGGCGTTCCCGACAGGGTAAAAATAGTCCTGCGGGATGGCGCTGACCCGGGCGCGGCCCGCGGCGAGTCCGCGACCCGGCGCCCCCGTGACGAGCACGATGCGGTTCTGGTCGTCGCCTTCGAGGAAGCCGGTGCAACGGAAATTGGGACTGGTGACCAGGTCGACCTCGCTCGTGGTGTGGTGGGCGACGGCGACCTTGCCGATGACGCGGTCGGAGAAGATGACCGGGCAACCGGCGCGCACGCCGTCATCGGACCCCTTGCGGATCACGATGCGCTGCCACCAGGTGGAGGAGTCGCGGACGCCGACGCGGGCGACGACCGTGAGGAACTCGGGCGGCGGGTTGTAGCGGAGCATCTCGCGCAGGCGGACGTTCTCCTTGCGGATGTCGTCGAAGCGTCGGACCTGGAGCTCCAGGGCGGCGTTGGCCCGCGCGAGGTCGCGGGAGGCGGCGAGAATCTCCTCCTTGTCGCGGCTCTTCAGCTCCCAGTACCGGGCGAGGTCGCGGCCTTTGCCCGCGAGATGGAGCGCGGGGGCCTGGAACTCGGCGAAGGCCTCCTGCGCGAAACGGTGGACGGCGGAAGGAAGGACGACCCAGAGGACCGCGCACAAGGCGAGGACGACGTAGGAGGCGGTGGCGCCTTGCCGGTTCTTGTCCATGGCGGGTCGGCCCGCGCGGCTTATTCCCGGCCGCTCCAGCGGGACGAGTTGGCGAGGATCTTGCCGGTGCCGTTGACCACGGCGCAAAGCGGGTCCTCCGCGACGAACACCGGCAGGCCCGTGGCCTCGGAGAGGGCACGGTCGATCTTGCGGATGAGGGCGCCGCCGCCGGCGAGGACGATGCCGCGGTCGACGAGGTCGGCGGAGAGTTCCGGCGGGATGCGTTCCAGGGAGCCCTTCACGGCCTCGATGATCTGGTTGATGTTGTCCGCCATCGCCTCGCGGACCTCCTGGGAGGTCAGGTGGAGCTGGCGGGGCAGGCCGGTCACGTTGTCGCGCCCGCGGACCTCGTAGGTCATCTCCTGCTCGAGCGCGTAGGCCGAGCCGATCTTGATCTTGATCTCCTCGGCCGTGCGCTCGCCGATGATCAGGTTGTAGGAGTTGCGGATGTACTTGATGATGGAGGAGTCGAACTCGTCGCCGCCGACGCGGATGGAGCGGGCGTGCACGATGCCGCCGAGCGAGAGGACCGCGACCTCGGTGGTGCCGCCGCCGATGTCGACGATCATCGAGCCGGTCGGCTCCTCGACGGGCAGGCCGACGCCGATCGCGGAGGCGACGGGCTCGGGGATGGTGATCACGTCGTCGGCGCCCGCGCGGTAGGCGGAGTCCATCACGGCGCGACGTTCGACGGCGGTGATGCCATAGGGCACGGCGACCACCACGGTGAGGTTGGTGAAAAGGGACTTCCGCGCGACCTTGCCGATGAAGTAGCGGAGCATGTGCTCGCTGATCTCGAAGTCGGCGATGACGCCGTCCTTCATCGGACGCAGGGCCTGGATGTCACCGGGGGTGCGCCCGAGCATCATGCGCGCCTCGTTGCCGACGGCGATGGGCTTGCGGGTGCTGGTCCGGATGGCCACGACGCTCGGTTCGCGAAGGACGACGCCGCGATCCTTGAGGAACACGAGGGTGTTGGCGGTGCCAAGGTCGATGCCGATGGCTTGGGTGAATAGCCCGGGGAAGCGCTTGAACATCAGGGTCGTGGTTTCCTTGATGAACGTCTAAAGGGCGGGGGAGTCAAAAGCAAAGTGCGCCCCGCCCGGGCGAGGCGGCTTCCTAAAAGACAAGCTGACAGGGACATACGTCCGTCGGCGGGAACACCCGCCCCGCGCCGCTGTCCAAACCAGACCCATGAGCACCCCCCTCGATCGGCGCGGCTTCCTTCGTCACACCGGCCTGGCCGCCGCCGGTTTCGCCCTCGCCCGTCCTTGGCTCAACGCCGCCACCCCGGCCGTCTCCCCCAACTCGAAGCTGAATGTCGCGGCCATCGGCTTCGGCGGCGTCGGCGGCAGCAACGTCCGCAACAGCGCCGACGAGAACATCGTCGCCCTCTGCGACCTCGACCTGAAGCGCTGCGCGGGCACCCTCAAGCAGTTCCCCAAGGCGGAGGCGTTCACCGACTTCCGCGTGATGCTCGATAAGCGGAAGGACATCGACGCCGTCATCATCGCCACGCCGGACCACTCCCACGCCTACATCGCGATGGAGTGCATGCGTCGCGGCAAGCACGTCTACGTCCAGAAGCCGATCGCGCACAATGTCTTCGAGGCCCGCACGCTGACGGAGGCCGCCCGCGCCCGCAAGGTGGTCACGCAGATGGGGAACCAGGGGCACTCCGGCGAAGGCATCCGCCAGATCTGCGAGTGGCTCGAGGCCGGCCTGATCGGCCAGGTGCGCGAGGCCCACGCCTGGACCAACCGCCCCATCTGGCCGCAGAGTTCGGACACGCCGCGCCCGACCGACAAGGCCACGCCGCCGGAAGGCATGGACTGGGATCTTTGGTGCGGCCCGGCGCCGCTGCGGCCCTACCACCCGACCTACCACCCGGGCAAGTGGCGCGCGTGGTGCGACTTCGGCACGGGCTCGCTCGGCGACATGGGTTGCCACATCATCGACCCGCTTTTCCTCGCCCTCAAGCTGCGCTACCCGGAGAGCGTGGAAGGCAACGTCTCGACCGGTTTCTCCGACTTCGGGCACAAGAGCCCGGTCCTGAACGAGTGCTTCCCGCGCTCCTCGATCGTGCGTTACCGGTTCCCGGCGCGCGGCGACCTGCCGCCGGTCCAGCTGACCTGGTGGGATGGCGGCCTGATGCCGGCCCGCCCGGTCGAGCTCGAGGACGACATGCCCTTCGGCGATGGCGACGGCGGTTGCCTGCTGATCGGCGAGAAGGGTAAGATCGTCTGCGGTTGCTATGGCTCGAAGCCGCGACTGCTCGACCGCGACCAACGCGAGGCGGCCAAGAAACTGGCGAAGACGATCCCGCGCATCCCCGGCAACAACTCGGGCCATGAGAAGGACTGGTTGCGCGCCTGCAAGGGCGGGGTGCCGGCGTCGTCGAACTTCGACTACTCCGGCCCGCTCTCGGAGATGGTGCTGATGGGTAACCTCGCGATCCGCTTCCCCGACCGCAAGCTGCTGTGGGACGGCGAGAAGATGCAGGTGACCAACGATGCCAAGGCCAACGCCTTCGTGCGGCGCGTCTACCGGCAGGGCTTCGAACTCGGCGCCTGAGCCGGCTCAGCGGAACGTCCGGACCGCCAGCGCCGCCAGGATCGCGCCGCCCAGGGCGATGCGGTACCAGGCGAACACGCCCAAGCCGCGCCGCGAGACGAAGCCGACAAGCCATTTCACGGAGAGGAAGGCGGTCACGGCTGCGATGAGCAGGCCGACCAGGGCCGGCCCGGCCGGGTAGACCTGGGGTAGGGCGGGGCCGAGGGACCAAGCCTTGTAGACCGAAGCGGCCGACAGGGTGAGCAGGCCGACCAAGAAGGAGAATTCGGTCGCCGCGGCATGGGAAAGCCCGGCGACGCGTCCACCGAGGATGGTGGCCAGGGAACGACTGGTGCCCGGAATCAGGGCGAAGCACTGGCACAGGCCGACCGTGAGCGCCGAGCGCCAGCCGAGCGCGGCGACTTCATCGCCCTCGGCGGGTCGCGCCGGCAGCACCTTCTCGGCGATGAGGATGGCGATCCCGCCGACGACCAAGGCCACCGCGACGACTTCCACCGAGAAGAGATGGGCGGTGATCGCGTCCTTGAAGAGGAAGCCGAGCAGGCCGGCGGGCAGGAAGGCGACCAGCAGGGCGGCTGCCAATCGCAGCGAGGCGCGCTGGCCGCGAACGACGCCGACCAGGAGACCGCGCAGCCGACCGAAGAAGGCCACGAGGACCGCGAGGATCGCGCCGAGCTGGATGATCACGAGGTAGTCGTCGGCGACCCGGTCCAGCGCGACCGCCCGCCCCTTGCGGTCGACGACCCCTCGGATGATCACGTTCGGGTCCTTGTTCACGTTGCAGATCAAACCGTCGCTGAGGATCATGTGTCCCGTGGAGCTGACCGGCAGGTATTCGGTCACGCCCTCCACCACGCCCGTCACGACCGCCCGACCATAGGTGAAGTCGGCTCGGACCTCCGCCGGGCTGCGTTCCTCACCGGCGGCAAACACGGGCAGGGCGGTGAGCAACGAGAGGACCAAGGCCGGGCGAAGCATGGACGAGGCTTAGGGTTCCCGCCGCACCGGGGCAAGGAAAGCCTCAAAAGCCCTTGTCGCTTGCCCTTGCGGAAGGTTCCCGCTTTATCCAGAGCTCCCTACCATGTCGGCCTCCAGCCTCATCCCGACCAACGAACCGCGCTTTCAGGTGCCCGATGCCCGGGGCCGTTTCGGCCGCTTCGGCGGTCTCTACGTCCCCGAGACGCTGATGACCCCGCTGCTGGACCTGACGAAGGCCTACGACGAGGCCCGCCGCGACCCCGCCTTCCAGCAGGAGTACGCCGACATGCTCCGCGACTACGCCGGTCGCCCGACGGGTCTTTATTTCGCGGAATCCCTGACCAAGCACTGCGGTGGCGCCCGTATCTACCTCAAGCGCGAGGACATGCTCCACACCGGGGCCCATAAGATCAACAACGTGATCGGGCAGGCCTTGCTCGCCCGTCGCATGGGCAAGAAGCGCATCATCGCCGAGACCGGCGCGGGTCAGCACGGCACCGCGACGGCCGCGGTCTGCGCGCGTTTCGGGCTGAAGTGCGTGATCTACATGGGCGCCACCGACATGGAGCGCCAAGCCCTGAATGTCTACCGGATGCGCCTGATGGGGGCCGAGGTCCGCGGCGTGGAAGCCGGCCAACGGACCCTCAAGGAGGCCGTCAACGAGGCCATGCGCGACTGGGTCACCAACGTCCGCGAGACCCATTACATCCTTGGCACGGCCTATGGCTCGCACCCGTACCCGATGATGGTGCGCGATTTCCACCGCATCATCTCGCTCGAATCGAAGCAACAGATGCTTCGCGCCGAAGGTCGCCTGCCCGACGAGGTCGTCGCCTGCGTCGGCGGCGGTTCCAACGCGATCGGCGCTTTCTTCGAATACCTCGACGAACCCGGCGTCCGCCTGACCGGCGTCGAGGCCGGGGGCCGCGGCATCAAGCGCGGCGAGCACGCCGCCCGTTTCGCCGGGGGCCGCCTGGGCGTGCTGCAAGGTTGCATGACCAACATCCTGATGGACGGCGAAGGCCAGATCGAAGGCACGCACTCCGTCTCGGCCGGTCTGGACTACGCCGCCGTCGGTCCCGAGCACGCCTATTACCGCGAGCGCGGGCGCATCGACTTCGCCTACGCGACCGACGACGAATGCCTCGAGGCTTTCCAGCTTTTGTCCCGCCAGGAGGGCATCATCCCCGCGCTCGAGTCGAGCCATGCGATCGCGCACGGCTGCAAGGTCGCCGCGCAGGGCCGGCCGGGCGACATCGTCCTCATCAACCTTTCCGGCCGCGGCGACAAGGATGTCTGGAGCGCCGCCCGCGCCCTCGGCACGGAGATCAAGCTCTGAGCATGGCCGCGCACTCGATGACCGGTTTCGGGCGCGCGGAGATCGACCTCCCGGGCGTCCGTCTCGCCGTCGAGCTCGCGACCGTGAACCAGAAGACCCTGCAGGTCTCGGTCTACGGCCCGGAGGCCTGGCCGACCTTGGAGTCCGCGGCCACCGCGTGGATCCGCGCGCGGCTGCAACGCGGCAAGGTCACCGCGCGCGTGACGCCCGCCGACCCCGGCGCCGGCGTCGGCGGGTGGGACCTCGAGGCCACCCGCTTGCAGCTCCGGGAGCTCGAGCGACTCGCCGAGGCGCTCGGCACGCCCTGGACCCCGCCGTCCCTGGAACTGTTGCTCAAGCTCGCCGAATCGCGGCGCGGACAGTCCCTGGCCTTGCCCGATTTCGCCGCCACCGAGCCGCTCGTCCAGGCCGCGTTCACGCGCGCCCTCGACCAGCTCGTCGCGATGCGCGCGCAGGAAGGGGCCAGCCTGGCCGCGGACCTCCGCGCGCGGCTCGCCTTGCTCGATGGACATGTCCGCACGATGGAGGCCTCCGAGCAGGGGGCCGTGGCCCGCCATCGCGAGGCCTTGCTCCGCCGGCTGAAGGAGGCGGGCCTGGCCTTGGATGTGTCCGACGAGCGGGTGCTCAAGGAGCTGGCTTTCTTCGCGGAGCGTTGCGACATCACCGAGGAGGTGGTCCGGCTCCGGAGCCACCTGAGTCAATTCGCGACGGAGCTGGGGCGGCCTAGTACCGGAAGAAAACTCGATTTCCTGGTCCAGGAGCTCCTCCGGGAGGTCAATACCATCGGCAGTAAAGCCGCGGAAATCCCCACGACTCGGGCGGTTTTGGAGGCCAAAACCGAGATCGAACGCATCCGGGAACAGGTCCAGAACCTGGAGTGAGGTTTTTTCAGGGTGCGGTATTGCCTCCGGGGCTTTCCCATGCCTTTGTCCATCAACACTTACGAAACGGCCATGTCCAATAACCTCACCAAGCGGGATATCGTCATCAAGATCTTCACCGAGAAGGGCTACCCGCAGAAGCACATCCGCGACAGCGTCCAGATGACGCTCGACGCGATCAGCGAGGCCTTGCTGGCCGGCCGGGACGTGGAGCTCCGCAACTTCGGTGTCTTCCAGGTGCAGGTCCGCAAGAGCCGGGTCGGTCGCAACCCGAACCGCCCCGAGACGGATGTCATCATCCCGAAGCGCGCCGTCATCAAGTTCAAGGCCGGCAAGGAACTGAAGGCCAAGTTGAAGTCCTACGACGTCGAGAAGCCCTCGCAGGACAAGCCCGCCCAGGAATAATCGCGATGTCCGACATTCGAACGCTCCCCGGCTTCCGGGAGTTCTACCCCGAGGACCAGGCGGTCGTCGGTCACGTCTTCGACCTCTGGCGCCGGGCCTGCCGTCGTTACGGCTTCCGTGAATGGAATTCGCCGGTGCTCGAGCCGCTCGAGCTTTTCACCGAGAAGTCCGGCGAGGAGATTGTCCGGCAGCTCTTCAACTTCGAGGACAAGGGCGGCCGCAAGGTCACCCTGCGTCCCGAGCTGACGCCCGCGCTCGCCCGCATGGTCGGGGCCAAGGCCAACGGCATGCCGAAGCCGATCCGCTGGTTCGCCATCGGCGAGAGCTACCGTTACGAAAAGCCGCAGAAGGGGCGGCTCCGCGCCTTCTACCAGCTCAACGCCGACCTGCTCGGCGAAGCCGGCCCGGCCGCCGACGCCGAGATCATCGCGCTCTGCGCCGACTGTCTCCTCGGGTTCGGCCTCACGCAGGCCGACTTCCGCATCCGCGTGTCCGACCGGACCCTGTGGTTCCGCTACCTCGCGAGCCTTGGCATCCCCGAGGCGCAGGCCACCGCCGTGCTCGGCGTGGTCGACAAACTGGAGCGCGGCGCCCCCAAGGATCTCCTGGAGGCCATGACCGCCGCCCTTGCCGGCACCGCCGTCGAGCCCGCGCGCGCCCTCGAGGCCGCGCGCGCCTTCGCCAACACCAAGTCGCTCGCCGACCTCGAGCGCCTCGCCGCGGGCGACGCGGCGATGACCGAGCGGCTCGGCGAATGGAAGCACCTGCTGGCGACGTTGACCTCGCTTGGCTTCGCCGAGTGCGTCGCCATCGACCTTACCATCGTCCGTGGTCTGGCCTACTACACCGGCTTCGTCTTCGAGGCTTTCGAGACCGGCGGCGAAGCCCGCGCCCTCGCGGGCGGCGGTCGTTACGACGCCCTCGTCAAGAAGATGGGCGGACCCGACCTCCCCGCCGTCGGCTTCGGCATGGGCGACGTCACCCTGCGCGACCTGCTGGAACTGAAGAAACTGCTGCCCGTGTACGCCGATGGCCCGGATTTCTACGCGATGATCCTGGGCGACGACGCCCGGGCGGCCGCGTTGGCCGACGTCGCCGCGCTGCGTCGCGCCGGTTTCCGCGTCGAGTACAACCTGCGCGACGGCAAGTTCGGCAAGCTCGCGCAGCAGGCCGAGACCGCCGGGGCGAAGTACGCCCTCGTCTACGGCGGCGGTGAGGTCGCGAAGGGCGTCGCCAAGGTCCGCAGCCTGCTCGACCGCAGCGAGGCCGAGGTGCCGCGCACCGACCTGGTGCCCGCGCTGCGCGCCGTGCTGGAGGATGGCATGCGCGCGATCCTGCCCTGAGCCGATGACCGAGCAGGCGCGCCAGTACCGGGACATGGCCAAGACCGCGTCCTGGACCATGGTCTCGCGCGTGCTCGGGCTGATCCGCGACCAGCTCACCGCCGGGGTGTTCGGGGCCTCCGCCGTGGGCGCCGCGTTCCTGTTCGCCTTCCAGATCCCGAACCTGTTCCGCCGGCTGCTGGGCGAAGGCGCCCTGACCGCCGCCATCGTCCCGGTGCTGGCCGAGAAGACCGCCCGCGACGGCCGGGCGGCGGCCTTCGGGTTCCTGAACTACGCGCTGCGCCGGATCCTCCCCGGGATGATCGGCCTGACCTTGCTGGGCATCGCCGGCGCCTTGCTGTGGGCGTTCCTCCGGCCCGCCGACGCCGACGTCGCGATCCTCACGGCCGCGTGCATGCCGTACATGCCGCTGATCTGCGTCGCCGCGCTCTTCACCTCCGCCGTCAACCTGAGCGGTCGCTTCGGCTTGGCCGAGCTCGCCTCCGGCTTGCTGAACGTCTGCATGATCGCCGGCCTCGGTCTGTTCGGGATGCTGGCCGACACCGAGATGGGCAAGGCCGGCTGGCTCTGCGCGGGCGCCCTCGCCGGCGGCTGCCTGCAGCTGCTGATCCCGCTCCAAGGGCTCCGGCAGGAAGGCTGGCGGCCCGGCCCCGTGCAGGCCGACCCCGCGGCTTGGCGCACGCTCAGCCTGGCTTTCCTTCCCGCCGCCCTCGGCGCCGGCATCCAGCAGATCAACTTCCTGGTTTCGCGCGGGCTCGCCTTCAAGGTCAGCGACGCCGGCCTGACCTATTACTACATCGCCAACCGGATCGTCGAGCTGCCGATCGGCCTGTTCAGCGCCTCCATCGCCGTGGTGATGTTCCCGGCCCTGGCGACGGCTTTCGCCCAGGACGACCGGCCGGCGCTCGCCCGCAACTACGCGCGCGGCCTGCGCCTCATCCTCGCGGTCAACGTCGCCGCGGCCTTCGGCCTCGCCGTGCTCGCCAAGCCGATCGTCCAGCTGCTCTTCGAGTTCGGCAAGTTCACCCCGGAGCATTGCGCCGCCACCAGCCGCTTGCTCGTCCTCTTCGCGCTCGCCATGCCGTTCTACGCGCTGATCTCGCTCGCGACGCGCGCCCTCAACGTGGCCGGCCAGACGAGGGTCACCCTCATCGCGGCCTTGCATGCCTTGGCGGTCAATTTCGCCGGCTCGCTCGTCGCGATCTGGCTCGGTCATGGCGTGGAAGGGCTGGCCGTCGCCAACGCCGTCTCGACCCTCTGGCAATACCTCGTCCTCCGGCATTACCTCAAGCGGCTGGCCCCGGAATTCCTCTCGGAGCCGATGTTGAAGCCGGCCCTGCAGGTTTTGGTCGGGTCGGTCCTCCTGGGCATCATCGCCTACCAGGGGAGCTCGTGGCTCCGCGGTCTCGGCCAAGGTCACCTGCCCGAGAAACTGAATCTTGGTCTCTCGATGCTCCTCGCGGGCGGGGTCGCGATGGTCGCGTACGCGGTCTACCTCGACCGCCTGAGCTACCCCGAACGCGATTTGTTGCGCGGGTTCGCCAACAAGGTCCTTCGCCCGACCGGCTACCAGCTCAAGGTTTGACCTTCCCGGTCTTGACCGTCCGGGCGCCGGCAGGGGGTGGCGACGGGGCAGGGAAGGGCGCCGTCGGAGCCGTCCGATAACGCTTCACCAAGGCTCGGAGGATCGCGACCGTCTCGAGGTCCGCGACCCCGTCGACCTTTTTGGGGCGGAAGTGACGTTGACAGGCCTCGATCGCGAGCTTGAGACCGGCGTCGCCGGCCTCGACGGCGTAGCCGTAAGTCAGGAGCAGCCGGCGGACCTCGGCGGGATCGGCCTTCGCACCGGACTTCATGAACATCTCGACGTCGGCCGGCAAAGGCCAGGCGCCGACGCCCTTGGCCGCCAACTCCGACCAAGGGAACAGCAGCCCCGGGTCGATCTTGCGACCGATCGCGATGTCCGAGTGAGCCAGCACTTCGGTCGGGGCGATCGTCGGATGACGCCGCAGGATGTCGGCGCAGAGCTTGGCGACCAGTTCCTGCTGCGCCAGAGGGTAGCGATGGATATTGCCGTCGAGGTTGATGATCTCGATGCCGATCGAATTCTGGTTCAGGCTCTCGAACTGACGCCAGCCGCTCTTGCCCGCATGGAAGGCGACACGCGATTCGGGGACCATGGCGATAACCCGGGGCGGCGTCTCGTCCGTGACCAGGTAATGGATGCCGACCCGGTGGGAGGACTTGCGACCTTGCAGGACTTCGTACGAGCCGGCCAGGTTTCCGCCCGTGTGATGAAGAATCAAAGCCTGGATGGGTGCTTTCCGGATCTCGGATCCTTGGGAGTCCGCGCCTTGCTCGATACGCAGCCCGGCGGGAGTCTGCGCGATGACCGGCAGTTTCGTCGGCGGGCTGGAAGGCGCTGAGGCGCAACCGGACAAAAGGGCGAACAACCCCGCCAACAGGGGGATTGAGGCAAAGGTTCGTTTGGCCGGGGTCATGACGATGCGAAGCATCGTTTAAAACGATTCGTTTCAAGGCCCAAGATAATACGATTAACACGACTTAAACCCCCATAATCAAAAGCCGATACTTAATTAGACATAATGTATATTGTGCGAAATACGCCAAGGTAATCTCAAGGGCTAAACAATCGATTATTGCTCGCTTGACCGCGAACAGTCATTAAAAAGCCGTCTTTATGAAAGTCGCTCGTCACATCATCGAAGCCCGTCGCGAAGCCATCGCCAAACTTCTCAGCAAAGTCGGCTACGTTCCCGTCCTGGAGATCTGCAAACAATTCAATGTCTCCGAGGCCACCGCCCGCCGTGACCTGACCGAGCTGGAGAGCCAGCGCCGCATCACGCGCACGCACGGCGGCGCGCTCTCCGACTTCAACCGCAATTTCCCGCCGCTCGACGATCGCAAGGTCGAGGACGCCGAAGCCAAGCGCAAGATCGGCAACCTCGCGGCCTCGCGCGTGAAGCCCGGCATGACCGTCTACCTCGACTCCGGCTCGACCATCTTCTTCGCCGCCGAGGCCATCGCCTCCGCCGGCGTCGCGGACCTCCAGATCGTCACGACGTGCCTGCCGACCGCGCAGCTGATCTCCTGCCTGCCCGGCGTCGAGGTGTACATCCCCGGCGGTCTTTTCCTGACCCGTCACGCCATGGTCGCCGGTGATCGCACACTCGAGGAAGTCGCGCGCTGGAACTTCGACGTGGCCTTGCTCGGGGCCGAAGGCATCGACGAGAATGGTCTCTGGAATTCGCAGCGCGACATCTCGCATCAGCAGCGCGAGGTCATCCGCCGCAGCGACGAGGTCCTGATCTGCATGAACAAGGTCAAGCTCGGCCGCGGCGGTCCCTGCGCCGTGACCCGCGATGTCAGCGCGCTGTTCCTCGTGACCGACGCCCCCGCGGCGGACGTCGCCAAGGCCAAGGTGAAGATGGCGGCCGACCACGTGTTGACCGCCGTCTGAGGCCTGCGCCGAGACCTTTCGACCGTCGCCGCATGAGCCACGACGCCACCGCCGCACTGCTCGAGCTCTCCCATCAGCTCGGTGGCGAACGCCTGCGGATGTCCATCCTGGGCGAAGGCAACACCTCGGCCCGCGTGGACGAGGACACCTTCCTGGTCAAGGCTTCCGGCTCCAACCTGGCCACCTTGCGGCCCGATGAACTCACCCTCTGTCGTTTCGACCGGCTCCTCCCGCTTCTCGAGGACACGGCCGCCACGGATGCCGCGATCGACGCCGCCCTGTTCGCCGCCCGTGTCGATCCGGCGGCCCGCAAGCCTTCCATCGAGGCGCTCTTCCACGCCTACTTGCTGACCTTGCCGGGCGTGCGGTGCGTCGGGCATGTCCACGCGATCGCGGTGAACCAGATCCTCTGCTCCCCTCGCGCCCGCGAGTTCGCGACCGGTCGCACCTGCCCCGACGAGGTCGTGATGTGCGGCGTCGAAGCCGTCTTCGTGCCCTATTGTGAACCTGGGTTGGCGCTCTCCCAAGGCATCCGCCGCGAGGTGACCGCCTTCGTCCTCCGCACCGGCCGCGACCCCAAGGTCATCCTGCTCCAGAACCACGGTGTCATCGCCGTCGGGCCCAATCCGAAAGCCGTGCTCGGCACCCTGCTCATGGCCGAGAAATCCGCCGAGATCTTCGTCGGCGCGGCCGCCCTGGGCGGCCCGGTCTTCCTGACCGCCGCCCAATGCGAACGCATCGCCGGTCGCCCCGACGAGCATTATCGCCAGAAAGTGCTCGGCCTCTGAATCTCCCACCCCCTACCCTGCCCATGTCCAATTACCTCGCCATCGACCTCGGCGCCGAATCCGGCCGCGTGATCTTCGGGTCCCTCCAAGGCGGCAAGCTCCGCATGAAGGAGGTCCATCGTTTCGCCAATGGCGCCATCACGGCCAACGGCACCCTCCGATGGGACATCGTCCGCATCTTCCGCGAGATCCGCGTCGGTCTCGCCAAGGGCGCCAAGCTCGGCCCCGTCAAGTCGGTCGCCTGCGACTCCTGGGGCGTCGACTACGTCCTGCTCAAGGGGGACGGCCCGATGCTCTCCCTGCCCTACACCTACCGCGACGAGCGCAGCTTCAAGGCCTTCGCGCAGGCCCAGCGGAAGTTCTCGCAGCGTCAGCTCTTCGAAGGCACCGGCATCGCCTCGATCTCCATCAACACCCTCTACCAGCTCCTGGATGACGTCGAGCACCGTCCCGAGATGCTGCGTTTCGCGGACAAGTTCCTGCTCATCGGCGATTACATCACGTGGCTCCTCACCGGGCAGGCCCGGGCCGAGGAGACGCTGATCTCGGGCAGCCAGTGCTGGGACACGCGCAAGCGGGACTGGGCCTGGCCCGTGCTGAAGAAACTCGGCATCCCGAAGCACCTGTTCCCCGAGCCCGTCGCCCCCGGCGTGAAGCTTGGCAAGCTCCTCCCCTACCTGGCCAAGGAGACCAAGCTCGCGAAGACCGAGGTCGTCACCACCTGCGCCCATGACACCGCCGCGGCCGTCGCCGCCGTGCCCGCGGTCGCCGGCGATGACTGGGCCTACCTTTCCTCCGGCACCTGGTCGCTCCTCGGCGTCGAGTTGCCCGCCCCGCTCGTGAACGAGGAGGTCCGCCTCGCGAAGTACACGAACGAGGTCGGCTTCGGCGGCACCTCCCGCTTCCTCAAGAACCTCGTCGGGCTCTGGGTCCTGCAGGAATGCCGTCGCGAATGGATGGAGAAAGGCGAGGTCTCCGACTACGGCGAGATCACGCGCCTCGCGACGAAGGCGCCCGCCCTGCGCTCGTTCATCCGGCCCGACGATACGCGCTTCGCCAAGCGCGGCGACATGGTCGCCAAGGTCCAGGCTTTCTGCCGGGAGACCAGGCAACCCGTGCCGAAGACGCACGGGGAGATCGCCCGTTGCGTGCTCGAATCCCTGGCGCTCCTTTATCGCGTCGAGATGGACGCGATGGAGCTGCTCACCGATCGTCGCATCAAGGTGCTGCACGTCGTCGGCGGCGGTTGTCGCAACGCGTTGCTGAACCAGGCCACGGCTGACGCCACGGGCCGCACGGTCATCGCCGGCCCGGTCGAGGCCACCGCGGCGGGCAATATCCTGGTCCAAGCCGTCGCGATGAAGGAGATCAAGAACCTCGACGCGGTGCGCGGGATTGTCCGAAAGTCTTTTGAGGTAGTGACTTATAAACCCAAGACCGATGCCCGCTGGGTTCAGGCCTTGGCCAAGTTTAATGGTTTAAAGAAGTCGTAAAACCCTCTAACCCTCCCCCCTGCCCCTTTCCAACGAAACGCACCATGTCCTCCTATAAGTACGTCTCCCACCTCTGGAACGACGCCGAAGCGGCGAAGCTCGATCCGGTCGGCCGCCTGGTCTACCGCTCGAACAAGCTCGGCGCGGACCAGCGCATCACCAACACCGGTGGCGGCAACACTTCCTCGAAGATCGTCGAGCAGGATCCCCTGACCGGCAAGGACACCCCGGTGCTCTGGGTCAAGGGCTCGGGCGGCGACCTGCGCACCAGCAACCGCGAGAATTTCTCCTCCCTCTACCAGGACAAGCTCATCGGTCTCCAGCAGACCTATGCGGCGCGCGCCGACAAGGGCCTGAAGTCGCCGGCGGAGGACGACATGGTCGGCATGTACAACCACGCCACGTTCAACCTCAACCCCCGCGCGTCCTCGATCGACACCCCGTTGCACAGCTTCCTGCCGGGCAAGCATGTCGATCACATGCATCCGAACGCGATCATCTCGATCGCCGCCTCCAAGAACTGCCAGGCGCTCACTCAGTCGATCTTCGGCGGCAAGATGGCCTACGTGCCGTGGATGCGCCCGGGTTTCGAGCTCGGCCTCGCCATGCAGGAGATCTCCCGCCGGCAGCCCGGCATCAAGGCCATCATGATGGGCCAGCACGGCTTCATCTCCTGGGACGACGACGACAAGGCCTGCTATGAGCTGACCCTCGCCATGATCGAGCAGGCCGGCGCCTACATCGAGGCCAAGTACGCGGCCAAGGGCGGCGACGCCCAGGCCTTCGGCGGCGCCCTCTACCGGACCCTCGACACCGAGAAGCGCCACGCGACGTTCGCCGCCATCCTGCCTTGGCTCCGCGGCCAGGTCTCCAAGGAGAAGCGCTTCGTCGGCACGATCCAGGACGACGAGAAGATCCTCCGCTTCGTCAACTCGAAGGACGCCCCGCGCCTCGCCGAGCTCGGCACCTCCTGCCCCGACCACTTCCTCCGCACGAAGATCAAGCCGCTCTACGTGAACTGGAACCCGCAGGCCGAGGATGCCGCCGCCCTGAAGGCCAAGCTGGCCGCGGCCCTCGAGCAGTACCGCAAGGACTACGCCGCGTATTACGCCGCCTGCAAGCGTCCGAACTCCCCGGCGATGCGCGACCCGAACCCGACCGTCGTCCTCATCCCCGGCCTCGGCATGATCGCCTGGGGCAAGGACAAGTCCGAATCCCGCGTCACCGCCGAGTTCTACAACTGCGCCGTCGAGGTCATGCGCGGCGCCGAGGCCATCGACCAGTACATCGCCCTGCCCCAGCAGGA
>Ga0222712_10002578_pt1 | contig 20556 bp, 31 predicted proteins | sample C33_657DmetaG_FD_165043 | JGI IMG/M metagenome (GOLD analysis project Ga0222712, IMG submission 165043) | Estuarine water microbial communities from San Francisco Bay, California, United States - C33_657D | ecosystem: Environmental > Aquatic > Marine > Unclassified | place: USA: California... | reverse complement strand
GCTGCGGGCAGCATTCATCTGCCCGAGCCCTGTCTGGTCTGCGTCTTGCGACTGCTGTTGTTCAGTTGTCATGCTTGTCCGTGATATGCACTTCTGCGGTTTTGAACTGGTATCCCTCTGAGGACACTGTTGCGAGAATGTCTAAGCACGTTTGAATACGCGCTGCTTGGGTGAGCGACTGAGATGCACGAGTGTCCAATCCCGCTTGGGCGCGGATTGCATCAGCATTTCTCGTGATGACGTTCGATGCAGTTGCCTGCAGAACAGCTACCTCAGCCAACAGGGCCTGCCTGAGGAGGTAATACTCCGGTGACAGGAGCCATTTCTGGAGCTTGCCCGACTGGGTAGCCTCCAGCGACCTGACTTGGACTTCCAACATTGGGATCTTGCTGTGCCGACTGGATTATCTGAAACAGCCTGACCAGCGCCTGACTCTGTTGATCCTGCTGCTGGGCAAGCTGTTGAATTGCCTGTGTGGTCTGTTGCGACTGAACCTGCATCGGCTCCACCAGATTGGTCCGAAGACCCTCGCTGAGTTCCATCAGCTTTCCGTCGACGATCTGGCTGGCCATCTGAGCCAACTGCTCCTGTATCTGCTGCTGCTGAGCAGCCTGCTGCTGCTCTTGGGCCGCCTGCTGTTGCTGAGCCTCCTCGGGCGATGGTTGTTCCTGTTGAGGCTGAACACGTAGGCGGAAATCTTTGGGAGCACCGCTGTAGACGAGCACCTGATTGAAGAGGTCGACCAGCTGATCGAGACCAGCCGCTTGAGCGAGTACCGGATTTGCGAAAATCGACTGGAACGTCTGGATCATTGTTCCGGCCAACTTGGAATCCACGATACGATCAGCGCCCTCACGGTCACTCGAGAAGCCGTCGACTCGGAGGGCGTCCTTGCTGCCGCGAATGCCAGCAGTCGTGTTGCGACCCTCAGGCTCATCCACCTTGAAGCCCATTTTGTCGAGAGTCTGCTTCTTTACCTCGTCAACCTCAGCGACATCAGCAAGCACCTCGTCGTCTGAGTAGGCCAAGAAGGCCTCGTAAAGGAGCTTCTTGCGGGCCTTGATGGCTGCATCGATGAAACTGCCGGTAAGCTCCAGCCGGTTGCTCGTGTTGCTGGCGATGATCTGAACCTCTTGTGCTGTCTGCTCGTGAGCGGCAGGAAGTCCGACCTCCTGAGGCGAGAACCCGAGTACGCGCTCCATCATGGAGAGCAACTGGTTCACGCCGCTTGCGATCTCACCAGAAGAGCCTTGAGGCAGCTGGACAGGCGTGAATGCGTCACGCTCAGACTGCTGCTGCCAGCTGAGTTCACGCTTGGAGTACGGAACGAACGTGACGCCGCGGTACTTCTTCTCACCGAGGTTATTGATGATGTCGATGTACTTCTGATCGACGACATCCGAGTTCCAGAAAACGATGCGCTCCAGGTTCTGCTTCACCGTCAGAATGTACTGGGTGAGCATGTTGGACAGATGGTCCTGAAACGGGAGAATCTCCAGCGCGAGCGAGGAGTTTCGTGCGCTGCCCATGTCCGAGTCGTAGAGGTATGCAACCAGCGGATTATAGGCCAGCGGTACAGCATGGCTGACAGTGTGAGATCCAGTATGGATAAATCGCATCCACACGGGATTGTCGTAGTCGAACAGATTCCACTCAGACGGAATGAGTTTTTGGAAGTAGCTGACCACCGTAACACCCTCGTCTTGGTGGTTGGTAGTGTACCTGTAGGCCTCGCGAATACGATCTGTGTCACCGGCTCCAGGGCTAAACGCCGTTGGGTCCGGGAACTTGAGCATGCATGGGTTGATCTCGCGATAGAAGTTGTACTTCGACTCAACCCAGCTTCCGTATTTGAACTGGATGTTTTCGGTGTTCCAGAACTGCTTGTTGTTCTTTACATCCTTGTACCGAAGCACGTTCCAGAATCCGGCGTACTCGATTCCAGTATCGGTGTTGGCAGTGCTCAAACGACTGTTGAGGTCGTAGAACATGCGGCTTGGGTGAGGAATCTCGAAGCGGACACCCTCCTTGATGGTGCGCTCAACCTCTTTCTTGTTCTCGAGGTAGATCTGCTTCTCGCGGTAGAAGTCCTCAGCAGGGAAGTTCATGCAGACGCCGTACTTAAGCATCTGCAGGATCGATTGGCGCTCGTCCTCACGATAACCCATTTCCTGAACCATGCGCTGAATGCGGCTCGTGATGATCTCACAGCGCACACGGTTCTGCATCGTGGTGGACACCGGCTCGTACTTGTAGAGCGGGTAGATGTCTCGATCGCTGAACAGCTTGGCCCAGCGCATCTTCGTGTATGCCTGAACCAGTGGAACGAAAATGTGGAAGAACGTCGGCATGTCCAGCTTCATCAGCGGCTTGCCGTCTGGTCCACACTTCTTGGTGCCGTCCGAATTGCACAGCGGAAGCAGCATGTTCGACAGCCTCGACGTGAGGCCCATCGACTTCATGGCGTCCATCACCTTCTCAGTAGAGGTGCCCTTGGAAAGTAGGCCCTCAACGAGGGTGTAGGTAATCTGCCGCTGCGAAGCATCAAACGCCTGGTCGATCGCGTACCAAGTCCTAGCCTCGTTCAAGTTGCGCTGGATGCCCTCGTCGATACGCGACGAGTTCATGTCGATCAATGCCTTGATCTTGTCGTCGAGCTTCTCGGCCGTGAACTTCTTCTTGAGTTCTTCGACCGTTCCGCCGCGCTTCTTGAGGACTTCGAGATCGACCATGTGTCAGGAGGTTACTTCTTCTTAGGGCCACCGATCATAATGAGGATGCCCATGCCCTTGCCCTTCTTGCCGTGCATCATGGATTTGCCTTTCGGCTCGTCCCCGTACTCACCACCCTCGTCTTCTCCTCCCTCATCGTCGAGCTCGTATTCGTCCTCACCCATGTGCCCGCACTTCTTCACGTCGGTGAGCTCGCCAACGATTTCAGTGTCAGACTTGGAGACGACGGTAAAAGTACCGTGAATCTCCATGGTTTCCCCCTCTTCGAGCGAGTTGATCGATTCGTCGAGGCCGTCCCGCTTGAGTGTGATCGAGTCCATAGATGGCGACTTTCGATGGAGGATTTCCCGCGATCCTGCTCTTTTACAACCGAAAGTCGCACCGACCTTATGCAAGACACTCAAGGGCGGTGGTTGCCCGATCTTTCACCACGAGGGTTCGAGGTATTCAACTCGTATGCCAGATACCTCATGGTGGACGGCCCTCGTAAAGCGGGTAAATCGCTTGCGATTGCACATCGTGTTGCACGCCACCTTTTCGAGAACAACAACGCCACCGTTGGCATCATTGCTAAGACCCTGAAAAACGGGAAGGTCGGCGTATGGTCTGATCTCACGAAGACCATCCTGCCTCAGTGGATGGACGCCAAAATCGGCATGAAGTGGACCAAGGAGCCCACCATGGACGTAGCGACCAAGATGTCATACGCCCGGGTCAGGAACGCTTACGGTGGGGAATCTGAGGTTCAGCTTCACTCTTTGGAAAACGTCTGGGAGGCATCAGCCAAGTTCAAGGGGACGCGCTTCTCGCTGCTGTGGCTATCGGAGGCTGATCAGTTTGAGGACCGAATTGTGTTCGACGTTCTGACTGACCAGCTGCGTGTCGTTGAGATTCCATACGAGAACCACCAGATCATCGCCGACCTTAACCCGCCTGAGAACGGAGTGAACCACTGGCTGGCCGGAATCTGGCTCACACGCAAGCCGAGCGACAACGAGCAGTTTGAGTCGCAGTTCCAGCGCATCCAATTCAGCCTCAACGACAACACGTTCCTAGATCCGCGGGAGAAGCAAGACCTCATCAACAAGTACGCCTACGACAAGCAACTGTATGCTCGTTACGTGCTTGGAGAGTGGGTCGAGGACGTGAGCGATGGACATTTCGCAGATGTCTTCGTGCCGAGCACTCATGTTGTTGGGAACGTGACCAGCGCAACTGAGGATGACCACGAGATCATTGTGCCTCCAAAGAACTGCTTCGAGTTGTTTACTGGCTGGGACTTGGGTGACGTGAACCACGCCTGCTCGATCTCGTGCAAACGGATTGGAGACGACGGAAATTCAATCTTCGACATCCTCGACGAGGCAGTGGTTATCGACCGAAAGGTGTCGATCGCCGACTTCACCGAGTTGGTTATGGAGAAGATGCAGTGGTGGGAAGACTACCTCAAGGACACCCACGGAACCGCCAACGTGCTGTGGCGGCACTGGTCAGACAACTCTGCTTGGAGATACCGCGCTGCCTCAGATGTGTATGACGAACTTGTTGTGCGGCAGGTATCGCAGGGTAAGATCGTGCTGCACGCCGTCACAAAAGGCTCCGGAAGCGTGAAGCAGCGCATCGGACTTCTGAAGAAGCTGCTCTTCGATAGGCGTGTATTCATATCGGCACAGCTTCACAACACGATCAAGATGGTCCGAGAAATGAAGCCAGGTCCAAACCGGGCAGAGCCGATTCGCGACGGAGACAAGAACAAGCACATCTTCGACGCTCTCACCTACATGCTCATCAGCGAGACGCCTATGGATGTAGAACGACGGGCCATTACAGTGTCCAAGAAGCCGACGGTTGTTTTCACCCAATGAAGCTCACCTACTGCAATGATCGAGACATTGAACTGTGGGTGGTCAGCGACTCCGGCTGGGCCATACCCGTCAAGTGTCATCACTGCGTTATGGACGACGTTGGTTACGTTCACGTCATCCCGGCAGTGCCGCTTGGTTTTGCTCAGTCTGGTGAACTGGAGCGGGTTCTGTCGTGCAGGAGTGCGACCGCTCTGAAGTCTGGTTGGCTCTTGGAGCTTAGCTCGTTCACTTCGGTTGCCTCCAAGGCTGGAGGTATCACGCCAGAGTTCTACTACATCTGGGACGGGTGTCAGGCGAAGCGTCCGACGCTTGAACCTGAGCAGGTCAAGCAACCGAAGCAGCCGAAGAAGACTCATTCATCTGACCCGTTTATCGATCACGTTGCGTCAACTTCAGGCATCAGCAAAGATCTGCTGGTTGTCTCATATTTAGCTATTGCCCAAGCGATTCCAGGGTGGCTGCTTGCTGGCAACACGTTGAATCTCGGATCGATTCGGTTGGCCGCGGTTCCGTACCGACGCAACTGGAAGGAGATCGTCCTTGCACGCTACCCAACGCTGCGCAAGGCGCTCATGGTCAGAGAACCCAAACGCTTGATGTCGATGGCATTCACGGCTGCATCGAGGATCGTGAGGTTGTCTGAATTGACGGAGTGCCGCATGCGTCGGGGAAACCCGCTTTTCTCATGGACCGTCGAAGTGCTGCACAACTCAGACTGGGAAAAAACATGCGACGATGTAGAGGGAAAGGCAGCCGCCCAGCTTGGGCCAATACCATACGTCAAACGCTGGGCTAACCGTGTTTCACAGATTGAAGATACCGTTTATGAGATACTCTCTGCTCACATTCAAAAAGAGACTTCGCCGACTTGCAGAATACTGTGGCGTCGTGGCCAGCGGGGTATGCAGTTTGTTCAAGCATCTCCCACTGTCCTTGGCCCTGCCACGATTCTTGAATGCGACGAGGGCAGCGACAGCAGCGTTGATGATTTCCTCGGAATCGAGGACTCCGCGAAGTATCTGGAGGAAAAGGCTGAACGCCTGTTCAAAATGTCCGCTTTACAACAAGCGGATGAAGACATGCGGACACCACGGGGAGACGATGAAGCACCGGGATTCGGGTCGTGCAACAGTGGGGTGTTGGTGTTACATACCCCTCGCTGCCAAGTTACTGGACAAGGAGTGCTGGCTAGTGGAAATGAACCTCAAGACAACCTGGATCAATGACGCCAATCCCAGCTGAACAAAACGACTCTCCTGCTCATCCCGCACGGCCAGTGGGTGGCAAGCCTCCGATCTCCATGGCGGTGGCTGAAAAAGCAGCCCGCGAGGCTGGGTTCAATATCATTGACGCCAAGCAGCTGAAGGCCGCCGGCATCTTTGGCGAGTTCGTATCTCAGGTTGGAGCCATTCATCTCGGCCGATCGCGGCTCGCCATGAATCTGGCACGTACTGACAGGGCCATGGACTTCTGTGAATCTGCAATCGAGAACCGAGAGTTCCCTGACCCAGAATCAATGATCGGCGTGATGAAGGTTCACGCATCACTGATCAGCGAATCCAACAAGGCTGCCGAGCTTCTAATCAAGTCGGCTCAGCAGGCCGCTGAGACCGCCAAAGCTGAGGCCATGGTTGTGTTGCCAGGATTCGCTCCGCGTGCTCAGGTTGGGCCAACGCAGGTCAACGTGATGGTTAACTCCACCAACGGAGCGACCGATACAGTTGAAATCAAGGAGAACTGAACCATGCCAGCAATCAAGGGTATCAAACGTCTTCCGTCAGGTGGCGTGATCTATCGTGGCGAGCGGTTTCCAGGTTTCAACAAGCCCAAGGCAGCCCCTGCCGGTGATACACACAAGAAGCGTGTGCTCGCCAAAAAGGGCAACAAGGTCAAGGTCGTCTCATTCGGCCACCGAGCCTACAGCGACTTCACTAAGCACAAGAACCCAAAGCGCAGGGCCAACTATCTCGCTCGCTCAGGAGGCATACGAAACAAGAGCGGCGAGTTGACCAAGAACGACAAGTTCTCCGCAAACTACTGGGCGAGAAGGATTCTCTGGTGAAAGTTGCATCCAAGTCCAACCCGTCTCTCTGGAGCCGGATCGTCCGCGAGGTGAAGGCGTCGTCGAAAGGCGGCAGGCCCGGACAGTGGAGCGCCCGCAAGGCTCAGATTGCAGTGAGCCGCTACAAGGATCGGGGCGGCTCATACAAGGGTTCCAAGTCTCCGTCGAACAGCCTGTCCAAATGGACCCGTGAAGATTGGGGGACCAAGAGCGGCAAAAACTCCGTCGTCGGCCGTGGTGCCACAGGAGAGCGATACCTGCCTCGAAAAGCTCGAGAGGCACTGAGTGACTCGGAGTATTCCGCAACGAGCGCGAAGAAGCGTGCCGGCATGAGGGCTGGCAAACAGTTCGTTCGCCAGCCTGATTCTATCGCTCGCAAGACCGCCAAGTATCGCGACTGAGCGACTCCGACTTTCGCCTCACACGGAAACCGTGTAGGCACCAAACGATTTATGGCTACGACCACCATCTACAACAAGGCCCTGGAGCAGATCATCTCCGGGACCATGACTCTCGCCACAACTCCTGTCGGATCGACGCCTCCTTACAAGGTGCTGCTTCTCGGATCGGGCTCGAGCTACACGCACTCCAAGGCCCACGTCTATCTGAGCGACGCGATCGCTGCTGGTGCCGTGGAGGCGTCTGGGTCTGGGTACGACACTGGTGGCAAGACCCTCGGCAACATTTCGACCACGACCAACCAGTCCGGCAATTTCGTGCAGGTTGAAATCAACGACGTACAATGGGGCACTGGTGCTGGCGGTTCCACAATCACCGCAAAAGGTGCGTTGATTTACCTGCCCACCGGAAACCCGGCCACGAGCCCGCTGCTGGCGTACATCAACTTCGACGGAACCGTGTCGTCCAACGCATCGGTGTTCACCATCGACTTCCAGACCCCTCTGAAGTTCCAGAACTGAACATCACATGGCTAACCTGATTGCGTTTGCGGGTTACGCCCGTGAAGGTAAGGACGCCGCCGCGACGAGGCTCATCAGCCTCGGATGGAAGCGAATTGCGTTCGGTGACATCATCAAGCGCCAGATCGACTCGCTGGTGCAGCAGCATCTTGGGTTCTCGGCATTCACTGAGAACGACACCCAAAAGAAGCAGATCCGGCCGATCTTGGAACAGTGGGGCGAGGTGAACTACGACGGGGTGATGAAGGAGTTCTTTGACTCTCTTCCAAACTACGCCGTGAACACCCGGCTGGTTCGCCTGCGTGAGGCCAAAGAATGGATCAAGCGAGGCGGCATTATCCTGCGAATCCGGCGGCCCGGAGTGGAGCCCGCAACGGAATGGGAGAGAACCCGCCTGCAGGAGCTCTACGACGGCGGCGTGATCCACGACACCATCATCAACGACTCGTCGATCGATGTGCTGTGGGATCGGGTCGGTCGTTTCGCTGCCGTTGGCGACGCATATCTCCAGACTCGTTAGGTGTTGACTCACGGTGTTTTACACCTACTCTCGGCTTGGCGCTAAGCCAAGTCATTCAAAACCATGTCTACACCACTGTTTCGCAAAGCAACCCGCGAGAAGGTCTTCCTGAAACTCGCGGTCACTGGTCCGTCTGGTTCCGGAAAAACGTACTCGTCTCTTCGACTCGCGCGAGGCCTTGTTGGCCCCACCGGAAAGATTGCGCTCATCGATACTGAGAATCGCTCTGCGTCCCTGTACGCCGACCGATTCGACTTCGACACGCTCGACATTGCTCCTCCGTTCGACAACGAGAAGTTCATCGAGGGCGTCAACGCGGCTGTCGAAGCTGGCTACGGAGCCATAGTTATCGATAGCGCATCGCACTTCTGGGAGGGAATCCTTGATTACAAGGACAAGCTCGATCAACGCGGCGGCAACTCCTACACCAACTGGAAGATTGCCGGCGACAAGTTCGGCGGAATCGTGAAGGCCGTGTTGCAGTCTCCAGCCCACGTCATCTGCTGCATGCGATCCAAGATGGACTACGTTCAGGAGAAGGATGACCGAGGCAAGACCCAGATCAAGAAGGTCGGCCTTGCTCCGATCATGCGTGACGGAATCGAATACGAGTTCACCACGGTGTTCGATGTGGCTCTCAATCATCAGGCCGCTGTCTCCAAGGACCGCTCTGGCCTCTTCGTCGACAAGATTTTCCAGATCACCGAGGAGACAGGTGCTCAGCTTGAAGCGTGGCGTCTGTCCGGAGGTGAGCCTGTGTGGAAGACGCAGTTGGCCGCCGTCATCGGCGCTAATGAACCCAAGGCCAATGCGTTCCTCGTGACGCTTGGATGGATCAGGGAAAGCCAAACATTCCGAGATCTGTCTGTAACCAACGCGGAGAAGATCCTGTCAAATACGGCCGCGTTCCTCGCCAAGGCCACCGCCTAATCGCGATCACCCATGAGAACGATACTTGACGAGAACGGGTTGGTCCATGACGGCATTCATCACCTGCTGGACGAGCGGGTGTATCGGAACGATCCGGCAATCGCCATCTCAGACCTCAAGGAGATGTCGCTGTCGCCGCTTCACTTCTGGTCCAAGAAGTTTGGTGGATATCGCGCTGAACAAACCGAGGCTCAGGAGATCGGAACGCTGACCCACCTTTCGGTTCTTGAGCCTGAGGAGTACGCCAGAAAGACGGTCCTCAAGCCGGCTGACGCTCCCCGGAAGCCTACCGACGCTCAGCGTAACGCCAAGAAGCCGAGCGAGGACACCATCGCAGCCATCAAGTGGTGGGACGATTGGAGTGCCGCCAATGCTGGGAAGACTGAGCTTTCTCAGGACGACTCGACCCAAATCGCCGGCATCACTCAAGGCGTCATGTCCAATGCAGACGCAGTCAAGCTGATGGATGGGGCTTTGAAGGAGGTGGCCATGTTCAAGACGATCGTCGTCAACGGAGTAACCATCCGAACCAAGGGCAAGGCTGACATCATCTGCTCAAGCAAGGGCAGCGATGCGGAGGCGATTGCGGACCTCAAGACGGTAGACCGCGGATACGCGAACCCAGACGACTTCTCGTACTCCATCAAGAAGTGGGGGTACGCACAACAAGCAGCGTGGTACATCGACCTGTACAACATGTTGACCGCGACCGACGATCCATTCACCACTGATGTGAAGAAGAGTCGGTGGGTCTTCATTGTGGCGGAGAAGTTGCCGCCGTACGTGTGCGTTACACTCGAGCTCGATGAGGACTCGATCGAGGCTGGCCGAGCGATCAACAAGCGGCACCTCGAAACACTCGCAGAGTGCTTCAAGACTAACGTCTGGGAGCGTCCTCTAAATGGAATGCGCGGTCGTGTATCCATTCCTGAATGGGCCAGAAAGAAGAGTTAACGAAAACCTGCATACGTTGTGGGCGCACTCAGCCGGCCAAGAACTTCTGGTCGGGCAGGCCAACCTGCGTTGAGTGCGCCCGCAAACTTTGGTACGCGCCCAAGTGTAACGCCGATCCACGTCGCGGACCCAACTGGCCCATGATGGAGCGTATGTGGAAGGCCGGTCTTATCAGTTATCCACCTGAAGCATTCACCGATGATCCAAACCCCAAGTGACTACTGGCACATCGCCATCGACCCGGGATCCTCAGGCGGCATTGCATGGAAGAACGGCGATGGGCCAATGACCGCGGTGCCCATGCCTCAGGAGCCGACTGACACGGTCAAGCTCTTGAGCGATCTGGTGCTGAAGGGTTACACCGTTCTTCACATCGAGCAGCTTCCGCGGTTTGTTCCAATGGGCGGTGGCAAGGGCATACCCGGCTCCATGGCCGCGGTGATGTTCGAGAACTTTGGAATCGTCCTTGGGGCCGCCATGGCCCTCGGCTACCGCATCGAGCGCGTTCCTCCGCAGACGTGGCAGAAGGAACTCGGCCTCGGAAACTCCAAGGGGCTCTCGAAGACAGAGTGGAAGAACAAGCTCAAGGGCCGCGCCCAGGAGCTCTTTCCAGGCATTCCGATCACGCTCAAGACATCGGACTCCCTCCTGATCTGGGAGTATGGACGAAGACACTGTTGACAGGCTGTCTGCGGTGTATTACAAGGTCAGTGTCCTCGGCGATCGGTGAGAGGAGAGTCGAGGGTGTTCAATAGGCGCGGTTCAATCACAGTTTTTTGCCCCACGTTTTCCGAGGTTTCGCTGATCCGCCCCAGCGATCTCTCCCCCTCGGACTACGTGGGGTTCTTTTTTCCCGTTCACTGAAACGGGCTGTTTCAACGACCGATGAAAACCATCATCCGAGTAAAGCGACAGCAGGGTGGATTCACCATCATCCCAAACGAACTTCTTCGGAAGAAGATGTCTCTTCGCGCCAAGGGGCTCCTGTGCATGATCCTGTCCAATATGGACGAGTGGGTGGTCACCAAGGCGTGGGCGGCTGAGCATTGCACCGAGGGGCGCGATTCGATCAAGGCCGCTTTCGACGAGCTCTTGGAGCTTGGCTACGCCTCGGTCGAGGAGCAGGGACAGATGGTCGATGGTCGGTTTTCCAGCCGGATCTGGACCTTCACCGACTCCCCCGCCGTTGACGGAAAACACACCCTCAACGCCAGTTCTGGGGTGGAAAACCGTATACGGGAAACCGTCAACGGAAACCCGCCCTCTCATAATACTATAGAAGAAGATCATAGAGAACTAAGCGGCGGTGCCGCGAAAGAGCGTCCGAGAAACGAGCTTGCGGACCATCTGGCCAAGGCTTGCGGATCGGACACCAGCCGCATGACCGAGGGCGAGTGGAAGCGGGTTGGGGTTGCTCTGGCTGGAATCAAGAAGGTCGAGCCCAGCCTGACCAATGAGATGATCGACGCTCACGTCGCTGGCTACCGGCGCATCTTCCGCGATGCCATCCTGACTCCGCTGGCCCTGATGAACAACTGGGGCGCTACGGCCCCAATGGCGCGTCATGACACCAAGTCCGCTGTCTCCACCCCAGACGAGCTTAAAAACCTCGTGGAGCGGCTTTCTGGGCACGTGGCGAACCCTCGGCATGAGGCGATGTTCGGAGATCTGGTGACCGAAGCGCAGAAGCAGGAGTTTGCGGCCATGAAAGAGCGGTACTTCCAACTCAAGGCCCAGCTTGGTGGAGGCACCAAGTGAGAGAGCCTCCGTTCTCGCAAGAGGCCGAACTTGGCGTGATAGGGTGCTGTTTGCTGAACAACAACGCCATCGATGACGCGATAAACGGCGGTATCAAGGCGGACTGGTTCTACGATGTTCGATGCCATGACCTGTGGGAGATCATCATCAAAATGCGGGACGAGCGGATTCCGATCGATATGGTCACGATCGCGAACCGTCTCAAGGGCGACTCGTTCAACCGTGTCGGAGGGATTGCGTTCGTGTCTGAGGCGATGGACGCTGTTCCGAGCGCATCAAACCTCCCATACTATCTGGACATTGCACGGGACAAACAGCGGGCCAGAAAGCTCATTGAGATCTCGCAAGAGGCCATAAACACGGCCTATTCCGGGGCTTCCAAGGTGGACATGGTGCTGGACAGTTTTGAAGCCAAGCTGATGGGTATCAGGAATGAGCACTCCGTTGACAGCGACTTCACCGCCAAGCAGATAGCCACTTCAGCCATCGACCTCATTCAGGAGCGGTGTGCCGGAAAGAGCGACGCTATCCCAACCGGCTGGACCTTCATGGACAGAATCCTCAGGGGAGGACTGAGGCCGGGCCAGGTGTTCGTGGTTGCTGGTCGCCCGGGTGCCGGCAAGACGGCGTTCACCTTGAGTCTTTTGACCTCACTCTGCTCAAGCGGCGTGCAGACGGGGTTCGTGAGCCTCGAGATGAGCGCCGAGGAGGTGGGCATGCGAATGCTGGCAATCGAGTCTCAGGTGGATGTTGGGCGGTACGACGAGCGCAACCAGCCAAACGAGGGCGAGCTCAGGAAGCTGACGACAGCTACAAGTCGACTAGCCCGTCACAAGATCATGGTCAACGACAAGCCCAACCAGACCGCTCAGAGCATTGCTGCCAAGGCGCGTCGCTGGGTTCGATCTTCAGGGTTGAAGGTACTTGCGATCGACTACCTGCAGTTGATCACAGCCTCTGAGGGCAAGGAGAGACGCGAGCAGATCGATGCGATCAGCAGAAACATGAAGCTACTGGCCAAGGAGCTCAAGATACCGATCGTGCTTCTGGCCCAGCTGAACCGCGCCATTGAGCGTGATGGAAACCGAAAACCCCGACTCAGCGATCTGCGCGAGTCAGGTGCCATTGAGCAAGATGCCGACCTTGTCGGAATGCTCTACCCCGCTGAGCAACAAGACTCAGAGGCTGCCCAATCTGGACCGAGGAGAATCAACCTGTTCATCGCCAAGCAACGGGCGGGTCAGGCAGGGGTGGATATCCCGTTCAGCTTCAGGCCAGAGCTCACACGATTCGACCCAGCATCACTATTCGACGAATGAAAATCAGATCCTACCAAGAGCGCGTCTTCAACTGGCAGCGCGATGTCGCAGCCCAGCCGGTTACGAAGACACCAACGCAACGCGATCCCGAGTTCTGCAAGAAGCAGTTGGGGTTCGTAAAGTCCGAGTGGTATGACGAGTACATCATCCACGCCGCCACCTACAACGGACTACTCAGTTCGGTTCCAGCACTATTCGATGAGGGCATCACCAAGAAGATCGACAACATCCGAGAAAATGTCGCCGATGATATCGGTGACGTGGCTTTCACGATTCTGGGGCTTCTTAACGCCTACGGCGTCATGCTCGACAACATCTCGTTCTCGAGGTCAACCGACATGAACGTGCTCGCCCTAGAGAAACGTGTCGACCTGTTCATCAAGGGGGTGGAGGACACGGATAAGTTGCAGGCTTCTGATGCCAAGGCGGTGCTTCTGGATCTGATCGCGCTGTCCACGTACTACTCGGTCCGATTCTGGGACGCTCTGGGTGCTGTTTGCGCCAGCAACGACACCAAGCTCTGGACTCAGGCAGAGGTGCATGACGGACAGCTGAAGATAGATGGCCTAAAGTGGACTGTGACCAAGGTCGCAGGCGTGACCGGTGACCGGTGCTACCGCATCAAGAACCAGGACGGCAAGCTGATGAAGAGCCCGTCTTTCACCGGTCCGGACCTCCGATCTGCTCTGATGCAATTCGTGTCCTTGACATGAACCATTCGGTGTATTACACCTTTCCACATGACTGAAACACCAGACAAGAAGATCGACGTTTCCAAGATGGAGCAGTTCGATCCGCCGCATTGCCCGATTCATGGAGGCTCGATGCCAGTCATCAACACGACGCCGAACAACGGTGTCGACCTTCACGGAATCGCCGGCAAGTGGTGTGGAGTGTGCATCATCAAGGCGCTCGAGAAACTCGGGGTCCAGAAGTGCATCGTATGAATCCAGGAGACAAGTACCAGAGTGTCCACAACCCAAACACCGTGGTTGAAATCGTGTGCCCTGTTGCCGAGTTCAGGATCGGAGAAGTCCGGCAGCCGTGCATCATCTACACCAAGAGGCAGCGGTTTTACGTGCGAACCGAAGCTGAGTTTCTCGCGAAATTCAGGCCGATTCAATCGAGCCAATGACCAATTCAGATTTGACAATCACACCTCGGTGTAAGACACCTTCCGAAACGAAGATGCCTAACCAACGGGGAAAATCCCAAGCACTACTCGCAGTATGGATCTCCAAGCCTCAGCTGAAGGAACTGGACAAGTCTTCCGCCTCCAAGCAGATGACTCGGTCCGAGTACGTCAGGCATCGCCTGTTCCAATCCGACGAGTCACAGCAAAGCGCCAAATCGGCACGTTCCAAGTCGGTGGTCGCAGCATTACGGCGTGGGTCGAAAAAGGCATGATCTGCTTCAGGCAGAAATACAGCCGCAAGGTTGAGCGTATCAGCCTTGATGAGACTTGGCATCATGCCATCGGCCAGTTGGAAATGCGCCTGAAATGAGTAAGACAATCTCCAGCGTGACCCGTCTTTCCCTCACTGGTGGTCGCACCGTGACGGTATGGCGGTCGGAGACAGGACTCCTCAAGGAGTACGAATACAACGACGTGATCGGTCACGCGATCATGTCGACTGGGATGCCAGTCCATAAACTGGCGGACAGCATTTTCACGAACCTCAAGAACATCCGGGCAGTCGAGGTGATCGACGGCAACGGACAAGGGGTTCGCATCGAGAAGTAGTTTTTGGGCGGTTTGCCCCGCCCGAAATTCACGAGTTCGGATCGGCTCCCGAGTGGGATGACCGAATCAATCCGGCCCGTGTGGTCTATGCCCCCTGGTGCGCGATGGCACTGGGGGGCTCTCCTCCTAACACCACCAGAACCATGAAACCAAACCTGTACGCAATCATCAGCCGCCTAGTCCTTGACGGAGTTAGTCAAGGCATCCGCAACACCGAAAGTGCTGCGCCGTCAGTCCAGCCGAGAACTGTCGAGAACCTCACCGAGAACATCCACATGGCAGTCATGCGGGAACTCACCGAGTACTTCACATTCAAAGACGATGATAAGCAGTAAGCCGATTCGTCTACCGTTGGATGACATCAATGGTGTCATCAACGATTTGAAGAGGGGCTGCACCGTGGCTGAGATCACGAGCAAGTGGCACATCTCAACGAGAACATTCTACAGGATCAAGTATCTCGAGAAGCTGCCAACCAAGGACATCTACACACGCGGGGACTCACATTGGCCCTGCGTTCACAGCGAGGAGAAAATCCGAGCAATCGTCGCAGAGCGCAAGAAGGGGGTGTTGCTCAAAGACCTGTCAGCCAAGTACGGAGTCGCACAGAGCTACATCAGCAGCATTATGAACGGTCACAAAAGGGAACAAACAAAATGGACGCGGAACACCAAGAAAAGTCGGAACTGATTCAGAGCCTGATCGAGAGCATCGAAGACAGGTTTAACACCATTCAGGTATTCACCACCTCGCACGATCCGGCAACCGGTGAGACGACATACATCGGAATGGGAACAGGTAACTTCTACGCTCGCATTGGTCAGATTGAAGAGTGGCTGCGAATGCAGAAAGAGATCGTGAGCGAAAAGGCCAAGCAGATTGCCGGATCAGAAAACGCCGATTTTAGTCAGAACTAACAGCATCGAAACACGCCAGGAAACCACATGAAACTAGCCAGCATCGAGGTCATCAAGGAGATCGCACCTCACTCCAACGCAGACTCGCTCGAAATCGCCAAGGTTCTCGGGTGGCAGATCATCGTCCGCAAGGGCGAGTTCAAGGCCGGTGAGTCCGTCGTTTTCATTCCCATCGACACCATTCTGCCCGATGCCGAGTGGTCGGCGTTCCTGAAGAAGGGCGACAAGCCGATTCGGCTCAACACGATTCGCCTGCGCGGCGAGTACAGTCAGGGGCTGATCCAGCCGCTATCGATACTGCCTGAACACGTCCGCGGATGGCAGGAGGGCGCTGACGTGGGCGGCGAACTGGGTGTCAAGAAGTACGAGAAGGAGATCCCGGCGTGCCTATCAGGTGAGGTGGCTGGAGCTTTCCCAACCTCCTACGCCCCGAAGACGGACGAGGACAACGGCCTGAGTCATCCTGATATCGTGAAGCACACGCTGTCGAAGCCGTGCGTCGCCACGCTGAAGCTGGATGGGTCGTCCTGCACCATCGTGGTTGTCGATGGCAACATCACGCACGTCTGTAGCCGCAACCTGTCGCTCAAGGAATCAGCCTCGAACGGGTTCTGGATCGCTGCCAGGAAGTTGACCATCCCGCCTGGCACCAACTGCGTCATCCAAGGCGAGTTAATGGGTCCGGGTGTGCAAGGGAACCAGTTGAAACTCACTGAGCCTACGCTCGTCGTCTACCAGATCCGTGATCTCACCAATGGCAAATGGCTTCGATACATCGATATGGCTCAGGTGTGCCGAGACAAGTTCCAGTGCAAATGGGTGCCTGTGGTTACCGTTACTCTCGATGAAACCATTGAGCACCTCCAGAGTGTTGCCGACATCGTGACGCTGCCTGACGGCAAACCTGCCGAGGGAATCGTTGTTCGACCGATCGATGGCGAGGCTATGGGCATCGGCCGACCGCTTGGGTTCAAGATCATCAACCGCAACTACAAGGACCAGTAACCATGCCAACCAACACCACCGCACACGAGGACAGCGTCATTAACAACGCAGAGAGCGTCATTATCGGGAAGATCCAGTCCCTCATCGAGGTTGTCACCCGACTCGATGATGTCATCGACGAGAAGGACATGGAGATCGAGACGCTGAAAGGGAAGGTCATGGACCTAGAAGGCGAGATCGAGGAATTGAAGTCGCAGATCTCCTCGATGAATGACGAGATCAAGAGCCACGGAGGATAACCATGGATACCCCTACCGAAACCCTGATCCAAGCGTTACGACTACTGTCCACCGACATTGAGTCAGAGGACGGTGTTGCCAATGCTGCGATCGCTGAGGCAGCGCAGCGCCTGGAGGAGCAGAGCGCGAAGATCAAGCGGCTGCGCGACGGAATCGCTAAGCAGAACCTCGAGATCGAGCAAACCTGCGGAAAGGTGCTCAACTATCCGTGGTTCAAGGACGACCAGAAGAACTTCCCCGGCGCGACCGAGAAGGACGGCGTGTGCGTTGGTGACCATGTGGCTGAGACCATCGCGGCCGAGTTGGCGCGGAAGTACACGGAGGCGATGGAGCGTATCAAGCGGATGGAGGACGCTGGAGATGCGATGGATGAATGGATGTCATCCGACTGGACTGAAGATGAGAAGCAGTTCCAAGAACAATGGCGCAAATCCAAGGAGGCCAAGCCATGAACTTTCATCTTCAAGAAATAGAAACGCTTCAGAACTCTTTGAGAAAACGCGAAAAGTGCGTCACCGAACTTGAAAACCGTCTCCGCGCTCTGTGGGACAAGTTAGAAGGTGAGAGGAAGTTCTACGATCAGCGCATCCGAGAACTCGAAATAGCTGGCAACGCAATGTACGAGTTCATCAATCCGCCATCACCGTGCATGAGAACATCAATAATGGACAACCTGTTGCAAGGATGGGACGACGCTAAGATTGGGAAAGAGGCCAAGCCGTGAGCTTAGAAATGACTGTCAAAATACAGTGGCAGAAGCGCGAGATTCGCTTGTTGAAGCAGCACATTAAGAGGCTGGAGGAGTCGGGTGATAAGATGTGTTCCGAGTTCAAAGCGTTCTGTCCGATAGGGTCTAAAACCAGAGATAAATGGCGTAAGGCCAAGGAGGCCAAGCCGTGAAACGATACAATATTGAGCGGCTTCCTCACATGCCGCCAAGACACGGGTTCCTGATTCACACGCCCGAATTTTCCGTGCTCGCGGATACCGCCCCGCTTACGATTGTGAAAGAGCTCAACAAGCTGCTGGACAGGAGCAGGACGCTGGATTCCGCGATCCGCTCGACGCTCGACGCCAATCGTCACCTCGCTGACGGCGACGACTGCACCCTTGCCGACCTCAAGAAAGCGGTCCCTGATTGGACATGATCAAGAAGATCCTCTTGGAGCTCTGGTGCATGAGCTACGGCCTCGGCCTCTTCATCCTAGCGACGTGGCCGATCGCCCTCTCGCTGGGTGTGTGCATCTTGTTCGTTGTGCTGCCCAGAAAAAAACGCACCAGACTCTCTTGACGATGGGGACATGGTGTATTACACCTGTTCCCGCTACATGAAACCATTCAGTCAACTGACCGACTCTGAGGTGCTCGGTCTCTCCAACGAAGACCTCAACGACTCCATCCGGCTCGAAGCCATCGACCGGAGCATCCAACCACCAATCACCCTGAGCGAGGCACTCCGTCGCTCTGAGTGGCGCGGGTATCAGAATCCAGCCGAGGCGATCAAGGTGTTCCGCCTGAGGCAGGGTTACTACCAGACCGACTTTGGTTGGCTGGACGAGGCCAAGGCCGTGGCTGCTCTGGATGGCTTGGTGAAGATAGAGAAGATCAATTACAACCGAGACGACCTGAAGATCTCAGCCTCGGAAGCCACTGTAGAGATCGCGTGGATTGGTGTCAGTAAGTGCGAGGACAAAGCCGCCAAGTTCGAGGAGTTCTTTCAGGACGACACCAAGTTCAACGAGGTCCGCGACGAGTGCCTTGAGCGGTACTCCAAGGTCCGTCAGGACGCATACAACACTCGTGTCCGTCAGGAGAAGCGCACCGAGTACCTGCGTCTTGCCCGTGGAAACGAGGAGATTGCCAAGTCGTTCTGGGCCAAGGTCGAGTCCGGTGAGTGGCCCACCGCTCTGAGCACGGAGGTGGCCCAGTGAAAGTCTCATCTGTCGCTGTCACAAAGTCACTCGTCACCGACAACGGTCGCGAGCTCACACCAGACGAACTCATCGTCTACGAGGCTCGTGTCTCAAACCCGAACAACCAGCACAACCACGAGACCGGGCCGAAGCTGCTGCACTTTTGCATGCGCGAGGGCCACTGGTCCGTGTTCGAGCAGGCCGACCTGACCGTCGAGATCGAGACCAGCATCTCCATCTCGATGCAGATCCTGCGCCACTGGAGCGCACGGTTCCAGCAGTTCAGTCAGCGGTACGCCGACGTGCGCAAGCTGGAGGCCATCATCGAGCCGATCACGCTGCGCCGGAAGGCGGCTGGCGGTAACCGGCAGGGCAGTGGAGAGGAGATCTCCACTGATGACATTCTGCACTTCGTCTACAAGCACGCGGTCGAGCACTCGGTGCGTGCCTACGAGACTCTCATCGAGGGTGGTGTTGCACCGGAGAGCGCCCGCTTCGTTCTGCCCCTGTCCACCAAGACGCGGATGTTCATGAAGGGCAGCGCGAGGACGTGGATTCACTACCTCGACCAGCGCACGTCACCGCACGCCCAGAAGGAGCACCGTGAGGTTGCTGAGGCGATCCGCGCTGAGTTCGCCAAACATTTCCCGACGGTCCACGAGGCGATGGGCCTGCGGGTGAGCGAGGTTCAATCGCTCAAGAACGAGATCGAACGCCTGAAGCTAGAACTGAACAACCTCAAGAAAGGAACCGCAGAATGAACTTCGGACAAGCACTGGAATGGCTCAAGAAGGGCAAGGCCATCTACCGCTCAGGGTGGAACGGCAAGGGCATGTGGCTGCTGCTGCAGACGCCAGATGCCAACAGCAAGATGACGCTGCCCTACATCTACATCGAGTACCCCAAGGGCCACCCGGCCTACCCCAACGGATCGCGTGTGCCGTGGCTGGCATCGCAGACTGACATCCTCGCCAACGATTGGGCCTATAACGCCTGACACCATGATCCCGAAATTCGTTTCGGGATCATCCCCCTTTCACACCATGAAATTCGCAATCATTTACCACGACGCTGACTTCGACGGAAAGCTATCGAACGATGTTTGTTGCTACTGGCTGAACCGCCTGCATCCCAACGCCACCATCCACTCCTACGGGTGGGACTATGGACGGCCTGTGCCTGACGAGAACGCTCGCACTCACCGCATCACCGTCGAGGGTGGATCGGCAAACACGACCTACGAATGGACCGACTACGACGCCATCTACATCGTGGACCTGTCGGTGGACGAGTTGATGGCTCGCACCGATCTCGACGAGAAGATCATCTGGATCGACCACCACAAGAGCGCCATTGAGAAGTGGGACAATCCGTTGGTGGAGCGGCTAGTGATCATGGGCTACCGCATCGACGGCGTGGCCGCATGCCGACTGTGCTGGCAGTGGTTCGTCAATTCGGCTGGCTATCTTGGTGTGCTGCCTTCCAAGCAGGACTTCATCGACCGCAATGTGCAGGAGCCCGCCTTGATCCGCCTTGCCGGAGAGTACGACATCTGGGACCACCGAAACCCGAATGGGAAGTTTCTACAGTTTGGTCTTCGATCGATTGATGATGCTGAGTTTCGAGAGCTTTTAATGGCTCAGTTTTCGGGATTAGACGACAATCATTTGGCAGCCGT
>Ga0222712_10002577_pt1 | contig 20559 bp, 28 predicted proteins | sample C33_657DmetaG_FD_165043 | JGI IMG/M metagenome (GOLD analysis project Ga0222712, IMG submission 165043) | Estuarine water microbial communities from San Francisco Bay, California, United States - C33_657D | ecosystem: Environmental > Aquatic > Marine > Unclassified | place: USA: California... | reverse complement strand
TGCGCCTGGACTCCAGTGGCCGCTTAGGTCTGGGGACTTCTAGCGTTACCAATAGTGCAAATCTCGACATTCAGTTAGATACGGTTCCAGCCACTGATACGTACGCAAAACTTCAGCTCCGCTCGGGAAACTACGGTTACATACTCAAAGGTGGATTAAAGCAAGGCGTCGGTGGTCAACTGCATTTCGATCTTAATAACAATGGGTCTGTTTCAACGCAGATGGTGCTTGACACCGGAGGACGTTTAGGGATTGGCACTACGAGTCCTGGAAATAAACTTCACGTCAAAAACGGTTCTGCCGATGATTATGTCCGCATTGAACACGAATCAAACGATACTCAATTACGGATTCAGGTCAGTAGTTCGGCTTCAAGAGTTGGTTTAAGCGCAACTTACAACTCCACTGGCTCTTATTACCCACTTGCGTTTTTAACTAGTGATACAGAACGCGCACGTATTGACACCTCCGGCAGGCTCTTAGTTGGCACGTCTTCGAGCACTGGCTCGGCAAGAGCTGTATTCCAAGGCAATAGTTTTTCTAGTGGTCAACCAGGAATTATCTTAATTCAAAGGGACACTTCAAGTAGCGGCCTTACAGCAGGCGCTGCAATGGGTTACATAATCTTTGGAGACAACGTAGGCTCTAACTATGCAGTCATAGGTTGTGAAGCAGACGGAGCAACTGGAACTAATGACTATCCGTCGAGACTAGTGTTCTCCACTACCGCCGATGGAGCGAGCAGCCCTACGGAGCGGATGAGGATTTTGGCCGATGGCAATACACGTTTTGCTAACTGTACCGATGTGTACCCGAATACAGATAATGCAGTAAGGCTCGGTGCTAGCGGCGTTAGATGGTCTGCCGTCTGGGCGGCAAATGGAACGATTCAGACTTCTGATGAACGCGCTAAAAAAGACATTGCTGACGCTCAGCTTGGCTCTGAGTTTATTAAATCTCTGCGGCCTGTTTCCTATAAATGGATTGAAGGCGGTAAGCGCGATACAGGAGAACGGGACGAAAAGGGTAACTACACCTACGAATCCGTCCCTGGTACACGCACCCACTGGGGCTTTATTGCGCAAGAAGTAAAAGAATCAGTTGATGCTGCTGGCGTTGACTTTGGCGGCTGGGTTCTGACCGACAAAGATGACCCTGATAGCCAGCAGGCTCTGCGCTACGACCAATTCATCGCTCCATTGACCAAGGCGTTGCAAGAGGCTTTGGCTGAGATCGAAAGCCTGAAGGCTCGTGTCACCGCGCTGGAGCCATAAGTCCTACTCACTACACTCTCTCAAATCCTTGCTAAACTAATTGGGTCCAGGTCGGTCACCATGAGGCCCAATTACCGCGTAATTCTGCTGGAGTGTATCGAGAACGGTGTCCGTCGAGGATATCGCCGTGCTCATAAACACACGGAAGCTCCGCTGGAAGAAGCGATCTTTGAATCCATCGAAGATTGCGTCATGAGCGAGATTGTCGAACGGTTCTTCTTCGACTTTGAATAAGAATGTTGTGTAGAAATTGCTCCAGCGAAAACACTCGGGTTACATGCACTGAAAAGTTTGACACGTACACCAAACGCTATTGCCGCTGCCTAGATTGTGGTCACAAGTTCAGAACCATAGAAAAATATGAGTCCCTTAAGCCAGGTCCACCGAAAAATTACAGTCGACCAGGTCAAATTGCTCGGGGCAGTGCTCATGGTAGCTCGATTCTTACTGAAGCAAATGTTCTGGAAATGCGTCAACTTTTTAGGAGTGGCTGGACGCTAAAAGAATTAAAAGATAAGTTTGGGATGAGCTCATCCTATATTTCCAAGATCGTTAATTACAAACAATGGAAGCACGTAGCGTAGAAACACCAAGAATCCAAACGACTGGATACTTTGATGTCCTTACGGATGAGTACGCATTTACGATCTGCTCCGGGCCACTGGTACTTACATTTGAGTTTTTAAAGGAAGAGGACATCCGCGAGATGGTCTCGTGTTTATCTTGTATGCTGGGGGACGACGAAACCCTACCCGATGAGCAGCGTCAAACTGATCTGGATCACGCCTGAAGCGGAAAACACAATTACGTATTGCGCCAGGGTCTCATCGCCGCAGAATCAAGAGAATTATAAGACAGCGCCCAAGCTGCTCAACTACTGTCTGAAGCAGAGGCACTTCTCGATCTTCGAGATGGCCAACATGTGCGTTGAGATCAACACCACACGGTCGATCTCCGCTCAGTTCATCCGCCACAGAAGTATCGCCATACAGGAATTTTGTTTAGCCGGGGACACCAAAATAAGTGTCCAACCAAGAAATGGGGTAACACAGCAAATCCCCATTAAAGAACTTTACAAAAAGTGGTCAAACCCAAGATTCACGGCGCGTTTTGCGCGTTCTTATGATTCAGATCTTCAGCGATTTTTAAACGCACCAATTTTGTCCGTTTATAGCTCGGGGGAGAAAGATGTTTATGAATTTGAAATAAAAACTGAACAATCTAAAAAAACAATTCGTTGTACTAGAGAGCACAAAGTTCTGACAAAAGAGAGGGGATTTGTGGATTTTGGTACAGCATTTGATGAGAACCTGACTATAGCTTGTAACGGAAAGGAAGCAGAGCCGCTTTTGTATCAACAAAAAGAAGTTCTTGAAGAAAACGCATGGATGGGTTCAACTGCATATGCCAAAATGTTTGGAATTGCTGAGGTAACTGCGCGTAAATGGTTTAGAAAACAAAATGTAAGTCCATTTAACCCAAATAACGTAGCCAAATCAAATGTTGATCCCGGATTTAAGGCAAAATTAGGATCTTTTATGAAGTGGGCGAGGAAAAATGTGCTTAAAGAATGTTGTGAATATTGTGGTCACACCGGCGAGCAATTTAGACTTGAACTCAGTCATATACAGGCACATGACGAGAATCCTGCGCTGGCGTTTGACGAAAATAATTTGCAAACGCTATGTTCAAAATGCCATAGAAGGCACGATATAGATGTACAAGGTAAAAAATATGGATGGAGCCTAGCTTTAACGGCAAAATGGGGCAAAATTTCAGGTCAAACATATTTAGGTGTTCAAGAAACTTTTGATATTGAGATGGATCACCCCACTCATAATTTTGTAGCGAACGGCATTGTCGTGCATAATTCCCAGCGGTATTCCGATACCACTCTGTTGGGGTCGTTGCGGATGCCGCATCTGCGTCGCCAGGATCTGAAGAATCGTCAAAATTCAATTGATGACCTTGATGCCGAGCAGGTGCAAGGTTTCTATCGCCGCATTGCCACTCAATTTGAAGAGGCTGAACACCTCTACCAAGAGATGATCAGCAGTGGAATCGCAAAGGAATGCGCCAGGGAAATCCTTCCAATGGCAGCACCAACTCGGATCTACGCTAATGCCAACATCCGCAGTTGGATCACCTACATCGCGCTGCGGGAGAAGAGTGGAACGCAAGCCGAGCACATGGCGATCGCGAAGGACATCAAAACAATCTTCTGTGGTCAACTCCCAAACATCGCGGAAGCCCTGGGTGGTGCTGACGTCCCGTGGGAACTATAATCAGCGGATGCTAAATCCCACCGATTGTTACGCGAAGCTGAAAGGTGAAGCAGATTACCTGCTTCACTACAGCAAATGGATTATCAGACACGAAGATCGGTGGCAGGAGCACTTCGGATTTAAAGCAGTTGAGCTTGATCGAGATGCCATTCTCGATGAAGAGCCGATCCTGACACTGGTTAACATGTATTACCCCATTGCGCGGATGGGGCTACTACGTGTACCGCCGAAAAATTTTTATGATTGGCACGTCGATGAGTATCGGTTGAGCTGTATCAACCTACTCATCAGTGAAGATCATCATAGTCATACTCTGTTTGGACTCCAGCGAGATCACCTCAACAAGGAAATCGTGGAGCTGAAGTATGAGCCGAAGCGGTATTACCTGTTCAACAACCAGGTGCAGCACTGCGTTTGCAACCTAGATGAAGATCGCTACCTGTTCTCGATCTACTTCCAAGAAGAGATGCGCTTCCAGGATGTGCAGAAGATCCTGAAGGAGGCCGAGTTGCTTGCAGAAGCTGAAGATTCGCTTTAGAATCTCGGTGGTTCTGCAGACCCCCTGTGCGCACAGGTGCCCCATGATCCTCGTCACTCATGGGATTCCGTCGGTTCAGAGTGGAAGCTGAACTTCGATGAAACAACCAGAGAACCCAGGCCGACCTGGGTTTAAACTCCGTGAATCCGGAATCTCTGGTCTCATTAAAAAGATTTGAGGGTGCGACTCCTCCGTGGCCACTGGAAGAGTCGGTCAGTTACCAGCGCAGAGAAACGGTAAAAATCTACGCTCCCTCGTAAAATGGCCCTGTCAATCCGTTCTTCTTCGGGCCCACCGTATAATAGACTCTATGCGCCTAAATTTCGTAACCCGTGGTAACCTTAACAAAACCCAAACTCATAGGGTGTGTATCCAGTGATTCCGGTTCGATCGCTGTTGTGGATCCGTGTCATCTCCAGGCTTCTGGCGATTCTGTCCGCCTTCCGGCTTGGAACTTATACACCAACTTCGACACCGAAATCGGTGACGGCGAGTTCTGTGTTTACGCCCAGCGGGACCGTCAAGGTCGACTCCGCCGCATCGTAATTGAACTTGAGTGAGCTACATTCGGCCCCAAGAAGAACCCAACCGTTGGCTCCAGGCTGTGCTCCTGGACATGTTGGAGCAAAACACCAAAGATTCTCGCGCTGATCTAAAAGAAGGAATTACACGTCTGGCTGCATGGATTGAGCCAGGGCTAATAGATCAGTTATTCGCTGACTGGGTAGATGAATACTTGAGTCTTTTGGCCGAACTAGAAAGCAATCGTAGTAGCGATCCGGCATTGTGTTTGCCAGAGGATCGTCGGGCGTAATTCCGATAATCTCAAATTCATTCCGGATTGGATCATCCGCATAAGGCGGGCGATACCAATAGAACTCCTGTTTGATTGTGTCGACGCACCACTCTGGGTGATATCGGCACCATCGACTGAAGGCGCGGAACTGTTTATCCGGATCGCCAGATGTCGAATCAATGACCAGAGCATCGCCAGGCTGCAGAACCCAGCGGAGGCGGAGGACTTCCTCGAACCCTTGGCGGATCGCTTTGATGCCGACGCGACCGTTGAAATGATTATCTAAAGAACGACGGCGTTTATTCTTGCGGCGCCAATACCAATCGTTCATTTGCCGGCGAGATTTACCAATCGCAAATCCGGTATTCCAAAGGTAATACCCAGGAGCGTACTCCCGTATAGGCTCCAAAAATATTTTGCAGAGGTGCCCCTCGACAGTAAATGTAGAAGAGATAAACTGGCGGCGTATTCGATATGTCATCGTGGAAGAACTCCTACGGTTAATCCAGAATGACCCGACACTTTGGGAAATTCTAGAGCAATTAAAGCACCAAGATGAGAGTCCGGAAGACTTTCTCCTGAGTGTTGCCCAAATGCTCTCCATTGAATTTGAAGAGCTGCACCGCACTGATCTTAGCGACAAACTGGCTGCATTGTTCGGCGGTTTACCTGCTGAAGCTTTTGTGATGGTTCCGTTGCTCCTGCACACCGCTCTGGACATCTTTTTGATAAGGGCAATTCCTAACCGCGACGCAATTCGAGACTGATCATGCAGACGGGACACGTTTTAGTTTCACACGATCTGGCCAAAGTTTTGTGTCTGACTGGTGACAAAAAAGGGGTTCGCTTGGTCGAAATTGAGTCGACTAAAGAGCTGAACCAGTCGATCTGCTTGGCGGACCTGACGGAAGCCAAGAATATTCATGAAAGGCTTAAGGATGCTGGGTTGATCGGCAGCCTGGAAATCGTTAATGTGGCTAGGCTTTACAAGAAATTTTACTGATCCGTGAACCTGATTCTGGACGTGGAGACCAATGGCCTGCTCCATGAGCTGGATCGGATTCACTCGCTCGTGCTGCGAGACGTCGACAGTGGTGAAGTTTATAGTTGCGCGGATCAGGAAGGGTACCTTTCGATACAACACGGCCTGGATTTAATCGCAAAGGCGGAGCAACTGGTAGGCCATAATACGCTCAACTTTGATTACCGAGCCCTAAGAAAGGTCTATCCCGGTCTCGTTATGAGACCAAATTGTGATCATGTAGACACGTTGATCCTGAGTCGGGTTCTGTGGCCAGAGCTTGAGCCGGTAGACGATCAGAAATTCTCCCATATCGCCAACAAGTATCGAGGCAGACACTCTCTTGCGGCCTGGGGCGAGAGACTAGGTGTAGCAAAGATCAAGTTCCTGGAGGAGCAGAAAAAAGACCCAGATGTCGACAATGTCTGGGACAAATGGACACCTCAGATGCAGGATTACTGCGTCGGAGATACGCTGGTAACACTGAAACTTTACGAGTATCTTTCCTCTCAACCTCTAGATCCTCGGTGCCATGAACTGGAGCATCAATTTGCCAAAATTATGTCTCTCCAGGAAGAGTTTGGTTTCCCCTTTAATGAGAAGGCGGCGTTCGCGTTGGTTAACACGCTTAAGGCTCGTCGAGCTGAACTCGATGAACAGCTCCAAGAAGTATTCCCTCCAATCATCCGGGAACGCATTTCACCAAAAACCGGAAAGAAACTCAAAACACACATCACTACGTTTAACCCCGGTTCGCGTCAACAAGTTGCTGATCGGTTACGCGAGCGTTACCCTGAAATTACGTTCGAGAAAACAGAGAAAGGTAATACAAAAGTTGACGACGATGTTCTGGAACTTCTGGGTGAAAAGTATCCAGAAGCTAAGATCCTGGCGGAATACCAACTATTGAACAAACGTCTGGGGCAAATCGCCGACGGAAAAGAGGCTTGGCTGCACCATTGTCGTAAATACGGTGATGGTCGCATCCACGGTGGCGTAAAGACCAATGCCTGTGTGAGTGGTCGCTGTTCTCATGTGAGTCCCAACATGAGCCAAGTTCCGGCTGTTGGCGCACCGTTCGGCTCAGAATGTCGCGCTTTGTTTACAGCGCCAGAAGGTTGGATGCTGGTGGGGACCGACGCTGCTGCCCTGGAGCTCCGAGCGCTTGGTGCGTGGCTAGCTCACTTTGATGGGGGCGAATACGCAAAGCTGGTTAGTACTGAAGGTTTTGATATCCATAGTTACAATGCCAAGCTGTTTGGTATTTGGAATGGAGAGGGTCAAATTGAAAAGATGCAGCGTAACCTGGCAAAATCTTGCATCTTTGCTGTCTGTTACGGGGCCGGTTCCAGGAAGGTTGGCTCGTTATTTTACCCGAAAGGATCTGAACAGCAAATGATGGCAAAGGGCAAAGAGGTAATCGATACTTTTTATAAACGACTCCCAGCTATTAAACAGTTAAAGGATAAAATTGCCGAGAGAGTTAGCAGTCGTGGTTACTTAGTTGGTATTGACGGTAGACATCTTCAGATTAGATCTGCTCACTCAGCGTTGAATCAATTATTGCAGTCAACCGGGGCAGTTTTAATGAAAAAGGCATCCTGTATTTTGTATCAGGATTTAACTGAATCCGGGCTTAAATACGCAATTGATTATGGATTTTGTGGCCACTTTCACGATGAAATACAGGCGGCTGTTAAGCCAGAGCATGTAAACCTAATGATGGAGACTTCTGTTAAGGCAATTGAAAAATCGGGTAGATACTTTAATTTATTGTGCCCGTTTACCGGTGAATCCAGGTCGGGATTCAACTGGATGGAAACGCACTAATTAGCGGCTTATTTCTTCCCAGTCTAACGAAGCGTAGATATCAGCTCCGTTAGTGTCCGCTGCTGCAACCAGCGTCAACTCAAAAGGCGTAGAAGTAAAAGTATTTCTCTCAAGTTGAAAGGAAAACAAAGCTTCTTTTAAGATATCAACTGGCGTCGAACCCTGGTTGGAACCATTGAGGAAACCAGATGCCAATATACGGCCACCAGTAAAACTTGTCCCGGTAATGTTATATTCAACGGAGGAATCAGCTGCAGCACTTGTCCATGTGCCACCAGTAGTCGTTCCAGACGCTACAACCTGCCAAGAATAGTTAGCATTATTGGTAATACCTAAAATAGATAAAGCCGTCAAAATAATGATACCGTCTAACCGGTTCGGTGACGTTTTAAGGCGAATAGATGCCACGGGATAATAAGTAATTGCTGTAGTTAAATCCCGTGGACTGCCGATGGGAGTTTGAATTGACTGCTGAGCACCGCGAAGTTCATACCCACCTTCAGAAAGAACAGACGAACAAACTTGCTTCAAGGTACTGTTACTGGCTGTTGCTCCGGTATTTTCAATTTCATACCTAAGAGGAAGCGAAGCAGTACTGATATAAGTAGAGGAAATTAAGTTGGCGTGATGAAAAACATGGCACGGAATAAATTTCCCATCAATCACGAATCCCATACGGACAGATCCAAGGCCAAGCCACTCAATATCCATCCAGAGAATTTGGGCTTTGGTGATATCTAAAACAATCTGAGATGGGCCAGTCCCATCCATCTTGTCGATATTCCAGTTTGCTTGAGCGATCCGTGTTTCCGAGAAACTACCAGAAGAAATGCTACGCTCAACAAACGATAAGGTTGAATTATTCAGCTCAATATACATACCATTGTCGGCACCAAAATAACCGACACGCTGCCTCAACCCGGTCTTGGCTGGCGCCATGACAAAGGTATTAAGAACTAATAAAGATTTTCCGGGTTGATAAGAAAATACCTTAGTTGTTTCACGGTAAACCAGGGAGCCAGATGTCGTTGTAACAGCAAGATCAACTAAACCTTCGCTGGCTCGGAATGTAACAGTGCCACCAGTAGCGGTATTGCTGTTCCACAGGCCGTTGTCCCTATAACGGTGACTGGAATCAAAAAGAGTGAGTGGATTCGAAACACGTAGGCGACCAAATGCATCAGTAGCAGGACTCGGCTCCCCTGTTATCGGAGCGGTGATGGCTACATTAAGAACCTGGTCGTCGGGATTTAAAACCTTAACAACTTCGTAACGGTTCTTATCGCGCTCGATTACGGTAGCCATGAATACCTACAGGCCTTAAGCATTTTTTCTCTTGTCATTCTACGGAAATAATCGCACTAATGTCGAAAACAACCCAAACAACTCAGTACAAAACACCCCTCATTGTTTGCATGGGTACGTTCTGACCCGTAGTTGGATCATACCTGCGTGGAATTTCGTCAATTAATCCGGGTCCACGGCTGCGGTTTGGGTCTGCAAATGAACTGTTTTGTTGTAACGCACCAGCGTAGTCTTTGGCAAAATTAACTGCATTTGTTTGCTGTAAACTTCCATCATCATTTTGCTTTAAATTCGGCACGGTGACATCGAAGCCGAACCCATATTTTTCTGCGCCTGGAGTGATTCCAAGCTTTGCATCAATATCATCTCGTCTGACTTTACTTGCCTCTTGACCAAGGAGTTGCAGTTGTTCGGGAGTGAATGTATTTATAAGCTGTGAACGGGTGGATGCATTGATAACACCTGGAACCGCTCCGCTTTGCTGTAGTACTTGATTAATTGCTTCACCTCCCGACATACCTTGAGGAGCGATTTTTTTTGAAAAACCTAAACGAACGCCCCAATCGGAAGGGGCACCTGTTTCCATTCCTGGCTGTGTCCAAGCGCCGCCTTGTAAAAATAACTGACGTTGATGATCCCCGATTGGAACCTGGCCGTCAATAGATGCACGTTGAGTTACGGGTGAAACAGAGACACCCAAATTGGAACCGTAAACATTGCGATATCCAGCGGTGATCTTGGGGTCCGCACGATATGTTGGTGGTTTCGGCTTAAACGGGGATTGGAACCCATCCACACCAGTCCCCATCTGCATCGGGTCAAAAAACGAAGATTCTGGCATCCTTAATACTCTTTTCCTCTTGCCATTCTACAGAAAAGAATTACACTGCTTAGGCTTCCGCGCACCCCATGGAACCTCAACGGATTCGAGACATCAAAAAAGCCCTCAACGACATGAGCATGGAGGAGCTGCAAGAGATGTCGGACAATCTCAGTGATCTCATTTCTGTCTTAATGACGCGCCAGGTGGTAATCGAAGACGAAATCCTCGACCGGTTGGAGGCCGCCTTCGTTAAGTGACCCCAAACGAAGAGAAGTGGCACATCCGCTTCTTACGGCTAGCCCAAGAAGTGGCCAGCTGGAGCATTGACCCTTCTACAAAAGTTGGTTGTGTCTTAGTACGAAACCGCAGGGTCGTGAGTACCGGATACAACGGTTTCCCAAAGAACATCAGCGACAACTTCGAGCGGCTGATGGATCGGGAAAAGAAGTACGAAATCACCGTCCACGCAGAAGTGAACGCGGTTACAACCGCTGCACTTCACGGTGTCAGTACGGAAGGCTGCAATGCCTACGTGACCTTCAGCCCATGCAGCCACTGTGCTGCTGTCCTGATTAACGCTGGCATCCAAGAGGTGTACGTCGTCGGCGGGAGCATCATCCCTGATCGATGGTTGTCCAATTTCATTACTGCCAGTAATCTGCTGGCGGAGGCTGGCGTCCTCTACAAAGTCCTAGACCCGTCTTAACCCCAAATGAACCTGATCATCGCCTCGGCCAACTATGCCGGTGAAGTTTTCACCGATAGCGGGCTCCGCTTTATGCAGCTCAACATCCCTGCAAGCGGAAAGAACAACGCCCCTGTACCTCTGCTTGTGATTCCGAACAAGGCCGGTGGTGACAGCTTTGATGTTTTCTCGCCAGGTTGTCAGATCCTGATCAGCGGTCGGATCTATCCGAACCGTAATGACTACAAAATGTACGTGGTGCCAACGCAGCCGCTGCAGGTGGTCCCGAAAGAAGTCAATCTGAACCAGGTAAACCTGGCAGGCGGTGTCGGTTTTATTCAGGAAAAGAAACTGGAGGACCTCTTTGCCTTCAGCATGATGTGCAAAGCGCCGAGCCAACAGCTGCTCGGTCATAACTGGCAGGACAGCCTCGGTTTCCGCATCGAGAGCTGGGGTGATGACGCCAAACGCCTGGAGGCTCTGCTGTATGTAGGCCGGCAGATGGCTCTGACTGGAGCCCTGCGCTACAACACCTGGACGGCTCAGGATGGTTCCCAACGCGGCACCTACCAGGTGAGGGTACGGGCATCACAGTATTCCGTTTTCGGGAAAAATCAACCGAAGGTGGACGCTAGTAAAGGTGATGCAACCGCCGCCAAGGTTGAATCTCCGGCGCAAAATCCCCCGATGAAACAGGACTTGGAGCCTTCTTCGGCAGAAGGAGACTTTATCCCATTCTGATTTAGAGATAACTTAAACTTATCCACCCCTCGGCCCCCTTCCATTTCGGTGGACGGGGGCTATCCTGTTTTTGCACCCTCAGAGGTGCGCTAACCCATTGCAATGACTGAAGTGTCAGTTTTAGAAAGGTATTTGAACACGGAAAAGTACCAAGGGGAGATGCGGGAGCTGGTGAATGCCCAGATCCTCAACGACAAATCCCAGTGTGGCCTCTTCCTGAAGGACACCGCCCTTGCTCGCATTGGCTGGTCCGGCAACGTGAAGGACTTCCCCAAGGCGGAAGAGTACACCCACACCTACAACAACGGAGACAAAAACGAGGGCATCTTCTTCAAGACTCCTCGCATGGTCATCCTCCACTGCGGTTTCCGTAAGGACGTCACCTTCATCGAGAACTCCGATAAGGGTGGCATCGACGGGATCTACCCCAGGGATTCGTACCTGTACGACGACTTCGAGGCTGCTAACCCTGGTAAGCCTTCGCCCTACAAGCGTCGTCGCCTGATGCTGATGTTCCTGGTGAACAAAGATGGCGTGGCTGTCCACAAGAAACCGCTGATCCTCTCGGTTCACGGCGGTGCCTCGAACTTGTTCTGCGACGCTTACGCCACATTCGTCGAACAGCTGGAATCGGCCTTCGCAGATCGCATGGGTCTCAAGTCCGCCGCTGGATTTGACCCCAAGCAGGCAGCAGCTGCGATCTTCACCCCGACCTTCGGTGCTCAGCTGTACGGTGGTGATAAAGCCAAAAGCTGGATCGCTTATCCCGAGAAGTGGGTAGTGCCGACCGCTGAAACCGTGGAAGACTTCTTCCCGAAAGAAGCCGAAGACATTGACTTCATCGAGAACGTGTGGGAGACGTGCCCGCCCACCGTTTACGCTGCTACCTTCTTTAAGCAATGTGAGAAGGAGATCGGCTACCACGCCATCAAGCCTGGCCTGGACTTCACCTTGCCTCCCGTGGAAGGTGGTCGCGGCTCGAAAGCCCTGTTCGGCGCCCGCGATGAAGAGACCGGGGAAGTGGCTCTCGATTGATCGTGTAGATTAGATCCGGACGGACTGAGCCACTCCTTCGGGGGTGGCTTTTTTAGTCTGGATAATATTTACGAATAACATCAGCTTCCAGGTTGGCTAACCGCTTAACAAGGTTGCGAATGATTGCCTGACGTTGGACTGCTAATTGGAGCAACTTTTTGGCGCCTTCACGGAGGGCTGCAGTATCAGTCGCCTTATCTAACTCAGCAGATAATCGTGTTATTTGGAATTCATCTTCTAGGCTGAGGCTGAAATCGTTTTCCTCGAAGGCAAATTCAACAATCTCGAAGCTGGACATAGAATCCGAGCATGATTTTTAGTCTAACGAGATACAATTTTGGATGAGTAGTAGATAATACAAATACAATCTTAAGAATTAGGTTGACAGGCCCTAAAAAGACTGTAAAATCCTGTCGCCCACTCAATTCTCACCATGGCGAAGAAGGCTGCAACCGGCACCGTCATTCACAAGGAGCCTGTCAAGAAACGGACATCCATTGGTCACGGCGTCCGCAAACGCGGCTCATTTAAGAAGCGTAGTGAGAAACCGTACGGCGGCCAAGGTAAGGGCTGATACCTTTACCAACTGCTTATCTTGGTTTCCGGACAGCCCTGGCCTAACCGCCGGGGCTTGTTAGTATTGAGTGCCCCACGGACGAAACGATGTCCGATTACTGCACCGAAGATTTCGAGACTTACTCGAGACTCTTTGAGCTCAAGGCTGAAAAAACTGTCGAGTTGATGCGAATCCTCGATCAAAAAATCTCGGCTAAGCTTGAAATGCCAACCATGCGGTCAAAAGACCTGTTCCGTATGGTTATGGACATGGGTTTTGAAGTCGATCGTCTGTATAAAAAAGAAAAAAATATAGAAGAACAACCTTTTATTGTTGACGCTTTCTTCGACAGAGATGAAACCATTTCTAAGATGCGCACCATGCTACAAGATGAACTTGAACGTTACCTTGGTCAGGGAGATGAATGAAGAAGCCACTGAAACCAACACCTGGAACTTATATGTTGATGAGGACGGTGTTCTTACCCTCCCAGATGAGGTTTGGAAAACCCTTGGATGGATGGAAGGTGATGAACTCGAATTCATCGAAAATGGTGACGGTTCTTTCCAAATCGTAAAAGCCGATGAAACTTCCACTGATTCGCGAGAGGCTGATTCGTAGGCTTTGTGTCAACTACATCGCTTACATGGGTCAAAAAGACTGTAATCAAGATTGGCTGGAAGGTTACTTTCAAGCTAAAAAAGAAGCTGAAGATTTTCTTCGGCAACAAGAAATCTATGAACCCCAAAATGGATGACATGATCCGTGAAGCTAAAAAGCTTCAGGAAGAAGAGCTGGCCTGGGTTAGTAACCTTTACCAACAGCGGCTAAGGGATCTACAAGAAACTGAGGTTCGGCGCCAGGAATGGCTTCAATCTCAGGAGGGTGAAGAATGAACTGGCCTGAAGCAATGGTGGCAATTGCCGCTATGATCTGTTTTGTCAGTTTGGTTAAATCCATCCTGCGATACGGAACTAAACGGTTTTAATGGAGCCCATAGCATCTAAACAACCCGATTGGGTTTGTCACGACTGCGGCCAGGAATGGGGCCGTTGGTATGAAGATGGAACATACTTCGGTCCAAAGCCGTACTGCTCGACCTACCACGTCAGCACTTGTGGTGTCTGTGGGCAAGAAAAAGCTGTGACGGAAGCCCGTGATTATGGGTACTTGAAGCGCGGTTGGAACAAAATTAAAGCTTAAAACTCTTGTCGAAAGGTTGACACTCGGTAAGCTGACTCCGTTGTTTCTGCTTCAACAATGAAGCTCCGCAAAGTCAATTACCGAGGCACCGCTTCTGAGATCCTCGAACCCATCGAATTTGATGGTTATCAGATCCAGAGCCTGAAACACGGCAATACCAAACACACTCTCTTCCGTTTTCCGAGTGAAGCGCACGAGTGGGAAGGTTGCTGGACGATGGACCTGGAAACCGCCAAAAAAGGCGTCACCAAATACAATCAGTACCTGAAAGAAAAGGGTTCGGTACCAGAGTGAGGTACCCGTAGAATCAGCTTTGTATTATTGACAGGCGTAGACAGTGGTTCGGCCAGCGTTTCGACATAGCGATCTTCTTGACGACCTCGCTATGGGTATTCACGCTTACCTCTTGGAAATCTCCACGGAATTCGAAGGCAATAAATTTGTCTTGATTCCTATAACAGAGGTGGTGTCCAAATTCCAACGAAATCATCGAACCATTCAACGCCGTCTAAGTGCTTTAAAAGATGAGGGTCTGTTAATTCCCGTCATCAAAAAAAGCACCATTACGTTGTATCACGTCAAAGATCAAGTGGATGAGCCATGACTGACGACAAAGCCACCGGTCACCTTGAGGCACTGGCGTTTCTCGTTAGTTCCTTTACCGACAACGGCAGGAGCCTTCGGGCATTCACCTCCAACCCCCAAGAGCTAGCGATTACAATCCTGACCGCCGGCCTGCTGTCGAACAGCAAGCTGATGCTGCAACCGGAGGAGGCAGTAAAAGCAGCATTTGATATCCATGCCCGGATTCAAAAGCACGTCGGTAATTTTCAGCAGATGACGTTTGCGTCAAATATTGAAAACTGCTTCAACCAGCAGCACCCTGAAGTTGGTGAAGTGGAAGGTGATTGAAGGCTGGACCTTCTCTCCTCAGTAAACGAATGGATCCGTGGGTCGCCTCAAAGGCGTACTTAAGACTGTGGCACGCAGATTCTGGATCGGTGTGATCGCCACAAGTGAACGCATCAATTGAGGCGTATCCATATTCCGGCCAGGAATGGAAGCTGAGGTGAGATTCCGAGAGGAGAGCAACGGCAGTCACACCTTGCGGTTCAAATTTGTGAGTGATCAGGCCCAACAGGGTTGCGCCAGTGGCGGCTGCTGCGGCAGTTAAAGCTTCTTTAACGAAGTCTTCATCATCTAAAAGGTGGGGATTTCCACCCAGAAGCTCGTAAATTGCATGTTTTCCTACAACCCTGGGAACCTCATACACTGCTGCAGACCATTATTTTTATCCATTCTACGTAAGGTCTACACGCTAAAAAGCTAGACAGCATCAGGGAAATTCGGTACTTTGCCGGAAATCGTGTTCCCCTCATGCCCCCTGCAGTGCTTGAAAAAGGTGCAAAAATTCTGGCAAGAGAAGAACTACTGACGAAAATTCATACAAAGTATGCTGCCGACAAAGATTATAGGCAGTTCGTGGATTACAGATCTGAGGGTGATACACGTCTCACGATTAATGGCTCTCGTCACTACAAGACGCCATACGGAGCGTTGCCGTCAGTCACCACGATCTTGTCAGCGACTGGTGAAAACAAGGCTGCATTAGAACGTTGGGCTAAGAAAAACCCAGGTGGCAGAGAGGCTGCTGCAGCTCGGGGTACCAAAGTTCACTCCCTGATGGAGGAGTACCTCCTCGGCATTAATAAGAATCCGGTGATCGAGGATGAGGAGATCGCTCAGTTCTGGAACGGTCTTCCTGAGAATCTCGACAAACTGGGTCGTGTTCTCTGGGCGGAAAACCCAGTGGGTGATGCATTCCCCTGGACGATGGGCGGTGACGGAATCAGCCGGGTTTGGCACCCAGGGGTGAAAGAGGGTGAGCAATGGGGCTGGGCTGGAGCCCCAGATATAGTGGCCGAATACAAAAATAAGGTCGTCCTCGGCGACCTAAAAACGTCAAACGGCCTCTACTTTTCCCGCTGGCCCGGACCCGAAACGCTGAAGTCGGAATACGGGATGAAGCGAGCTGGCTTCATGAAATATCAGAAATGCATGATGCAGATGGGAGCCTACGCGATGGCCCTGGAGCATACCGTCGGCATCATTCCTGAGATATTGATGATTTTTGTTGCGACCCGAGAGCGTTCTCAAGTTTTTGCTGTACAGGGCGGAACCATCGACAAGTACAAGCAGAAATGGTTGGACGCAGTTGAGAAGTACTACAGCGAAATTCTACCCGCAATGGACGCTGAAACGGGCTCAACAGACTCAGATTGAGACAGGTTCAGCGTAGATGTATCCGCTATACGGTTGAAAGACAGGAAGACTACAGGATTGAGGGTAGGCAGGTCTGCTTTTGACCGCTACCTTACCCCTGGCGTCCCAAAACGCTTGAAATAACAGGAAAGTGACGACTGCCGCCCCGGAACCACAACGACCCAGGAAGCACCTGAGAGCGGGACAGATCGACCTGGATCTGATCCCGATTGACTGGGCGTTGACCCCGTTGAATGGCAAGCGTGCATATGTCGCAGGTTGGACTCAGTCTCCGTATTCGATTGAGCAGATTCAACGGGAACTGGAGGAGGGAAGGGCAACCGGCATTGGCCTATTGACCGGGCAATGGAGTAATGAAGGCGGTCTGATTTGGGCAGATATTGATGGTCCTGAAGCGATTCCGGCCCTGGAGGAGCTGGCCGGTGGACCGATTGATGTTGTCTTCCCACCGACGCTGACGATCTCGTCTGGTAAAGAGGGTCGGATGCGGATGCTTTATAGCATTCCGGCGTCGAAAATGTCGCTTCTGCCGGACAAAGCGACGATCAAGATTGGGATCCCGTCATTTGAAATTTTGTTTCGCTCCAGACAAGGGGCGATCATGGGTTCTCACCCGGAAACCGAGGGCTATTTCACCACTGCCCATGGTGGATTTGAGTACGCCAAGAACCCACCGGAGATGCCGGATTGGCTCTACCAAGCCATCAGCAAAGCTTTTCCAACCAACAAATATCGTAAGCCTGTAACCGGCGGGATTATTACCCAGCAGGTCAACATTACCTACGAAGAGGGGTCTAAATTCCAGCTTGAGGAGATTCTGAACGAAGCTCGGGTTTACTTAGAGCATCTGGATCTTGAACGGGCGGTTGACTACGAAGAGTGGCTGGCCATCGGCATGGCCCTCCATCAAGTTGACGACTCCCTGCTCAAGGATTGGGTTGAGTGGTCTGCTCAGGCCCCTAACTTCCAGCCTGGTGTTTGTGAGGATAAATGGCGGACCTTTGAGCGGCTGCCCGGTGGCCCCAGCCCTGAGGGTGCCCGTGGCCTGCAAACACTGAGGGCGAAGGCCAAAGAGGACGGCTTTCTTGAGCTTGGCGGCTTTGTTGTGGAGTCGCCAGAGGTGCTGGCGCAACGTGCCGCTCAACTCTTTTCTGATGACAATGAGATGCCTCCTATTAGCAGGGGGATGTCCGTTCAGGATGTGGTCCGTCAGCTGGTCGGTGAACCCGACGAAGAAGATCGTCGCGAAATCCAGCAACGGGCAGGTGGTAAAGGTCAACCGAAGACCCCACCAGCGTCATTTTTGGCTGAGCAAGTCACCGGAATGATGATGGAATGGGGTTGGCTGTATGACCCCAAGTTTGATACCTTCATGTACTACGAAGATGAGAACGGTACGTGGCGAAAGGAAAGTCATCCAAATGAATACCGGCATGCCGTTCAGGACCTCTTTGTCACCGAACGTGGGATCCAGACTCCAGGGGGCTTCACCTCTCACCTGATCGCTGACGTAACCAACCTGACGAAGGCGTATCTCTGCCACAGCTATTGGGACGATGACATCGACCGTCTCGCTTTCCGGAATGGCGTACTGGAGGTCAGTAGCGGTGAATTCCTCGAGCATGACAAGGAGAACTACATTACCTGGGGTCTCGATTTTGAATACGACCCCAGTGCTGATCCTGGTCCGATCATCGACTGGCTAAACCGGACTCAGTATGGGGATTATGAGCGGGTGCAGGTGCTCCGGGCTTGGCTCCGGGCCTGTTTACTGGCTCAAGGCCATGAATTGCAGCGGTTCCTCGAGGTGATCGGTCCTGGCGGTCGTGGTAAATCCACTTTCGCCAACCTGTGCTGCGCCATGGTGGGCAGCGGGAACTACGCCAGCACCACCCTCAACCAGCTTGAGCAGAGCCGGTTTGAGGTGGCTTCCATCAAGGGTAAGCGCCTGACGCTGATCAACGATTCGGAGCGTTACGGTGGTTCCGCTCAGATCTTCAAGGCACTGACCGGTGGTGACAACCTCCGCTTTGAAGAGAAGAACAAAAATGTCGGTGAACCTTTTGTGTACACCGGCATGGTTATGGTCTGTGCCAACGAACCGATTCAGACGACGGACAATACCTCCGGTTTAAGTCGCCGTCGACTCACCCTCGAATTTAATCGCCCGCTTTACGACAAGAGCTCGGAAGCCAAAGAGATGATTAAGCTCGATCAGGGCATCGTAAAGGGCTTATGGAAGAATTATTTACCCGGCTTGGTGAACTGGGTACTGCAGATGAGCGAGCAGGAAATGCGTGAATACCTGCTCGATACCTACGAAAAGGTGCCGTCGCTCAAGCGGGTTCGCAATGAAATCTTACTGAATAGCAACAACCTGGTGGAATGGCTTCAATCGGAGATTGTGCTCGACGATAAAGCCGTGACCGCTGTCGGTAAGAAGATCCCGGCTGCTAAAGATGCTCAAGAACGTTATTGCAACAGCAAATACCATCTGTACGCCAGCTATTGCTCCTATTGTGAAGATACCGGTTCGAAACCAGTGGGTCAGAAGCGGTTCATCGCACTGGTGATGGACTGCTGTAAAAACCAGCTGCAGCTTGAAGGGGTTCGTAGCTTCTCGAAGGGAGGCCGACCATTTGTTAAAGGTCTTGCGATCCGGGCGTCTGATGCGAAGTACGAGAAGTATCCGACGGTGCTCCCAGAGGGGGCAGATTAGGTCCTGGATCTCGACCCGTTTTTATGATGGTTTCCGCTCTGCGATAAAAGGGTGAGTCAGTTTTACCGGCGCTTTTGAGGGCGTCTCTGACTTTCACCCAATTATCGTAAGTATGTGAGTCGATCTGACGTTACCGTATAACAACTCCATAAATTTAAATCGATATCTTTTAATTTATGGAGTTGTTAATACTTTTGTCAGGATTGACTCACTCTGCGGCTTCTTCGACTTCTTCTTCTTCTTCGGTTTCCGGAGCGAATTCCAGGCTATCGACTGCAGCCTGAACAAGCTGGGCAGACATGGCGATCAGATTGTTATCGCCAGTAGCACGGGCAGCTGCGAACGAATTAATTGCTGAAACCAGCTCAGATTTTTTGCAAACCATGGTGATTGGGTGGTTTTAGGCAGTATAGCAATTAATCACCAAGGTGTGCCAGATGCATTTACCGGATTGAGTCGCTCTTGGATTTGATTGTGTAGGCTTTCTTCAATGGAAACAACTTGTTCGACACCAAGAGCCGAAAGGACCCATTCGATGACTTTTTCTTCGGTCAGCTTTTCGAACGGAACAAAAGACTTAGGCTCTGGCTCGCTGAGGCCAATGGAACCGTAACAACCAGCTAATTCACCATCTTTCTCTAAAGAAGCAGTCCAATGCACGGTATAAACGGCGCCGTCAAAAAGATGACGCTCCATGTTGGCAATGTTCCAAGTAGCTTTAGCCATTTTTAAAATGTTTTCTCTATTTTAGGCTAATTAATTAGTGAGTAGGGCTAAGAGGTCTAGCAAGCCATCAGCACGCAAGGCACGCAATAGCTGCCATCGTCGTAGGTGCAGGTGACATGGGTTGAAGTCACCTTGGCGATGGTCTTGCTGCGGATGATGTCGTCGTCCTGAGGCTTAGCGGTGCCATCACCAGCGGACATCAGCAGGTCGCCCCGTTGCACCGTGACACCTTCGGCAATGCGGATGATGAAGTCACCCGTCATCGCGCAGTAGAAGTCGTTGGTGTAGGTGTCGTCGTCATCATCCCAGCTTTGGAACACGCCAGCCACGTTCCGGTCGCCTTCAACGTCGGAAACCTTCATGCGGTTGAGTTGTTCGTTATCTTGATCGCCCCATTCGCACATTTCATCCAGATTGCTCAGCACAGTGCCACGCAAAATGTCTTCGCGGGTTGCGCCACCGGGGAGTTGAGACCAGCGAGATAGGTGAGCGCCGTTAAGAGTAACAGTGGTGCCGGAAACGGAGATGGAGCCTTCAGCCGTCCCATCCTGATAAAAATTAATCAACGCACCATCGTTTGTTTTTCTGCCAACTAACAAAGCAGCAAAACTATCACGATTAAAACTTGCGGTTCCAATGGTAGTAATGCCTTGAAACGTAATACCTTCTACGTTGTTTTCGGCGGGCGAACTGTTTGTGGTATTAAAACAAATGTCGGCATTGGCTTTAATCCTCATCC
>Ga0222712_10002576_pt1 | contig 20569 bp, 19 predicted proteins | sample C33_657DmetaG_FD_165043 | JGI IMG/M metagenome (GOLD analysis project Ga0222712, IMG submission 165043) | Estuarine water microbial communities from San Francisco Bay, California, United States - C33_657D | ecosystem: Environmental > Aquatic > Marine > Unclassified | place: USA: California... | reverse complement strand
TGATGGGCTACGACAGCGACCATCCCCGTTCCGAGGGTGAGGTGGGCAAGTGCGGGGTCGCGATCTCGTCGCTGGCCGACATGGAAACCCTGTTCGAGGGCATTCAGCTCGACAAGGTCTCCACCAGCATGACGATCAACGGCCCCGCGATCATCCTGCTGTGCTTCTACATCGCGGCCGCGGAGAAGCAGGGTGTCGAGGCATCCAGGCTCCAAGGCACGGTGCAGAACGACATCCTCAAGGAGTACATGGCGCAGCACGCCTGGTGTTTCCCCATCGAGCCCGCGCTGCGCCTCATCGTCGACGGGTTCGATTGGTGCGCCACGCACGCCCCCAACTGGAACACGATTTCGATCTCCGGCTACCACATTCGCGAAGCGGGTTCCACCGCCGCGCAGGAACTCGCCTTCACGCTTGCCGACGGCTTCACCTACGTCGAGCGCGGCATCGCCCGCGGGCTCGACGTGGACGAATTCGCGCCGCGGCTGTCGTTCTTCTGGGACATTCATAACGACTTCTTCGAGGAAATCGCGAAACTGCGCGCCGCCCGGCGCATCTGGGCGCGACATCTGAAGGAGCGCTACGGAGCGAAGAATCCGCGCTCGTGGATGATGCGATTCCATTCGCAGACGGCCGGCGTGACGCTCACCGCGCAGCAGCCCATGAACAACGTCGTGCGTGTCGCCTATCAGGGGCTCGCCGCCGTGTTGGGGGGCACGCAATCGCTGCACACCAACTCGATGGACGAAACGCTCTCGCTGCCCACCGAGGCGGCGGTGCAGGTGGCACTCCGCACGCAGCAGATCCTCGCATTCGAGACTGGCGTTCCCAACGTGATGGATCCGCTCGGTGGTTCCTACTACGTGGAAGCGCTCACCGACCAGCTCGAGCGCGAAGCCGAGCAGCTCTTTGCGCAGATCGATGAGATTGGCGGCGTGGTGAAGGGGCTGGAGGACGGCTGGTTCCAGAAGCGCATCGCCGAAAGCGCCGCGCGCCAGCAGTGGGAAATCGAACAGCGCCGCAAGCTGGTGGTCGGCGTGAACGAGTTCGTCACCGAGGAACCTGAGCTCACCATTCCCATTCTCCGCATCGGTCAGGAAGCGGAGGAGGAACAGCGCGCGAAGATGGCCGCCCTGCGTGCCTCGCGGGACAACGATCTGTGCGCCCGCAATCTCGAGGCGTTGCGCATGGCCGCGCGGGGCACCGAAAACGTCGTGCCGCGTATCCTCGACTGCGCCCGCTCCTACTGCACCCTGTACGAAATTCGCGCGGCACTCGAAGACGTGTTCGGTGCCTATCGCGAGCCGGTGTTCTTCTAGGCGCGGCCGGCGGCGCGCACCCGCATGACGGCAAAATCTCGCCGCCGACCGGCTCAGTCGGCGGCGAGTTCGCGTTCGAGCTCGGCGAGATGCAGCAGAAACGCCGAGGCTTGCGCCGCCGGCATCGTCGACGGATCGAATACCACGGCCCCCGTATCGGCCCTCAGGAGGGCGCGGTGGCGCGCGGAATCGCCGCTGTCCCAGTTCACGACCTTCATGGTCCACTCGGGGAACGCCCGCACGTCTATCTCGGAGACGTCGACCAACTGACAGTCCCGATGGCGCGTGTCGGCAGCGATCCGGCGATAAAGGTCACTGACCGCGCCGCGCTCGCCTTCGAGCGCCTGAAGAAATCGTCCCGAGCCGTAGCAGAGGATGCCGGTGATCCCGCGCTCGCCGTTGCGTGGCTGGGCGAAGTCCATGATTTCGACCAGCGCCCCGTACGACGTGACGGCACTGGCTGTGCTGAAGTAGATGAGGCGGATGTCGGGCACAGGATCCGCTGCGGCGAGAAGGGGGGCGAGGTCCGGGCTCCGGCGGTTCGACCGCGGATTCCGGGGCATGCGGCTTGTGCGGGTTCGTGACAGTATCTAGCGTCTCGGGATGAACACCGACAGCCCTTGGTGGGCCACCCAGTTCGACAAACAGTACCTCCACGAGTACGAACCCCTCTTCGACGCGGTCCAGGACCGGAAGGAGGTGGCCCGTCTCCTCGACGTGCTGGCGCTGCCTTCAGGGGCCCGGATCCTCGATTGTCCGTGCGGGCAGGGGCGTCATGCCCACCTCCTCGCCGAGGCCGGGTTCGACGTGGACGCCCTCGACTATTCGGATGACCTGCTGACGGTCGCGCGCAAGCGTGGTACCGGCAAGACGCTGCGTTACACGCAGGGCGACATGCGAAAGCTGCCCGGCCGCTGGACCGGGCGTTTCGACGCGGTGGTCAACCTGTTCACTTCGTTCGGGTTCTTCGACGATCCGAATGACGATTTGCGCGTGTTGTCCCAATTCGCCCGCGTTCTCAAGCCGGGCGGCGTATTGATCTGGCATGGTGGCGCGCGCGACGGTGTCATGGCGAAGTTCCTGACGCGCGATTGGTGGTCGAGTGCCGACGGGACCATGTTCGGTCAGGAACGGTCGTTCGATCCGCTGTCGGGTTTCCTCGAGATCACGTCCACATGGCGCGGTCCGAAGGGCCACGGCGAGCGGTCGCATCGCATCCGCCTCTATACCGCATCCGAGCTCGCCATGCGACTGCGTGACGTGGGGTTGATCGTGGAAGAGGCATTCGACTCGTGGAGTCCACGGCCCCTCACGCGCAAATCGAGCGAAATGCTGCTGGTGGCGCGCAAGGACAGCTGAGTAACTTTGCCTTGGCCGCATGGGTTCCGGACCCATGGACCATGTGCCTGTTCGCAGAACCCTCCCGATTATCCGACCGATGACTCGACCGATTCGCGTGCTGGTGGCCAAACCCGGCCTCGACGGACACGATCGTGGCGCCAAGGTGGTGGCCGCCGCATTGCGCGACGCCGGCATGGAGGTGATTTACACCGGCCTGCATCAGACCCCTGAAATGATCGCCACCGCGGCCGTGCAAGAAGACGTCGACGTGGTCGGCCTCTCGATCCTGTCGGGCGCGCACATGACGCTGTTTCCGCGAGTCCGTGATCTGCTGCTGGAGGCGGGACGCGACGACATCCTGCTGACGGGGGGTGGAATCATCCCGAAGGAAGACATGGAGGCGTTGCAGGCGCGTGGCGTCGCGCGACTCTTCGGACCCGGCACCAGTACGCAAGAGCTCGTGGAGTACATCCGCGAGTGGTTTGCCGCTCGCGAGCAGCAGGACGCGTGAGCGGCCGACTGCGACAGCTCGCCGACGAGGTGCGCGCGCTGGAAGCCCGCCTCCGGATCGGGGGGGGGAGCGACAAGATCGAGAAGCAGCACACGCAGGGAAAGCTCACTGCGCGCGAACGCGTGGAGCGCCTGGCCGATCCCGGCACGCCGTTCCTCGAAATCGGGCTGCTCGTCGCCTACGATCAGTATGACGGACAGGCGCCCGCCGCGGGCGTGATCACCGGCCTCGTGATGGTCGAGGGGCGCGAAGTGGTGGTGGTGGCCAACGACGCCACGGTGAAAGCCGGCTCCTGGTGGCCCGAAACCATCACCAAGATCCTGCGCGCACAGGAGGTGGCGATGCGGTGCCGCATCCCCATCCTGTATCTCGTCGATTCCGCCGGCGTGAACCTCCCGTATCAGGGTGGCGTCTTTCCCGGACAGTACGGTGCCGCGCGCATCTTCTACTACAACTCCATCATGCGCCGCTTTCTGCGCATTCCGCAGTTCGCGGCGGTGATGGGACAGTGCGTGGCCGGCGGCGCCTACCTGCCCGCACTCAGCGACGTGATTCTCATGGTGAAGGGCACGTCGTTCATGGGACTTGGCGGCCCCAATCTCGTGAAGGGGGCCACCGGGCAGAGCGTCGATGGCGAAACGCTTGGGGGCGCTGTCACCCACACCGAGCTCTCCGGGGTGGCGCACTACGCGCTCGACAATGACGCGGCGTGCCTCGACAAACTGCGGGAACTCGTGGCGAGACTGCCGCGGCCGCAGCAGCGCGAGACGGCATGGCGTCCACCGGCCGCGCCCCCCTCGGCGCTGTACGACCTGCTGCCGGCCGATCACCGCATGCAGTACGACATGCACGCCCTGCTGCGCACCGTGCTCGATGACGGGGCACTCGACGAATTCCAACCGAACCTCGCCAAGGAAATGATCTGCGGCGATGCGCGCATCGAGGGGATTACCGTCGGCGTCATCGCAAACCAGCGTGGGCTCATCAAGGGGCGTCCAGGCGAGCGTCCGCGCTTCGGTGGCATCATCTACGCCGAGAGCGCCGAGAAGGTCGCCTACTTCATCGAGCGATGCGACAAGCAGGGCATCCCGATCCTCTTCGTGCAGGACGTATCGGGCTTCATGGTGGGCCCCGACGCCGAACACGAAGGGATCATCCGCGCCGGCGCTCGCTTCGTCGAGGCGATGGCCTGCGCCCGTGTACCGAAGATCGTGTTGACGGTGAACCACGCAAGTGGCGCCGGCTACTACGCGATGGCCGGCCAGGGATTCGATCCCGACTTCATCTTTTCCTGGCCGACCGGTCGCATGGCCGTCATGGAAGGGGAAGCGGCCGTCCAGGCGGTGCATGGGCCGGCGCTCGACGCCGCAAAGAAGGCAGGCGTGGCCCCGTCGACGGAAGTCGTGGAAGCCGTGGAGGCCATGCGGGCCGACTACGAGCATCAGCTCGATGCCCGATATGCGGCCGCCCGCGGGTTCGTGGACACGATCGTATATCCGGAAGACACCCGTGCTCTGCTCGCGATGGCCCTGCGGGCAGCCAACCAGAATCGCGGTCCGCATCTCGGCGCCTTCGTGCTGCCGCCGATGCCGCCCGTCGGAGGCGAGTGATGGCGGAGGCCAGACAGGACAAGGTCGTGCGGGTGGCGAGCGGGCAGGGGTTCTGGGGAGACTGGCTCGAAGCGCCCCGTCGACAGGTTGAGGGCGGTCCGGTGGACTATCTCATGCTCGACTACCTCGCCGAGGTCACGATGTCCATTCTGCAGAAGCAGAAGGAACGTGACCCGCGCATGGGCTACGCGCGCGATTTCATCGGCGCGATGGAGAGCGTGTTCCCGGCAGTTGCGGAGCGTGGCGTGAAGGTCATCGCGAACGCCGGCGGCGTGAACCCCACCGCCTGCGCCGATGCCGTGCTCGATGCCGCCAGCCGGCACGGCGTGCGCGGCAAGGTGCGCATCGGGGTGGTGACGGGCGACGACATTCTCGGCCGACTCGATACGCTGCTTGCCGACGGCCACGAGTTGAGGAACATGGACACGGGCGAGCCACTGGCTGCCGTCCGTGATCGCGTGCTGTCGGCCAACGCCTACATCGGGTCCACGCCCATCGTCGAGGCACTGCAGCGCGGTGCCAACGTGGTGGTTACCGGACGCAGCACCGACACGTCGCTGACCATGGCGCCGCTGCGCCACGAGTTCGGGTGGGCCGAAGACGACTGGAATGCACTCGCCGCCGGCATCGTGGCGGGACACATTCTCGAGTGCGGCGCGCAGTGCAGCGGGGGCAACTGCCTGCACGATTGGCGGAACATTCCCGACCTCGCCAACGTCGGCTACCCCATCGCCGAAGCGCGTCCCGACGGCTCGTTCGTCATTACGAAGCATCCGGGCACGGGCGGTCGCGTGAATGTGCCGAGCGTCACCGAGCAGCTCGTGTACGAAATGGGCGATCCGCACGCCTACATCACCCCCGATGTCGTCGCCGATTTCACGAGCATCCGACTCGCCGCCGACGGCGAGAACCGCGTGCGGGTGCACGGCATCACCGGCACGCATCCCACGCCGTTCCTCAAGGTCTCGATCGCCTATCGCGCCGGGTTCAAAGCCGTGGGTTCACTGGTGTATGCGTGGCCCGACGCGATGGAGAAGGCGCAGCTGGCCGATCGCGTGTTGCGCGAGCGGCTCGACCGACTCGGCCTTCGGTTCGATCAGGTGCTCAGCGAGTTCGTCGGCGCCACGTCCACACACGGCCCGCTCGCGGGTGATGGTCAGGATGCGCCGGAAGTGCAGTACCGCATTGGTGTCCGTGGCGGCGATCGTGCCGCCGTGGAGCGCTTCACGCGCGAAATTGCGCCGCTGGTGCTGAATGGCCCGCCGAGCGTGACGGGCTTTGCCGGCGGCCGCCCCAAGGTCGAGGAAATCGTCGCCTACTGGCCCGCGCTGCTCGACAAGCGCGCCGTATCCACCGCCGTCACCATCGTGGAGTGAGTGCCGTGAAGGTTCGTCTGCTCGATATCGCACATGCCCGCAGCGGCGACAAGGGTGACACGGCCAACGTGGGGCTCATCGCGCTGCGCCCCGAGTGGTACGCCGTGCTCGATCGGCATGTCACCCGTGACGCTGTCAGTAAGCACTTCGATGGGCAGATCACGGGCGACGTGGTCCGTTTCGAGCTGCCCAATCTGCATGCATTGAACTTTCTGTTGCACGGTGCTCTCGATGGCGGAGGAACCCTGTCCCTCAAGACCGATGCGCAGGGCAAGGTGTATTCGACGGCGCTCTTGCGGCTGATCGTCGATGTCCCCGATGCCGAGGCTGTCGACCTCGGATTGCCTGCGGCGCCATGATTCAGCGTGTCCGCATTGCCCTCATCGCCGTCGGGGTGGCCGCCTTCACGATCGCGCAGCAGACCGGGCGTGAATGGCTCCGGTGGGTTGGGGTGGTGCTGGTGGCCGTGGCGTTCCTGCTGCGTTTCGCCAGACGCTGAACCGACCGGCGGGTTCCGCCCCCCGTTATCATTCCGGGATGGTCCTGAGGAGCCCCGTCCCCGAACTGCTTGCCCCCGCCGGTACCCTCGACGCGGTCCGCGCCGCCGTCGCCAATGGGGCCAACGCGGTGTACCTCGGCGCGTCGATGTACAACGCCCGCGACGAAGGGGCGCAGCTGTCTTTGGAGGAGCTCGAGCAGGCGTGCGCCATTGCGCACGCCCGCGGCGTTCGGGTGTATCTCACGTTCAACGTGCTCATCAAGCCGCACGAGTTGGCGGAGGCGCTGGCCTATCTGGGCGACTGCATCGATCGCGGAATCGATGCCGCCATCGTGCAGGACCTCGGGGTGGTGCGCCTGATTCAACAGGTCTATCCGCAGCTCGAGGTGCACGGGTCCACCCAGATGACCGTGCACGACGAATCGGGAGCGAGAGTGATGCGCGATCTCGGCGTCGAGCGCGTGGTCCTCGCCCGCGAGAATACGCTCGACGATATTCGCGCCATCCGTGAGGCGGTCCCCGATCTCGGTCTCGAGACGTTCGTGCACGGGGCGCTCTGCATCTCGTATTCCGGCCAGTGTTTCATGTCGGGGATGATCAGCGAGCGCTCGGCCAATCGCGGGTCATGTGCGCAGTCGTGTCGCAAGGATTACACGCTGACCGACGAGACCAGCAAGGCGATGCTCGACCGCGGGTATCTCATCTCCACGAAGGACTTGGCTGCGCACGACCACCTCGAGGAGATCGCCAGACTCGGTGTGGGGTGTCTCAAGGTCGAGGGTCGCAAGAAGAAGCCGGAGTATGTGGCCACGGTGACCAAGGCGTACCGCGGGTGGCTGGATGGCATCGCGCGCGGTGAGACGGGCCGGGCGCCCACGCCCGATGAGGTGGAGCCGCTCGTCCAGATCTTCAGCCGTGGCAATACGGGTGGGATGTACGGCGGTCGTCAGGGCCGTGAGTACATCACGCGCACGCAGCCCGACAACCGCGGGTTGCCCATCGGCATGGTCGTTGGTGCGGAGGGCTCGTCCCTCATCATCGAAGTCTCGCGCCCGGTGTCCGTCGGCGATGGCCTTGGCTTCGAAGGGCCAGCGGCCGAAGCGGGGGCCTCCATCGGGGGGACGGTGGCTGAGGTGCGAACGCTTTCCGTGCGCGACGGCGCGCACCGGCAGCTCGTACTGGTGAAGAGTGGCCCGCGCGTCGTGCGTGTCGCCGAGGGGTGGCATGTCGTGCGCACCAGCGACGCGACGTTGCTGGCCAATGCCCGTGAGTCGTTTGCCACGGTACCACTGTTCGAGCGGGTCGGCCTGCAGCGGCTCGACGTCCGTTGCTTCGGGCACGCGGGCGGGCCACTCAAGACCGTCTGGTCGTGTGACGCTGTGGAAGTGACCGTGCGTGGCGAAGTGCCGCTGGCGCCTGCGTCCAAACGCGCGCTCGATATGACCCAGCTGCGGGAGCAGTTCGGACGGCTTGGGGGCACGACGTTCAAACTCGGCACCGTCGACGTGACCGGTTTGGCGTCGGGTCTGTTCATTCCGGTGAGCGAGCTCAACCGTCTGCGGCAGGAGGCGACGGAGCAGATCGGGGAGCAGTTGGGCTGGGGCCGCATGAGTGACCGGGCCGTGCGGGAAGCACGCATAGCCGAATCCGTGTCACAGGTGCCCATCTCGGCGTCCGCCGACATACCCATACCGACCGGATTTGCGCTCCGCGCCGTGGTATGCGACCTCGATGCGGCCCGCGAGGCGGCGGCCGGTGGCGCGACGGATATCGTGCTCGATCCATTTCTGAGGCACCCCACGCCGCCATTGGCTCGCGTCATCGCCTTGCGCGACGAGTTGGCCGCCCAGGGCATCTCCCTGCGGCTGCGAACGCCGAGCATCGTGCGCCCCGAGGAGCGCGGCCGTCTTGCCAAGTGGTTCGGCCTCGGGCTGCCGTTGCTCACCGGCCACCTCGGACTCGCCGCCGAGTTCGGCGGCGGTGGACACGACGTCATTGCCGACTACGCGACCAACGTGTTCAACCAGCACACGGCGGCGCTGCTCTTCGAGCTGGGCGTCCCGCGCATGGTAGCGTCCATCGAACTGACCACCGATGAACTCGGCGAGTTGGTGGCCCCGTGGGAAGGGCGCGGCTTTGAAGTGCTCGTATACGGACGCACCGAGGGCATGACCATCGAGCACTGCGTGCTCAGTGCGGCGTTTGATCGCGAACCGACCACCTGCCGCGACCTGTGCGTGCAGAAACACACGAACGTGTCCCTCACCGATCCGGCCGGATACACGTTCGCCGTGGCTACCGACAGCAACTGCCGCAATCGCCTGTTGCATTCGCGGCCGATCGACGCCACGGAATTCCTGCCGACGTTGTGGCAGCAGGGCATCCGCGGTTTTCAGATGGTGTTCAACGTGCCGGGCGATCCGGTGCGCGAGCTCGTGGGTGCCTACCGTGCGGCGCTCGACGCGCTGGCTTCCGGCACCACCCCGGAGCTGCAGCGGGCGCGCGCATTGCTTGCCGGCGCGTTCACGCGCGGTCACTTTGCGCGAGCCGTCTGACGTCGGCGGGATGAGGTCGAAGTTCGCACTGATGCTACCGGTGTTGCTCACCGCGCACGGACGCGTTGCTTCCACACGGTGCGTCCAATCGATGCGACGCGCGATTTTCAGGTGACGCACGCGCGGCCATGGCGCACTATCGTGCGCCATGGACATCGCCCGGCCCATCGATTCGCCACCATCGGCGAGCCATCGCGCGGCCTTCGGGACGCTGGACGACGCGCGGACCGTGCTGCGTGAACGGTTCGGCTATCCCGATTTCCGCCCCCCACAGGTCCGCGCCATCACAGCCGCGGTATCCGGACGTGATGCGCTGGTGGTCCTCCCCACCGGCGGCGGGAAGTCACTGTGCTATCAGGTGCCGGCGCTCGTGCGCGGTGGCCTCACCGTTGTCATCAGCCCACTGATTTCGCTGATGAAGGATCAGGTGGAGGCGCTCGAACGGCGCGGGATTGCCGCCACCTATCTCAACAGCACGCTTGGTGCAGCGGCGGCATCCGAACGGATGGCGCGCGTGCGCGACCGGTCGGTCCACCTGCTGTATCTGTCTCCCGAGCGCCTCGAAGCGGGACGCACGCTCGATCAGCTAGCGGCGGTTGGCGTGCATCTGCTGGCCGTAGACGAGGCACACTGCATCAGCGAATGGGGACACGATTTCCGTCCGAGCTATCGGCGCATCGGCACCATGCGCAACCGGCTCGGAGGGCTGCAGACCATCGCGCTCACCGCCACGGCCACGCCCCAGGTCCGCCGGGATATCGTGCAGCAGCTGGCCCTGCGTGAGCCCGAAATCGCCGTCGCCGGATTCGATCGCACGAATCTCGCGTATCATGTGCGAAGCGTTCGCAGTGAATACGACAAGGACACGCAGACCATTGCGCTGCTACGCGATAGTGCCGCGCCGGCCATCGTGTATACCCCCACCCGCAGGGCCGTGGAACGCATCACGTCAATGCTGATGCGTGCGCGCCTACAGGCCACCGCCTATCATGCGGGGCTCTCCCACGGCATGCGTCAACGGGCGCAAGACGCCTTCATGGAGGAGCGCACGCGCGTCATCGTCGCGACCAGCGCCTTCGGGATGGGCATCGACAAACCGGACGTGCGGTTGGTTGTCCATCACGCGATGCCGGGGTCGCTCGAAGCCTACTACCAGGAGGCGGGGCGGGCGGGGCGCGATGGCATGGACAGCACCTGCATTTTGCTGCACACGGCGAGCGACCGCACGACCCACGAATTCTTCCTCCGCGGGACGCACCCCGAGCGCGCGGTGGTGGAGCGCGTGTGGCAGTCCCTCTGCCGCCTCGCCACTACTGACGGATTGGTGCCGCTGTCACCCGACCAATTCGCCACGCAGTCACTGGCCGGTATTCCCTCCCGACAAGCCGCCGCGGCGATTCGGGTGCTTACCGCGAACCACCTTTGCCGCGTGGACCAGCCGGCCCCGGGGCGGGTCTGGATACGTCTGCTCGCCGCGCCGGGGCGGATCCGGCGCGAATTGTCGGGCGATCGCGCGTTCGATCGCGATCTGTTACGGGCGCTGTGGCGCTGCACGAACGCCCGCCTCGCGAGCGGAGCAACCGTGAACCTCGACGGGCTCCCGCCGGGGTTCGGAGGGGCGAAGGGATTGGTCCCCATTCTCGAACGGCTCGAAGCGCAACAGTTCGTCACGTGGACGCGCGCCAGCGGTGGGATTCGCCTGTTACGTACACGGTCGGCCGCATCCCCTCCGGTCGATTGGCAACACCTCGCCCGTCGGGCACGTACTGATGTGGCAAAGCTTGAGGCCATGGAAGGATATGTCCACTCGCACCATTGCCGAAGAGCGTACGTACTGCGCTATTTCGGTGACCGCGATGCCCGGCCTCACTGCAGTGCGTGCGACCGCTGCCTCGACACCCCACCCGACGTGCTATTCCCCACCCACAGGACCGCCGGGCGTACGCAAACCCGCCCGCGGATCTGACACTCCCTTCTCCCCGACCGTACCCGATGCACGACAGTTTGTATTTTTCCGAGCAGCACCTCGCCGTACGTGACATGGTGAGCGCGTTCGCGCGCGACGAAGTGGCGCCGGTTGCCTCACAGCATGACGAGGCGTCGACGTTTCCTTGGGAGAACGTCAAAAAGATGGGAGAGCTCGGACTGCTCGGCGTACCCTGGGCCGAAGAGGTCGGCGGCGCCGGGTTCGACACGATCAGCTTCATGATCGCCATCGAGGAACTCGCCAAGGTCTGTGCGTCGCATTCCATCACCATTTCCGCCCACACCACGCTCGGGACATCGCCGATCGTGAATTTTGGCACGCCGGCCCAGATCGAGCGTTATGTGCCGCTACTGGCCAGCGGCAAGGTGCTTGGCGGGTTCGGCCTCACCGAGGAGGGCGCCGGCAGTGATGCCGGCGGCACCCGCACGACCGCCGTGAAGAAGGACGGCTACTATCTGCTCAACGGCAGCAAGCGGTTCATCACGCACGCCGGCGTGGGAGAGGTGTTCGTGGTCACGGCCGTGACCGACCCGTCCAAGGGGACCAAGGGCATCTCCAGCTTCATTCTCAGCAAGGAAGGCGTGGACGCAGCCCGCTGCCGGACACTCGGCGTGGGCCACGACGACTCACTCGCGAACATGCAGGGCTTCACCGCCGGGAAAAAGGAAGACAAGCTCGGCTGGCGCGCCTCCGATACGCGCGAGCTGCTGTTCGACAATGTCGAGGTTCCCGCGGACAATCTGCTGGGCACCGAGGGGCTCGGCTTCATCAACTTCATGAAGACCCTCGATGCAGGGCGCATCGGCATCGCGGCGCTATCCATCGGCATCGCGCAGGGCGCGCTCGACGAGTCGCTCAAGTACGCCAGCGTGCGCAGGCAGTTCGGCGCGGCGATCGCCAGCTTCCAGGGGGTGCAGTTCCAACTGAGCGACATGGCAACCGAGATCGAAGCGGGACGTCATCTCGTGTACCATGCCGCGTGGCTTGCGCAGAACGGGAAGCCGTTCGGCAAGGAGGCCGCCATGGCCAAGCTGTTCTGCTCCGAGCTCGCCATGCGGGCCACCATCAAGGCCATTCAGATCCACGGCGGGTACGGTTACACGAAGGATTACCCCGTCGAGCGTTTCATGCGCGACGCAAAGATCTGTGAGATCGGTGAGGGCACGAGCGAGATCCAGCGCCTCGTGATCGCCCGCCATCTCCTCAAAGGGCTGATGGCGTAACGGGTTGTGGGGCTCTGCCGGCCCGGCTAGGTTCCGACCGTACTACCTAGCCGTCGCTTTTGGCGCCGGCGGCCCGTGCGACTCACGGGCCGTTTGCGTTTGCGGGCCGGGCCTTCCGGGACCAGCGTGTCGCCGGCCGACCCGTCCGCACGTCCTTCCGCCTGACACGCCGTCCATGCGTCGATCGCGGAGTCCCGCGTTTCACTCCGAGGCCTGCGCCTTTTGGCATGGTGACCCCCGTCGCCAGCGCAAAACGGTCCGCGACCCGGGGGCGCGTGGTCTCCGATCCGATCTCGTCAGCCGCGTAGGGGAGCCTTGTGACGTTCGACCATGCGCTGCCACTGTATGCCTCGTCAGGTATGCAATCATGGGCGCGCGGTCTTCCACGCAGGTCCACCGTATGTGTTGTCGTGTAGGGCGGGATGGAGTCGCCGCCGTTCGTACGCTGACAACGGGTTGCAATGAAGCGAGAACTCCTGGTGAACGCGACGCCGCGCGAAACGCGCGTCGCCATCATCGAGGACGGCCAACTTGTCGAACTGCTCGTCGATCGTCCGGATGCCCGTCGCATGGTTGGCGACGTGTACCTCGGCAAGGTCGAAGCCGTTCTGCCCGGTATTCAGGCCGCCTTCGTGAACATCGGTACCGAAAAATCGGCCTTCCTGCACGCCGCTGACGTGGTCGTCGAAGACGCGCAGGTCTCGGACGACGACGACGAAGACGACGAGGGCGGCGACGATCAGAGCGGGGGAGGCGGCCGCCGCGGGCGGAAGGAAGTGCGCCCCATCCAGGATCTGCTCAAGCGTGGGCAGGACATCTTGGTTCAGATCACCAAGGAACCCATCTCCACCAAGGGCCCGCGCGTTACGGCGCAGGTATCCCTGGCTGGTCGGTTCCTCGTGTACATGCCGTTCGCCTCGAAGGTCGGCGTGAGCCGCAAGATCGATGAGCGGTCCGAGCGGCAGCGGCTGAGGGGTATGGTTGGGGAGATGCTCCCCGACAACTCCGGCGGCGTGATCGTACGCACCGTTTCTGAGGACGCGACCAAGGAAACGTTCGAGCGTGAACTGAACACGCTCATGAACAATTGGAAGCGCATCAAGCGGAAGACGCAGTTCATGCGGGCACCGGCCATGGTGCACCGGGAGACCAACGTCACCCGTGGCCTCGTGCGCGACCTGTTCAGCGCCAAGGTCGAGCGCGTGCTCGTAGACTCGAAGCAGGTCTTCAACGAGATCACCGAGTACCTGCAGGGCATCGCGCCGGATCTCGTCGAGCGCGTGACGCTGTACGAGGAGACGGTACCGCTCTTCGACAAGGAAGGGTGCGAGACGGAGATCCGCGATCTCTTCAAGCGGCGCTGTGACCTCCCCAGCGGTGGCTACATCATCATCGAGCAGACCGAAGCGCTGGTCTCGATCGACGTGAACTCGGGCCGCTACACCGGCAAGCGCGACCCCGAGAAGACCATCTTCAAGACCAACACCGAGGCTGCCCGCGAGATCGCGCGGCAGCTCCGGCTGCGCGACGTCGGTGGCATCATCGTCTGCGACTTCATCGACATGGAGACGCAGGGGAACCGTGACAAGGTGCTGCACGAGTTGCGCACGCACCTTGGCCGGGATCGGGCCCGCACGAAAGCGTTCGCGGTGTCCGATCTGGGGCTGGTGGAAATGACCCGCCAGCGGGTTCGCCAGAGCCATTACCAGAGCATGACGGAGCCGTGCCCGACCTGTAGCGGGACTGGACGGGTCTTCACCCCCGAAACCATCGTCCGGCGAACTGAACGGGCGGTGCGGCGGATTTCGGCTGAGGGGCGCAAGGAGCCGGTGGTCCTGCGCCTGCACCCCGAGGTAGCACTCCATGTTCTGGAACAGGAGCACGATTTCGTGAAGCGGCTGGAAAAGATGGCCGGCTTCCCGCTCGAGCTTCGAGACGACCCGCTGCTCAAGCCCGACGAGATCAAACTCGTCGTGCGCGGGGCGCAGCGGGACATCACCCAACAGTACGCCCTCGCGTAACGCCGGTCCGGCGCCGGTCCCTCGGCCGCGCCGGAAACCCGTTGACACCTAAAGCCAATCCGGATAAGCTTCTAGGCTACGTCTGGAACGCACATAACTGGAACACACCATGAGCTACGCCATCATCCGCACCGGCGGCAAGCAGTTCCGCGCCGAGCCGGGCAAGACCCTCCGGATTCCTTCGTTGCTGGGTGAAGCCGGCACGGCCGTCGAGTTCAACGACGTCCTTCTCGGCTCCGACGGCAAGCGGGTCCAGGTGGGTGTGCCCACGCTCTCCGGCGCCAAGGTGACGGCGGAGATCGTGAAGCACGGCCTCGAAGACAAGATCATCGTCTTCAAGTTCAAGCGCCGGAAGAATTACGCCCGCAAGCAGGGTCACCGGCAGAAGTTCACGGAAGTCCGCATCAAGGACATCACCCTCGGCTGAGCGCCGGCGGTGCGCCCCTCCGGCGCGCCTCCCAACTGGAGTATTCGTCATGGCACATAAGAAGGGCGTCGGCTCCTCACGCAACGGCCGCGATTCCAACCCGAAGTACCGGGGAATCAAGAAGTACGGCGGTGAGTTCGTGACGGCCGGCAACATCATCCTGCGTCAGTGCGGCACCAAGTGGCACCCGGGCGCCAACGTCGGCATGGGCACCGACTACACGATCTATTCGCTCGTTGACGGTGTCGTGGAGTTCGCGCACAAGAGCAAGAAGGCCTACAAGGTTAACGTCGTCCCCGTCGAATTCGTCGAGGAGACGGTCGAGGCCTGAGTTCGCCTGACAGACGAGAGGGGCAGGGCACCGCGACGGTGGCCTGCCCCTTTTTCGTTCCGGGCGCGACGTCCCTGTAACCTCGGGCCACTCGGTCCCGTATGGCCCGACAGGACCGTCACTTCATGCGAGGAGACCATGGCACTCTGGGAGAAAGTCAAGCAGGGCATCGACAAGGCCGGCAAAGCAGCGCAGGACGCGTTCGACGAAGGCAAGCTGCGTCTCGACGCCTATCGCGCCCGCGAGCAGGCCGATAAGGCCGCCGAGGCGTTGGGATACGCCCTCTTCCGCGCCACCGAGGCGGGTGGCGAGCTCGACGCCAACGCCCGTCAGCGACTCATGGCCGCCCTGCGCGCCCGCGACGAAGACGCGCGACGACTCGAGACCGAACTGGCGAACGAGCGCGCGCGCACTGCCGCGCAGGGTTCGCCCGGCGCTACGGCCGGACCGGGGGAGGCAGCGTCGCCGACGAGTTCGCCGCCCCCCGTGTCGCCCCAGCCGTCGTCAGGGCTGTACTGATCTCGTCCGGGACATCGGTACACATGCCGTCCACACCCCATGCCGCCAGTTGGCGCGCATGGGGTGCGCTATTTACGGTCCACGCGATGAGCTGAACGCCGGCCTCGTGCGCCGCCGCGATCAGCGCTTCGTCGATCAACTCGGCGTGCTGCCAGAGCGCGGAAGCATCAGTGCCCGAAAGGACGGCGCGCACATCGAGCGGGTAGGACGCACTGAGCAACCCGATCGGCGTTGTCGGGCGAAGTGCACGAACTCCCACGGGGATGCGGTGGTCGAAGGCATGGACGGCCGACCGCACGTCCGGGTATGCGCTGAGGAGCGCGGCGACGAGCGCCTCGACGTGGGGCGCCTTCACCTCCACGAACAGCATGGCGCGCGTCCCGACGAGGGCGAAGACCTCGTGCAACGTCGGGACCCGGTCGCCGCTCTGCAGCCGGTGGATCGCCAGCTGCTCGAAAGAGAGGGCGGCGATCGGCGCCGCTTCCACTCCATCACCGTGCCCGATGGTCAGGACGGGGTCATGGTGAACCACGAGCACCCCGTCCCGTGTAGCGTGGACATCGAGCTCGACGCCGTCTACCCCCATCTCGAGCGCCCGCTCAAACGCGGGCAGGGTGTTTTCCCGGCACACCTGCGACGCACCGCGGTGGGCGATGATCAAGGGACGGCGACCAGGCAAGCGGGCAGGGGAGGACATCCCCGAACCTCACTGCACGCACCGCGTCGGTCAATCGGCACGCGGCAACCGACCGAAGCCACACCCTGCACCCGGATTAACACGAGACGGCGCCAGTCGTCCAATATTCCAAGCGCATGATCAACGCCACCCAGCAGGAGGAATCCCAGGTCGACGGGATCCTCATCGACCAGTGGAAGGCAGGCGACCAGCGGGCCGCGACGGCGATCGTCGAGCGGCACGCTGAGGCGCTGGTGCGCTTCGCGGGGCGGTTGGGCGTCACCGAGGACGTGGATGAACTCGTTCAAGACACGTTCATCCGGGCGTTTTCGGCGATTGAGTCGTTTCGGGCCGACAGTTCGCTGCGAACGTGGTTGTTCACGATTGAACGCCGCCTCGTGATCGACCGGCGCCGGGCGCAGGCTCGGCGCGGACACGACGTCGAAATCGACGATGCACAAATCGCGAGTGGATTCGACGCGCTGGATAGGCTGGTTGCGGATGAAGCCGCTCAACGCGTGGCCGGTGCGATGGCACGGCTGACGCGCATGCAGCGCGACGTCTTCACGCTACGTGTGCAGGAAGGTCGCAGTTACAAGGACATCGCCGGAATTCTCGGATCTACCGAGGGGGCGGCGCGGGTGCACTATCACAACGCCATGCGCGCGGTGAAGGAGTTTCTCCATGAGTGAGTGCCGCAGCCCCGAGCTGCAGGATCTGTTGCCTGACTACGCGGCCGAGACGCTCGACAGCGTGTCGACGACGCGCGTGCGTGATCATCTCGCGCGCTGCATCCACTGCGCCGACGATCTCGGCGTGCTGCAGGCTGTTCGGCGGGCGCGCCCTCGCGTCTCCGTACCGGACATCGCACGCATCGCGGCCGCCCTGCCGCCTTCGCCGACACGGGTGGAGGCCGCCACCCCCGGGCCGCAACTCATTCGGGACGCCGTCGCACCGCAGGGACTGCAGCGGCGGTCGAGTCTCCCGCCGAGCGTGCAGCGCACGCGAACGCGCGCGACGGGCTTCGGTCTGTCAGCGTGGCGACTGGCCGCGATGCTCGGTGTGGTGCTTGCCGGCGGGGCCTCCGTGCTCGTCGCTCGACGCGGCATCATCGACGGATCGGGGGCCAGCGTGTTCGGTTCGCCTGCGCCGTCCTCCACGATGACCGCCGTCGCTCCGCGCGGCGCCTGCACACTCGCCGTGGCCACGCCGGCGTCGGCTGCCCAGACGGTGTCCGTCTCGTACGGCGACCTCGGCGATTATAGCGCCGCCGAACTGGAAAGCATGCTCGAGCGACTCGATGAGTGGGACGGGGCCACCAACACCGAACCGCTGCCCGGCCTCCCCATAGTCCCGAACGCGGGTGGAGGCACGCCGTGAACCGAAGCTGGAGTCCGATGATGTCCGTGTCATCTCGTGCGCGCGTGGCGTACATCACCGCCGTGATGCTGCTGGCCTTCACGGCGTCGTCGCCCGTCGCGGCGCAAGTCACGCCCCCCCCGCGGGAACCGCGGGGTGTGGGTGGCAACGAGCCGCGTCGCGCCGAGCTCGAACGGCGGTTTCAGCAGCGCGTCGACGCGATAGTGCGTCAGCGTCTCGCACTCAGCGATGAGCAGGCGCTCAAGCTGCGCGAGGTTGCGAGCCGCACCGAGACGGCGCGCCGGACCCTGCGCCGCGAGGAAATGCAGGCGCGCCAGGCAATGCGCGACGAGTTGCTTGCCGGCGACAACGCCAACGCGTCGAAGGTGGCCGATCTTCTGGACCAGATGCCGCGGCTCGAGCGCCGTCGCCTCGAGCTCATGGAGCAGGAACAACGCGAGCTGTCGAAGTTCCTGTCGCCGGTCCAGCGCGCCCGCTACTTCGCCCTGCAGGACGAGTTGCGCCGCAACATGCAGGAGCTCCAGCGCCGCCGCATGGGCGCGGTCGATTCCCTGCGGGTTCCGGGCGGCGGCCGCGGCATGCCGCAACGCCGGCGTCCGGCCGGGATCGACCGGTAGCGACGGCACCGGTCACGTGGTACACTTCGAGTTGCGGCGGGCGTCCTGGAGGCGCCCGTTCGCATGCCCAGATGGCGGAATTGGCAGACGCAGAGGACTCAAAATCCTCCGACCGCAAGGTCTTGTGGGTTCGACCCCCACTCTGGGCATCCGGGTGCTTCCCATTTGCACGGTTTATAGCGAGCATTCAGGTAGAGCGGCGGGCATTTCGGCGGCCGTTCGCGTTGGCGGCTGCGTAGCATGAGCGGCCGCCTCGTGGTTGGACAGGTGGGGTGTAGCTCAATGGCAGAGCATCCGACTGTTAATCGGACGGTTGGTGGTTCGAGTCCACCCGCCCCAGTTTCTTCGAAGCCCGGTCCAATCGGATCGGGCTTCGTCATTTCGGGTACATTGCCCGCACGAACCGGCGCCTTCTAGCTTTCGGGACGCGCTTTCGCCTCCGGTTGTTCTATCACCTGCCTCCGATGCCGATTTCGTACTCGCTCGTTCACGTCGCGCCCGATGCCGTTGAAACGCCGCTCCTCGTGGTCGTCCTCGCGGCCGACCCGTCGTTGCCGTCGGCACTGAACGGCATCGACCGGCAGCTGAACGGGGCGATCGCGCGCACGCTGGGGCGGCGTGATTTCCGAGGCGGGCGCGACGAGACGATGCTCTTCGTCGGCGGCGATGCGGGAATCCAGCGCGTCCTGCTCGTGGGGCGCGGGGCGGCACCACTTACGCGTGCGGCCGCGCGCCGCGCCGCCTCGATCGCGGCGCGTCAGGCGGGGAAGCTCGGCCTTTCCACCATGCACTTGTACCTCCCGGACGCCGCCGCCGCCCACGTCGAGGGGCTGGTCATCGGTGCCGGCGCGGGGAGCTGGAGCTACCCCGACCTGCAGACGCAGCCGGCCGAGAAGGATCGCCGCGCCCGGCTCGAGCAGGTGGCCGTCGTCGCCAGCGACAATGCCGATGTGCGCGCGGCCTTCGCGGCCGGCGTCGCCATCGCCGAAGGGCAGGCCATCGCCAAGCGCCTCGGGCAGATGCCGGGCAACTACTGCACGCCCGAGACCTTCGTCGAGGTCGGGCGCGAGATCGCCGATCGCCACGGCATGGGCCTTACCGTCCTCGGGCGCAGCGACATGGCCGCGCTCGGGATGGGATCGTTCCTCTGCGTCGCGCAAGGCACCACGCAGGAGCCGCGTCTGGTCGCCCTCGAATACAATGGCGGGCCGGAGGGACAGCGACCCGTGGTGCTCATCGGCAAGGGCCTGTGCTTCGACACGGGGGGCATCTCGATCAAGCCCGCGCCCGAGATGGAGTGGATGAAGTTCGACATGTCTGGCGCCGGCGGGGTCATGGGGGCGATGGAGGCGGTCGGCCAGCTCAAGCTCCCCATCAACGTGGTGGGGATCATCGGCTCGACGACCAACATGCCGTCGGGCGACGCGGTCAAGCCCGGAGACGTCGTGCGCGCCTCCAACGGCAAGACCATCGAAATCATCAACACCGACGCCGAAGGACGGCTCGTACTCGCCGATTTGCTCGTCTACGCGAAACGCTTCAACCCGGCCATTGCCATCGATGCCGCAACGCTCACGGGCGCGATCGTCGTCGGGCTCGGGCACAGCGCCGTGGGCGTCTTCAGCACCGACAAGGTGGCGGCGGACGAAGTACTCGCCGCGGGTGACGCAGCGGGTGAACCCGGCTGGCCCATGCCCATGTGGGACGACTATCGCGAACAGATCAAGAGCGACGTCGCCGACATGAAGAACACCGGCGGCCGCGCCGCGGGCTCCATCACGGCCGCCCTGTTCCTGCAGGAATTCGTGGACGGATTCCCGTTCGTCCACCTCGACGTGGCCGGGACGGCGTATTCGCAGAGCGATCTCGGATGGATTCCGAAGGGCCCGACTGGCACGCCGGTGGGCACATTCGTGGAATTCGTGCGGGCGCGCGCACGCGCGTGAGCCGACGTCTCTTGCGTCTGCTGGTGTCGCTGGCCGCGATGGTACCCATCGCGGCTGCTGGCGCACAGGTAAAGCCCGACAGTACGAAGCGTACCGACTCGGTGACGGTCGCGGCACCGGGCACGCCAACCGCGACGCCGCCCGCAGCGAACGCGGCCGACGACAGCGTCGCGCAAGAAGCGAGGATGCGCGCGCGCATCCTCGCGCGCAGCGACAGCATACGGCGCGTCA
>Ga0222712_10002575_pt1 | contig 20575 bp, 12 predicted proteins | sample C33_657DmetaG_FD_165043 | JGI IMG/M metagenome (GOLD analysis project Ga0222712, IMG submission 165043) | Estuarine water microbial communities from San Francisco Bay, California, United States - C33_657D | ecosystem: Environmental > Aquatic > Marine > Unclassified | place: USA: California... | reverse complement strand
AGATGGTGCAGTACAAGGTGTACCAGCATCTCCAGTATTTCCACTACCAAAATACCAATAATTAGTACCATCCGAACGATAGCCATCTGCAATCCAAAACGCAGAATTACCTACACCACCAGCACTTGTGTATAAATAAGTTCCACTATGAATATATGAATCATAAGAATAGTATGTTGCTCTATTAAATAATGCATAATCCGCACAAGCATCGTTACCAACTGCAATATAAGCAGTACTATTTAATACAAATGAATAAACCGCTGGAGGTGTTGGTGGGGGTGTTGGTGGTGAATATCCATAAAACTCACTCATACTATCAGGAGTTGTAAATCCAACTTGCAATGAATAAGCACGTAGAGAATTTGAAGCAGAACTTAATTCAGCTTTTATTTGACTCATACTTATTGCTCCAGACGATGGTAATGGCATTATTTATTTTTTTTTAATTCTTCAACTTCTGCTTTCAATTCTTTAATAGCTTCTAATAAAAGAGGAACTATTTTTTCGTATTGGATTGTTAAATAGTTTTCACCACTTATTGATTCACCACTTTCTCTATCAATATCAAATGGAGCGGGTTTAATAATATGTGGCAATACACTTTGTACTTCTTGTGCTAATAAACCAACTTGCTCTTCTTTATCTAATGTATGATTTAATTCTAATGCTTTATCGGTAAAATTATAATATACACCATTTATTTGAGATACCTTTTCCAATGCATTATCTATTTTTCTTACATTGGTTTTCAATCTTTTATCAGAAGTATTTGCAGTAACATCTCCTGTGAATGTTGCTGATGAACCACCTGTCAATATACCACCAACATATAATGTAGTACTTACATCTCCAGCTCCATTTATATCTAATCCCGTTGCGGTTAAAGTACCACTAACATTTACAGATGAAACACCAGTTATAGAGCCACCAGTTATATATACATCTCCAATTGAAAATGTTCCAGTTTTCCCAAATGATGCATTTGCGGATGTACCTATAAAATCAATTTGAGCATTATAACCACCGCCACCTCCTAATACATAACCACTTGATACAAACATCCCATAGCCATCACCATCCGGCGATGGTAAATGAAAATCAAAACTAACTTGGTCAGCTCGTATATCCCTTACATACATTATACTGTTTGCAGTAATGTATGAGCCAAACCCACTTGTAGTTGTTTCGTATTTAAATCGATTGCCTAATGAAAACTTACCAGTTGTATCTACATAAAATGTGGTATCATTGTTATCAAAATTTCCAGCTCCTATGTATATTTTACGAGTTGATGTTTGTGCATCTAAAAATATACGAGATGCAGCATTACTACCAACCGTAAATAAACTACTTATATATCCAGATGTTGCCGTTATATCACCGGTTACAGAAAAAGCTGAACCATTCCAAGTAGCTCCAGAAGAACCATTACCTACACTAAAATTACCATTATCATACCAATAGTTATTTGAGTTAATATAAATACCATTGTTTGAACCACCCCCACTAACACCAGCTCCAATTAAAGCACCGCCTATTGTAACATAACCACTAAAGTTTCCAGCAGTTGCATTTATAGTTCCTTTAACATCTAATGATGTACCATCCCATGTCATATGATTGGTATCGCCTGAATTAACCAAAGACATTCTAGCTACAACCGATGGTGAACCATAAGTGCCTAACCATATACCAGTTTGCCCGTATCCAATCGTACCAGTTTGACCTATTGAAATATATGGTCTATCTACATTTCCATAAAGAATAATATTAGCCGCAGAACCCAATGCGTTTGTACCAACATTGATTGTATTTTGAACATATGATTCTTCAAAAATTGCAATCTTAGCTGCCACAAATAATTCTTGAGTTCCCAATGCTTCCCAATAATCAGTATCAACTCCCGGTGTTTTGTAATTTATAAAAGTTGTATATCCACCAGCATTTGCATTTGCCAATGAACCAGAGAAGTATTGACTTGTATTTGGGTTTACATAAGTTGTATCACCACTACCAGATTTAGCCGCATAATATGTTCCACCAGTACCACCATATAAAACCGCATCTCTTCTTCCAATTGATGGGTCAAAATAGTATTGGTCTATATTTGCACTCCAAGGACCTCTAAATACAATACCCGGTCCGTATCTACCCTCCAATTGAATTGCTAATGATTGTGTTTTGAAAAGAACTTGTTTATTATTTTCAAAATCAATTCTATATACAACAGCTGCCGTTAAATTTGTTGTTGGAGCTACCCATCCTATTACATTTCCAATAGTTGCTTGTGTACCAACAACAGGCACAGTACTACCAGATACCAAAGAACCAGCTAATGTTATATGAGCTGATTTGGAATGTATTGTCACTTTGTATTCACCCAATGAACCAATATTGTTTCCAAATGGGTCTTGCGATTGTGCACTAAATGTTGTTTTAGCAGTTAATGCTGTGTTACCTTTAGTTGCTACAATTGTAGTTCCAGTATTTTGTAATGATAATGTACCTTGTACAGTATATACAATTGATGCATTTTCATTTGTTAGATAAGTATTATATGCTTTTATACCTTCTTGAATTCCAGTAATTGTAATAGAATCTTGTGCTCTAATAGGTGCAGATGCCGAATTACTACCATCTCTTAATGTTACTTTCCAAGTTGCAATTTCACCTGGCGCAACCGCATCTTCAGGTCCAATTGTTCTTGTTCCCGTAGTTGTTATAGGTCCTTGTGAAACATCATCTTTGAAAAATTGATAATTTTTTGAACCCGTTGTGTTAAAAGAAGTTGCCACCAATGTAATACCATCCGTTGGATTAACAACTTGCCCATCACTATCATATGTTACGGTATAAGATGATGCGGCTAATTTAACACTTCTAGCAGCAGATGATGCAACATTCTTTGTAATATTTTGGGTTCTATTGAATACAGATGATGTAAATCGATGACCAGGTCCTAATGAATAAGGATATGCAATTATATTATAAATCACACTTGCCGATACATGCGGATAATTAAATAAACTAAATGATGCTGTTACTGCATTAGTACCATTTCCTTGCAAAGTACTTATTGTAATATTTTGAGTTGGAGTAGTACCAAATTTAAAAGTACCAGGTGTTTCCGCTGAATTACTATTAAATGTTAAAAATTTACTCCCCTCTCTTAATTGAATTGTAGTTCTAGCTGCTGTATACGTTGATATGAAACCATTTTCATCTGCATTCAAATTTATATTTGATGGAGTTATTATTACATCAATTGGTGGAGGTCCATCAACCGCTTTTGTATAGTTTTGTACTATACTTTGTGTATAGATTGAAGAAGTGTAATAAGGATGTATAATTAAAGGATATGTTATACTACCACTTAATTGTGTAAAATTAGAAGATTGTGATACTATTAAAGATGCGGTGTATGCTACCCCAAACGATGATGTAAAATGTACATTACCTGGTGTTATATTTTGTGAACTAATTGAAGAAGTTGCAATGTGGAATGTACCAGCATCTCTACTTCCAGTAAAAACCAAATATCTACTACCCTGCTTTAATTTAATATCAGTTATGGATGGTTTGTAATCTAAAACAGTTCCTTCCGAATTTGCATTAAGATTTACATTAGCAGGTGTTACTTCAAATACAATACTTTCATCACCAGGTTTTCCTTGCGGAACTATTGTAAATGTTTTATCCAAACTTATAGATGATGATGTATAATCTTCAGTATAAGTTAAAGTTACAGTTAATGTTTTACTTTGCGATATTGGTAATCTTACAGTTGTATTTGATGCAGGTTGTGATGGTATTGTTCTTTTCTTTTCATCAATTGCTACTACCGAAATATTTGGATGGAATTTACCAGTAACATAATACATCCAATATTCCGGCTCATAATCTAAATTTAAAGACATTGATGGGAATACTTCAAACGATGCGGTAAATGGTTCTACATTAGTACCTCTCTTATAGAATGAACCAGTTACACTTGCCGATACCGGTGTGAATATAGTTTGAGTTCTTGGATTGATAGTGAATGTATCGGTATTGTATGCCATAAATCCAGTATCCAAACCATCTTGTAAATCTTCTAATGTAATTGATGCCAATACAGATGCCGATGCTATATAAGCAGGTTGACCCGTAACAGCGGATGATGATTGTATTAAGTAAACAACTCTTGTTTTGTTTATAGAATCTCTATTAAAGATTGCATTATAATTTAACTCTTTAGTACCTAACTCACCAACACTTAATCCTTTTATATAATTTTGAGATACTGCTTTTTGTAAATTAATAAAATATTCAAATTGTCCAGATTGTGATAATATATGTAATTGATATTTATTCCAACCCTTTAGTGGCTGTGCTGTACTATTTAAAGATATTTCATTTATACCATCAATTCTTACCGCTTGAATCTCCAACGAAGCAGTACTACTATTTCGTATTTGTGTGCCTCTAAAAGGTCTAATAATATGATTTACACCACCAAATCCATCTAATACTTTTGTAATAACAACTGTATCTGTGTATCCTTCCACCTCACCAGTTATTTCCAAATATTGTACATTTCTATCACTTCTACTACCAGTAAAGTTTTGTACAGTTAATATGAGATTATCTGGATTTGATTGATTTAAAACACCAGGATATTGCCCACCATTATATTCCGCAGTAGTGTGAGTATGACCATCAAAATCAATAGATTGTGATGTATAATGAACAGACCCTGTAAGTAATGTTTTTATTACTTGAATGTTTATAGTAGTTGGTGGAACTGGATTTGAACCAGAATCAAACTGAAAATATAATGATGATGGTATTAATTGTAAACTTTTTTGTATTGTTTGCAAGTTACCACCATTAAATGTTTTTTCTTTTTCAACCAATACAGGTATGAAATTGTTATTTATATCATAAAATTCAAATTTGTATATAAATGTTTGTACAGGTAAACTTCTTGGAACAGGTTGTATAAATGTTATTTCATCCGGTGAAAATGCAGTTTCTTTTGATGCACGAAAACTAACATTTGCAATATACCAATTACTACCAACTACTTCAAAATACAATCTAGCATTTTCAATTTCTTGTGCTTTTATATTATTGGTAGATGTTGTTTTTTGTAATAATAAATCACTTGAAGTTATGGTGGTTATATCTTGCTCAATTTGAACAGCCCCACCATTTAATGAACCACTTAAAAATACTCTTACATAATTGTTTGATGATACATTAGAACCCAATCTAATATTAAAATCTAAAGTATATTCTACATCTTTTGTTATAGGAATATATTCGGATGTATAAAATGAATTAGGACCCAAAACGCTATCTAATTTAACAGAATCATACAAATATGTTTGATTGTAAGTAGCTGTTATATTAGGAGATGATTCAATCCAATAATTGTTTATGATATCAGTTGTAAATATTCCGTAATTTTCTTGGTTTTTATCCGTTGTTGTTAAATCAACCAATAATTCATTTGCTTCTAATTGTATTTCTTGTACAAATTGATAATCGGATAAATCGGATTGTGATTTTCTAAATACTCTAACTCTAGCAACATCTCCAACAAAAGATGTTAAATCGGTAAGATTTATTTTTGCAAATGAACCTGTTAATGCAGTTGCTAAATTATCAACACCTTCTGTATAATTAAATGTAGTTGTATATGGTGCATTTGCAAAAGAACTTACCAAACCATCTTGTGTATATGGGGTTGTTACTACTAATTCAGTTTTGTTTATTATTTCTTGTGCAGTTGTTGTATAACCTAAAGATGGTATGCTTATTTCATTACCAATAACAGACCCAGTCCATGCACTAAAATTTCCAGTATCTGTAATTTTTAGTAAATATGATGTTGGTAGTGTATATTGATTTAAATTAGTTCCATCAATTGGAGATAACGGAATTCCACTTACAGTTCCAGTATTTGTTTTTGAACTTACTACATTTGAAAATAATGGTTTTACAATTTCAGTTATTGATACTTTTGGTCTTCTATAAAATCTAACTTTGTCTTCATTTGAAAGAAATTTATTTATTTTTATTTTTCTTTCCCACTTACAATTATAAATTCCTTTCCATTCAGTAGGTACATCTTTAACAACACCATCATCATCTACATATGTTTTTAGTTCACCTAATATGGTAACAGTTGCCTCACCGATGGGAGTATCTTCATAGACATGAACTGATACAATTTTTGATATACCTTCATAGTATTCAGGTATACCATCACCAGGTTCGTAATAGACTGTATTTCCTTCAACATCTAATATTTCTATTTTAATTTCGGTACTCTCTAAAAGATGTTCAGAACCTTCTATTTGAAATCCATTTTTACCACCAGTCAATACTTCCTTAAATTCACTAATTCTAAAATAATTTGAATTTGGGTTTGTATCAACAATAAAAGTTTGAAAAGTTGTTAATTTTTCATTTAATGTTGGTGCATATTTTTTAATTCTTGCCATTATGGATTTGTATTAGTTCTCAATATAAATATTCTTAAAAAATAAAAAATTCAGATTTACTTTAGAAATATAAATAAATGTAAAGAATTCTTTAGATTATTTCAATACCACCCGTAATAGTGTGGCATAATTGTTTATACCATTCATAATCAGAATCTATAAATTTTATTTTGAAAGGTATTCTTGCCAAACTCAAAGCTATTGCAGCTCCAGTTCTAACTGTTACAACATCTTTAGCTCCAGCAGATAATTGTAAATTTTTTATAATTGAATTTGATTGATTTAGATTTATTGCATCAAAGTCTTTTAATTGTGGTGAATATAATTTATCTATTTTAACTGAATCATTTTTGTAAGTGTAATCGATATTACCATAATCCAATACATATTCATAATCTACACCAAACCCATGTTCATCTGCAAAATGTTCACTAAAGAATTTAATTTGTTTGGTGGAATATTGTTGGTTATCGTAACCAAAGCAATAAACATTATCATAATAGTTATCAAATTTTTGATTTAATGTATCACTAATATTACTATAAGGTCTAAAACAACAAGTTGAATGTGGTAGTTTCCATTCAGCTATTGATGAAAATTGAAATATATGAACTCTATTTACAAATTTTTCATAAGATAGTATTTCAACCAATTCATTATAATATGGTGTATTATCACAAATAGCCCAATCAATTTTTGTATTATATTTTTTACAAAACCAAGAAACAATAGGTAATATATGTAAACAATCACCCAACCGCATAGCGGTAACAAATAATACTTTTTTAGATTCCATTAAATATAAATATTATTTTTTGATATAGTTATATCTAAAGAATTCTAAAGAATATGAAAAAATATGCAATGATACAAATTGATGCCGAAGTGCATCTTATGTTAAAAGAATTTTGTAAAGAGAAAGGTTACAAATTAAATGGATTGGTTGAAGCTTTGATAAAAGAAAAAGTATTACCAAAACCTCAACCAAAAAATATATTACCTTCTATTAAAAGTTAATTTTACTGAAACCATTATCTTTTTTGATTTCAATTAAACCATCTACTATATCTCTCATTTGTTCTAAGTGAGAAATCATCCAAATAAAATCAAATTGAGTTTTAAGATATTGCATCATCATAAATAAGGATGATAGGTTATCAGAATCTAATGTACCAAATCCCTCATCAATAACAAGGAAGTTTGGACGAGGTAGATTACATATGTTAATAAGAGCAACTCTGATTGCCAATCCACTAACAAACTTTTCCATACCACTACACATTTCCAATGCCCACTCCTGGTCATCATAAACTATCTTAGCGTTGATATTCTTACCATCGGTATCCATTACGATTCCAAAATCAACAACCTGTCCTAATATATTGTTAATCTCTTCCTCAATTACAGGTAGAGCTTTGGTAATCAATTCATATGGAATACCATCTCTCTTAACTGCATCTAAGTAGAATGTGTACAACTGATTCTTTGTTTCCAAATCCTTAACCTCTTCCATCTTAGCTTTCATATCTTTGATGAATGTATTAATTGAACCGGTATCCGATGATAACTTTAGAAGTTTCTTTTTAGCATTTTCTATTTTACCTTCTATTTCTTTTTTAGACGTTGTTAGTTCTGATATTTTGGTTTGTATCTCTTTGTTTTTAGAAATAGTTTCCAAATTATCATTGTATCGTTGGATATCAGCTTCAACTCCTTCTAATTGATGCTGGAACAATTGTAGTTGAGTTTCCATTTGCTCTAACTCCAATTTGGTACTATCACATAATGTGTTACCTTTCTTTTGTTTTTCAGTTAAAGATATCCATAAATCATATTGAGATTTTACACCTTTTAATGATTGTAAATTTTCAGTAATTGTTCTTGCACCTCTTTCTAACTCTTCCAACACAATCAACTGCTCCCCAACTATCTTTTCAGTTTCTTTTGCATCTTTTACAAACACATTGTTCATACAAAAGTTACAATTTGGGTCATACTCATGCTTTTCTAAATGAGATAACTTTTCTTTGTTGGCATCCAATGATATATGTAACTTATCAATTGAATGTAGTGATGATGTGTATGTAGATTGAAGAGTTGTAAATTTGTTGTACATATCCACAATTTCATCACCATCATACAATTTAGTTTCTTCTATACTATTTGCAATCTCTTTTAGTGCAGATTCATACTCTTCCAATTTAGATGCTTTATCAGTCATCTTTTCAATCTGCTTCTCAATGTTTTGTTCTAAATTTGTTTTTTTGATATTCAATGTATCAATATTTAGATTACCATCCATTGGAGTCAATTGTTGTGATAGCTGTATAATTTCTTTTTCCAACTCACCCTTTTCAGTTTCCAATCTTTTAGATTCAGTATCTAATGTATCAAACTCTTCTTTCTTTTCTTTGAGTTCACTTTGCTTTTCTGCTAATTCGGAAGTAAAGTCGGTCCTCTTAAAATTTCTGATAAGTGTTGTTACTTCTTTAATATCTTCACTAGCCGTTTCATACAATTTATCAAATACCGTCAATCCCATAAATTGAGAAAGTAATTCCTTTCTTTCACTTTGAGATTTATCAATGAATAGAGCGTTGTTTCCTTGCAATGAAAGAGCAGTTAGAACAAAATCTTCATATCTACCAACGTATTGTTCAATAATATTATTCGTATCTCTTCGTTCCGTTCCGTTTAGGATTTCTGTACTATCTCCCTCCTCTTTCCAAAATTGTACATCCACCTTAACACTCTTACCCTTACTAACTGTCTTTGCTTCCCTTTGGATAAAGTATCTCACTCCATCTATCTCAATCTCCAATTTACAACTAAATGTATCCTTACGATTGTTTAGAATATTTGCTGCTTTGAATGCTCTACTACACTTATCAAAAAGACAGAATGAGATTGCGTCAAAAAGTGATGATTTACCAGCTGCGTTTGGTGCAAACAATCCCATCAATCCACCCACCTTATCAAAGTTGATTACGTTATCTTCCCCATAGGAGAACATATTACTAAACTCAAATCTTACAGGTTTCCAATGAATGTTTCTATGAATATCCTCCGTTACGATTCTACTATTAACATCTCTATTTATCGTTTCTAAGCCCTTCAAATCCTCTTCGGTAGTATATGGCATCATTCGTTTAACATACTCCGTTATGAGAGAGTTCTGGTGGTTGATATCCGATATATCTTCGAAGTCCAACTTACTACTTCTATTACCGGTCTTACTCTTTGAGAATGAATCTGTCCGAATGATTGTGAAGTCATCTACGTTGTACTTCATCTTAATCTCCGTTACCACTCTTTTAGTATCCGCAGTATCGGTGTTGGATAACTTAACTCTTAAACGAGGTTTTAATGGCATATCCGTTACATCGGGTACAATACCATTATCAACTGTCATAGTATAATATCCATACTCGTTTTGAATATCTACTTCTTCATAAGTTAGAGTATCCACATCCCAAATTAAAAATCCGTGCTTATCTAAACTCTCTCCAAAGTTTTGTTGTACCAATGAACCAGCATATACAATCTTACATCCTGCTTCCGATATGATTTCTTGTCTCTTATGGATATCACCCAATAGAGCTAAATCAAACCCATCAAATATCTCCGGCTTAAAGTGTCTACTACTTACCACATATCCTACATCGGTTGTAGATGTATCTAATGGTCCGTGAAATAATGCAATCTTTTTGTTACCAAATAGTTTATCAGCTGTAATCCAATTATCTCTTTTATCAAAAATAGAGAATACTGAAAAATCGATTCCACCAATTGAGTACACTTGCGTATCTCTCAAATAGTGAAAGTTTGGTAAATTCAATGCATCTACGATTGGAGTCAAAACATCCAATCTATCGGAGTTGTTCATATTACAATCGTGATTTCCTGCAATGAGGATAGTTTCACAATGTTTAGAACATTCGGTAAATAACCAACTAATTTCTTTCAATAATTCAGGACTCATTTCCAATTTAGCATGGGCAATATCTCCAGCTAAATAAATGAGTGAATCTTCCGTTCCCCTCTTACGAATCTCTTCAAACATTTTTTCAAATACTTGTCTATATTCGTTGTGTCTTTTTACATTACGGATATGAACATCTGCAATGTGATAAATTCTTTTTATACTCATACGTTGTTTAATTTGGATAGGACTAAATCATCCCAACCAGTTTCAGTAGTAGTTTTAATAAGTTCGTTTACTCTTTCGTATCCCAACTCCCCAGCATCTTTACCATTAGGTATTATATTCTTAACTTTGATTCCGTTTTTAATAAACCATTCCGAATGCTTTGTGGAATCTTCAATAGCATCTGAATCTAACATTATGGTGATTTCTTTTACACCCTTTTCAAAAATCTTATTCTTTAATTTACTTAATAGGAATTTACCCAATAGGGGGATTACATTTCTCTTTACGGAGAATGCATCAAATGCTCCCTCAACTAATGTGATGGGTTCATTCCAATTTATCTGATTCTCAAATACAATCACATCTCTATTGACGGGTGGGTTTTTGTATTTCATCTTTTCATCCTCATAGAAAGAACGAGCAATAAAATAATTTAACTCACCACTCTCATCATAGGATGGTATAATAATTCTACCACCATATAATCCATCTTCACAATATCCAATGTTATACTTTACAATCTCCGAATCCTTTATACCTCTTTGTTTTAGGTAATGGATTGCTTTAGTATAAATAGGATTAAATAAACCCGATGGTTTAAAATGTAATTGTTTGAACTCCTTTGGTAATTGTAGTTTGATTACATATTCTTCCGTTGGTGAGTATGCGGGTTCATCTCCATAGATTTTATGTAACCTATCTAAATCTCTCTTATCAACATTTAGTTTACGAAGAAGAGATGCTATCGAACGACCTTTGGAGTTGCAAACCCAGCAATGCCATTGTTGTGTATCTAAATTGACTTGTAGTTTCTTTTTGTGATGATGGCAGAATGGACAATGGTGTTGTTGCTCATTCCCTTTGAGAGATGAACCAACACCAAGCGTTGTGTCTAAAATCGATATAACTACAATTTTATTTTTACCAGATAGCATAATTTGGATTATAATCTTACAAATATACAAAGATTATTTTACAATTCCAAATTAGTATGTAGAATTTTTTACGTCTCTTAAAAAATCTGCTAAAAATTGCATTTTATCTGCAATAGCGGGTTTTGGGTGATTTTGTTCTAACATATTTTTTAAATCTATTAAAGATGCTGCTGCAATCGTTAATGCATCATCTTTTGAATTCAAATATGCTTCGGAGATTCCGTACTTTTTAGATATTTGTGGTATTGTCATAACTTTTGTGTTTATTGTAAATCCCTACGATAGAATTTACCCATTAGGTTTTCGTTTATTGCATTATCATCCGCAAGAACATTGTATTGAAATTGCCAATAGATTTCGTAATATGTTAGTGATTTTTTAGAAAAGCAATATTGGATGATTTCTCTACTGAATTCTTCAGCTTTGCCTTCCTTTACTTGCTCTTTAATCCAATCGTTTGAAGAATAGTATTTTTCCCAATCCGAAGATTTAGTTACTGTCCTTTTTCTTTTTTGTCCTTTGAGTGGTGCTAACTTTCTAGTTGATGTAAGTGATTTCTTACCTATATAGTATCTGCCGGTTGGAGTGTGAACTATTTTATATACGAATCCCACCGCACCAATAGGTACGTGTTCTTCCGTAACAATATTTCCCTCATATAACCAACTCATTTTATTTCTTTATGGTAGATGAATATTTTGTTGTATTCAATTTTCCATTTCTTGATTTTTGTAACACTGTTTCATCTCTTGATAAATCTTTAGAGCCAGGAAATGGAAATTCACTTCCGATTGGAGTTTTATCTTTACCCTTTGTATCAACTTGACCTGTTTTAGGTCCGTTTTTTCCGTATAATTCTAATATCTTTGACATTCTATATATGTTTAACTATAAATATAAAACAAAACTATTTTAAGTATCAAACCTTATAATAAAGTTTACAGGATAATCATGCAATGACTTTATTGGTTGTGGTAATTTTGCAACAGCTACCATATTTAAACTATCATCATACAAACCAATTGTTGTAATATAAGGAGCTAAATAAGAACCAGTTCTATCGGTAGTTGCATACTCATCATAATCATCAAAACTTCCATATTTAGTTGGGTCTAATTTTGATTGGATTCTATAATCCAAAGAACCACTACCATTTGGAAAGTTAGTTTTTTTCTTTACATATTTTACTCCAGCTGAATAAATTTCTTTTGTAATTTTTTTAACACCAGTTTTATCATTTGGGTCAGTAACTATTATTGTTTGCTTACCAGCACCACTTTCATAAACAGCTGTTGGATTTTGAGAGTGATTAAATTCATTTTCTAAAACTGATATGAATATTTCATTTTCATAAATTGTTTTAGTGGACCTAAAATCTAATCTAAAAGTATTAAAATTTGAACCAGAAGTAATATCTTTGGTTACGATAACCATACCTCTATCATAAAATATATTACCTTTTATATTACTACCAGAATCTATAAGGTTTGAATATCCATCATCGGTTAGAGTTCTATTAGTATCATCATCTAACAAAGTAACAGTACCAATTTTAATACCCTCCCCATAATAAGTTTGTGGAATTGAAAATACTACTAATTCATCTTCCAAAATTCGTTCATCGGTAGATGCATATGATTTTCTCCTTCCAACTTCAGTTAAAATTGATGCAGTTGCTGAATTTCTATAATACTGAGCTTTAACAGAAGCGTACAAACTTTTTTTAGAAACACCATAACTAACTTCATCGGTAGTATCATCAAAGTTACCACTACTTCCACTTAAAGCAAATATGGGATGTATATCGTTTTCATCCAATGACCATTCTTTATAAACCCTAAAAGGTCTAACAATAATATCGGATTTTGGAATTTCTTTAAGCATTTGATTTCTTTACTTTTATATAAATATGAATAAAAAGAAAAACCCCCAACGAATTGGGGGTCTTCAATTTATCTAATAAATTCTATTAGAATGATAATTTAACTTTGATTAAAACTTCCTTATCAAATGATTTTGCAATTGGTTGAGATGTTTTAGCCACCGCAATTAATTCGTTTGCATCATTTAATAAACCTACTGTTGTAATGTAAGTATATGGGTCAGTTTTGAATGTAGTTTCAACAAATGTTCCATCAGTATTTACATAAGTTGGATTGTTGGAATAGTTGAACTCTCTATTTGTTGCTCTTACAAAAAAATGTTGAGTTGAAATATTTTCAGTTCTTCTCATTTCAAAATCTCCACCACCTTTGATAGATTGATATAATCTAGCGTGATTTATTTGTTCTTTATCAACGGCAAGATTACCAGCTAAACTACCACTAATAATTGTTGAACCAATTGGTGTATATACTCTTTCAGTTAATATATCTCCAACTTTTGCTGCAATTGCCGATGGATTTAATATAATAAGTCCTCTATCAGGATAGAATAAACCATATCCCAATCCGTTTGTAGATGTTGTTGTAGTTACAGTTGCTGCATTTTGTGTTCCCAAATTCAATGTACCTTGAACAACTTTGAACACTCTACCACTCAATCCATCCTCATCACTAAACTTCTTACCACTATCATCAATGAATGTAAAAATACCATTAGAACCACTTAAACTTAATGACCAGTTACCAGCATCAATTTTTTCTCTAAATCTATTTCTAGCAACATTGATTACATAAATATCATTTGAATCCACAGATATACCAGAACTATTAACAAATGAGAATCTAGTATCGGTAGGGTCTAACAACATTGAACGATATTGTGCATATGTTGCTTTTGTTGCTAATAATGAATTATCATCATTTGATAATGTGATTGAACCACTACCATCAACGTGTCCGTATGCTACTGCAAATTGGATTTCTGCAGTAGAATCCGTTTCTGGATTTACTGAATATGCATTGTAGTAATAGTATCCACTTTTATTAGTGTTAGTTGCTTGTGTTGATGATGTATATAATGATGTTAAAGAACCAGCATCACCACTCCATAAACCAGTAGTTACTACTTCAGTTTTTGCGTTTACTTTATCAAATTCTCCAAATCTTTTGTATATTCCAGTTGTAGTTCCAGTACCAGATGCAACTTGCTGTCCAGCTGGTAATGCTCTATTAAGAGCTGCAACGATTTCTTCCGATGTAAACGTACCAGCGTTTACTATTCGTAAAATCTCTGCCGAAACTGCTGCGTTATTTATTAGTGCCATTTTCTATATTTTATTATACTGTTTGTTTGTATGTTACAGTTACCGGTATTGTTTGAGAACCCCCTGTTTCATTACCATAAACCGTTATTGTTGTTGCAACATCAATTTTTAAATTAGGATTTGGAGTAAATCTAAATTCCAAACCACTAACTACCTGTGCAGTTGTTGTAATTTCTTCACCTAAGAATACAGGAATAGTTCCAGTTCCAGTTACTCCAGAAGTTACAGTTAATGTACCTGCTCTTTGGTCTGCCAATACAACAGTATATCCTGAATTTGTATTTCCAGCAGGTGAAGTTGTTGGAGTTAAACCAACACCACCTTCGGTTTGGTTTACTGAAATTGCAGTTACACCCAATTTAACTACTGGAATTTGTGTTGTTCCTTTTGGTAAAGTTACTAATTTATATCTTAATACTTGAGTCTCATCAGGAGATGCTTCCGTTACAGGAATTGCTCTGATAGCAGAATCATAGTATGCCGAACCTTTTGGATGTGCTGGTTCGTATAATGTATAATCAATCTCATCATCTGCCAAAGCGAACTTTGTAATGTTTAGAGATTGACCGGATGCCAATTTTTGTCTACCTTTTTTGGTTAAAATTGCATCTACTGTTATTTCTGAATTATCTAAATATGCCATTTGTTATGCGTTTATTCTATATTATATAAATATAACTTATTTTAATTTTCAATTTACTCCACAATAAGTATTGGTTCACCACTACCTCTACCTGTTTTAGCAACTTTAAGTATGTTAGGATTAGTAGTAAAGATTTCAACCGCATCTAAACCATCAGGTGTTGTTGCTGCAGTTTGTAAAGACCCATTAAAATAAGAATCTCTCAATCCTTTGGATAAATTGTTTACAAATTTATAGTGAGTTGGAAAATATCCATTAAGTGAGGTTACTTGTGTTGTTTGGTTTCCTATTGTAATACTTCCACTAAATGGCAATGAAGATATTTTGTATCTATAATTTGTAGTTGTTATATCTTCGTATAAAACTTGCTCACCAGGTAATGCACCATTTACTGGCCACCCTTTTGTTTGAGTTGAAACTTTTGTAGTATATTCTTCTTTAACTAAAAATACACTTTTTCTACTACCTGTTGTTTGGTAATTTCCAAATATAGGTTCAATTGTTGTTACAATAGCATTACCATTTTCACCATATAATCCAAATCCAGCATTTGCTAATGATTCGGGGTTCATACCAACAACAGTTGTTTTAAATGAATCAACTTCGGCGGTTATATTAGCTCCAGTTGGTACATATATTTCCACAGAACCAGTTGGAGGATACGTTGGGTATTCGGTTTCTATTACATAAACTTCATTAGTTGGGATTTCCGTTTCATACCCATTATTTTCCGATTCAATTAGGTAAACCTCATCGGTGTTTATTAAAGTATCATATGATGGTAAATCGGAAACTAATGTTGCTATTTGTGTTGCATCTACTAAAGCATCCTTACTTTCATATGAAACTTCTATTTGATTATATTGTTGTGCATTTATAACACTTTCATAATCACCTCTTTCCGATGTTGGTTTTTTCCAACGAGTTTTACTTCTTTCTAAATAGTGAGGTTCAATTAATAATCCTTTTGATACCTTTGCTCTAGCAGGAGCTAAATCATCCAGTACATCAAATAAAGATTTATCAATATATCTTACTAACTGAATATATTCGTATATATTTCTTTCTAATCTTTCAAAATAATATTTTCTTAAATTTGTAAGTTCTCCATATGAATCTTTATAATCATCGGATGGGTCACCAATGTAATTATCAATATTGAAATCACCAAAAGCTTTTACAATATCCATATTTAACTCCTTAATTGGAGACATGAATATACCCAATCTATTTGAGTCTATTGTAGATGTATCAAATGATTTTTTAGTTGCTCTTGCTTTATATGATAAATCGCTCATTAAAGATGACGATTCAAATCTTATTTTATTTGAATAATTTAATCCTAAAGATGGTACAGTTGCAGTTACAGTTCTATCATATGCTTCATATTGATATGGATATGATGTATTTACCCACATATTACTTGCGGTAGCCGAATTTTCATCATATTGATTACTCAATGATACATTTTTAATGTATGGGTCTAATATTCTATTCTTTGGATATTCAAAATCCAAACGGAACATTAAATCCGCAGTTGATGCAGTATATGAGTTACCATTTATTGCATCTGGGTGTAATGTATGATTTTCAAATTTAGATGGTTGCAATGGTACTCTCCATAAACGGAACTCATCTAAATTACCTACAAAATCATTACCAATAGATAAATAAGAACCACTTTCCCAACATTCTTTTGTACTAACAAAAGACATACTTACGGAATTTATAATTCGTTGCCCATCCGATGTTTTTAGTAAGATTTCATATCTAGATGCGGATGAACCAGCTCCACCTAAAGGATATCTATTTATTAATACATTACTATAATATTCTGTTGATAATGGAAAATAAGAACTACCACTCACAGTATCAGGTCCCAATGCATATTCACCATTAACACCATTATAATATTCAACAATCATTGATGCCGGTGTATAGTAGAATGGACTTCCGGTTACTGCAGAAATATATTCATTACCACTTGATGTTACTGCAAAATATGGTCCAGCTGATATTGCATTATCACCCAATCCAAATGTTAAAGTTGCAAATGAACCTGTTGTTTGCTCTATATCTAAATAGAATTGACTACCAGATATAATTCTTGTAGTTTGTACATTATCAGGTTTTATTCTAAATTCAATACCTTGTGGATATGAACCATTTATTGATTTCCAAGGTACAACAACAGAAGAATCATTTTTTAATTTAATTGCAGCTGTTCTATCATCAAATGTAAATTTAGTACTACCTTCTTTTGTTGGGTCTTGGGGTCCACCAAACTCCATTATACTCAACATAGATTGAGGAACACCATAACAAGCCATAATAGCTTTCATAGCTCTTGATGTTCCTTTATTCTTTAATAGATATGGTAAATTATTTAGAATTCTTCTCCAAACTTGATTGTTTGCATCTTCCAATGGCATTCCATATTTTTGGAATCCTTCTTTATTAGTACCAAATACATATTCCCATAAAAGTTCAGAATCAAATGCTCGCTTACCTTCCCAACCCATTGATTCCAATAGTGTATAAACAAATTTATTAGTAACACCTTTTATTTGTTTTTCTTCTAATATTTTGTTACCTTTTAACGCATTTATATAAACCCAAATTATATCAAAATGCTGCCCAATCATATCTAAGAAAAGTATAAAATCTTTATTATCATAATCTTCTCTTACAAATACAGGTATATTATTTACTAAATAATTTGGATTATATTTATCAAATTCGGCGCAAACATTTACAATATATTCATACCAGCTAACTACATCATTATCAATTGTTGATTTAAGTACATTTGTTGTAAGTCCTGTTACAGGATGTGTATATGTTGTTTTTGGATAAGATAGAGTTGTATATGTGGTATCTGTATATAACCAATTTTCAAATCCATCAAATCCTTTAATTATACCATTTATTGTGTTTAATAAATTCTTTGCTTCTTCTAATTGCGCAACACCTTTATATTGGAATACTTCCCATTGTATTTCAAAAATACCATCTTCGGTAATTGTTCTAAATCCATTTTCTGTTAATATCGTTGCTTCAATATCTTCATATGGTGATATAAATGTATCAGCGATTAATTCATTATATTTTGTTTTATAATTTTCTAATAATTGTACTTTATAAAAGAAATTATTAACTCGTTCTTCCGCCGAACTAAAGTTTACAAAATTATTAAACAAATATTCAGAACCACTTGCATATGTTATACTTAATTTAGTTGTATCAATTCCCGATGTTTCTAAATATTTTGTTACTAAATCATTTGAAGTATTAGAACCACTAGCAATTAAATCATTAAATACTTTATATCCAATTCCATTATCAGATTCTAAAGAAAAATTAGGTCCTTTTAATGGAGTACAAACAATTTCTACAGTTTCATTTAAAGTTACAGTATCAACAATTGGGTTTGATTGTAGTTTTGAAATCCAAACTTGTCTATTTGGTTGTATACTTGTTGGTAATGGTTCGTATAATTTTACAATTAGTGAATTTTGACTTCCAAGCCAAGTTGTAATTACTTTATTATCACCGTTACCCATATGTAATAGGTGAGTAAGGTATTTTGAAGTTTCATCCGCAAATATACTATCATCAAATTGAGAAGTAAACGCTTCGGCTATTCTATTAATAGCTACTGCTCTTGGAATTGTTAAATTACCTTTATCAAAGTTAATTGAAATGGTTTCTTCCTTACCTGTTAATACTTTGTATCCACTTACATTATATGGAGTTAAAACTAAACTAAGACGTATTTTATCTTCATCTTCTGATATTGAAGTTCCATCTAATTCTAATAGTTGTTTAAAATTTAAATCAACAGTTCCAGATTTAGTTACTTGAATGTAAGATGTGCCTCCTAATTTTTTTATTCTTACAAAATCAGTATCAACAGAATCATAAGAAATTTGAAAATCAACATCAGTACCAACGTAATCAGGCCCATATAATATTGATGGAAATGTTATGTTTCTTATATCAGGCGTACCAACATTCATTTCTTCAACCGCACTGATTTGGAATTCTAATGCATTTCCATCACCTACGCTTGAATTATATGGAACTAAAATAGTTTTGTAACTTCCAACTTGTGTAAATGCTGAATCAGGTATTACAATTACTGCAGTTGTTTCTGTACCTAAATTTGTAAATTTATAAGATTTTTTATTTATGTATGCTGTTACTTGGTCAACTTTACCTATTTTAATAATACCAATTGGAAATCCCGTATCCGTATTTATATTGTAACGCTTTAGTTCATTATTTCCTAATTTTATTTCAGGTAAAACAACATTTGTAGTTTGAGCTACTATATTTGATTCAGTATAAATATCAACATTATAAGCACCATCGACAGTAATTTCAGCTACAACACTTGGATTGGTTTTTGATGATTTTATATTTTTCTTTACATTAGCAGATACTATATTTATTTCCGATATATTATAAAGTTTTAAATCAGAAGTTACAAAAGAAATTTTTGTACCAGCATCTACTTTTATTTCATTTAAACCTTGTTTTAATTTAAAAGTCTGACCTCCTTTAATAAAAGCCGCAGAATAGTTACCTCCATTCAATGCAACAAATACAGTAAATATAGTATTTTGTGGTAAATTTAAATCAGTTGGTTGCTCTACATAAACAGTTCCAGCTCTATCATCCGAAACACTAACTGCTCCTTTTATTAAATTTGTTAAACCTTGTTGAGTAGTTGGTACATTATATGGATTCTTTGCATCTATAACAAAATCAGGTCTACCATCTGCATATTTAATAGTAGTATAAGATGGCATTACGCCATCTCCTAATTGTAATGCTTGAAACTGAAGTGGTATCCCTCCATTTGCTGCAATTGATGCGGCTATACCTTCTTGTAATGCCTTTTGACCTTCAGGCGTACTTATTCCACCAGGAGCAGTAAATGATTTAATAAGGTCTGCAAGAGCCTTTTCATCAATTTTTGCAGTTTGCAACTTTTCATAAGTTGCATAATCCATTCCTATTTTATCTGCTTCTGCTTTTTGTTGGTCGGTTAATGGCATTTAATTATTATTTGTTATTATTGTATAAATATGTATTTTTTAACTTCCAAAATATCCGTCAAATCCCAATCCACCACCAGCG
>Ga0222712_10002574_pt1 | contig 20579 bp, 28 predicted proteins | sample C33_657DmetaG_FD_165043 | JGI IMG/M metagenome (GOLD analysis project Ga0222712, IMG submission 165043) | Estuarine water microbial communities from San Francisco Bay, California, United States - C33_657D | ecosystem: Environmental > Aquatic > Marine > Unclassified | place: USA: California... | reverse complement strand
CGTTTCTGCAGTAAATACAGAGATTGAAATTTTCTCTGTTTTGCCCAAGGATTCAATTTGTACAGCGGACTTTAAAACAAACAGACTTCGTGTTTTTTACGAAAAAGTTTCAGACACTCAATTCAAAATTGTGAAGGCAGGTGTGGGATGAGCAAAATTTTCATTTCAGTTCTTTTTTTTATTGCATTTGCACTTATTGGAAAAAATGCATTTGCTGCTAACATTGCTGTAGATTTCAAAGACAACATTACGGAATCTGAATGGCAATCTGTTTCTGACGAAATTGGATACCCAATTTGGGACAATAGCCCTACAATCAAGAATGATGGGCAGGTTGCAAAAATTGTTGTTCCAAACAACAAAATGGAAGAAATTCTTTCTAAGCTGAAAAAAAACAAATACGTTGAAGCCGCTGAAGCAGAAGTAAAGCTTCATATTTATTCTGTTCCAAATGATCCAATGTATCCAAAACAGTGGGGTCTTAAACGAATTGGATCTGAATCTGTTTGGCAAAGAAGTTGCGGAAGCGGAGTGACTGTATCTGTTATTGATACAGGTGTTACTCTTTCAGATTCTACAGAACATAGTCCGATGACCGATCTTTCGAAGAATACAGTCATTGAGGGATATAATTTTGTAGATGACAGCACAGATGCATATGACTATCACGGACACGGAAGTCATGTTGCTGGAACTATTGCGCAAAATACAAACAATAGCTTGGGGGCTTCTGGTCTGGCCTATTGTGCAAAAATCCTTCCCGTTAAAGTTCTAAGTGACTCTGGCAGCGGAACCAATGAAGATGTTGCAGAGGGGATTCGTTGGGCTGCTGACCATGGAGCAGACGTAATCAATCTTTCGCTTGGCGGGCCCGAACATTCAGATTTGATTGACCTTGCCATTCAACATGCCATTTTGAAGAATGTGGTAGTAGTTGTAGCTGCTGGCAATGACGGAGAGGAAGTGTATGGTTCTCCTGCTGATATCAAAAATGTTGTTGTAGTGAGCGCAATTGATAATACAGATACAATTGCAGATTTTTCCAACCATGGTCCACTTATCAGTATTGGCGCACCAGGTGTTAATATTTTGCAAGAAACAGTAGATAGAAAAACTCACAAGGGCACTTCTTTTCAAGAGTTTAGTGGAACGAGTATGGCGTCTCCACACGTTGCAGCAGCAGCCGCAATTCTAAAATCAAAGGGGGTTCATTCTCAGCAAATGGTTAAGAATTATCTTTTCCAAGGCGCTGACAAAAAGAATGATCCAGAAAAGTATGGTGCAGGAATTTTGAATATTCACCAAAGTCTAAGAAACTTTGAGATTTCTCAATTCTCTTGGCTTGCCGGCTCTTACTTGACGGTTTTTTCAGTGTTCATGTTTCTCACAAAGAGAAATGTAAAAATTACAAAGGGGTTTTTGCTAGGGAGCTTCTGGCCAAGCCTTGGGCTTATTCCTCTTGTTGGAATGTTTGGACTTCCAATAAATGTTTCTGAAAATGTCAGAACTCTCTTTTTTCTTGTCACTTCTCCTCTAGGAACATACGATAGATTCCTAGATGTAAGTTTGCACGAATATGGATTGATGGCCCTACCTTTTGCTTCTCTCTTTGGGCTTGTTGTGCTACACCCCTTTCAAAGCCTTAGAAAATTTGTAAGCGGTTTTGCCCTTGGACAAGCTTCGTACTTGGTGTACACTCTACTCTACAGTGAAGAACAATTTTATGTAGGGACTTTCTTGTGGACGGTTCTTGCTTCTTTCGGAATTGTTTTTTGTTACCTCGTTTTTGTAGTATCTCAAGATGAAAACTCTTCAAGTAAAAAGTCATAATTTCAAGTATTATGCAGCAAATGAAGCTGGAGACCTTGTTGGTCCCGGCTTCTTTTTTGCTAGCGAAACTACAGATTGGATCTTCCGTTATGATTCAATCGAGGATGAAAAAGAAAAAGAAACATTTTTGTTGAATTCTCTAATACAAACAGCAGGAATAAAAGAAAAGACATGAAATATTATCTAAAGTCAGAAACTATCATTGTTGATGGGAAAGAATTTACTCAGGAAATCAAAAAAACATTCAAACAAGAAAAATCAAAAAAGCCAGTAGACATTTTCATAGAAGAAAAGTGCTATATACCAGATTGGTTAATCACGTGTGAACTTAAAGACGTTCAACAAAATTCTGATAGATCTATCGTGGTAAATAACAAAATCGATACTTTTCTTAGTAAGATCTTTGTGTTTACGCCAGAAAATATTGTAACAGAAGAATCTGCCGTACCAGAAGTCGCTATTCTTATTCCAGAAATAGAATTTGGACATTATAATTCTCATGCTACAAAACTTAGAAATATTGACATTTTTAGGAATTATGTCAAAAAAGATCTTGGAAAAGATTATAGTGTTGCATTTGATGTCAAAAATCAAACCTATCAAATTAAATGTGGCGAATCTTTAATTTTTGAAATAAAGGTTGATTATAACAAAATCACATATTGGGACTTTGCAGTTTTTGGAGAAAAGCATCCATTTAAAAAGGAAAAATTTTTGAGATATATTGAATTTTGTTTTAAAAATTTTACCTTAATAAAAGGCACAAAGGCAAATCCCAGCCTACTTTTTGGATGAGAAACACATGAGCACATACGATAAATTCAGATTCATGCCACAGGGATCTCGTTGTGGTTTTTTGAGACAACTCCATAAATCAGACAAAACAGAAACATTTTGGCTTATTGCTGAAATTGTTTCTCAAAGAAATTGGAAAACGATTTATCCAGAAATCCTCACGTTAAAATTCAATGGAAAAGAACTCAAAGAATTAGAAAACATTTTGGAAATTTCTGAGATGTGGGACGAATGGACCCTTGACTTCTGAGGAGAGAGTGTTAAACTCTCTCCTGTCCATCAGAGAAAATCGTGTTTCCTAACTCTCCTCAAAAAAGTTTTTGAGCGACCTTGACAGAAACAAAACAACGGTTAAACTGCTGAATACCAAAGACAAGGAATGCTTCTTGTCTAAACCAAATCAAAACAAAAGGAAAATAAAATGCGCTTTTTTCATGTTCACTCCACGACTCGCTCTGCTCTTTCTGCCTCGTTCGCTTACAGCGTCAACCCTGACAATTCTGTCTCGTATGCTCTTTCCGTCGCCCGAGTGTCCAGTCCTCCGCCGAATGGAACGAAGTCGAAGGCTCCCAAGGACGTTGCGACGCGCAAGATGGGAACCGACATTGCTGCAGGTCGTCTTGCGAAGGGTGTCTGTGATACCACTTCGGTGTCGGTTGGTGCTGACATTGATTGGCGCGAAGTTGAGGCAATGGTTCTTCGACATGCGCTTGGCTCCACCAAGCTTGCAGTGCCGTCTCGTGTGAAGCGAGATATTCGAGCACGTCTTGAGAGTTACGCTCCCACGATTGCTTGAGAAAAAAAGCGGCCTAAATGGCCGCTTTTTTCTTGACTTTTTTACGCATTCGGGTATAATCACAGGTATGAAAAAAATCATTCTATGTGATATAGATGGTGTTTTGGCTGATTTTGTTGGAGGTCTTAGCGACCTCCATTCTTTTTTTGATAAAAAAGACATTTACCATTATGATATTCACGTTTCTTTAAAACAGCATCCAAAATATACAGGAAAAGAATTTTGGTCCCTTACAAAAAGTTCCGTTATAACATCTAATTTTTGTCTCAATTTGAAGGCATACGATGGCTCGGAGCAGTTCATAAAAAGCCTAAAAGAGCTTTGCATAGAAAGAAATTACGATTTATTTTTTGTGACAAAGCCGTTTGGAGTTCCAGGATGGGTGGATCAACGAAATCAGTGGATGGAAGAAAAATTTGAAATATCGGAAAAGCAAATTATTCATGCCCACACTAAAGACTTTATCGATGGGGATTTTTTTATTGAAGACAGTCTTTCTAACGTTGAAGCCTGGATGAAACATGAAACAAATAGAAAAAAGAACTTCTATATTGTTCCTTCTCACTACAATACAAGTTGCAGTCATTATGATGTGAATTGTTCTTCTTTTAAAACCTCAAGTATCGAACCGAATGCAATGGTTTATGCAGACATCTTAAAGACAATTAAGGAAAAACTAAAATGAAAAAATGGATAATTAAAAAACTACTTGGCACGCTGATTCTTTGGGCAGCAAAGAAAATTATCAAATGGTTGTCAAAAAAATGAACATCAAAAAAGTTTACTATCATGCAAATTGTGTTGATGGTCTTTTTTCTGCTTCCCTTTTTGCTAACTGTCTTGATGTTCATCCTGACAATTTGGTAGGTCTCTATCACAATTCAAAAGAACACACAGAAGCAGAAATTGGCGAAGGCATCATTTATTGTGATATCAGCCCGCATCCTTCTCGCTACGATGAAGTTGTGGAAAATGGAAAAACCATTATCCTAGACCACCATAAGTCGGCTGCTGAAATCTTTCATCGCCTGAAGGAAAAGAACCCAGACAATCTTTCAAAATACTCGGATGCTGCTGGTATCTCGGGCTCTTCTTTGACGTATGAGTTTGTTCAAAAATATTGGACGCCAAAATACGAAAAAAGGTTTGACGCATCCCTAATCCCGACTTACGTTAAAGCCATTGGAGCAAGAGACACGTTTGACAAATCCGACATTGGTGTTTTTAACATGGGCTCAGAAATGGGAGAAATCATTCGCATTCTGAAAACCAAGTTGTTTACAGAAAGTGGATTTGAAATCTTTCAAAACATGTGTCATGCTGGATTTGGAGAATTTCTTCGAAAGAATTATCTTGAATACATTTCAGGATTTTACGATAAGAACTCCTATGTCTTAAGAAAATTTTGCCCAACAAGGAAGCTCGATTTTATCGTAGAAATGTTTTATGTTGCAGAAATTAATGTAACAAGCGATTTGATGGATGTAATTATTTCAAGGGGGCACGAAAACGCAATTCTTGTTGGGGTTAAAAGTGTAATTGATGAAGGTGTTGAAAAGTTCATTTGTTCTATGCGTTCAAAGAAATTCAATGTGCGCAAGTGCGCCGAAAGCTTTGGAGGTGGCGGACACGACTTGGCAGCCGGATTCACAATTTCATTTCAAGAAGTTAAAAGAGCATTTTTTAACCTCGACAACGGACTTGAAAATTTGTCTTCCCTAGAAATGATTACTTGGATTACGAGTGATTTTTTTAAACAGGAATTGAAAAACAATGAAGCGACAACCTAAAAAAGCCAGAAGCAATGACGCCCTTATTGCAATCTTTCACTGCAAAGGTGGGCCAATGAAACACAAAAATACTCCTCGGGGAGGCTCTTCAAGAGAAGATTACCTTGATGAGTGGTATGATGAAAGCGAGTCCAACAACAGCGACTCGCTTTCTTCTTTTTTGAGCGTATTCAAATTTCTAATTCCTGTTTTTCTTTTGGGATGTGCAGCAAATGCTCAAATCGGGGGTCATGAAAAAAGCTACGAATTTAATAGGGATGAAATTGTCAAAATCAATGACAAAACTTGTATTGATATTTTTGTTGTTAGTGGGCAATCTTTGGGATCTGGTGCACGATCTGATACAACTCCTCGTACGCCAATTACAAAACTGAACAATAAGAATCATCTAATGATTTCCAATCAGTTTTTTGAAGACGGAACAATTAGAGACAATTCTTCTTGGACTCTGGATTTGCTTACAAACCCAATGAGAAAATTTATGGGAATGTCGAGTTATCCACTAAATGTATGGGATGAATCAATCTCCGCTTCTTTTGCAGAAAGAATTGTAGAAAAATCCTATAAGAAAAAAGCAATTCATATCAATGTTGCAGTGAGCGGCGCACCATTGTATACATTGGGTTCTCCAGAGTCCAACGAACAAAAATCTTTTTGGGGATTTGGAAAAGAGCTAGAAGCGATCAAGAGATTGAATCCAGAAGACTGCTTTAATTTCGAAGCAATTCTAATGGTTCATGGCGAAAGCGACAACGGAAATCACAATTATCAAAATGAGTTGTTTAGTTACAAAAATTCTCTAAACGACAAATTTGATGAGATCATGGGTTATAGCGGTTCCAACGCCACTATGATTTTCACACAACCTTCTTCACGTTATCCAACCTCAACGGGAAGTTACAATACAACCTCTCAAGACATGATTGATCTTTCCGAAAAATATCCAAATGATTTTTATTTAGCAGGATCAAAACTCAACTTGCAATATGATGGAGATGACTTCCATCTCGATCCTTATGGAACAAGACAATTGGGTTATCTTTATGCTGACGGATACATCAACATGAAAAATAGAACAAAATCAACAACAAATCCACAAAAAATTTCAAGAGAAGGCAACGTCATTCATATTGAATATGATGATGATGTTTATTTTGATTGTGAAAAAGGAAAACACCACCAGAACAGTTTTTACTGGTCCAATGGTGGAGGTTTTGAGTTGAAAGATGGATATGATCGAAAATTGAAAATTACAAACTCAAGTTCTTCTGGCAAAGTTGTTTCATTGGAATTTTCAAGCAACTCATCTCCTGCAGAAATTTATGTTTCATATGCTTCTATTTTGGAAGAAAATGAAATAGATCGTGGAGGATGTTTGGAATCTGACAAAAAAGTCATTCAATTTTTGTCAAAGGTCCCTTGAGGCCAATCACTTTTCCATTTAGATGATCGTACTCATGCTGTGCGATTCTTGCCATGAACCCCTTCAGAGTCTTCTGAGAGGGGTTTTTACTTTTGTCCTGGCTCGTGATGACAACCTTATCCCAACGGCGCATCTTAACCTCAATTCCGGGCCGGGAAAGGCATCCCTCGTTGCCGTATACAAGCTGAGCACCGACGGCTGGCACCAAAACCGGATTGACAAATGCCATTTTTTCATTCATGTAGGAAATGATAAAAATTCTTTTTTTAATTCCGATCTGAATGGCGGATAAGCCTACACCACCCAACTCTAAAGTCTCAAACATATCTGAGATAAGTTGTTCAATTTCCTCTGCCGACTCTGTGGTAATCTCCTCTGAGCGCTGAAACAAAATAGGACTGTTGTCTTCAAGTATGGTGTGTATCATGAATTTATTAAAGCACACTTCGAACAACAAATCCAGTCCGTTGTTCGAAGGCGCCATAATCTATGTATTTATTTTTGATTCAATTCAGCAAAATCATACTTAAAACGCTGTAAATTTGAAGGTCTTTTTTATGGAATTGAAAATGCCCCAAACGTTTCTTATTTTGGATGTTATTTTGAACAATTTTATTTGTATCAAAGTTCTGCCCAAATGTATGGCTGTATGTCTAGAAACAATGAAATATTTGCTGGATGCTATTATGAATTTTCAGACCATGTTTTTATTGGAGGAACGGGAGGTTCTAGAAATAATGAAGCGCTTAGAGTTCGACCAGGAGGAACGTCCAAGTGCGGAAATACTGGTTACCTCAAGGGGACGCAATATGGCATCTGGATTGAGCCTGGAGGGTCTTTGATGCATGACGGCACTGTCTATGGGGCCACAACCGGAATCGCTGTTAGACTTGATTCTTGTGCTCAAATGACGGTTACTTCAAAACCTGTGCTTACTGGTACGACAGGAGATTTTACACTTGCGGGAGCGACAACTTATAGAAGTTGGGATGATGCTGGCGGAACGTGGAGTGCTGCAACAAACTGTACGTGGACAAATTTTGGAACACTCGCTACGGCAAATGCACACAATGTTGCTAAATCTTCAAAACTTGTGAGAAAATAATCTAACATAATTTCATGTTAGATTTTCGAAAATTTTTCCCGCACAATAATAGTAACTGTCTTGGAATGGCATATCAACTTTACGAAATTGTAAAAGATATGCCAGGAGTTCAATGGGGAAAGGAAGCCAATGGAGGAATTGGAATTTGGTTGTCTCAGCCCGAAGATAGTCCCGATCAAAGAAAAGTCATGTTGGTTTCTGACACATCTGGAAATGGCTGGGTTACTTTTAGCGGATTGAAAGAAGAGGAATTTTTGATAATTCCCTATAGAAACGGAGAAGAAGATTATTTCAAAAATCAAATTTCAACATTTTTGAAGGTCATACCCATGATTACTATGGAAAATCTGAGACTAAAAGAAAAAGTGAAAAATTCTAATAGGTATCAGCTTTTTTATCGTACAAAAAACGTTTCTGGTGAATTGACACACAACGTCAATCGTAATGGTTTCAATATTAATTGCCATTATTTTAATCTTGGAAAACACGACGGTCCTTGCTTGTCTGTTGACTATTATTTTCTTTGTCATTGCAAAGAAGATATAAAAAGAGCAGGCTTTAAGGTGGGAGATGCAATAAGTCTAGAAGATGTTATATATGTTGGCATGCCAATAACAGGAGTGGTTGGAAAGGTGATAGATCACTTCAAGAGTGCAAGTTTTATCACACAGCCGGAATGAAAAAAGACCGGGAGTTTTCGCTCCCGGTCTTTTCTTTTTTATCCTGTCTTATTCTGATCTTCACCCTTCTTCTTTGGGGGGCATTGCTACCTTAAGAATCGCAAGACTCGGTTGAATAGCCATTAGGCGTTCAAACATTTTTTTTGAGGCACCACGTAGCGCAGGTTTGTTGTTCTTGTTTGTCATTTGTTTCTATGGTCATTAAGTTGTTTCTTCACTTCGTCCCAATTGTATTGTTTGACAATTACGCCATTTTCATAAACAACTTTCATGATGGTATCTTCCCTAAAGCCACGAACGGTCTTGTAGGTTTCCTCTTCTTCGGAATATACAAGATCGAGCAAGCCTTTTTTACTTTGCTTGCCGGGATCAGTTACGGGATCCTTGAAAACGTCTCTGCCAACACCATTGAATTCGGCATAACTTGCTTTAAACGCAAATTTCTGGGTATCACGATTGATGGTATTTTCTTTGCTGCCCTGAAGAGAAGCGCCTCCCATACCAAAAGCAACATTTGACATGGAATAACCACAATCAATCACCGCATTAATGATTTCTCGAATGGAAGTTGGATTTACGCCATCTCCCTGAATGAGCTTGACATGATTGATGACCTTATATCCTTTTGAATTGATGGTGTGTCCAAAAGCTTTATCCATAAGCTTCAAACACTGAGGAACAATTCTAAGTGGATGACCGGAATTTCCACTTATTACAATTTTTTTGTTTCTACGCACGACAAGCATTCCGGTTGATACCTTCACGCAATAAATTTTTCCGGAATAGTTTACTGTATTAACAACGACACTTTGACCATCAATTCTCTTTCCTCTTTCGTTATTTGTAATTGTGACAGTGTGAATATTGTTAAAGTGTTCTTTTCTATTATCCTCAATTTCAGAAAGAGTTGCACCACTGTCAGAAAGAAAAGAAATCAATTGAACAATTTCAGAATTTTCTTTTATAGTAGAGTCGTATTTGTATCGTTTGTCTGTTCTACGGGTTACATCCCAGTGAGAAATTTCTTGAATAAATTCTTTGCACCAGGTAAAATCTCTGGTTTCTGGAAAAACCCAATCTTTGAAGAATTTTTCAATTTTGTATTGAATTGGAACTTGTACATACACAACATTTTGTCCAAGATTTTTTCTTTCTTGTTCATTAATCACATAATGAAAATTACAATCTTTTAAAATCTGAATAAGCTTTTCTTCTTTTCTCTTTTTTTCAAAATTAAATCTTACAGTAATATGACCACAAAGAGATCCAGGGTTTTTAATATTTGAAAATCCACTTTGATAAGAACCATCTGCCTGAAAAGCTACAAGAAACTTTTCAAAAGGCGACATGTGAATGTTCTTGTCTTTGATTTTTCCTGTTCTTAAGAACTTCTTATTATAAAATGTTTTGATTTTTGATGCTTCTTCAATTTTTATTTTTCCATTTTGTTCATAAACAACTCTATGATTTGGAGTCACCATCAAATCAAGCCTGTTGGCATTTTTGAAATGAATCATTTCCCCTTCGTAATCAGATTCAAAATATTTTTCGGGAAGTACATATTCAATAGTTCCATCATTGTAATACTGAGCAACTTTTTCTGATTTTGTTAAATCTTTGAAAAGTTTAAATCCATTTTCTGTTAGAATTTCCGTTTTATCATCATAACAATCAGGACGAATCACCAAAGTTCCACCGCTTGCAATAAGCTTTTCTTTGAGCGCTCCGCCCCAAAGATCAGTAATTGCTTTAAAAATATCATACGAATCGCTGACGCAAGCAAACAATTGACCAGGTTTGCCAAATTGATCAATCATATTGGAATATGCATCAACTTCGTGTTCTCTTCCCCAAGAAGTGATACAAGAATGCTCGCTCGCATTGATGCTAAAACCATTTATTTCTGAGTCGTAATAATTTGCGGTGCACACAATTCCTGCAAGAGTGTCCGTCCCCATAAAGCTCAGAAGTTCTGCGGCTCCACCAATAGCCGCAGATTCTTCGGAAGAAACGCCACGATATCCAAAAGAATGAAGTTTGAATGCAATTTCTGCATCAGGGTCATCTGCAGTTTTGACCAAACTTTCATAAATGACTTGCTTGAGATAATGAGATTGTGTGGCAACTGTGGTGGGATACCAAATCTTCAAAAGAAGCGTTTCGAGCCAATTGACAATCCAAGGAACTTTAGGGTCCGTAGATTCAATCGACATAAGAATATTTGAAACTGGAATCACCGATCCTTCAGGAACCGCTCGAATACGAACAGGAAGTTTTCCTTCAAGATCTTTTGCAATATACATCCAGCCTTCGTAATTGAAGTCAACTCCATGAAGCTTGAAAAATTCGTTTGCTTCATTGACATCATCTACAGTAACAGGACGATCCAAATATCTCAAAAGAAGATACTGCAGACCAAAGAACACAGTAGATGGATAAACACCGCCTCGACTTTCGGCATAAGAAAAAAGTTTGTTCATGCCAGCCGGATACATCTTGTATTGACCGGACTTATAACTATCAACTTTGAGAATGAGATTGTTTTCGTTAACGAAATACGTTTTCATGATATTTTACCTCAGACAGAAGTGTTCAAGAAATAGTTGATGATGTGCCAATGATCTTCAAAAAACAAATTGGGCTTTCCCATTGCTTCGTAGATCGGAACCCATTGTGCATGTTGCGCATCATCTGCTCCCTTGACAAGTGGGAGCTTGGGAGAATGACCTTGCCAATAAAAGGCATGGGTTATTGCTCGTCCTCGCAAAGAACGAGAAGGATGGTCAAAAACCTTTTCTGACTTCAATGAATAGGAAGCATCTGGATTTGTAATCTTCAAACCCGTTTCTTCCTTGAGTTCTCTCATTGCACCTTCAATAATTTTCTCATTAGGATTGAGGAATCCGCCCGGAAGCGCCCACAAGCCTTTTCCAGGATTCCCGCCGCGAACAATAAGAAGAATATGTCCATGATGAACAACAACTGCATCTGTTGTTACAAATGTTGGCGGAAATGGAAGACTTGCATAAGGTTTTTTGTAATCTTCGATATAATGAAATTCCTTACACAAGGATTCAAAAGCTTCTGTTTTTTCGAAATTCCTTAGAAAATGTCTTGAACCTGTTGAAAGATATTGTTCAATCGATTCAATATTCATATTTTCTCCAAAGATCTTCTTGCGCAAATTTACGGCATGAACATCTTTGGGAAATTTGACATTTACATTTCTAAATGTCCATTGAGGAAATAGATTCAAATAATAGGAAGAACCATCCGAGATCGATCCCACAAGAGCAACCTTCGGTTCAAAATCTTTTTTCCAAAAACTAGAAATAAGTTGCGAAACTTTTTCTTGAACTTGACTTAGCCAAACTGTATCATCATATAGATAATCATCAATTCCAATACTCATGAAAGGAAAGTCAACACTCTCTTTGAGAATTTGTCTTCGTTCATCTATAGTAAAAGGATTTTTAATATTTCTTGCAGTATTGGCAGAGCCAAGTAATACAATAACATTATGTGAAATTCTGTTTGCTTCTTCTAGAATTTCAACATGGCCCAAATGACAGGGTTGAAATCTACCAATAACTACTGCAATATCGTATGCTTTATATGGTCCGCTCATAACTAATGTCCTCCATGGACGTGATCTTTAACTTTCGTTAATTTCTGTTTCAACGAACAATTCAGGTTTGCGGGACTCTTGGTCCCGCTCTCCAACATGTTCTCCGCAGACTATCCCCGGCGATCCGCCGGTTATCAAGGACATTCCTGCCCTTAAAATGTTTTTAGCAGCATTCAAATCTCGATCATGGACGACGCCGCAGGCGTCGCAATTCCATTCTCGATCAGATAATTTCAGCCTCTCAACTCGCTTTTCGCCGCAGGCGCTGCATAGTTGAGAACTCGGAAACCATTGATTTATCTTAATGATTTCTCTATTATACCACTTTGATTTGTACTCCAACTGTCTTACAAATTCACTCCAACTTGCATCGGCTATGGCTCCCGCCAGCCGATGATTCTGCATCATATTTTTCACTTTCAGCGATTCTAAAATAATCATTTGGTTCTCACGGATTATTTTAGTTGTTTGCTGATGCAAAAAGTTGGCTCTTCGATTTGATATCCTTTGATATTCCCTGGCGAGGCGCAGCCTCGCCTTCTCCCTGTTCTTTGAACCTTTTAATGTTCTTGAGTATCTGCGCTGCAGAGTTTTAAGCTTACTTCTATTTCTCCGCTCAAATTTAGGACTTTCGATGGCTCCACCATCGGAAAGGGCAGCAAATGTCTTTAAACCAAGATCAATTCCTATAGATTTGTTCAAGCGCGGAAGCGCTTGAATGTCATGTTCAGTGCAAAAAGATACAAAATATTGTTCGCTCTGATTTTTAGAAATGACAATTGAACTGATTTTAGCATCGTTTGGGATTTTTCGATCCCAAACGACTTTAAGCGGCATTTCAAGGCTAACGACTTTAAGTTTGCTGTCAACGAGCTTAAAGCATTCTTTCGTGAATTTGATAGATTGTTTGTTTCCTCGTTTTTTGAAACGAGGAAATTTCGTTTGTTTTTTAAAGAACTTAGAATAAGCAGCATCTAAATTTCTAAGGCTTTGCTGTAAGCAAACATTTGGAGTCTTATAAAGCCAAGAAAATTCTTCCAAACCTTTGAGTTCAGTGAGTTTTCTAGATATTTCTTTGAAGTTTAAAGAAGTTTTTGATTCTTCATAGGTTGATTTTTTTAGAGCTAAGAAGTGATTATAAACAAATCGAGATGAACCAAAGGCTTGACGGAGAAACGCTTTCTGCGTCTCATCCGGCATAAGCCTAAATCTATAGGATTTTGAATGGTTCATGTTGAGTGTTTTTAGATTTTTCTTATTTTTTCATGTCTCGCAAACGTTGCAGGGCGGCTTCTCGATCTTCTTGAGAAAATTTGTCATCAGGAACTTTTGAACTTTCTCTGTTCGACAATCTATCAAGCGCTTTGTCCCTGTCTACTCTTGTTGTTTTTGGACTTGCTGGATTTGCTTTTTCTAAAGCACGAAGAGCGTCAAGTTTTGCATGATCTCTACCAATTTTATGTTTTTTGATATCGAATGGCGTATCATTTATTTTTGAAGAAGCGTAATCGCCAGCCAATTTGCTTCTAACCTTTCGATAATAAACAACTTCTTTTATGTCAGAGGTATTTAAAAGCGGTTCTGATTTTTCGTCAGCTTCTATCATTCCTTTGAGAGCATGAGCTTTCGCTTTGTCATAGATTTTTTTGAGCATGGTGTATGCATCTGATTCTGCCAAAACAACAGCTTTAACAAACTTTTTTAAAGATTCCATACAAATAAATAAAGCCAACTCCTAAAAGTTGGCTTATTATTCACATTCTAGAAGAGAGTTTTTCGGATTCACTTTCCTTGAATTCAACTTCAATTTCAGAATCCTCGTGAACTTCAATCTTTTTCTTAGGTGCAACTCTTGTGCGTTTCGGCGGAAGCGCTTCTTCCTTTGGAATCCTAGAAATAACATCCTCAATCATTGGGGCGATCATTTCTTTTCCAATTTTTAGCAAAGGCTGAACACCTTGTTTCATACCTTGAACCGTGAATCTCTTTCCGAGTTCAATCGCATGTGGATTCTCGCTTATGTGTGGCGGAAGATGACGCATACCTTCACCAATTGCAAGAGAAATAAATGCATCGACATATGTGTTGTTTAACAACTCAAGTGTCTTTGGATCTATGTTTGGATGAGACGCTTGAAGTGCCAACATACCGGCAGCTTTTATGCTGGAGACAATTTCTTCAGCCGCTGTTTCGTATGCTGCTTGCTTTGCAGCTTCTTTGTAATGATCTTTTGCAGTTTTTTCATAGGGGTGGTTTGTTCTTTCATTGGTGAGGAAACTTCAGATATTGTGTTTTCTAGTATTCCATTGGTGGGTGAAAAAAATATGGGAGTAGGTATGAAGGATCCAGAGGTAAATTGCTGTAATGGCATGTTAAGGTCTTTTTCGTTTTTGTCAAGGTTTGAAATTTTCTGAGAAGTTTGCGAGATATGATCTGAAGCTTTTTCGATTTGATAAGGAGGACCATATTTTTGTTCAAGGTCACTTGGAGTCGGATCATAATGAATAGGTCCTTCAAAAAGTCCATTTTTCGCAGCTTCATTGATTATCTTTTTATAATCTTGAAGTGCATGAAAATCTTGTTTTGAATATTGTTGATAGTCTACAAGCTTCTTAAGATATTCCGCATCCTCCAACTTTTGAACTTCCCATATGGCTTGTTGAGACATTTTATTAATAATACCAATTTCTCCTTTTTTCTTTTTGGCATAGAAAAATTCATCCTCAGAAAAGTATTGACCATTCAAATAATATGAATCGCCAAAATGGTCATTCCATACCACTGCTGGACCGTTTTCATTATGAAGTTTTCCATTAACAACAAAAACTTTACAATTTTCTGAATAAATTGTACCAGTGAAGTTTTTTGGTATATTTTTTTCTGCTGGGCTCTTTTCGCGAGGAAATATTTCTAGTGCAGAATTTTCTTTGGCTGTCCAATTTGTGTTTGTACACGCATATTCAATATTATTTGTATTATAATCAACAAAAGCAAAATACCCACAAATTCCAAGTTCCAATATTCGTTCTTTGTAATTTGCGTTTACAGGAATAAAGTATTTTGATGCACATTTTTCAATAATAGTTTTGCAAGTTTCAAGCAAAAATCGATCTATGTTTTTGTTTTGTATGAGTTCAAGATTTGTATACAAGCGATTCAAATGCTTGTGATTTTCTTTTATAAAAACTTCTACCTCTTTAAGATCATTGACTGTCTTAAAGTTTTCGCTATATTTTTTGTGCAACCCATCAAACGTAAAGAAATGCCCAAAAGCATAAAAATTCTCAGATGATTCAAATCTGTCACCATGTCTGGTTTTTTTTACATAAGCTGGGCCTGTTAAATTGTGTAATATTCCTGCAATTTTGTAATTTGCTTCATAAAATTCCTTATTATCTTGCGGATCATCTTCATATGTTTGATAAGCAGGAAAATAGATGTTATCATTGGTAATTTTTCTACTGTTAATTCCGTCCTCTTTCGAAACAAGAACTTGTATTAACTTGCCATCTTTGTAAGATATGTTTTTTACAAAACAGTTTTTATCTTCAAGACTTTTTTGATCTCCTGCATCATAAACATTTTTACCTACAAATTGTGAAAATTGTGATTGGATGCAAAAGTCATTATAGATACTTGCATATCTTTTTTCAAATTCTACTTTTTTTAGTATTTCTTTAAACTTTTTTCTGAAAACTTCTGGAAATTTTTCTCTAACTTCAGAATCATTTTCGTGTTCTTTGTTTATGATAATTTTGTATGCCATGAATCACCTATGTAAGTTTATGCTATTAAAAGAAATGCTCATGCCAGAATTAGTAATGGAAAAATATGATCATTTGGATTTCAAACCACCTGCAACAGCAGCAAAAGAAGCGGCTGAGGGGCTTGCAATGCGTAATGATTACAATCGTGGCGGAACAGGTGTTGGGGTTGCTAGAGCCAGAGACTTGAAAAATCGAAAAGTGCTAAGCCCTGATACAGTGCGTCGCATGAAAGCCTATTTTGATCGTCACGAAGTTGACAAAAAAGGAACAGGTTGGAATCGTGGCGAAGAAGGTTATCCTAGTGCTGGTCTTATAGCATGGAAGCTTTGGGGGGGCAATGCGGGACGCACATGGGCTGTTTCCATGGTGAGTCGCATGAATCGCGAAGACGACGGACCAAAGGCCAAGTGATCATGAAAGCGGATTGTTTGCACACTTAATTGCGTAAGGAATGTGACTTTCTAAAAGTCCATTTTGCCAATCCGTACAGACCCAGCGCCCTGAAGATTCGGCAATCTTAAAAACATCCAAGTCATCGTCAAGAATCAAAATATTCTTGACGATTCTATGTTCGTGGTAATAATCAAAAATTTCAAATCCTCGATTGTTGCCCTGCCCAGTGCAATCTGCAATGTCTGGTCCGTTGTAACCTTTGGCTCGCAAAAGATCTGTCATTTCGTCAATGCTAAAATCAAGCCTCCGATAACTGCTCAAAATTATTGAAACAACAAAATTATCATCCTCCAATAGTTTTATAATTTTGTTGAGATGAGATATTTTTTCAGGGTCCAGAGGATAAAAAAGATCATCCGGTAAACCCGGATGATCTTTCACCGTTTCTATGAATTGTTTGCTATTTAACACTCCGTCTATATCAAGAAATAAAAAAATATCCTTTGGAGTCATGATTCAATTTCCTCTTCTTCAAGATAAAGAACATCTTCGCCATCTACATCAAGGCCAGCATCTAGGGCCATTTGCAAAAGAATTTTTACAGGATCATAGCCTGGCTCCTCAAGAAGTCCCAAATCCGCAAGGGTCGCCATAAGACGAAATCCGTCCTTCTCCGCAGCACGAAACATGTCGCGTTCATTTCCTGCATTTAGAAGTGACAGTGATGAGTTTTTTACGTCATAGAACTTTTTTAATTTTTTCAATTGGTCTCTGTTGCAAACGCAACTTCCCCAAGAGGTACCATTTGAAAAATCATACAACGTTTTTGCACGAGGAGTGTTGAGAATTCTATTAAATTTCGTCATTTCAAGCCTCTTTGTTGTTTTCAAAATATCCGGCGTAAAGAAGGATTTTGTCCTTGAAAGACTCTTTGTCTTCAACTTCTGGACTAAAAGTGAATCCCGTTGTTTTTGCGTTTTTCTCAACAAAACGCAAAACTGGATTTTCACTACGTTTTCCTTCAACAAACATGAAGAATTCACGACCTTTATAGAAAATTGTGTTTTTGCCCTTAACAGAAAGTTCATCTTCTGTTAAAAAACCAAAAAAAGTCAAAAGCAAATCTGCTCTGACTTCTTCGATTTCTTTAAGAGTATCCGGAGCTTGCTCGCTGGTCATTGTAGAATGATAGCGACTGGCAATCAAAAAGTCAAGGCTGCAAAGAGATGATCTTTAACTTTCGTTAATTTCTGTTTCGCTGAACAATTCTGATTTGCGGGACTCTAGGTCCCGCTCTCCAACATGTTCTCCGCAGACTATCCCCGGCGATCCGCCGGTTGTCAAGAGCATTCCTGCCCTTAAAATGTTTTTGGCTGCATTCAAATCTCGATCATGGATGACGCCGCAGGCGTTGCAACTCCATTCTCGATCAGATGGCTTTAACCGTTCAATTCGCTTTGCGCCGCAGGCGCTACACAATTGAGAACTTGGAAACCACTGATTTATTTTAACAACCTCTCTGTTATACCACTTTGATTTGTACTCCAGTTGTCGTACAAATTCACTCCAACTTGCATCGGCTATGGCTCCTGCCAGCCGATGGTTCTGCATCATGTTTTTTACTTTTAAAGACTCTAAAATAATCGTTTGGTTTTCACGTATTATTTTAGTTGTTTGCTGATGCAAAAAGTTGGTTCTTTGATTTGAAATTCTTTGATGTTCTTTGGCAAGGCGTAGCCTTGCTTTCTCTCTGTTCTTAGAACCTTTTAAAGTCCTTGAATGTCTGCGTTGCAGAGTTTTAAGTTTGCTTCTTTTCTGTCGTTCAAACTTAGGACTTTCGATGGCTTTGCCATCGGAAAATACTGCAAACGTCTTTAATCCAAGATCAACTCCAATAGAATTGTTCAAGCGCGGAAGTGCTTGAATTTCGTGTTCAGCACAAAAAGATACAAAATATTGATCACTTGGATTTTTAGAAATGACAATAGAGCTTATTTTAGCATCGTTTGGGATTTTTCGATCCCAAACGACTTTAAGCGGCATTTCAAGGCTAACAACTTTAAGTTTGTTATCTATGATTTTAAAGCATTCTTTTGTAAATTTAATAGATTGCTTGTTTCCTCGTTTTTTGAAACGAGGAAATTTTGTTTGTTTTTTAAAGAACTTAGAATAAGCGGCGTCTAAATTTCTAAGACTTTGTTGAAGACACACCACAGGTGTGTCATATAACCAGGAGTATTCTTCCAAACCTTTGAGTTCAGTGAGTTTTCTTGAAAGCTCTTTTGAACTTAATGATATTTTAAAATCCTCATAGGTTGATTTTTTGAGTGCCAAGAAATGATTATAAACAAAACGAGATGATCCAAAAGCTTGTCGGAGAAACGCCTTTTGCGTTTCGTTCGGCACAAGCCGAAATCTGTAGGACTTTGAATGAATCATCTATGGATCATTATAGTGAAAAATTAAAAAATCGGATAATATTGATCATTATTTATGATTTTTTCTTCAATCATTTTCTTGAAAAACTTATGGCTGCATTCGGCGCCTGTTGCGAAAATTTCTGTTTTTTTCTTTTGATCTTTGTATTTTGAAATTTCAAGCATGGTTTTTGCGATATTTTTTCGCCTAAATGCTTTTCGAACAAAGATATCGCTGCTGTAATCATCAACTTGCAGGAAACATCCAACAGGAATGTTTCCATAATATGCTACGCATATTCTTGCAAGATTTATGTTTAGATATCCTGTCAAAATATCATTAAAAACGCGACTCATCCTCCAGCCTGGCACAAATAATTTTGCATTTTTTGCGGCCTTAATCTGGACAATTTTGTCTTGGATTTCTCCAGAAAAATCATGAAAAATAAAAGAAATTGTCACAACTTTTCCTTTTCAATTTTTCTGGATATTCTTTCTGACAAACGACTGAGTTTTTCCTTTTTTGCAATGGAAATTTCTTCTTCAAGGTCAGAATATTTCAGAGTGAGTTGTTCAATCATGATTTGAACATCTGCAATTTCTGAAGCAAGTTTGGCTGCATCCGCTTTGTTTTTATCAGGGTCAGAACGACCTCTACGGATGTGATTGCAAACAACAGAGAGTTCTGCGCATTCTTCCATGACTTGTGCGAGTTGTTCGCGCCAGTCAAAATGTTGCATGGCTAATTTTAAAATATTTTTTGAATTCATGATTTTCTCAAAAAAAAGGACCCGAAGGTCCTTTTGTCAGGCTAGCGCCTTGAGGCAGAGTCCAAGGTTGAGAATGATTTTTCCAAGCTCAATTCTGCCAGGTTCTCTCTCTTCCTGTTCACACTCTTCGTAAATCTCGATAACACGATTAAGGTATTTGCGTGAACGTGAAAATCCGCTGTTGTTTGGTTTGTTCTTTTTAGACATGTTTTGCATCCTACTCTTTTTTTATTTTATGTCAAGCTAAATTTCGTACTTTTCTTCTAGCTTTGCAACAGACGTATCAATTTTGTCTGAAATAGTTGTGGGATCACATCCCCTAGAAACATATTTTTGGTAAATTGCCTCTAGAGCGGCATGAATTTCTGCCGACGCTTCTTTTAGGTCTTTGGAATTTGTTTTTTTGTTCATGTTTTATTTTCCTCAACGATTCTACCTTCAAGATCCAGCTTAAACGTCTTTTGAAACTTGTATTTCTCAAGAATCTCTGGATGTTCTGCGTAAACTTCAAGAAGGCGCAATTCGGCTTCCTTGATGGTAGGTTCTTTTTGCTTCAACCATTTTTTCACAGAACCGCGGGCAACGCGGAGCGACTTTTCAATCGTAACCGTATCATGTCCCGCTTTTAGAATAGAGTCAAGTGCTTTTTGTATTCTGTTTTTGATGTATTTAAAATAAATTGGTGTTTGAAAATCGTGCAAATCTTCTTCAGTTTTTAAAGATGTGTATGTTTCTCCGCAGCAATCGCATGTCAGAATTTCAAAATCATCCGGAATAGGAATAGAGGTAAAAGCACAATAACGCAGATGCCTTCCCTCGCCTTTTGTAGGTTTGACAATTCCGTTTTTGCACATTCCGCAGTGAAAATTCATATTTTCCTCAAATCACCAATTGTTGGGCCAAAAGCTCATCACGAACTTGCGTTACAATTTTTCCGAGAAGATTTTCTCCTCGCCACTTCTTTTTGTCAAATCTCGACTCATCTTCGTAGAAAAGACCAATTCCCCAAATGGGATCTTCCACACTTGCTTCTGCAAATTCTGCATCACTTGGAACTTCAAAAAGAAATTTCTTCAAGTGTTCGTTTTGCATATATTTCATTCTTGTTCCCTCAAGAACAATTCTGTATTTTTCCATATCCCAGCGCTTTTGGTCGAAATTGATAATTTTCCTACCAAGTTCTTT
>Ga0222712_10002572_pt1 | contig 20620 bp, 24 predicted proteins | sample C33_657DmetaG_FD_165043 | JGI IMG/M metagenome (GOLD analysis project Ga0222712, IMG submission 165043) | Estuarine water microbial communities from San Francisco Bay, California, United States - C33_657D | ecosystem: Environmental > Aquatic > Marine > Unclassified | place: USA: California... | reverse complement strand
CGCCAGCTGGGCAGCCCCACCCCGGAGATCGGCAGCGCCGCCGGCATCGCCAAGATCCAGGCCAAGGCAGACCGTTACGCAGAGCGCGTCGGCCCCCTGGTGCAGGACATCATCCGCAAGTCAGGTGCCTGCACCCTGCGCGACATCGCTGCAGCCCTGACCGCACGCGGCGTCGAAACGCCCCGTGGCAACATCAACTGGAACCCGAGCCAGGTGTCCAGCCTGCTCAAACGCATCGGCAACTAAGGAGAAAACCATGGAGAAACAAACCCCCTACAACACCGGCAAGGTCTTGATCGGCTCACAGTACCAGCCACCCAAGCGCGTGAACCTGAGCGCCACCGAGGAGCGCCTGCAGTCGGCGCTGCTAGACAACAATAGGACAGCCAGCGAGCGAGCAGAGGGGCAGTTCATGCGCTGCCTGTATGTGATCGCCGCCGTGGCCCTGGCCATCATCTGGGTGACCCGGTGATGCGGCAGCAAGCCATCGGGCGGGCGATCCGGGACGCCCAGATTGACCTGTTCCAGCACAGGGACGCCGAGTTTCTGACCCGCTGCCGCACCCTGGCCGTCGAGGTCGCCCGCCGCCAGGGCACCGTCAGCATCAACGACATCCGCTCGGGCATCCAGCTGCCGGCAGAGATGCACCCATCCGTCCTGGGCGCGGTGTTCAAGACCAAGCAGTTCCAGGCCTGCGGATTCACCGAGGCCACCCACCCCCAGGCGCACGCTCGTGTCGTCCGGGTTTATCAGCTGACCAACGAAGGAGAAACCAATGGTCAATAAAGTCACCCCCGACACAATGCTGTCGGCCAGCCGCCTGCCTGCCGTCATGGGCATCAGCCGCTACCAGACGCCCAACGATGAGCTGGAGTACAGCATCCGCGCCTTGAAGGGCGAGGAGCGCCGGGACATTGGCAATGAGGCAATGGCCTGGGGCAACATGATGGAGCCGCTGATCCTCGAGGACGCGGCCCGCCGGCTTGAACTGGTGGATCTGGTCGCCGACCACCCCACCGCCAGGTATCACGACAGCCTGCGCTTGTGCTGCAGCCTGGACGGCACGGCAGATGGGCGCGGCCAGGTCATCACCACTGACCCGGCTGCCGGCGTGTACGTCATCGGCCAGGACAGCATCCAGCTGGACGGGGTCGGGGTGCTGGAGGCCAAGCTCACCTCCATGCCGCCCGATGATGTGCCCCCGCTGTGGCGCGGCCCTATCCAGCTGCAGGCACAGATGGACATCATCCAGGCCAAGTGGGGCGCGGTCTGCACGCTGTACCGTGGCACCGAGCTGCGCGTGTTTGTGTTCGCACCCCACCAGGCAACGGTCAAAAAAATTGCAGAGGTGGCCACCGACTTCCAGCGCCGGCTGGATCAGTGGATGGACACAGGCCTGGTGGACTACTACCCGCCGGCTGAGGGCGAGCGGTGGCCAGACCTGCGTGGCCCATACCCAATCACCCCGGAGCCCGCGGTGCTGGACGACAGCTGCGCCGACCTGGCCCAGAAGATCTTGTCCACCCGCAAGGAGATCAAGACCCTGGAAGATCGGGTAACCGAGGATGAGAAGAAGTTGAAGGCGATCTTGGGCTCTGCTGAAGTGGGCATCGCCGGCCAGTATCGGATCTCCTGGCCGACCCGCCACTACCAGGCACAGTCTGTTAAGACCTCTCCTGCCAAAGAGGCCTACACAATCAGGCAATCAAACCTGAGCATCAAAGAGGTGAAGGCATGAACATCACCGATCTGATGGAGGTCGATGGACTGACCCTAGCCCATGCCCGTGCAATCGCCGCTGTGCGATCCAACATCCCCAAGTGCAGCGATCAAGACGCCGAGGAGATCGTCGATTCCATCGTCGCCTTGGTCTTCGCAACCCTGAAACATTACCTACCTGGACAAGACGTATGCAACTGACCACCACCCGCCAGGGCTTCGCGCCCACTACCATCACCGAGGCCATCCAGTTCAGCGAGATGCTGGCATCCAGCCAGATGGTGCCCAAGGCCTACCAGGGCAAGCCGCAGGACATCATGGTCTGTGTGCAATGGGGCATGGAGCTGGGCCTGGCCCCGCTGCAGGCGCTGCAGAACATCGCCGTGATCAACGGCAAGCCCTCGGTTTACGGGGACGCGGCCATGGCCCTGGTGCAGGCCAGCCCCGTCTGCGAAGGGGTTGAGGAATACATCGAGGGCGAGGGCACGTCAAACCCCGTGGCCGTCTGCGTGGCCAGCCGCAAGGGGCGCAAGCCTGTGGTGGCAAAGTTCTCGGTTGAGGACGCCAAGCGAGCCGGCCTGTGGGGCAAGCAGGGGCCATGGCAGGCCTACCCGAAGCGTATGCTGCAGATGCGGGCCAGAGGCTTCGCCCTGCGTGACGCCTTCCCTGATGTCCTCAAAGGACTGATCACAGCCGAGGAGGCCCAGGACTTCCCAACAGAGGACAAGCCCCGCCAGGCTCACGACATCACGCCACGCAACCCGCTCGACAGCCTGGCCCCGCCAGCCCCGGCCCTGCCGGTCAGCGAGGTGGTGCTGATGGAGCAGGCGATGGCCGACACAATTGAGCCGGATCTGGTGGAGGTGGTCGCGCTTGAGCCACAGATCACAGACGCGGTGACGGTACAGGCCGAGCCGCCAGCCGAGGTGATCGGCTTTGCGCTGCGGGTGCCAGGCAAGGAGGCCCCGTTCAGTGTCCACCAGACTATCGATCAGTGGGCTGACGCCTACGAAGACCTAGCCGAGAAGACTTGCCGTGCAGCCAAGGTGCCGGCGCGTGACCGCATGACCAAGCTGCGCGAGCTGAAAGAGTCCAACGAAGAAATGCTGAAGCGGGTTGATGCGCCAAAGAAGGTGCGCCACATTGCTGCGTATCAGCAGCGCCTGCGATCTCTGGGTGCTGCGGTCTAAGCCAACATTTGCTGGGCGGCGCTGGCCACCTCGGTCACGCGCCTGCCCCAGCCCTTGCCGAACGTGTCCCAGGTCGGCAGGGACTGCATGAAGGCCAAGCGCCTGGCCTGGTACTTGGACAGCAGCTCGGCAGGGTCGGCCTCGGCCACCTTGCCCAGCGTGCCAGGCCCGATGGCGCCGTCAGGCACAGCACCGACCACCTCCTGCAGCCACTTGGATGCACGGCCTGGCCCGCTGTTGATGGCAGCGTCGAACACTGCGTAGTCCACGCCGGCAGGCAACTCGTTCCCGCGCACCTTGTCCCAGTACTTGGCCTTGTACAGCGGCGCTACATCGGCAGGCGTGAGGTCGCGCATCTCCTGCTCTGTCACAGGGTGGCCGACCCACTCCTCCCAGACACGCTGGGTGCATCCCAAATTAGTGCGCCCGCCGGGATCAAGTTTGTGGTTTACATAGCCACCCTCGTGGTGGAGGATCGCGGCCAGTGCGGAGTCGAAATTCTCTTTCACTTTTTAGACCTCATCTCCATGATGTTCTCAAGCGTTTTGCCACCAAAGTAGGCCGACATGATGAGCATTCCCCACTGCCCCAGCAACTGGACATAGGATTCCTTGGCGTCGTAGCCAAAGGCGCTCATCAGCGCGAACAGGAAGTAGCCAATGAAGATGGCCACCAGGCTCATGGGCCGGATGTTCTTGGACAGCCAGCTATCGGTGGCAGCGTCTGCCGTCCACCTGGCAGTGACGTTCTCCTGCTCGGCCTTGTAGACGGCAGTCTCGTTGGCCATCTTGGCCAGCTCACCGTCCTGAGCCATCTTGGCAAGTTCCATCTGGGCCTTGGCCTTGGCCTCGGGATCAGGGATCAGTTTGTCAATCAGCTTGCCGCCGACTTCGAGTAATGCGGTTAGTGGAAACACGGTCTTCTCCTGCGGTTGGTCAATCGGTTGCTTCGCGGATGATAAAAATAATCACCGTTCCAATAATGACTGTTGTGATGAAGCCGCCAATAATCTGCGCGGCCAACAGTCGCTGGGCCACCAGCTTGCGACGGGCCAGGCGCGACTCGCGTTCAGCCGTAGCCCTGGCCTGCTTGATCTTCATCCGCTCGGTGAGCATCATCGCCCACAGTTCAGGGTAGCCGCCGTACACAAGCTGGTGCTTGAGCTGCTCCTCTGCTTCGCGCAGTGCGTTGGCCTGCATCACGATCTCCATCGCTTTGCCGGTATCGCTTTGGCCCTTCTTCGCCTTGTCGTTGGCGGCCTTCTGGACTACATCCTTGGCGTCAAAGAACTTGCCGAACTCACCCACCAGGCCATTGATGTCCTTGCCTAGTTTGATCGCCTTCTGGATGCCAGCCACCGCAGCCTGGGCGGCAGCAAAGGCTGTTATGGGATCCATAAAACCCAGAAGCCCAGCTTAATCAAGGCGAGCATCGACGCCAAGAGGATGCACGCCAAGATGAAAGCGAACAGCCAGTCGAGCATAACTACCTCAGCAGGCTGGCCCAGATCACGCCGGCCATGCTCAAGATCATCACGCCAGCAACCTTCATCAGGATGTTTTCCAAGCGCTTGAGCCGCGCATTGATCTGCTCATAGCGGTGCGCGCAGATCTCCTCATGCGTCATCAGCTTGGCGGCGGTGGTGTCAATCGTAGCCATCAATTATTCCTCAACAGAATGCCCGACCCAGACCCCTTGGCTGTTGATAGTCCAGCGTACCTCAACATAATCTGGCACCTCAACAAAGCCGCCGACCAGTGAGGGGTGAAACATCTGATCAATCGTGATGCCAGCGGGCGGCACCACCACCTCATGCACCATGCCATCAATGATTCGTGCGTACTTCATTTCACCACTCCACAATAACAATGCCTCGACCACCGGCGCCAGCACTGGAGCCAGCCGTACCTGCTGCACCGACAGTCACCGCATAGCTGGTTCCAGGCAGGACATCGAACACGCCATAGGCGAAGCCACCACCGCCACCGCCGCTGCCGACGTATGCGTTGGTGGCGTGGCTGGCGCTTGCACCGCCGCCGCCATAGACGCCGCCAGCGCCGCCGACTCCACCGTTGATGCCGCCACCACCACCACCGTATGTTCCACCTCTTCCTCCCGCGTAGCTGGTAGTCGTGCCCGAAGAAGCATTACCGCCACCTCCACCTGTGGTGCCAGCTTGTGCATTAGCTGATGATCCAGCAACAGCTCTGGATCCGCTGATGCTCTCAAAAGGCCATGGCAATTGATCCGCTGTATAAGCATCTGCAGCGGTAACCGTCGTGGTGCTGGCAACACTAGCCAGGTTGCTGGTTGTTGGAATCAGGGTGCTGTAAATGTTATTGATATTTACACTGCCGCCAACGCCAGAAGCTACACCAGCGCCAGCATTAACACCTCCCGCACCACCGGCGCCGCCGACTCCGAGAATTGTTCCAGATGCGCCGCCCCCAGCGCCGCCGCCGAATGCGTTAGTCGCTGAAGACCCAGCACCACCAGCACCGCCATCAGCCTGGAAGTCCCCGCCCGTGCCAGCCCCGCCGGCGCCGCCAGCCGGGGTGCCAGCAGCGCCAGTTGCACCCGCACCGCCGCCTGTGGCAGAGATCAATGAGCCGAATGAACTGGTGCCACCACCAGTTGCGGCAGCTGCACCCGTTGAGCTGCGACCGCCGCCGCCACCGCCACCATGGACACGCACGCGGATGCGCGTCACGTTGGCCGGGATGGTAAAGGTTGAAGGGCCGGCAGGGTCATAGAAGAGCTTGAATTGCCCAGAGGCAAAAATGCCCAAGCTGCCGTAACGTGAAGTGGCGCTGTTGATCGGCGCGGGGTTTGAAGTTGAGCGGCCCATTACACAGTCTCCTCAAAGCCGTAAACATTAAATGCAACGTCCGCTGTACTTGCGTACACCACCACGCGCTTGCTCGCGTCCAGCACAATGCCCGTGCGCTCCAGAGTCGCACCAAGACCACCAAGCACAACGTCGTATTCGATATATTCGCTTGCCGCTGGCGTGCCTGAAGTGGCGATTGCCACGCGAACATACGCAGGGGTTGATACTCTGTTGACAGCTGTGAATGTCAGCGTTGTCAACTTGCTGGCGGGGACGGTGTACAGAGTAGTCAGCGTTGTCGCTGCCGGGTTTGATGTCCCGAGAATTCCACTTGCCATGTTTTAACTCCTCAGAAAATACGAAAAGGATTTCAGGTCGATGCCGCCATACAAAGCATTAATGTCTCCACGCGAAATGGATCCGGCTGCTTTGAATGTGATGATCCGCACCTCGTCATTAAGAGAAAGCGCAGGAGAAAATGTAATCGTTGTGCCGTCGGTTGCAACGTAGTCGCTGGTGTATAGCAACGCGCCCATCACATATGGATAGACAAATCCAACCCGATAGCCACCAGAAAATGTATAAAGCGTTTGGCCGGCTGTGGCGATGAATGTCCGCTCAACAACAACATCTGGCAACGCCGCAATAGACTGCCAGGTGGTGCCGTTGTAGACGCGCATCTCGTTGCCAGCGCTGTTCCAGTACAAAGCGCCCGTCTGCAATGGATCGCCGTCGTTATCGACCGATGGGTTGGATGTTTTTACCCCCAGGAATCGGTCATCAAATGCATCATAGGATGCTGCGGCTGATGTCGCGCTGGCTGCAGCATTGGTGGCTTGCGTTGTCGCGGTGCTTGCGCTAGATGAGGCGCTGCTCGCGCTGTTGGCCGCATTGGTGGCCGATGTAGATGCATTGCTTGCGCTAGTTGAGGCAGAACTAGCGGAGCTGGATGCATTGCTGGCAGAAGTGCTGGCGCTGCTCGCGCTGTTCGCTGCGTTGGTTTCTGATGTTGCGGCAGCGGTTGCACTGTTGCTTGCGTTTGTAGCCTGGGTGCTGGCGGTGCTGGCCGATGAGGCAGCAGCAGTCGCAGAGTTGGCGGCATTGGTGGCCGAGGTGCTGGCGTTCGATGCCTGAGTGCTGGCCGTCGATGCAGAGCTGGCCGCGTTCGTTGCCGAGGTTGAGGCGTTGCTGGCGCTGGTGGCGGCAGCCGAGGCCGACGCAGCAGCAGCGGTGGCAGATGCGCCGGCGCTGGCATTGTCCACGATCAGATCCCACTTGGCTGCATCAGCGTTGGTACTGATCGGAGTGGTGCCGCTCGAGGTGTGCGCGGTGTTGGCGTAATAGACGTTGCCGTTGCTGGCGTCCCTGACGATGTCGCGCTTGTTGTACGCTACGCCGGCGGCCCAGTTCCCACGGTTGTCGCCAATCACTTCGCCGGTTGTCGGGTTGCCGTTAATGTCGAAAGCCAGCGTCTTGTTGGCCCGCACCGATGCGCGGGGCAGCGTCATGTTGATGCTGATCGGATCAGTCTGCGGAGCCTGTAGCGCCCGCGCCAGACCTTCCGCATTCTGCTGTGCAAAGATGGTCTGCTGATCCATCTCGTCGTTGACGGTGTTGGCAAAGAAGTCACCGCCGGTCACGAAGTCGGTAGTGCGCTGGATGTTGCGGTTGCCGACAATGGCGATCTGAGTCGCGCCAGTAGGCGTGGCCACCAGCGTGACAAAGCCTGTACCGTTGACGTTGATCGTCACCGTGTAATCGGTGGTCAGCGTCAACAGCGTGTCGTCCCGGTAGACCGCTACATCGCTCGCGGCCAGGATCTCAAAAGTAAAGTTGTACGGGCCGGTGCCACTGGCAGCCAGCACAACCCTGCGCGGGACGTTAGAAATTGGGATGCCCATGGCTTAATCCTTCCTGGTGAAAATTGTACTGTGGCAGCGCTATTCAGGCACTGCTTCTCTGGGTGTTTGTTGGTATTTGCGTTCAGCCAACATACGGTTTCGCTGGATCTGTCGATACAGGTCTGGGTGAGCCTGCTGAAAGGCGGGTGAATCCACCGCCGTATCACGGTATTCACCCATTACCGATGCCAATTTATTGGCAATGCCTTCGTATGCGCCACGTTCCATCTCTTTTACAAAGACGGGGTTTGTCAATTCAACTTGCACCGCAGCTTTGAACCCTTTACCCTCAATAGCGACGCTGTTCATCAGCAGCAGCATATTGCTGTATTCGCTGTCATTAAGCCGAATGTTTGCAACCATGCGTTCTGGTTTGTTCAGCGGGAACTTCTGGCGGGCCTTGGCAATGTCCAGCAGCTTCTGCTCGGTGGCATCAAGATCTCGCTCTTTTTTATTAAAGGGAATGATGAACGACAATGCATCCGGCTCGCCCGTCTTGACCTCTTCACCCCACAGGTTGCGGCTGGGCGCTGCGCTTGCGGAAAGAATAGGGGTCTTTGCCAGCCAGCTGCGAAACAAGAAATCGAAATGGCGTTCGCCTGGCGGCAGGCTGGCGTCCATGGTGACCTCGCGTTTGGTCGGATCCATGACATTTTCAATTTGCCGCACCAGGCCGCCGGCAGGCATTGGGATTGGCACCACGCCGCCGATTAGGTTTTGTGCAATGCCGCCAAAGAATTTATTTGCCGCTGCATTGGCCGCTTCACCTTTGGGGTCGCGCTTAATGTTTTCCACCATCTCGGTGAAGTTGGCCATGCTCTGCATAAAAGGCAACTCGCCGATGTATTTAAACGGCAGCAAAGCCGAGTAAAGCAGCAGGTCGTGCCACTCGTCATCATCTTCTTTGCCATAGACCGCCCCGATTTCGGCCAGGGTAGCGGCCATCCCCAGCATTCCACCGATTGGCTCGAGGCCAGCGTAGCTGCGATAGATGCCCTTGCCGTCTTCTGTTTCGCCTACCTTTTTAGAGAACGGCTGCCAGCCGGTGGTTTCCTGCAGGAACTTGCGACGGGCTGGGTCGGTCGGGCCAGCCCCAGTGATACTCCCATCCAAGGCTAGGTAATAGCCGTAACCCATGAAGGCTGCGCCTTGGCTCATCTTGCCGAGGGCCATTTGGCGGCGGGCGCCGCCAGCAGCCATGTCGGCACGAATCTCATCCAGCGCGAAGTTGAGCAAAGGAGTGCGGGCCACCATCTGCTTCTGCGCGTTGATGACCGTCTTGATGAACGGCGCCAGCACAGTGCCAACCGGGCCGGCACCCATGTTGTCCAACTTGTTTCGCATGGTTGTCAGCGCCTGGCCAAAGGTGCCCAAGTCGCTTTGCAGTGTGCCGTCCAACACGCCCTGGTGAACCCGATCAAGCGTGCGGGCATCAGGGCTTGAGATCTGCATTGCCATGCCATCCAGCGCCACATCTGGACTGACGCCATTGCGCATGGCCGTCAAAGCATCACGGGCAGCCAGCCGGCGGGTTTCCATTTGGGCAATCATGGCCTTACCCATTTCATCTACTGCCAACATGGATCGGAATGGCAAACGAATTGCCTTGCCCAAAAAGTCCACAGCATGAGCCATTGGAGTATTCGGATCAGCAAACAGCTTGGCGCTTAATGCCGGATCTGGCATTTTTTCTACATCTCTGCCGACTTTATAAACAGGAGCATCTTGGACAAACGCCTTGAATCCTGCTTTCAAACCATTGGGCAAACTGTAAAAGAAGTTGGCCATCTCTACGATAGCCTCCGTTGCTGTAACCGAGTCGGCGCTGTTAGATCCAAAGATGGGAGTGATGACAGTCTTGTCAACGGCGCGGCCAACTGTGGATGCAAAAGCTGTGTCAGCTCCCCTGGCAAGGGTCAGCACCATGTTGCCAAAAAACGCACGCTCGGTGGTAGCGGGGGCGTACATCAAGCTGGATAAATACATTTCTTTCCAGATCTTGCCCAGCTGCTGAGTAGTCGTGCCGGCCATCTCGGTAAACCTGGCTTGCTGGTCGATGGTCAACTTCTGATATGCCATCGCCAAATTCTTCATGTTGGCTCGACCGCCCATTTCATTGAGCAGTGCAGTAATCTGATTGGGATCGGATATGCCAACAGTGCCATCAACCGGCAGCCGAAAAGAACGAAGGGCGCGAGCCGCTTCTGTTTGTGCCGCCTTAAGCCTCATCTGAATGGCGGCATGGGTGGCGAGCTGGTTGCGGAATTGCAGCAACAAGGTGTCGTCCTCGGTGCCGACAGGCATGGATTCAATTTTGTTGGTTAGCTCTTTGAGCGAGCGAGCTGACTTGGCCAACAAATGCCTAGAGGCCAGCAACTTCTCGGCACTCAAAGTGTCACCGATTTTCATTTGCAACAACTCAGGCGCAATGTTCAAGCGTGCGGCCATGTCCTTGAGTGCTTCATCAGAAAGCACGCCCCGCTTGGCAACATCGGTTTGCTCGGCAAAAATCTCGCTGGTGCGATTAATGATCTTGTCGATGTCTTCCGAGTTCTGAATGTAGTTAAAGTTGAAGTCAACGCCGATAGCAGGCGCGTCAACACCAGACAGGAACTTGTCTGCATCTTCAGGCGTCACAGCCCGTATCACCACGCCAGGCACCTCTGGGCCGACAGCATCCGGCGCAACGCCAGCCACGCTACCCGGAGGTGCTGCAGCTGCATCATCAACTGCCCGAATTGCTGCGCCCATTTCTTCGGCAGTTGCGGGCGCAAGAGGTGGAACCTCTTCCTGTGTCGTTGCTTTTCTCTTTGGAGTTAAAGCCTTTTTGATAACTTGAACAGCGCCAGGCGTCTTCTGGCGTTCGGCGGCCTTTGCAGCGCCCTGGACGGCTTCTTGTGCTGCCTTGGCTGCTGCCGGATCTGTAACCACGGGCGTCGCGCTGGTGCCCTGTTTGATCACCTTTAGCGGGATGTTGACTAGCTTGTCCACCAAGCCGGCGACAGGCTCGTATTGTTCTCGCGTTTCAGCCGGCATAATTTCAGCCAGCGGGTCGGCAGGTGGCGGCTCAGGCTGATCTTCCACAGCCGGAAGCATTGACGCTAAACGATCATTCAGCGGGGGGATGGCCATTACTTAGCCCTTTCGGTCTTAATAATATTAATCTGGTCTTCGCCGCCAGGGAAGACCACAAGGTTGCGGGTCAGGCCTGACTCAAGCTGGCGCGTAAATTCTTGACGCATCTTTTCCTTCTTCGCCGGCGTGTTGTAGACACTTGCCATCATCTCATCCACAGCCTTTGCCACATCGCCATGCTTCTCAAAAAGATTAAAAAGTTTTTTGTCAATGACGTTGCTAGGCTTGCTGCCTTCGTCTAAGTAGCGGATGCCTGGGATGCCAGCATCACGCAACAGCGCAGAAATCTTCTCTGGCGTTTTGTCCTCAAATAAATCGTTATGTAAATTCCTAAAGTCGGGATCACTCTTAAGCCACTCATCCCAAGTGCCGGCGCCCATCTGGCCGTCAACGACAGCTTTTAGACTTGATTGGATCTTAGGCGTCTGCTTACTCAGCGGCTTGTCGAAGTCCAGCATCTTGGCGACTAATGCATCTGGAATATCTACTGTGTAGACCACACCTGAGTTCGACAGCGGCTTTTTGTAATCGCCACTTTCCAAGAACTTGAGCGTATCGCTTAAAAGCCTTTTTTGAGGATTGCTTGGGTCTGCCTCTAGCGCAAAGCGGATGTCATCTGCGGCGGCCTTTGGATCGCCAGCAATGTTCGCCAATCGTTGGGCGTTTGCATGAGCATTTAATCGGCCTTGGTTTGCCGCATCTCTGTTCGATAAATTGACAGCGTATGTGTTAGCCACGCCCTTCTTCTCTGCGAAATAAAGGCCGTATCCGTATGCTTGCGCTCCTTCTCCTGTCCCAATCTTGCTAGAGTCGAACTTATCAAATCGGTGCGGCGTGCCGTGGTAGCCCATGAGTTCAAGCTGCATACCCGAGCGACGCATATAGTCCGACAGCATCTCGTTAGCCTTAGGGGCCAGCACCCTGCCAGTTGCTCTTGCGGCCTTCACGGTTCCCATAGCGCCAGGCACCATTCCGAGAGCAGCACCGCCAGCCTGGATCGCCGCCGTGCCAATGTTGCCCTGCTGTGCAGATTCCACAGCCTGCTCACCCATGCGGGCGGCTTCTTGGGTCTGCAAGGCTGTCCCCAGAAAAGGCACGATGTCAGCCAGGCCAAGCGAGATCGGCAAGTTGCTGCTTTCGCCGCCCATCAGCGTCTGCGCTTGTTTGCGTGCGCTAAAACGATCCATGCCGAACTTCTCAAATCCAGCTTGCAAGAAGTCAGCAAGCTGCTGGCGAACAGTCGGATCAAATGGCTTGATTGTGTCCGCGTAGCGGCCAGTGTAAACCTGCTCCGGCAGGTTGCGAGAACCAACCTCGGCTACCAGCACATCGCCAGGTCGTGTTCCAGGCGGGCCAACAGGAGCCATTTGCGCTGGCCGGCCAACCGGCATCATTTCGCCATATTGGGTGCGGTAGTAGACCACCTGGCCGTCGTCGGTTTCTTCGGTGATGACCTCGTCGTCATCACCTTCTGCGGCACGCTCAATCAAACCCTGTTGCACGCCAGGCGTGGTGAGGTAGGCGTCGGCCATGTAGATGTCTTCGATGGTCGGCTGCTTGCTTCTCATTACTGGCCTCCCTTTACAACCTTGGCCTTGTTGGCGCGATACTCTTGCACAGCTGCGCGTGCGCTGCTGATGTTGATCGGATTAGCTTTGGCCTTTACCGCAGCCGCAAAAGCCTTTTCTACTGCCGCGTCGTTCATTAAATCCACGCCTTGCAATTGGGGAATGCTTAGAGCCGCTTGCGACTGATTGCTTGCGGCAGCTTTGTCGAAAGCAGAAGACATCCCAGCACCAGCCTGCTGTGATAGCGAGTTGCCTTTTTCTCTAATTTGCACGGGTGTTGGCAGCCTGCCTTGTGCGTCCGGCGTGCGCGTAAACAAATACAGCTCTGTCACCAGCGCGTTGCGAGTAGCCGTGGCCAGTTGACGGGCCTCGGCGCTTTTCAGTTCTGGCGGCAAGTTCTCAGACTGTATGCCAACAGCCATGCCAATCATTTTTACGCCATAGCTCACATCATCATTTGGGTTGTTTAGCTGGCCCAGCAGCTGCTTCTTGGTATCCCGAGTCAAAGGTGCAGACAAGATTTCAGAATCAGTGGCAAGCCCCAAAGAAACGCGCTGCGTCAAGTTAGAGAAGGCACGAAGGTCATCACGCTGAACCCCACTTGCGTCGTCGCTGTTCATAAAGTCCCGCGCCTTCTTGATGGTTTCAGGCGATACAGGCAGCTCTGTCAATTGCGTGAACAATTGTTTGTGCAGTTTTGGATCGGTGCTGGTGTACATCTGGCGCAAGAGCGTTTCGCCTTGGTTGGTGGCATCCACAAAACTAAGTTCTATTGCGTTTTTGCGAGCCGTGGCTGCTTTTAAAAAAGTGTCGTCAACTTTTTGCAATCCATCAGGATCATTTTTGATGAGGTATTCAACATGAGGTTTTAGCCGGCCAACATCTCCAGAAAACAATTTTGTCCTGGCCGCTCTAGGATCTCGAAGGTTTTCTTCGGTCAGCATGAATTTTTCTAGCACATTGATGCGGGCCTCGCGAACAGCATCAATTGCATCTTTGCCATATTGCGCCTGTATTGCGGGATCAGCCAAAAGCATTGAAGCATTGTTGACGTTTGAGCGAAACACCCGGCTGTGTATGAGATCAAAATTCTCAGGATCTGCATCAGCTTGAGAAAACAAAAGCCCTTTTTTGTTTTGAAAGTCTTGCAAGAACTTGACCTTCATTTGTTCCTGCGACCGCTTAACGTGTTCGTTTAGGGCTTGCTTGTATACGCTGTTGCCACTGGTCGCCATAGTGGCTCGGAACTTGTACGCGGCTTCTGGATCAATTTTGGACAGGGTGCGACCTAGCCCGTCGGTCATGGTCTGGATCTGCTCAAGAATTTGAGAGCTGTCAGCCTGGCCTAGTTTGACCATTTCCAACATTTCAACCAGCTTGGCGTTGCCCTCCATCTCAAATTGTTGAGATAGCTGCAAGGCGCGGGACTTGCGGACAGCTTGTTGAAAAACGCTGATCGGGTTACCACCTAAATTTAGGTCGTCCAACCTGCCGTTTTTTGCTGCCTCAATTTGTTCTGGTGTCGGCGGGTTATCAGCTGCAAACTGCAGGCCTTCTTTTTCGCGCTGCCGGAATGCCTCGCCAAACAGGCTGGCGCTCATGCGGTCAAGCGCCTCTGCAATCTGGCCAGCGCCCTGTGCCGCAACACGCGGGCCGATGAAGTTCACCTCACCAACACCCACGCGCTGCATGGCTGAAGAGCCTGGTGCGCGGATCTCCACGCGGCCTGATTCAATGCGTCCGGTTGCCATCAGTATCTGCCCCCATATCCCTTAAAGTCAGGATCCACAGTAGTTGACGAACCGCCAGATAATGGATCGGCTTTAATCACATTTGCTACACCTCGAGCCAACGTCATATTTGACAACATCCCGCCGGATCGCCGAGTTGATTCTGCCGCTATGGAGTACTGACCAGACTGACGCTTGGCCTGGAATAGGTTGAGTGTGTTTTGCAGATCTGTGGATTGCAACAATCCCATGGCGTCATCAAATCCAAGCACCTTGGCCGTCAATGCATTCAAGTCAGCAACGCCCAGGTCGCGCATTGTGGCGGCTACGTTTTCAGCCTGAACACCCTCAACAGAACCCGCACCCAATGCCACGCCGCTGGCGGCAGCCCGCGCACGCACAGTTGCATTGGTCTGCCTCATGTTCCGCAGCAGAGTGTTGCCGGCGATCTGCCAGTTGCGGGACTCAGTCTCCGCTTTTTGCAGCATCCGGCCTGCCTGCACCGCAGCATAGGTCGAATCTAAATCAGCCCTAACTTGGGCTACAGCCAGGGTATCGCGTGCCTGCACAAGGTAGGCAGTCTGCTGTTGGATCGCGGAAGCCTTCTGCATTTCTGAAGAGGCATATGCGTCCAGCAAACCGCCAACAGCTTGCGCTTGGCCAAGTGTCACATTTGGTTTTGTTGCCATGGTCAGGTTCCTGCGTTAACTGCCACGCGGTAATCAAGGCCGAGAAGCGTCATCTTCAGCGGCAGGTTCTGGCTCACTTCAATCGCTTGCTCGCGGCTGTAGCCTAGTACGCCATTGACGCGCTTGATGCCGGTGAATGTTGGCTCAGGCGCATCCATCAATGGGTTGTCAAACAAGCGAAATGCAACTGGCTGATTGTTGATGATCAAATGCTGGGTGTCTTTTATCACCGCGTTGATTTCAACAACACGCTTTTTAAAACCTACTCGGTTGCCTGTCTGCAGGCGAATATCGATAGGCATGGTTTTTACATATACGGCAATTGGTAGGCCAACTTCGTAGGTCGCGGTGCTGGCCCGGTCAAAGGTGACCGAGCCGCCACCGCTGACGGTTTCGTTGCCTTGAGGCACGCCATCACATATCACGTTGAGCGACTTGCCAATGTGCGGCAAACCAGTTGCGCTGGCGGCAGCTCCATCAATGAAGGCGCAGTCGGTGTACAGGGTGTCGCTGAATAGCTCCACAAAATACCTGTCCACGCTGTTGAAGGTGCGCTTGGTAACGCAGTAGATCTGGGTGACATCCACGCCAACATCAATGAACCGGCCATCGGTGGTGAACTCGCTGGGGCTCGTGATCTGTTGCGAGCGCATTAGCGAGAAGACAGCCATGCTGCCATCTGCTTCATTTGTCAGCATCAGCAAATCAGCCTCGTCTGTGCTGGCGGCACGGCGCAGGGCAACGCGCTGCGGGGTCTTGAGCAGGTGGCCAGACAGCAGCGATATACGGTTCGTGACGTAGGTGGCTTGCGTGTCGGTGAACACGAACTCGTTGAGGCTCTTGCCCTGGCGCTGGATGTAGACCGAACCGGACTCAAGCGTAAGCACGCGGGTGCCAGGCTTAATGCCGTTCCTGCTGACGTTTTTGAAAGTGAAAGTCAGCGGGGTGATCGGGTCACTGTCGCGCTGCGGGACATAGAACTCACCGCCAGTTGTGAATACTTGGAAGTCACGCCCGCTGATGATGTCGGTAATGACGTTCAGCTCGTTGGTGTCCAGCGTGGCCTCGACTGCATCATCGTCCAAAGATTCAGTCGGCACGAACTCAAAGAACAAGCCGATCTTGCTGCCCCAAATAGTGGAAGGGCGAAACTTGCTGCCACCAAAGTACAGCCTACCTTCATGGAAAGTGACCGACCGCGGCCATCCCCTGGTGCTGCTCCACACATCTTCGTAACCGAATTCGATCTCCCATCGGGAGGCATCAATTGTTGCAGAGTTGAAAAACGGGTATTCGGTGATTGCCTCAACCACGGTAGCAGACACATACCGCACAATTCGGGCACGGCCTTGCGGAACAACATTGACGTATTGATTAACAGCATCAACTGTCCAACTGGTGAGGCTGTAAGTGCTGGTGTTATTGGGCGCTGTCGTCCATGCCCTGTCAACGGTAACCACCTTGGTGGAGCCAACGTAGTCTTCAATGAGGCGAATCTGGCCTATCCCGGTGCCACCAGTAATCGTGATATACAAACCGTTGTAATAATCGTCTGTCGAGTTCGATGCCGACTTGAGTGTAATGGTGGTGCTGGTACCTGCCTGGGCCGTTCCAGTGTCATGCTTTGCGCTGGTGGTGGTCAGCGTAATGTTGCCACTCACCGCCGACGGGGTCAGCGTTTCTGAGTTGTTGACAACAGAGTCCAGGTTGAAAGCGTACTTTGGCACGCTGTCGAAGGTGATGGTGCTGGCCGTCCAGGTGGCATCGGTAGCGCCGCGCACGATCTTGACCGGCTGCAAATCGGGATGCACCACAATCAGGGTGTCTGCCGACTGCGTCCAGCACATATCGTCCACCATGTCGCTTGTGATGGTGGTTGTCAGGTAGTTGTTGCCAGAGCCGTTGATGTTGGCCACCACCACGCCGGCTTTGATGATGTACATACGCTGGTGCGTGAAGCACAGCATATAACTGTCGGTCACCGAGAACTGAAAGGGCACAAGCCTCACCCCGTTGGCTGCACTTGGCGTGCTGCTGTTGGGTAGCTCCAAGATGTGCTTTGTGCCAGGCCGGCGGCGCAAGCCGCCCTGGGGCTGGATCAGGACGTTGGTGGCCTTGGCCAGGGCGTTGTTGTACTGCTCGAGATCGACACGCGCCCGCATCAGCGGGTCAAGTTCGCCCGTGCTGAAGTTGGTTTGCAGGTCAACAAATCTAGACATCAATACCTCGCTGAAATCAAGGTGTAGTCGTCGATTACTTTGACCGCGTTGTTTGCGCCATCAATCTGCGCCGCCTGTCGGAAGTGGCCACCACGCCCGTTTTCACCGGGCTCACCCAACGCCATGCGCCGCCAGAAGCCCGCCTTCTCTGCCTGCTCAGTAATTGGCTCGGCGATGTGCCAGGCCACCTGGTACTTGAGTAGCTGCACAAAGTATTGCGGCATGGCGTACTCGGGGGTGCTGTACTGGTAGTCAATATAGACCGACTCCAGATTAGTCAGAACTTGATCGCCCTGAATCTCCCACTCTTTGCGTGGCGTGCTGCCTACAGCAGCCGAGTCATACACAGCGCGGGGCCCGCCCAATCGGTCGCCAGGTAGCTGGTAGGCGTACTTCCAGACGCTGCCTGGGGCCGTGATCAGCCGAGACAGCGCAATCTTCTTCATGCTGAAGCTCCACGGGTACATCATCAGCGTGGAGTCACGAATGTCAGGGTAGAGGCGGTCGCAGACGCTCGACTCATCGGTGCCATCGTTGAAAGACGAAATGGCCTTCGCTCCCAGCATTAGGAGCGCGTCTGAACAGATGGTGATTCCGGTATCGCCTGCAGCCATGTGAACCTCTCAATGTGAGAAGGGCCAGCCTCCGATTGCTCAGGGGCTGGCCCACTTGTGCCGACTGCGATTAATCGCCGTCGGTAGCCGCCAGGGTGGTGCCGTCAGTAACGTCAACCACGCCAGCTGCGTTGGAGACAACATACACCAGCGTAACCACGGCGGTTGTGCCGGTCGAGGTTACGCAGTGGATGACATCGCCCACTTCCAGGTTGGGTGCCAGCGCGTTGAAATAGCCGCTGGTGTTGACATCGGCAATGGCGTCGGTGGTTTTGTAACCATACATCGACGGGGCATTGCCACGCTTGGAAGCGCTGTACGCGGTAAAGCCGTCTGCAGAGTAAGCCATGTTTCAGACCCTCCTATTAAGCCGCAGCCGCAGTATCGCGGGCGGTGATTTTGACGATACCCTCGGCGTCGATCGCCACAGCACCAGCGGAGAACAGGGCATTGACAAGCCAGCTGGTCTTCTCGGGGATGTAGTTGATCTCGGTGCGAGGAGCGATGCCTTCTGCGTAGCCAATGGCGTCACGGTGGAAGGCAAACAAGGTGCGGTCGCTGGAACCGTCGATGGGCAAGCCACCCTCAGAACGATCACCCAGCACATGGAACGTGAAGCCCATGAACTGATTGATCTCGCCCTGCACCAGAGCCTTAACACTGTTGAAGTCGGAGCTGGTCACCGAGGTCTGCTCAAGCATCGAAGCCAACGAATTGGCGTGGATGATGATGTTGCGACCGTCGGAGGGCACGTTTTTCGTGTTGAGGATCTTGGCGGCCTCGCGCAGCTTGGCGATGTTCATGTTGGTGGTTGTGCCACCAATGCTGTTCGCCACAGTGCCAGTGCCGGAAGCTGCGGTCAGTGCATCCAGAATCATCTGATCCTGGCGGCGACCAATCGCGGCACCGACCACTTGGGCCAGCTCGCTGCGCTCATCAAAGTTGACCTTCTGCTGCGAGAAGATGTCGCTGTACTCGGCAGCATTGAAGTCGGCCAACGTGCAGGTCACGTTGCTGAATCCGACGTTCATCGGGGTCACATCGGTCTGCGTGACACGGGACGTAGCCACGCCCTTGCCGACCTTGGGGAATTTGACAGAAGAGCCTTCGACTCCTCGACGCTGACGCACAGCACCCACCAGCATTGCTTTGCCCTGGTAAGCCTGTTTGACCTCTGCGTCGAAGAGAGTGACAAAGGCGTTTGAAAGAGAAACGCTCATTTGATTACCTCATTCGGTTGTTGATCAGGGTTTGCGCGTCGGTGAGCCGGAGATCCGGGCCTGTGCTTGCTGGTTGCGCCAGCCACTCGTCAGCATCCGCTGCGGCAAGGGTCACATTGCTGTGGGCCTTGCCACCATTGTAGGAGTAATTTGAACTTGTCAATACCCCCTGTTAGTTTTTGGACAAAAAAAGCCCCGGAGGGTTAGTCCGGGGCTAAGGGCAGCAGCAGAATTACCGCTGCCTTGGAGACTCAGTTACCGATGACCTGCTGGAACAGCCGCTCCACCTTCTGACGGTAGGCGGCGTCGGTCTTGTACTTCGGATCATTAACCATTTGGTACAGCTCGTCCTTGGATGGTGCGCCATCTTGCGGCATCGACTCGATTGGCACGCGGCCCTCATAGGCCTCGCGGATCTTGAGCAGGGCCTGCAGGCCACGGGCGGTGCCGCCCATGATCTTGAACTCGTCAAAGTCTTCCTTGGCCCAAACCCCCTTGTTGACCAGACCCCTGGCCCAATCAACCATGCCATTCACAACGGCATTGCCGTTGGGGCCGAGTTTTTCCATCTCGACTTTGGGGTCGATCATATCGGCTGACATGATCTCGCTGGCCTTGCTATTAACTGCGCCCGCCAGCTCCTCAAAGGCAGCCTGGCTGATGCCGTTCTCCTTGGCCCAGCCGGCCAGGGTCTGGCCAATGGGATGGTCTTGCCCATTCTCACCAAACACGTTTAGGTTGTATTTGCCATCAGCCGGAGCATTGTGGGCGCCCTTGCTGATCTTGCCGCGCAGATCGCGCCAGGACTTGGCCAGGCTCTCGTAATCAGCTTTGCCATCTTTGACAAAGTTCTCGGGCAGCCACTCAGGCGTGGCGTCCGATGTTGCAGATGAGGCGGGAGCCGCAGCCGCGGGGTCTGCAGCTTTGTGCGGGATCTCCGCTTTCTGTGGCTCGGCGGGTTTGCTGGGGTCTTCGACGGTGACCGAGTCCAATAGGCCGGTGTCGCCACCGGGTTGGTCGTTGGTATCTGCCATTGTTTAGAGCTTCCTTGCTTGGTTAATCCGTGCGATCAAGTCCCTAATTACGTTCCTCTGCCCTTCGGCAAAGAAGGCATAAGAGGGATCAGTACCCGGCACGGCGACGGGCACATCCACATATACATCGCGCATCCACTCCAAGAGCTTTTGGCCGTCCTCGGTGCCGAACACCCGTAGGGTCAGGCGCATCAGGTCTTCACGCTTTTGCGTAACCTCGCGCCTGTCCTCGGTTTGATCGGCGTTGTCCAAGTCCTCCCAGCTCATGCGGGCACCTCTTCAGCGGCCATGGGCGGCATCCCGGCCTGCTGCTGTACGGCAACTGCTTGAGCCATGATCTGCGACTGCTGGGCTTTCTGGGCCTCTTCCAGCAGCACTGCACGCTCGGCCTGGTTATTCCGAACAGCCATTGGCACCCCGAGCTTGTCGCCCAGGTAATCCGGCAGGATGTTGGATTTAAGTGCGACAGCACCATCTGCGCCAAAGCCTTGCATGATCTGGGCGTACTGCATGATGGCCTGCACCTCGTCCATGGATTGGGCCTGGGCCAGCGGGGCCTCGGGCACCACCTTGACCTCAAGGCCGTTGACGCGCAACGGCATATCAATCAAGCCGCGCTCGTCCATGACCTCCAGGATCTTGGTGACCAGCGGGATCATGGTTTCATTGATCAAGCGGCCAAAGGCGCTGCCCAGGTTTTGGGACAGCTCTTTCATGCGCTCCACAATCTCAGTGGCCGAGCGGGCGCTCATGTTGTCCGGCGGCAGGGAC
>Ga0222712_10002568_pt1 | contig 20644 bp, 15 predicted proteins | sample C33_657DmetaG_FD_165043 | JGI IMG/M metagenome (GOLD analysis project Ga0222712, IMG submission 165043) | Estuarine water microbial communities from San Francisco Bay, California, United States - C33_657D | ecosystem: Environmental > Aquatic > Marine > Unclassified | place: USA: California... | reverse complement strand
TATACCATGAGTGAGAACTCGTCCATCATCCTTCATTCATTCGACCGATCGACCGACCGTCCCTCCATGTTCTCGAATCGTCATTCGTCCACCACCCGTCCTCGACGCTCGGACGACGTCGTCGTCATCGGACGTGATCCACTCGAGTCGTTCGCGATCGAGGACGCCGCGCACTGGACGACGAATGAGGGACTCGTTGAGTCGTTCACTCGATCGCGCGATCGCACACGCCCGCCGACGACGTCGACGTCGACCGTAGGGCGCGCGTCCACGGTTTGCGACTCGTCGTCGACGTCGAGCGCTCGCGCGTAGGTAGGCGTCTGATCGACATGACGCATCACACGCGCGCGCGCGAACGCGAATCGATCGCGCGACGACGACGACGCGTCGACGAACGCGATGCGACGAACGACGACGGGGGTTTTACGCCGCGCCGCGAACGCGCGTGGGAGGAAAAACGAACGGGAAAACACGAAATCGTGGAGGGTGGAGACGAGCGATGGATTAGGGGGCGTGGAGGCGTCGCGCGCGCGCGCGATGATGACTGGGAAACAACCAATAAACGTCAGAGGGGTTGTCGGGCGCGAGATGACGGAGAATGAAGAGGAGAATAAAGGCACGTCGAGGGTGAGACGACGAGCGGCGGTCGCGGCGGCGCAGGTGAGGGAGAAGAAAGCGGCGGTGTCGGCGACGACGTTGAACGTCGGGAACGCGATACCGTACACGGTGGGCGGGACGGTGTATCCGGTGAAGACAGCACCGGCGGTGACGTATTTCAACGCCGATGGCATGCGGTTGAATGATGGACGGTACACGCAGTTTCAAAAGGATATCGGGTCGTTCGTACCGGAGGAACGGATTTACACGGATCCGGTGAAGACGTTTGCGTACGGGACGGATGCGTCGTTTTATCGACTCGTGCCGCAAGTCGTGGTGAAGATTCACAATGAAAGCGACGTGCAGAAAATCTTGCCCATCGCGGCGAAGAATGAGACGCCGGTGACGTTTCGCGCCGCGGGGACGTCGCTTTCAGGGCAAGCGGTGTCTGACTCGATTTTGCTCAAGTTATCGCACACTGGGAAGAATTTCAGAAATTATGAAATCCGCGGAGACGGAAGCGAAATCACGGTCGAGCCGGGACTGATTTTGGGTGAAGTCAACCGCTTGTTGCAAGCGCACAAGGTTAAGGGTGGTCACGCCAAGCAGTACAAGATGGGCCCTGATCCATCGTCGATTGATTCGTGCATGATTGGGGGGGTCGTCGCGAACAACTCATCCGGCATGTGCTGCGGCGTCAAGCAAAACACCTACCACACGCTCAAGGATATGCGCATCGTGTTCGTGGACGGAACCGTTCTCGATACTGCTGATAAAGCCAGTCGCGATTCGTTCATGAAGACGCACAAGAAGGTGGTGGATGGCGTGCAAGACTTGGCTCGTCGCGTGCAAGCGGATGCGGAGCTCACCGCGCTCATCAAGAAGAAGTTTGCCATCAAGTGTACGACTGGGTACTCCATCAACGCCCTCGTGGATAACGATGTGAACAATCCCATCGAAATTATCAAGCGCTTGATGATTGGTAGCGAAGGTACGCTCGGTTTTGTGAGTCAAGCGACGTACAACACTGTCATCGACCATCCGCACAAGGCGAGCGCCTTCATCGTATTCAAGGATGTCGACGATGCGTGCCGCGCGGCCGCGGTCTTGCGACGCGAAACCACGGTCGATGCGGTTGAGCTTTTCGACCGTGCTTCTTTGAAGCAATGCGAAGGGCACGAGAAGATTATGAAGTTAGTGCCGACGATAAAGGATGCCCCCAAGTACGGGGCGGCGCTCCTCATCGAGTGCCGAGGCGCGACTGATTCCGATCTCGACAAGAACATCGCCGCGGTGACCAAGTCGATTGACAATGCCAACCTTAACTATTTGAATCCACGCGAGGCGACGTATCCGTTCAGCAAGCAAGAAGACGTGTACAAGGTGTACTGGGACGTGCGCAAGGGACTCATCCCGATGGTCGGCTCGTCTCGCGAAGCTGGGACATCCGTTCTCATCGAAGACGTCGCGTGCGAAGTCGACAAGCTCGGTGCTATGACGAAGGATTTGATCGCCATGTTTGAGCGCTTCGGCTACGCCGACGCGTCATGCATGGGCCACGCCCTCGAAGGCAACTTACACTTGGTGTTCTCACAAGGTTTCCGCACCGACGAGGAGGTCAAGATGTACGCCGCTATGATGCATGAAATGTGTCACATCGTCGCCGAGAAGTACAAAGGCTCGCTCAAGGCTGAGCACGGCACCGGACGCAACGTCGCGCCGTTTGTTGAGATGGAATGGGGCACCAAGGCGTATAACATTATGTGGGAACTGAAGGAGCTCTTTGATCCGAATTACGTGTTGAATCCGGGCGTCATCTTGAACCGAGACCCCGACGTGCACCAGAAGTTCCTCAAGCCTAAGCCCGTGGCGGATCCGATCGTGGACATGTGCATGGAGTGCGGTTTCTGCGAGTCGAACTGCCCGACGCGCGACGTGTCGCTCACTCCGCGTCAACGCATCACTGTTTACCGCGAAATCTCTCGTCTCCAAGGCATCGAAGAGGGAATGCGCACTAAGGCTGAGAAGGAGCGCTTGAACGAGTTCTTGGACATCTTTGCTTACGCTGGAAATAGTACGTGCGCTGCGGATGGTATGTGCGAAGTGAAGTGCCCAGTAGGCATCAACACGGGCGAGCTCGTGAAGAGCATTCGCAACCGCGAAATGGAATCTGCTCGTAACTCCAAGTCCCTCGCTGGTTCTGTCGCGCGCAACTTCGCCGCCGTGTCCGGTATGGTACCTCCATTGCTGAACACCGTCTCCTTTGCGCATGGCGTTCTCGGTGAAGGCGTTTTGAAGGGTGTCTCTAAGATGTTGAACAACGCTTCGGGGAACATGATTCCGGTTTGGAACCCATACATGCCGACGGGCGCTCCCAAGCTTCCAGCTCCGCTCCCGGCTCGCGCTGACGTCGCACCGTCCAAGGGCATCGCTCGCAAGGTGGTGTACTTGCCGTCGTGCGTGACGCGCATGATGGGCCCGGTCAAGGGAGAAGAAGACAAGGGAGGCGTTGCGGATGCGATGATGAGCATTTTGGACAAGGCCAAGTACGAAGTCATCTACCCAGAAGGTCTCAACTCGCAGTGCTGCGGGATGATTTTCAACTCTCGCGGTCTCAAGGATCAATCGCTGGCAAAGGGCTACGATCTCGAGCAAGCGCTTTTGAAAGCATCTGAAGGGGGCAAGTATCCGATCATCGTTGACACGTCTCCATGCTTGGCGCAAATTAAAGAGCAACTTGAAAGCCCTGAGCTTCGATTCGCACTTTACGAGCCATCCGAGTTCATCGCCAACCACCTTGTCGATAAGCTCGAGTGGAAAAAGGTAAAGAAGCACATTGCGGTGCACGTTCCGTGCTCCTCGAAGAAGATGGGTGTTGAGCAAACGTTCATGAAATTAGCGAGCCGATGCGCCGATGAAGTCACCGGCACTGGCATTCCGTGCTGCGGTATGGCTGGTGATCGCGGCATGCGATTCCCGGAAATCACTGACGCGGCCCTTGGTTACATGAACCTCCCCAAGACGTGCTCCGATGGCTACTCCACGAGCCGCACGTGCGAAATTAACCTCTCCAACCACTCGGATGGCGTTCCATTCCGAGGACTCGTTTACCTCGTTGACGAAGCTACTTCGGCAAAGAAGTAAACTGATTGCGATCCCTCATTAACAGCAACGCGCGTGTACATAGTCACCTTTAACTGCTTATAATTTTACATTCACTAGTCTACTATAACACTGACAAACATGGTTGAAAGCCTTGTTTTTTAAAGCTTTGCTTTGCCTCCGCTGAGTCGCATCAACACGCCTCCGAGAGCTTCAACAACGCGCGGCTCGTTCAACATCTTCCATCCATCTCGCGCTTCTTCTTCACCGTATGCCAGCCATTGCGCACTAAAAGGCGCGCGAATGGTGTCCTTCGTCGTCGCGCGCGCGACGGACGGATGTTTCAACAACCGCTCCATCGCTGTCTCCGCCGCTGTCATCAATTCATCTTCACTGACGACCTCATCAATCAGTCCCAACGCTTTCGCCTCGCTCGGCTCTAACAGCGACCCGGTGTGCAACAAAAACTCACCTTTCACACGATCGTTGCACCGATTCAAGAACAATTCCGCCCAATATTTCGGAACCGCGATCCCGAGCGCCACTTCGTTCAACCCAAACGTCCCTCTCGTCGTCTGCGCTCGATAGTCGCAGCACAGCGCCACGACGGTTCCCCCGGCCGGGCAAGCTCCGCGTATCGCGCACACCGTCGCCAATCGCGTCTTCAATAATCTTGATAAAAACTTGGTCTGCGTCATCCAAAACGTGCGGTATCTCTCGTTCGTCGTCTGCGGCGCGTACAACTCGCGCACGTCGTTCCCCGCCGTGAACACCGCGCGTTTCAACGCGCTCGCGAATATCACCCCATCAACCTACGTTCGTCGCACACACCAAAACGCAATTTCCCCCGTCAGTATTCTCCTCGCCACTCATCGCGTTCGTCCGAGCGCACCGAACGGTCATCCTCCAAGCTCTCGAGCGCCTCCGCGAGCGCGAGCCAAAGCTCCAGCGTCATCGAGTTCACCGGTTCGTTCTCGAGGAAAACCACGGCGATCGCGGCGTTCGATCGCGAGCGTTCGACGCGCACGAGCGCGTTGCGGCGTTCGAGCGGGATTTCCACCATCGACATCGACGGTCGAGCGCGGCGGCGCGGTGTGACGCGTACGCGCGCGCGAACGCGAACGCGCGCGCGCGAACGCCGGGATATCCCCCGCCGCGTGGGCGTGCGTACGACGCGCGATCGCTCAACCATGAACAGAAACAATACCTCTATATACATGCATATCGTACACCGCGACGAATCGACTCGCACGTCTCACGCGCGGTCGCGCTCGCGTCGACGCGTCTCCGCGTCGTCCCACTCGCCGACGACGATTTTGGACCCTGGCGTCGCCCCATCGACGTCGCGCAAGACGTGCGCGCGAACGTGTGCGAGAGTATTCGCCAACGTCTGAGCGCACACGTTCGGGTGCGATTTCACGCCCTCACGCATCGCGCTCGCGGCGAATCCATTCGAGCGCTGGCGTTCGAGCGCTTCGCGAAGCTCGCGCGACGTCAGTAACCCCGCTCGCAAAGCTCTTGGTTTGCGCTCCACCGCGTTTGGGTTCGCGGCGGCGTATCCGAACTCGCTCGCGCTCACGTCGGTGGTGCGCACGCGAAGGGCGAGGATCATATCGTGAAACTTGACGTCTTTGCCTTGGCCGTCGTCGCGCGGCGCTTCGACGTTGGACGAAGGTTCGACGAACGGGGCGAGCGGCGCGGCACTCGGTGAGCGACGGGGAAGCGCGCGCGACGTTGATTTCACCGCCGCATTCGTCGCGGGTTTGGAGGAGGACGCGCCCATGAAGGGCGAAGTGACGGTTCGAGGCGGGCGGTTCGACGAGGACGTTTCGATTACGACGCGACGCTATCGGCTACAACGCGATGTTTGCGAGATCCATCGCTCGACGCACCCAGGGGGGGACGTCACCGTGAGGAAACTGCTTGTGAACGAAATCGCGCGCGAATTCGCCGAAGCGTTGCTTTGATATGGCTTCGTGCATCGCCTTGCACAGACGCATTTGATAGCGCAAGTTGTGAATCGTCAACAAGTTCGCTGCGCGCGGTTCCTTGGTGGCGATTTTATGCAACTGAGCGCGCGTGTAGTGCTTGCATGTCAAACAGTCACACTCGGCCTCGATCGGTCGATGGTCATTTTCGTTCGATTGCGATTTTAATCGCAACATGCCCTCCGGCACGAGCGCGGTTCCAAAACGCGCCGTCCGCGTTGGGTACACGCAATCGTACATGTCCGCCCCGAGCGCAGTGCACAGTACTAAATCTATCGGATAACCCACGCCCATTACGTACCGTGGTTTATCTTTTGGCAACCGTTCGGTGCAATGCGACACGATGCGCACGAAATCATCCTTGGATTCCCCGCCCGCCAAGCCTCCTATTGCGTACCCGGGCAGCTTGTCCCCTCGTTTCAACAAACCTTCCAGCGAAATGTTGCGCAAATCTAAATCTAACCCCCCTTGGACGATGCCAAACAAACATTGGTCGTGGGAACGCCGGTGGGCGGCGATGCAACGATCGATCCAACGAGTAGTGCGATGGGTCGCCTCTTCAAACCGCGCTCGGTTCGCCGTGACCGAGCTCACGACATCGTCCAGCGCCATGATTATATCCGCCCCGATATCGTTCTGAATCTCGATGCTTCGCTCTGGAGTGAGCAACATTTGTGAGCCATCAGTTGGGGATTGGAACGTCACCCCGTCCTCAGTGATGTCTGCGAGACTTAACAACGAAACCATTTGAAAGCCGCCGCTGTCGGTGAGCATCGCGCGCGGCCAATTGATGAATTCGTGTAACCCACCCGCGGCAGCGATGACGTCCGCCCCGGGACGGTTTCCTAGATGATACGTATTTCCCAAAATTACTTGACATTCGATTGCTTCGAGCTGCTTGGAGGTTAAACCTTTGACTGAACCCTGCGTGCCGACGGGCATGAACATGGGCGTGAGGCACACGTGGTGGGGAAGCGCGAGAACTGACGCGCGCGCGCGACCATCGGTGGCTATGACTGTGAACTCTAGGGGCTTATGCGGGCGAGCGGCGTCGCCGTCGGCCTCGGCGGCGGCGGGCATGACGATGCGTGGGAACGTGTGAGGCGACGTTGGTGGTTCGCTGCCGACAATTCGTTGAAAGTTAAAATCTACTTTATTTAGTTGAAATCCATTATGGACTCGTTTTTATCGTCTCCGGCAACGTCCGTGAAGTTCATCAACGATCCGACGCGCGACATCGGACGGGTTACGGGAACGTCTCTACGTTTGTAGAAGAGGACATACGCCGCACTATTATGGAGAGCGGCTTCGGCTTCGACTGCCGTGCAATGACTGTCGTCATACAAGTGCCAGGTGCCCTCCTCGGCGTGCTGCGTGTACGCCGTGTAATGACCGCCACCCATACTTCCAAAGTGATTCACCACAGCGTACAAATCGTATACCGGTGGCACTCTCCTTGGAGCGTGCGGCAACACGTACGCCGTCATGTCTAAGTTGGTGAGCGGGAAATCCACCAAGGTGCTAATTTTATCCCTCCAAAGCCGATTGTAGTTGAATCTCTTGAGTTGCATGACGAGAATAGGAGGCAATCGGTAGAGGTCGAGTTTCTTCACAGCCTCGACGTGCGTTTCACATTGCTTGCAATACCACATGTCCTCCTTTCCGAGCGGCTCCTCTTGCGTAAACGACTCGATGCACGAAGTCAACGGCGTCCCTTGCTCAGCGTCTTTGATTTCATTCGTCTTCACGCTACTGTGCTCATCCGTGACGTCGAACAAATCCTCATCGTACCTAGTCGCCAGAGCCCTGGACGACCAATCGATCGCGATGACGTGCATAGCGCTCAACGTGTTTGAAGACACGTGTGAATCCGTCAAAGACGCCGCCGAGCCGTATTCTTCAAACGTCGCCGAGGCATTGTGATTGGTATATTTTAGCTTGAACAACGCCCCGTCGGGTTCGGCAGACGATCGACGATCGTCGTGATCGTTGCTCGTCGATGGCGAGTTCGGCGTACCGGGCGACGTTCGAATGTATGACTCTGCATACTTTTCTATGGTTTGCTCCAAAAAAGCCGCCTGCTTCGCGCCCGGCGTCTCGCCCTCGCAGCCGCTCACCGGAATAATCCAAGGAAAGCCAAATTTGACTAGCGTTCCCGAGACGCTGCTCACTTGCGCGTACGGGCTCTTCGTTTGACTTCCAGACTTGCGATGGACAAGCACTGTGTCCATCGTCGGTTCTGTTGTGCTCAACGCCGGGAGTCGATGCGCATACAACACGTCGCGGTCGGTGATGAGCGTCAAGGACGCGTTCATGTTCGTGTACACCTTGTCTATCCGATGATTGTACACCTCAAGAATCACAACTCGCTCACCCATGGTGTCAACATCGGCGGCTTCGCACAATGCCGAAGTCAAAGACGCTATGTCTCCGCTCTTCGGCACCTTTAACCCAAACATCGTCGCTGAAACGTGCTCCCCGTACGACACGAGCGTGACTTTGATCATCCTCTCGCGCGACGTGGGTAACGGGATAGACAGGTACATAAACGGATCAAACTTGACCGACTTATTCCCACACGATGGGCATACCAGCGTGGAACGATACTGCCCCTGAAACGTGTCGACGATGCACGAATTATTCCTCGCCGTGTGTGCTTCCCAAGACTCATTTGCAATGTCAGCATCGGTTCTCCCCTGTGAATCGCGCTCTTCGACGTACGGTTTATTCTTCACTCGGTTCAAATCCTCGTGTAACCCGTCCAGCAAAAACGCCAGGAGCTCCTGCGCGTCTTGCTGGCTATAACCGCTGAACTGCGGTGCGAACCGCGCAAGAGAAGACTTGAACTTGCGCGGGGTCACTGTCAACGCGCCGTCGCGCCACAACGCCCCTATCAAATTCGCATACTCGGTGGCCAACTCCCCGCCCATGCCGATCGGGTTATCGGTGTTTATATCATCCAAGTACTTATCCGACAAGAAATACTCCGTGAGCAGCGACGAGTGGCTCAAGCACTGCAGCGCGCTATTCATAAAGCACGTGTTCCCGAGGTTGCTCAATCCCGCCTTGCCACGCGTCCCAACCTTGGCCGCGGCTTGACACGTTGACACATCATTCTTCGGCGTCAGACTCACGCCAATGTCGAGCAAATCGACATCGACCGCACTCATCTCGTCGTCTCCCGCGGGCAACGCGATGAAGGCCTGCTCTTCGGGCCAATACTCACCAATCTTGCGTTCGACGAGGAGCGCCTGCCGCGGCACCAACCGCATCGCGCTCAATGGCCTCGTCAAATCATTCGTCAGCACCTCCCCACGCGCGTCGCAAAAATAATCAACCACTCTCAAATCTTCATCCTGAACATCCCTCAACTCATCGACGAACGCGCGTCGACACACATCGATCAAATCCTTCGCCACCGCCAACCGGCTCGTCTCCACCAATCGCTCGCGCTCGCCGAACCGCGCCAAAAACCTCTCACCCACGACCTCGACGACGACCTCTCCCGCGATCTCAATCGTCCTTCGCGCGATCGCTCTCGATCCTTCCTCCTCCCCGCACATCTCCACGAACGCATCGTACGTCGCTCGACGCGCGACGACGTAGTCCTCGCCCTCTCTCGCCCCATCCCTGACCCGCGCGCGCGCCGTCGTCGCGTCGTCGGTGACCACCGAATGCCCTTCGTCCATTTCGTTCGCGAATTCCAGCATCAACGTTCGAGAGTCTATTCGTTCGCGCGCGAGCTCGAGAAGTTCGTCCTCGTCGTCTTTCTCGCTCGCGCGTTCGCGCGCGCGCCACCAACCTAGCTCTACGAGCGCCACGTCTTCCCCAGCGCTCAGCGCCCGAGCGCTCGACGCCATGGCGTCGCTTAGGACGGCGCGAAATCTCTCGCATCGCTCGCGCGCGTCGTCCTTCATCGCGCGCGATGGTGATGGCGTGCGTGACTGACGCGCGCGAAGGCGAGCCGCGCGGCGGAGCGCGGGCGTTCGCGCGGGTCGTCCCATCACCCTTCACTTCACGCCGTCGACCACGAGCGTGGTCGTCGTCGAGCGACGACGCGAGCGCGATGCGATTGCTCGCGCATAACATGCTGGCGTGTAACGTCAAGGGCGTGGTGAATGGTTTCCCGCTGACGATCGAACCTAGAAGGATCGAATGCGTTGAAGTGCCATTCAACGCGGCGTTTTTGATTCACATGCTGCCAAAGATGGAGTGGCGCGCGTTCGTGGACGCGGCGAAAGCGATTGGGATTGATGATTTACCGCAAGATATTCCCGATGACGCGAAAGACGACGAGGAGTTTTTGAAAAAGTTTCATCACGCGTTGCTCGAGAAGCGCGTGGAGGAGGGCGAGCTCGTGTGCCCGGAGAGCGGACGGCGGTTTCCAATCAGTAATGGGATTCCGAACATGTTGTTGAACGAAGACGAGGTGTAAACGAACGTAGTGGGCGATCGCGCGAGCGGGCGATTTAGGGTGGATGTAAAATGAAACGAAACTAGGTTGCGAAGATGAAGAAATACAAATGAAGCGCGTTCGCGAGCGGTCGCGAGCGCGGACGCGACGGCGGTGGTGGAATCGGCGACGATCGTCACGCCTCGACGTCCTCGTCCTCGTCGCCTTCGCCTTCGACTTCGCCTTTTTTCGCTCGCTCGGCCGCTAAGCGCGCTTGTTTGCGCTGAGCGTTCGAGGCGGCGGTCGCCGCCGCCACCGTCCGACGCACCGCCGCCAAGCGCGTCGCGTGCGGGCCGGCATCTTTTTTCTCCGGGTACGCGCGAACTTCTTCGCCCTCGAACCCGGGGATATGTATATCCCAATGTCGCTCCAAGTGCAGCAACACGTCTTGCGTCTCGAGAGTATCGCCTCCGCGGTGTTTCGCCAATTGTATCGAGTGTTCGAGCACGGAATCCAAAAAATCATCCGCCACGACCATCAACATATCCTCCACTTCCGGGTCAAACGTCTCGTTCGGGGCGAACTCTTTAAGCATCAGCTGCAACTCAGCCTTTGTCAGCGCGTGTCCCGCGTCGTCCCCAGCTTTCTTCGAGAGCGCCGCGGACGCCGCCGCCGCCGCTTGCGCCGCGGCGATGCGCGCCTGCGCCTCCGCCATCTGTTGAATCTGCGCCGCGCGCTGTTCGGGCGTTTGTTTCTGCGCGCGCACACACATATTTTTTCGTCAATCACCGCTCGTCGTGTGCATCATTTGCATTCGCCTCGGCGCGCGGCGTCCGCGCGTTCGCGCCCGCCGCGGCTCGCGACTCCGCGGAACCCGTCCTCGCGTGTTCGTCGCGTTCGCTCACCTGACGGCTCGACATCGTGCGTTCGATTGTTAAGCGCTTCGAAGATCGTTTCCACCCGTCCCGCACTGGGGCGATCGACGCGCGCGTCGATCTGATGCTTCATTACGAACCTCCATGCTGTTTCGTTCGCTCGCGCGAGCTATGAAACGAATGACGCACTTCATCGCGTCTTTTGTCGTCAACTGCGCGCGCGAAACGTTTAAAAAACGTCGCATTCCTCCGCCGACGCCGACGAACGCGATCGCGCACCGCCACGCGTCGTGGCTCGTGTGTGGATTAGGGAACCCCGGGAAGGAGTTCGCGCGAACGAAGCACAACGTCGGGTTCGACGTCATCGATGAAATAGTGACGCGCACCAGAGGAACGTTCGCGAAGGAAAACAAGGCGTTGACGTGCGAAGTGACGCTGGAGAGGGGAGACGGCGAGAGGCGGACGTGCGTGGCGTGTAAGCCGCAGACGTTTATGAATTTGAGCGGCGCGAGCGTTCGAGAGTTGATGAGAAAGTATAAAGTACCTTTGGAAAGGGTATTGATCGTCTATGATGATTTGGATACGAATTTAGGGGAGATTAAGGTTAAAGTCACGGGTTCTCACGGGGGACATAACGGTGTACGGAGCGTGATTGAGGACGCGGCGGGCGGGAAGAAGGAGTTTCCACGAGTGAAAATCGGCATCGGACGACCAAACGATGAAAACGTGGCGATATATGAGTACGTGTTGAGCAGATTCAGCGAGATTGATGAAAAGAAGGTGCGCGAGGCCGTGCTCGAGGCGGCAGATGTGGTCCGGGAGATTGTTTTGGATGGTAAAGTGGACGGCGCGATGAAACGCATAAATACCAAGTTCGCTGCGCCGAAAAAGCCAAAACCGGTGGCGAAAGTCGCGACGCCGAAGGCGCCGAAAGAGCGCATCATTGTGAAAACGGCTGTAGAAGGAGAAGAAGTGAAAGTGACGCTCGATGTACGCGGGTCAGTAGAGACGAAACCGGCGGCGGTTTTGTGAAGTAGCGCGTGAAATTAATTCAAAGTAGCCAGACAACGTGTGTAACCATAATTAGCCAAATGAACTATACAATCACTACTTTCGAACTATTCTACCGTCGGGTTGGACGAACAAGTCGCTATGGTGGCGCTTCATCACCTCGGGATGCGAACGCGCGAGCGACTTGAACGCATTCTCGCCGTAGCACGGTATGAGCGCGTTCGCCGACACGCCGTGCGAATCCGTAGCGCGAACCGCCTCCACTGACGGTTTCGGTCGCCTCCACACCAGCGACGGGTCTAAATCTATTGCGCTAACGCTAAAATCTAATTTCGGGTTGAAGAAATACGGCACGCTGTAGCGCGCTCGATCACTGCAATTTTTAACGCGATGCGGAGTCGCGAGTAAATACCCGCTCGTCGCGAGCTGAAGCATCTCGCCAAGATTGACAACGAGCGTACCAGGAATCATAGGCGCATCGATCCACCCGTCGCCGATTTTCACTTGAAGACCGCCAACGTCGTCTTGCAAGAGCAAGCTCAAGTAACCTGAATCCGTGTGCTCGCCGACGCCGAACTCGCTCTCCGTCGTCGGCGGGTACTTGCAAATCTTCAGTTGCACGTTTGGCTCGTCTCCAAACGTGTCGTCAAAATACCGCTCTTCGAGCTTCAACCCGATCGCTAAATAACTCATTACTTTCCGGCTCACGGTATCCATGTGTTCGAGAAACGTCTCGATGTCCGCTCGTAACGCCTCTGGTCGCCGTGGCCATACGTTTGGACCAACCAACCTTTCGTACAGCGCGCTCTCTGAATCCAGCGCGCGCGCGACGCCTTCGACGCCGAACTCGATCTGCTCTCGTCGATCTGGTTTACCCGCGGTATTCTCCACGCCGTCTCGCATGTACCCTCGAAACGCTGGAGATTGCGCGTAGTCGGACTCAAGTTTTTCATCGAGCGGCAACGCAAAGAACTCACGCGCGCGCGCCAACGCGCGCGCTCGAACGCCACCGACGTCTGGTACGGCGAGATAGAAAAATCCGATTTCGTGCGACGTTTGCGCGAGCGTTCGGGCGAACTCAAGCTTATCCACCTCGGAAGCGTCCTCGCTCGGAAGCTCGACGACCGGAAGCGCCGCGCGCGTCCCCCGCGCCCTTCTCGATCGCATCGCGCGCGCGCGATGCGCGACGCCGACGAATCGCATCGGCACCGCGATCGATATCTTCATCCCCGTTCGCGTGCGACGGACGCTTCGCCGCGTCGAGATGTGCCCTTCGCCTCGCGCTTTACGCTTCACGTTATGAAATCCACCCCGCGTTTCGCGAACGCGCGCTTGACATCCCCAATCGTCGACCCTAATCCACTGACAATCTTCGCGTTCCCCGACACGTTCAATGTCTTCAAATTCGGCGCCAACGCACTCGAAGGCGCGAGTAAGGCATCGAACGGAACATCCCCGACGTCTAACGCGTTGTCGCTCGCGTCCAACGTCTCCAGCGCGTTCAACGCCCAAACTTCGCGCGGAAGCGCGCGCAACTTGTTCGCCTTCACGCACAGCGCGCGCAATCGATCGCCATTTCTTTCCATCGCCTTGGCTAACCGGCACGCGCACCCATCGCCCACGTTGGCGCACATCAAGTCCACGCAACGCAAATCATCGCTCGAGGCGAGGGCCAAGTCCACGAACTCACCCAAGTCGTTCGTCCTTCCAACGCGCGCGCGAGCGTTGAATTCGGCGAGCGATCGCACGATGAGCGAAGAAAACGCGCGTCGAGGGACGAATGCGCGAGGCATGAGCGATGAGACGTCGAGAAGTGTGGCTCGACGCGCGAGCTCGACGAGCGAGCTCGCGACGCGCGAGCTCAGAACGCGTCGCCCAGCACCGCGCTCGACGCGCGCGATGGACGCGAAGTCGGCGTGGCGATCGCGTGCGATGTCTTCCGCGACGCTCGCGCGAGCGTTCATTCGCGCGCGAGCGCTTTCGCGGCGATCGGTGGTGGTTCACGGGAAGAAGAAACTTCGCGCGCTGGTGAAGAAAGCTGGGGACGCCGCGGAGGCGAACGCGAATGAGTTCGCGCGAGCGGCGAGAGGAATGAACGCGTTGGATGATGATTTGCGAGAGATGCGTCGCCGAGAAGGCGAGTTCGCTTCGAACGAGCGCGCGATGAAGGAGGTTTTGGAAGCGTTGAACGCGGTCGCGAGCGAGCTTCGCGGGGTGAAGGACGAGCTCGCGGCGCTTCGCCGCGAACGAGGTCGAGGTGATGACGTAAAGAGCGCGCTTTTAGGGGGTAAAAAGGCAAACATCGTCGTGAAGAGCGATGAGGAGATGTTCGCCGCGCTCACCGGGGGAAAGAGTTTGGAACGAGAGGTCGAGGCGGCGGCGCCAGTGCTCGACGTCACGTCGTGGCGAGGCGACGGTACCGATCGATCGAGCGAATGGCCGCTCGTGATGAAAGGGGAAGATGACATTTATCTCATGACGATAGTTCACGCCAAGCTCAACGACGCTGGGTTTTGGGCGGGCGAAGAGGATGAGGATGATATGTATTTCGGGGCGTCAACGATGGACGCGTTGTTATACTTTCAAGCCGCCGCAGGGGTCCCAGAGAGTGGCGTCGTCGACCCGGAGACGTGGAGCGCGCTGTTAGGCATTGAGGCGTTTGTTTGGGGCCCAGCTCCAGGCGCGATCGCGTTCGACGAAACGAAGTTTTCGAGTCAAATGGAGGCGCGCGGGACGCCGACGCTCGTCGCCAAATCCAAATCGACGCCTGTCGCACCCAAGGCGCCAAATCTGGCGGAAGAGGACTACGACCCTGATAGTTACGACCCGTTCGGAGACGATGACGAGCGCGGCGCGGCGCAAGGCCCGAGCTTCACGCTCGGAACGACCAAGGGCAAAGAAAATAAATTCAAGTGGCCGATTTTGCGCGAAGACGACGGCGGCGTCATGGTGCACAAACTGCAAATCGCCCTCTCCGAGAAAGGCTTTGACTCTGGCGAGGAAGACATGGAATACTGGTACTTTGGATTGACCACTCAAGCGGCGGTGCTCACGTTCCAATCGAGCGCGCGTTTACCAGAAACTGGAACCACCGACATCGCGACTTGGCGAGCTTTGCTCGGCGACGAACTCATGGAACTCGACCCCAAAGTCGCTCTTTCCCGCATCAGCGACGGGTTGTACCCGAACGATTTGACTCGAACCGATCGAGTCTTCTTACTCGGCGAAGGACGTTACGAAAAGCGCTAGATGGGCGCGACGTCGCTCGTCGGCTCATTTTTTATTCATTCGCTCGCCAATTTCTCATCACCGCACAGCTCGGCGCATGTCGCGCCAAATCGACGTCGTCCTCGCGCCCACGGCGAGCGGGGACGTTCATATCATCACTCGCGATGACGTCCTCGCCTACTCGCGATTTCGCGTCGAGGATGTCGAACGAGCGCCGCGCCGCGCTCTCGACGCCTCCCAGCTCCGCGTTCGCATCGACCAGCTCGCTATCGTCGACGTCGCGCACGCCGAGCGCATCGCGCACGCTCGAGCGCTGGTATCTCACGCGCGCGCGCGCGCGGAGTGCGACATCGTGGGCGTGAGCGATGCCGAGCGCGCGGTGCAGCCGCGGCCGCCGACGCGAGCGACGGCCGCGGACGCCGCCGGCGACCCGCGCGCGCGCGCGCGCGTCGACGCGAATGCGAATGAACGCGATTGGATGGAAATCTCAATCAAAGCGAACGGGGGCGCGCGAGATTCGAGCTCGTTAACGCGCGCGCCGGCGCCGCGGAGCGACTTTGCGCGCGGGTCGTCGAGTCAAGTGCCGTTCACTCCGGGCGGCGCGGGATGGGACGCCGCGGCGCGAGAGAGCGCGTCGAGGAGGGAAAATTTAGCGAAACGCGCTGGGGCGAAGTGGTTGGAGGAATTTGAGTCGGGGAAGTATTTGTCGACATCGACGCTGCCGCGAACGCTGCGAGACATGGAAGCGCTGTTTGAAGAGGAGCGCGGCATCGAGCGCGTGGAGGATGAGTTAGAGCGGCTCACGGTGTTGGATGACGAAGAACTTCCTATGTCGTACGATGATTTGTTCATGGGAGCCCTTCGAGGAGCAGTGCGACGGGAGGAGTCTTCATCGGATGAAGACGAGACGGAGGAGTTGGATGAAGACATAAACCGTAGCGACGCAGATGAAGATGGATCGACGATTGCGGTGGATAGCGCGGAGATCGATGGAGAAGCCGAGGTTGAGGCTTTGCTCAGAGGCACCAAAGACATTCTCGCCACGCAGCGCAAGAGAAAAGCGGCGAAAAAGCAAAAGGGCGATACGTGGGCCGTTATGCGTCGATTTGACGACGTGAACGAATCATACAGGCGGGAAGTTCCCGAGCCCGCGCACGAGTTCCCGTTCGAACTCGACGAATTTCAAAAAGAAGCCATCGTGCATCTCGAAAAAGGTGAGAGCGTTTTCGTGGCCGCGCATACATCAGCAGGAAAGACTGTCGTCGCCGAGTACGCATTTGCCTTGGCAAGTCAACACTGCACCCGAGCCATTTACACATCACCGATCAAGACGATCAGTAATCAAAAGTTCAGAGACTTTGGAAAAACTTTTGACGTTGGTTTGCTCACTGGGGATGTTTCCATCAAGCCCGAAGCCGCGTGTCTCATCATGACGACTGAAATTCTTCGAAGCATGCTGTATCGCGGCGCCGATCTCATTAGAGACGTAGAATGGGTGATTTTCGACGAAGTACATTACGTCAATGACGCTGAGAGAGGAGTAGTTTGGGAAGAGGTCATCATCATGCTTCCCGCGCACGTTGGTTTGATTCTTTTATCCGCTACAGTGCCAAATGTCTTTGAGTTTGCCGACTGGGTCGGGCGAACTAAACGAAAGAAGATTTTTGTCACGGGCACGACGAAGCGCCCAGTGCCACTTGAACACTGCATATATTTTGGTGGCGATAAAGAGAAAGACTTTTACAAAGTAGGCGAACGTGAAGCGTTTTCTCCAACAGGTTATAAAATTGCCGCGGAGGCTTACAAAAAAAAGCAACTCGGTAGCAAGGTTACTGTCGCGGCCGCGCCCGGAGCGAGTAACGCCAGCGCCGCGCAATCTGGTCGAGGCGGTGCGCAGCCGGCACGCGGAGGCCGAGCTGGCGGTCGTGGAGGCACCCAAAACGTTAGTGTTGGCCCGCCTCGAACGTCAGGTCCAAGCGCAGGCAAGGACAAGAACATGTGGGTTGAACTCATTCGCAACCTCGAACGCAGAGAGCTGCTGCCGATGGTAATTTTCGTTTTCAGCAAGAAACGATGCGACTCTTTAGTCGATGGATTGACCTCGATGGATCTCACCACGAGTTCAGAAAAGCATGAAATCCACATATTTTGTGAGCGCGCGTTGAGTCGGCTCTCTGTTGCCGATCGAAAATTGCCGCAAGTGCTGCGCATTCGCGAGCTTCTTCGACGTGGCCTGGGCGTGCATCACGCCGGTCTTTTACCGATTATCAAAGAGATCGTCGAAATGTTGTTTTGTCGCGGTTTACTCAAGGTTTTATATTGCACCGAAACCTTTGCCATGGGTGTCAACGCCCCCGCGCGATGTGTTTGTTTCCAGAGTTTGCGCAAGCACGATGGTCAAGATTTTAGAGGCCTGTTGAGTGGCGAATACACGCAAATGGCTGGACGAGCTGGGAGACGCGGTCTCGACACCGTAGGCACCGTCATCTTGGCTGCGTGGGATGACTTTCCGCAAGAACTCGAATTGCGACAACTGCTTTCAGGTCAGGCGACAAAGTTACAATCGCAGTTCCGATTGACGTACGGGATGATTTTAAATCTCATGCGAGTCGAAGATTTACGCGTCGAAGACATGCTCGCGCGCTCGTTTGCTGAATTCCATGCGCAGCGTAGTGTCGGTGATAGACGAGGCGCACTCGCTATCGATGCCGCGGCACTTCGCAAGGTTGAACAACTCATTCAAATCGAAGCTCACATGGCTCCAAAAGAATGGGGGAAATCGGTTCAATGGGACGATCACTCGAGAGATATCGCAAAGAGCGCAAATGCAGTTCGCGAATCAATCATGTCTAGCCGAGGTGCGCAAAACGCTCTCGCTCCAGGACGCATTTTGCTCGTCGCCGCCGCTGGCGAAGGTGGCGAGAACTCCGAAGGCTTGCCGAACGGTGGCGTCGCCAAGCACTGCATTTTGCTACGAGTCATCAGCGCTCCGTCGGGGAGTAAGTCGTTCGTGGTTTTAGCGCCGTGTCCTGAAGGCCACGCTGAAGGTGCCATGCGTTCTCCTGACGGCGAGTGCGATGAAACGTTGGCGGCATTGAAGCCACTGAACAAGGATAACAAAGACGATGACGACTTTTTCGGCGGCATGCATAAGAAGTCAAATAAACGCGCTGGAACTGCTCCGGGCGCATCGTCGAGCGCGATGCCTGAGGGCTTACCCTGGTTTCAACAAGCGGGTGGCTTTGATTACGTCATTACGAATGTTCCTGAAACTGCGGTTCTCGCGATAACCACGAGCCGCGTGAGCGTAGAATCGGACGATATACTTGACGGCAACGGTGCGGCGTCGGCAACTTCGCGCGTGCTTCTCGCCTTTGAAAAGTTATGCAACGAGACGACTTTGGAAGCGCTTCATCCGATAAAGGATTTGAAGTTGCAAGACATCGTCGCCGTGGAGGCGTGTCAACACCACGCCGCGTTAGTGAAAAGCTTGCCTCCGCGGCCCGTGGCGTCGGCGCAAAAACTGCGCGAATGGTCAGCGCTCCTGCGCGCGAAGCACATTTTGAAGTCCCGGATATCAGAGCTTGAGTTTGGGCTGTCCGACGCGAATTTGCTGCAAATGCCAGATTTTGAGGCGCGCATATCGGTGCTCCAACGCATGGGTTATCTCGATGAAAATCGTACGGTGACGTTGAAAGGAAGAGTTGCGTGCGAAATAGCCACTGGCGACGAGCTAGTGGGCACGGAAATCATTTTCGCCGGTGTTCTCGCTGACATTCCAGCTGAAGAAGCCGTCGCAGTCCTCGCCGCGCTGGTGTTTCAAGAAAAGAACTGCTCGCCACCCTCGCTCGAAGGCTCGCTCAAAGACGCGTGCGAACGAGCGAAAGCTCTCGCGTATTCAGCAGGGGAAATTCAAAAGGCCTTCGGCTTACCGATCGCGGCGGACGAGTTTGTTGAAACGACGCTGAAATTTGGCCTGTCCGAAGTAGTTTACGAATGGGCGCGCGGCACGCCGTTTGCTGACATTTGTCAATTCACCGATGTTCAAGAGGGAAGCGTCGTGCGCACAATCGTGCGTTTGGACGAAATGTGCCGCGACGTCCGGAACGCGGCACGCATCATGGGTGACAGCACGTTGTTCACTAAAATGGAGGAGGCATCGGCGCTCATCAAACGCGACATTGTCTTCTCGGCGTCCCTGTACGTCGCCGGTGCTTAGCAAAACAAATAACATAGATGTAATGATGTTGATGATTTTAGACTATCATAGCTATTCGTTTATTACAGTTTACTCAGTTCTTTCTCAAACGCTTGGCTGAGCTTCTCAGCGCACTCGCGCACGCCGCTCGGGTCGCCGGGCGGATTGTACACGTAAGAGTTACGGAACACCGTTCGTACCAGCGCGACAAACTCGTCAGGGCTTTCAATGTGTCCGTCCAAAAGTTTCGATTCAATCGTCTTCAAATCCATCGGATGCTTGATGATCACCGGATAATCTGGAATACGCAGCGCCTCCCAATCCACCGGTTCGATAAACGGCCACGCTTGTTTCTTCATCGACAACAACTTTTTCAAAATTCCGACGCACGTCTTTTGCCACTTTCTTCGTCCTTGCGAAAGCGGCGACGTCCACTCGCACACCTCTGGGTTCGTCTTTTCCAACGCGTTCATTTCTTGCGGCGTCAGCGGTCGTCGCGTTCCATCCACCTCCACCTTGACGAGTTTATACGCTTGAAACGGCGACGTCGGTCCTTTCATCGCGCCTTCGTAATCCCCATCGTTCAGTGCCTTTGGTACGCACACCGCTGCGTCATCGCGCGCGCATTTCGCGTCGCTCATCCGTCAGTCATCTCGTCCAATTCGCGATCAACCATCGATCGTTCGCTATCGATCGTTCGTGAGCGCGTCGTGCCGCACGAACGAATCGGAATCGCGTCGCGCGCGCATTCGCGATCGCGCTCGGTCGATTCGTCGTCGATCGTCCTCCGTCCGTCTCCCGCGCTCGACTCGCCGTCGTCGTCCGTCGCGACGACACGAGACGCACCGCAATCGCACCCCGGTCGCGGCGGGGGGGGTACGCACGACTCCATTCGCCGTCGTGCGCGAGATGCGAACGCGAATGCCGTCGATCGATCGGTCGCGCGATCGCTCGACGTCGCGCGCTCGATCGACGCCACGGAGGACGACGACGGGGGAATGCGACGGAGGACGAATGACGAGTGATTGACTCGAGTGATTGACTCGAGTGATTGATTGACCGTCGCCATGTATGATCTGGAGGAGCGACTAGACTGTCGAACGAGCGAGGATTGTAAGTTTTCGGTGATTTCCAGTGAGGGGGTTCAAGGAGAAAACAGAAAGTTTTAGCCTGATTTCGGGACTTTATCCTGATTCTAAACCCTAAGCTAGATTTCAGATTTGAAATAATGATGACTGTTTGCCCATACGAC